>Ga0335073_10004074_pt1 | contig 20433 bp, 19 predicted proteins | sample Lox_Sample_22_FD_207093 | JGI IMG/M metagenome (GOLD analysis project Ga0335073, IMG submission 207093) | Soil microbial communities from Loxahatchee National Wildlife Refuge, Florida, United States - Lox_Sample_2.2 | ecosystem: Environmental > Terrestrial > Soil > Wetlands | place: USA...
AAAGATCCGCACCACCAGGGTGCGGCGTTTAATTTCCTCATTTAAGCGCTCGAGCATGTTGGTGCTCTTGAGGTGCTTATGGTGTTGGCGTGGGAAACGATAGAAGCTCAGCGTTTCTTCCAGGTTCTCCTCCACCCAGGCGGTGAGCCGGGGATATTTGCCCGCCCATCGCGCCAGCCAGGTTGCCAGATCGTTGAGCGCTTCAGCCAAATCGCGGCGGGCATAGAGCCAGCGCAGCTCTTGCAGACAATCGTCGTCGACTTTGCGCGGTACATAGTCCAGGGCATTGCGCAGGAAATGGACATAACAACGCTGCCAGACGGCTTCGGGCAAGACTTCGCGAATGGCCGCCTTAAGCCCCGCGTGATCGTCGGAGACCACCAGTTCCACGCCGTTAAGCCCGCGCGCCTTGAGGGCACGCAGGAAGTCGCTCCAACTCGAACGGCTTTCCCGATTGGCCAGCTCGACGCCGAGAATCTGGCGGCGGCCGTCCCAATCGATGCCAATGGCAATCAGCACCGCCTGGCTGACAATCACGCCGGCTTCGCGCACCCGCTCGTAACGGGCATCTACGATCAGGTAGGGGAAGGCTTCGTGCAGAGGCCGCGCGGCGAATTGGGCCAGGCTCTGGTCTAGGCGTTTATTGATGGTGCTGATGGAAGAGGCCGAAAAGCTATGGCCGCATAACTCCTCAGTGATCGCCTTGACCTTGCGCGTCGAGACGCCTTGCACGTACATCTCCGCCAACGCCGCTACCAATGCCCGTTCCGAACGCTGATAGCGCTCGAACAGCTCGGTCGAAAACCGTCCCGTGCGATCTTGTGGTATGCGTAGTTCCAGCTTGCCCACGCGCGTGATCAAGCTGCGTCCGTAATAGCCCGAACGATAACCGTTGCGGCCCACCGTGCGTTCGCTCTTGGCCGCCGCCAGGGCTTCCGTCATCTCCGCTTCCAGCACTTCCTGCAGCGTCGTCCGGATGAGCTGGCGCAGAAACTCCCGGTCGTTGCCGACCAATGCTTTAAATCGATTCTTTCAGCCTTATGCTTGCTTGCGGTCATGGTGTGCATCCTCGCCAAAGGATTCGGTGACGTTGCGCATCACCCGCATACCATGACCTTTTGCCTCGCGCGATTTTGCTGAACCTTCACGACACTACCTGTCGGCTTCGATTCTGCCGGGCGAATTGATCACCGATGGTGTGTAGAAAACCGTATCCAGAGCGGGACTTTCAGCGGGTGCAGCGCGCCAGCGATCTGCCTCCCGTAGCCTCTCCCAGCGGCTGTAGTGCCTGGCTGAGAGAGTTTTCCCAACGCCGGATGGCCCATAGCATAGGCCGATGTAGCCGTACTGTCGGCAGGCATCGCAAAACTCGGCGAAGCGCCGGTGTTCCAGGGTGTTTACGAACCCCGGCTGGCGGCGCTTGCTATTCGTTGCGGTATCGCTTGAGGGCGGGCGCTCCCTGTTCGGCTGGAGGCGGCGTTTTGGCATTTTCGGTTTCCGTGACTTCTCCCCGCTTGATTTCCAGCAGAGTAGCGACTGCATGTTGGCGGTCCCTCAGGACCGTGCGCACTGCACGCCGGCGCCGATTCCGGGCACGGATAATCTCTCGCAGTGGGACCGTTTCCCCAGCCAGTTCGGCGCAAACGGCACGGCACAGAAACCCCACGCCGTGAAACACCCGAATCTCGCCCATGTCGCGAGGATCGAAACGCAGCATGACGGATTCCCCTACGTAAGCCGCCAGCGTCGGCGCGATGTATCGGAGCCCATGGAAATGAATGCCATCGCGGCGGACCCTGCGCATCTTCGCCACTTGGATCAGCAGCAAATCCAATTGCTCCAGCGAATCGGGCATGCGCGGCAAAAAGCCGCTCTCTTCCCAGCGTTCCGCCGGCCGCATTTTTGTCTCGGCACATGCGCGGCGATGATACACGTCCAGAAAAAAAGCTCGGAGGCGGCTGTCCAGGTCGGGCAAAGTAAGGGCGGGCTTGCCCCGCATACCGCCGCCGGGCGGCGCGTACCCCTTTAGCTCGCACAGAAACATCTCATTCACTGTGGAAAAGAATCGTTCGATCCGCCCGCGGCCTCTGGGCTTTCCCTGCATTGAAAAGACCAGTCGTATCTTGAGGTCCGCGCCAGCCTGTTCCAGATGGCGTGAGGTAAAATCACTTCCGTGATCGGTGTACAACACGTCCGGGATGCCACAAACATTCCAGCGCGGATCGGCTTTGCGCCAGATGCCCTGGCGCAAAGCGAGTGAAGTATGCAGCGTTGAGGGCGCTTCGAAGGAAAGGAAATATCCAGCTACCGCGCGGCTGTAATCGTCCAGAACGATCGTGAGCCAGGGCTTGGCCGGTTCCCCGTTGGGGCGGACGAGCAGTATGTCGAGCGGCGTGTGGTCGGCCTGCCAGATGGCATTAGGCCCATCTGCCTCTCGCCGATGAACCAAATCGAAGGTATCGCTGTAGGCTTTGCCGCCCTCGTGCGCGAGAGTGACAAGGTCCGCTCCCAGGCTGTGAACGATGTTGAAGACCGTTCCGTAGCTTGGAGTCTTCTCGCCAAGATCCTGCGAGAACCGCCGCACCTGACGGTACAGTGCAGCAATGGGCAACGGCGGCTTCTGCAGAGCAAGGCCTTCGATGATCTCCTTGAGCTTCAGCGAGACGGCACGCCGCTCACCTCGATCCTCGCGCTGCTTGCGTGCCAGTGCGGCCAAACCGAACCGGCGATATTGCGTAACCCACCGGTGTGCGGTTCGATAAGAAATGCCTGCCGTTTGCGCAACGGACGATAAGGACCGATCTTGCTCGAGGTGAGGCCGGATCAGCCGGAACCGATCAAGCGCAAATTGGCGCGCTTCTTCCGGGAGCGCCGCAAGCTGTTCCATCCTCCAAGGGTATGCCAAATAATGTTGACGAATCTATGACAGATAATTCCCAAAGTGACAATCTGTCACTTTCCCAATTTATTTGGCGTAGAACTTTACCCGTTATTTTGGCGCACAGATTCGCGCTTTAGCCGGGAACAGTCAGGACGGTACAGCAGTCCTCGGGCCGAATTGTGCAAATGTTCGTTTTTGCAGACGATGTGACCGGAAAGCCTTTTATTAAAGGTCTGTAGACTTGTAACGTACGTAATTCCCGTTTCTTGAGGTGCCCCCGGCTACTTCGCCATCGGATTGGGTGAGGCCGGCCTGCGTTACGGTCGTGGCAAAGCGGCAGACGTCCGGCGTCGAAGGCGGGCAGCTTTCTTTTTCTCAGCTTGACCCGAAGGACCACTTGAGTCCTGCGGGGATTGCGCCCAAGCTTGTCAGTACCATAGAATATGGCACATGGCATCGTCAAATGGCATTAGGCTGACAATTGATAAGTCGGGACGGATTGTCGTTCCTAAGCCTCTACGGGAGCGCCTTGGACTAAAGCCAGGGACAGAACTGGAGGTCCTGGATCAACAAGGCGGCGTGTTATTGCGGACAGTCGAGGAGCGGCCCGCGTTGGTGAAGATCGACGGCTTGTGGGTTCATCGGGGCGCCGCGCAACCAGGCGCGAGCTGGGATCGCGTGATTCAGGAAGTGCGCGAGGAGCGAGTCGAGTCGGTGTTGAAGACGTGAAGGTTTTCTTCGATACCAGTGTTCTGGTGGCTGCCTCCGAACAGGGTCATCCGCATTACGGAAAGGCATTGCCCGCGCTGCGGCGGGTGACCGGTCGAAAAGACCGCGGGTTCATGAGCGTCCATTCGATCGCCGAGATGTACGCGGCGCTCACTCGACTTCCAGTGCAACCGCGCATCCACCCAACTGAGGCGGTACGCATCATTACCGACAACATTATGCCGCATTTCGAGGCCGTGCCCATCGGGAAGAAGGATTACGTCGAGGCGCTCAAACTGGTTGGAAATGGGGGGTGGAGCGGAGCGAAGATTTACGACGCGTTGCTCATGGGTTGCGCCGCGAGATGCAATGCTGACCGGATTTACACTTTCAACCTCGGGGATTTCCGGCTGCTGGCCCCTGCCAGGCTACAGGAAAAGGTATGCGCGCCGTGAAATCCGCAATGAAAATTCGCGTGGTTCTGTCGGAGGTTACCTACACAGTTTGCGCAATTGCTGTCATAGGACTGCTTGGATCGAAGGCGCTAGCCGCAGTAAAGGATCACCGAGATCTCGCTAAATATGATTGGTCCGTAAATACGATTCCCAATTTGGTAAGCAAGCCGCCATCCATCCAAAGATAGAATCGGCCAATTTCTCGCGTCTCTTGGAGGTGTGTTGGACCCAGAGGACATATCGTCCTATCAGTTTCGGCCATTGCACGAGGGAAAAGATTGTTCCTCCCTCCAATTACGAACGCATCCGCTCTCGTACGATCGCAAACGCTGCCGCCAACCGCTCTTCGGCGGTGCCTACAATCTCCAGCAACACCAATCCTAGCTCTCGTGACAATTGTTCAATTTGTCCGTCCACGGCCGCACGGAAATCAGCATTCTCGCTGGAACGTACAATAGCCCGTGTAGCCTCGCTGATTGGAAGGTAGAATATGGCATCGAACGTCGAACAGGCATAGATGACCAATTGTTCTAGCAGCTCGACAGCGGCGCTCCCCAAACAGTTTCTCACGCGTGCGTAGGCTAGCAGGTCAACCAAACAACGGTCCTGAATCACAAGGGCGGATATACATTCGCGCTCCCGTCTGAGATGCGCAGCTCCGAACGCAAAGATCGTCTCCGCGGTCGCTTCCAACCCCAAGGGATAGCCCTTACCAGCAACCTCGTGACCAATCCCACTCAGAAGCGCGCATCGCTCCGGGAACTCTCGCAAGCTGGCTTCGTAGAGCGCGATTGCCAGTGTTGTCTTCCCTGAACCCTGCGCTCCCGTGATCGCGAACCGATGCCGAGTAACTTTTGGGATGAGCGTCATACAACTGACCCCACAACGACATACTCTAAATTGCGCTGTCGCGCTTTTGATACCTTTACTCCCTGCGAGTGATGAGTAATCCGCTTGCAGAACAGCTCTATCCGCCGGTACACCGCAGACATTTCTTCTACCAGTTCCTTCAGTGGCACCATCCCGTTTTCGGTATAACTAAGAAGCAATATGGGGCAGGTACCCGCACATTCTCCAAAGAGTTGTCGAAACTCTCGTAGCGCTGGCGTCTTTTGATATTCAAAGCGCGAACTAAAGCGATATTGTCTTGGAGGGTATCGGCCGATACCTGAAATTTCGGGGTAGTCGAATTTGAGAATCGAGTCCAGGACATGATAGTACCGCGAGTATTGCAACTTCGTATATGGAGGGTCCGTGTATATTGCCATTGGACGCTCGTCGGTGTGCTTGTCGCGACACTTACGCAATGCTTCACGCCAATCTACATTCCATACCTCCTCGATGCCGGTAGCTGTCTTTTGTCGTTCCGCCAAAAGACGGAGCATGAGAAAGAATTCGGTCGAGACATCACGTGCCCGGCGCTCCACGAGTTTTGCCATATTTCGTAGCGAGTTAATCTTCGGAGGTTGGGCGAAATGTGGTCCCGATGCACATGAACAGGCAGTAACCAGTAAAGCCGCCAGGCAGAACTTCCTCAGATCCCCTTTAGTACACTCGTCGATCGCGAATCTAAGGCTGTCGAGAGCAACGCCTTGAGCTAGACCAAAGTAGGCATTCGAGTAATATCCAGTGATCATACAATATGGAGCAGCATTGGGGTCACGCACTCGCTCGGCCACGAGCTCAGCGATCGTTCTTCGATAATGAGACGCGACTGGCGCTAGAGTGTTATCAGGGTCAGTGAAACTCGACGAACCCTGATAATGCGTGTCCGCGCAGAACCGCTGATAGGCTCTGAGCGTCGTATCGTTAATCTCACCGTTTAAAAAGCCCGCCTCTAATTCTAGTGAACCGGCGAATAGATACCGGAGTTCTTTACCGTTTCTCTCAGCACTCGCTCGCAGACTATGGATGACATCGGCCAGTGATACGGAAGGCGTATATTGCATCTGGCTTCGGGTTAGCAGTGCTGCGAAGGGATTGGCGTCGTTCGCATAGATGCGAAAGAATCTGGAAAAACTGCGCGAGACTATGCCGGTACCAGACATGAGATCGCAAACATATGCTCCATCAGGCACGTATCGTCGCGCGACACCAGTGAGAAACGATGTAATCCGGCTCTTGTTCCCATAAAGGCTAGGAACCGTGAGACTCTCGGTGTGACTGATGCGTGCATTTGGGGAAACGGAAGTTACCCACCAGTAGCGTATGCGTTCTTCAATGAGAGGCCTAAGACTCCACAGTCCGACAGCTTCATCGACATCAATACGAACTAGTGACGCCGGAGCGCGAGGGCCTGGAGTGACATGGCAGACGCCATGCTCGCTCCTTAGCCAGGCCACGAACAGCTGAATGCGGTCTATCTCAACTGCACCGCTAATGAAGGAGATGCCCAGCGTAGGCGAAAGCCTGATGAACACCACTCGTGAATGCGGATTTGCTTCTCGTGAGCGTTCAGTCGCTTGACTGTCGTCAGCTCCGAACAGAGATCTAAGATCGACGAATAGACCATCGATACTTGCGCGAAAGAAGACACTGCCTGCGAATCGTCGTACGTCATTTGTATGTAAGAATGGCTCAGCGGTCCGAGGATTCGGAATCGAAGGCAACAGGTCAAGGCTAATCAGCGCGTGAAGGTCCGACACTCCAATTGGAATACCGAAGAAGCTGCTAGCGTCAGCTGCCGCAGCTCCAAAATCGGAATAAATTTCTTCGCGCATTCCCTTTAGCCTTTTGCACGGAAAACCAGGATAGGATTTTTTGGATCACGCTCGATTGATCCGATCTTCATCAGCCGGACCCGAGCGGCCTTCTTCTGAAAGGCCCCCAGAGTACTGCGACCGGCACCAAAATAATTGGCGACAAAGATGCCTTGAGGCACTAGTTGTTTTCCAATGGCCTCTAGCTCTCTATCGAGCAAGCCGCAGTGCAGTACAAAGGACGCGATGATGGCCTCAAAACTGCTCTCGGGCATTCCCAGCCAGTCTCCAAAGTCAATTGTCCGTAGTCCTCCTCTCGAAGCAAGGCTTAGCATTGTGGGAGAGGCGTCGGTCCCTATTAAGTCGATCCGTCTTGACGTTGTCTCCGGTAGAAGGCGTAGCGCTAACGTCGAGAGGCCGGTGCCGCAACCAAAATCGAGTGTTCTCAGAGGTCCGTGCACCCGGCTGTGGTGCACCGCCGTTCGGAGCAAGAGTGCGATATTTCGAACATTACGCTTTTGGTCGACTAATTTCTCATAGCGTGATGCGCAGATTTCGAACAGTGCAGTGGAGACGGAGGGTTCAGGAATTCGAGGCAAATAGAAGTGGTCCAATACGCGCCTATAGATTGTCGTTTGGGACCTTATCTGCCTCGGCAGATTCGCAAGACTCTTACCACTCAGTTCTAGGCCGACGACATACACCCGTGACCCTAAAGGACTGGCGCATTCGCTGATAAAGGCAATCGCAAGACCAGACCGGTGCAGCGTCTTGAGATCTCTTTTGCGGCGGTCAAGCAAGAAGGCATCTGCAGCACCAACGCCGCTTAAATCAGTCATCACACGATAGCGCTCGTCACGACAGCGCGTGCGATCTCAGTATCGCCTTCGTCCAGAAAGAGGTGTAGGCTCAAGGCAATGTACGTCAGGTCTCCCATAAGTGCCCGAGGCTGATCGTTCGCCACTCGGGCGGTATTCACATTCTCGAGAATTTTCTCTGAGAAGCGAATGGACCCGTAACAGCTAAACGGCAAGCCGACCAGTGCCTCGACCGTCCGCCAGACCCATTGAAACTCCAAATACCATCTGGCGTCTTCGCGTTTCCGCGGCAGCACGTGGCAAGCGACAAGCCCCAGCGGAGTCTTCCAGTCGTCAGAGGGTTCTGCAATGAACAGGATTACACGGCGCGTAGCAATCCCCTCGCACATCGCTGTTACTATGTCATCAATCGCCGACTGAACTTGATTATGGGGGGTTCCTTGTTTACTGCCCCATTGTAGGAACCGGGATCCGAAAAGACCAGCTTCGCTGATGAATTGCCGGTCGAAATAACTATCTAGTTCGAGCTTTTCGTCAATCCAATAGTCGGGTACGGGATCCTCAAAAGGCAGCTCGAGCACTAGCTTGAACCCGCGCACTTCCTTGAAGGGACGGCCCATGTGATCGCTATTACGCGGGCCCTCGGCGTCCCGTAGCAGCCATATCGCGCGAGGATACGCATCTCCGAGAGAACGGCACCTAAGGCCATCGATCGGCCGCAAGCCATGGCCCTCATGCGGAGCCGGCATTTTGAGGCGGTGCTGCTTCTGCTCGCGTGCGAGAATCAGAGGTTCGCCAACAAGAGTCAACTTTTCTTCGGCACCGAAGTAGATGTCGTTCAGTTGCTTGAGTGCGGCTGCCTCGGATGCATCAGACCAATGGATGGTCGGCTCTCTAGCTCGAAAAATTTCCAATGCGTCAGCGTCCAAGCTCAGCCGCCGACCAAGTCTTGCCTGTGTCTTAGGGTCGCGTAGCTCCATCAGAACGCTTTCCGTCCTCGCAGCTTGTCGCTTGTCTCCGATAAAGAGTACAGCGTTGATGTTGACATTCCCGAGCACGGTCCGCACAACTCTCGAAGCGTTGCTTTGCCAAAAGTCAGGCAGACCACCTCCAGTTACTGGGCGATCGTCGATTTGAACGCTATCCGCGGCCCAGCGTGTAAGGCCTAGATTTGCGCTTTCCTGGCCGATACTTACGAGCAGACACGGTGAGAGACGGTTTGGCGGGCCATCGGGCACCACCAACCGTTGCACCGCTGTTGTTTCCGCTAGCTCGCGACTACGCCAAGGCCGACCGGAGTAGCATGACAGTTCCGGCTGGTCAGAAGGCAGATCGCCTACTCGTATTCTAAAGAGGCTTAGCCCAGTTCTCTCGACTTCAATTCCTAGCGACGGTTCTTTCTCACCCTGCCAATGGGAAGCTCGCAGTGTGATTCGATCCCGCGGATCCAACGGTCCTCTGCCCACCAGGGCATTGGATAGCAGCGCATGCAGTACTATCGAGGCAAGCTCGACTATATGTACAAACGGTGCCGTACCAGAATCGCTCCAAATCGATTTTGGGCTGCAATGGAGATGAAAGCCGAATTTCATTACTAGCTCAGAGAGGCCGTCTTCGACGTCTCGCAGAGTCGCCTTGTTCAGGCGTTCGGCCAGCCACACCGCACCGAATTTGTGAAGCTCATTGCCAAACGGGGGCTCATCGCCAGGACAAATCCCTTGTCGGCTAAGCAAAGCGGATTGAATCAAAGCTGAAGATGTAAGTGCTCCATCGGGCTTTGGCTGGATGTCATCTGAAGCGACTCGGATACAGTTCCGCCCCTCTTCCTTCGCCAACCTGTTTGCCGCTTCTGCCTTTGCCACTAATCGATCAGTAAAGTCGTTTTCAGTTTGAACCCCTGGTAGGCTCGACGGAGATAGTACGATGCCTATGCTGCAAGAATTTGGACGTCCAATAGCGGCGAATGCCTCGGTAGCCATCCTCTCTCGAAATCGCTCCATCGACCTCATCGCGAGACGGAAGTCGCAATCATGGAAGACAACCACGAATTCTTCACCGCCATAACGAATTACAATAGCGGAATCTCCAAAGTCTTCTCGGAATCGGCCGCCGACCTCCTTCAGCACCTCGTCGCCTGTGTCGTGGGAGAGATTGTTAACCAGCTTGAAATTGTCCAAATCTATGTGTGCTACGACAAGGCTTACGCCTGCCCGGCGCCAAGTTGCGATGGTCTCCTTCAAACGATCTCTGTTATTGATTTCTTGGACATACGGCAGTAGCGTCATGTCATTACGGGTGCCCCAATGATTATGGATTAGGTCAACAATCATTGCCTCGGCTAAGGTAATGGCTTGACGCTTTGCCTGCAGACCTTCGTCTTCAGCCAATTCGCGATTCCTGCCGAGGACTTTGACTGTCACCCTTCCCGCGGGGTTCGTTGAACTGTAGGTTTCGAGCGCCGAACTCGGCGGGACTCTTGGATATCTCGCAATCTCTGTCCCCGAATGCGAGACAATCGCCTCTACGTCCAGTCCGCAGTCTGAATAACCCTTGAGCGTTGCTCCCAGGCCGTCGGCAAATTCGCCATCCGACATTAAGATTTCTTTGGCGGTGTCGGCAAAGCTCTTCAGCGCTACCCGCGCCCCTTCAAGATTCACGGCCGGGCCCTGTTGCGGGAGCTCCCAGCTTCTGAATTCTGACCGCCGAAAGTAGGAGCCGGAGAGCCTCAACTACTCCATTTGCAGCCCGACCTTCACACGTATAATCGGCCGCGGCTTTAACCTCCAACGGCGCATTCGCGACCGCTACGCCGAAACCGACGTTTCGAATCATGTCGAGGTCGTTGTAGTTATCTCCGATCGCCATCACGTCTTCGATCCGAAACTTCCAACGCGCAGCCAGCGCACGTAGCGCATTTAGCTTGGATGCATCTCTTGCGGCGACCTCAATGAATTGCCCACCTGACCATGTAACGTTTAAATCAAGACTGACTTCTGTCAACGCTGGTAGCAAGTGTCCGAGCTCTTGCGGACCGTAAAGTAGAAGAGACGCCACATCACGGCCTTCAATTCCATGAAGATCTTCTATCCACTCGATAGGCATACAGTTGAACTCGATGGCCGGATAACGACTCAGGCCCCGCTGAGCATAAACTCTTTCGACTGGGATGGCATCGAGACGTTGCCGGCAGGTATAAACCAGCGGGGACAGACCAGAAGCAATACTTAGGTCAATTATCTTCTGATAAACATCCGCAGGGATAGTAACTCGACGAACCACGGCTCTGTCAGCGGGTTCGGCAACTACAGCGCCGTTGTACGCTATCATAGACGGCATCCGCATTCTAACGGAGAGCAGGCGTTCAATGACAAAGTGCGCCCCCGCTAATGTCCGGCCCGTGGCAACTGTGAAGCGTATCCTTGCGAATCGCAACCTGCGCAGTTGTCGAGTTACGTTCTCGAGTGTATCGCTCGGACCAGTAATGAGGGTACCATCAATATCCATCACCACCATCTTGATTCCGGCCAACACTGCAGGGTTAGCGATCATGAGTTCGTGTAGCTCTGTCGCTTACCGGATGTGCACGTCCTCGGACGTTACAGACGTAGAGTCTCTGCCTGACTTTCTCAGGCCCAAATAGTTTTGCGTCATTCGCGTACTTCCGAACGGTCCAATCGAACAACGATACGGTGCCGCGCGACTGAAGAATTTGCATGATATCGCCGTGCGCGATCAGACCATGAGTAGTGTAATGGAGTAGAATATACTGACTATGCGCCGCGCGGATGAGTTCACGCAGTGCGTCGGCGGCCGACGCTCGGTGGCAGAATGGAGAGTGTGCGGACGTGCGGTTTCTCATTCCACTCTTGCCTCGCACCTCGGGACTGTCCCATACTACCAACGTCTCGGGCAAGTGGTAGTAAGCAGAGTAGTCCCTTCTATTATAAGGTGGATCAAGATAAAGGACATCAACTTCGACTTGCTCGACTAAACTATGAGCATCGAGCAAATGAGCCTTATTCGATTGCGAATTACTATAAACTGGGAGTGGCTGGAGTTGGATAGGCTGTAGAGCTTTGCGGTAGAGGGTCTTTAAATAAGCATAATAGGTTCCCGCTGTATTAGCTACTTTATCCGCAGCCTGCAATAGACATGCGAGTAAATAGTGAAATTCCCGATGACTCAACCATCCGCATCTATTCCAGTTAGCGATTGCAGTTCGAATCGCGTCGATTTTCAAAGCATTTGAAGTAGAGAAAAAGTTACGCTGCATGCTTCCCGCTGGGGAATATTCGCGCGTGATAAGCCCTTCAAGGCCTGGTAAATCATTCAAGTGATTCAGAATCCGGTGGAGCCCGGTTTGTTGCTTATCTTTAGCTAAAGAGCAGAGATGGCCCAGGACCTTGGCAAATGCCGGGCGGCGGTTGGCCTCGATATGTGCGACTTGGAAAGCATAGCTGAGGTTCAGGATATCGCCGGTGAATATCTGATAGCCGTTTCTCTTAAAGTGTCGGGATACGGTGCAAGTGCCAGCAAAGGGATCGCAAAACGAACCGTGATCCCTGGACAAGACCGGAAGTGCCGTTTCTATCATCCGCACTGAGGCCGCCTTTGAACCGATATATCGCACGAAAGCCTTACGTTAGCACAGATAAACCGATGGGCAGGAAATTTTCCAACCTCGAGATCGCGAGAGCCGTTGGCCGCCCATACGCAGTTAATGTCTCAAGAAACATTTTAAGTCTCACCGACGATCATCCTCTGGGAGTCGCCACGGGCGACTGTCGCGCAGAGGCATCCTGCGCTGCTCCATATTGATTGCCGCCGCAATGCATCCGTGTCCACTATGGTCGATGGGGTCAGCGTCGAAAGCGGAAGTTCAGTACTCTTATAGCAGCGGCGATTCACTACTATGCTTGGTCGTCGCCTAGACTGGCTCATTTATTCAGATTGCTCGGCCGTCGAACACATTATCACTCGCCTGAAGCTGGCCGCGGCCCTGGACCAATTCCAGCGTCCTCAGCCGCCCCAGGGCATTGTTGAAGCCGCCGCCATTCGGTTCATAACCGGCCTTGGCCGCGACTTCCTCTTTGCTCAGAGACTCAGGATAGGCTTGGGCGAGCGCCTGCAGGATCAAGCGCTCGGCCTTGCCCAGCCGGCGGCACCAATAGTCGATCAGGGCCGCTCCTGTGGGCAGCGGTTCCCAGGCGCCGAGCGCCTGCAACCCTTCCGCAGTAATCATCAGGCGGTCACCGTCTCCTTCGATTAGCCCGCGCGAGCGCAGCGCGCCCAGATAGTTATTGAAGCCGCCGCCGGTGGCCGCATAGCCGCTCAGCAGCGCCACCTGCACCTTGCTGCGGCCCTCCGGGTACTGGGCTAAAGCGGTCAGGATTCTGCGCTCCCCGGATGCCAGTTTGGATGGCAGTTCCGAGCTCGCGATTACGGAGCGTCGGGGACTGGCCAGAATTACCATCCTATCATGCCGGCCATTAGACGCAGCGTCAGCCTCAACGCCGATAATTGGCTCACCGCGCCAATCCCAATCTACATCTTCAAATAGCGCTTTAACTTTGCCTAGAGAGTCCGCCGCAGAGCTGACCCTTGCAACCGCTTGGCAAAAGCGGGCTTTCGCTTGGCCCATCTTATGTTTCGACGCCAGACGCTCCCGTCTAACGGCGGCGTCAACGGCGCGATCGATGACGGCCCGGTCCGCTATCGGCGCTACCTGAACGTGTTTGACGCTTTTGATTTGGCGCTCCAGATCGGCGATGCGCCGCCGCGCCTGGTCGAGGCCGCGTATTTCGTCTTCCGCCTCCTGCGGCAAGTCGGCGAACTTATCCAGTATCCCGCGAATCGCCCGTGACGGCGCCGGTGCGGTCAAAAGGTGCCGTTCACCCGGTCGCGGATGCGTGGTCCGCACCGGATCGGAATGGAAGCGTGCAACGCCCGCGTGATTCAGCGCCGGACCGAAGGCGTAAAACTCACCCTGTCCCAAGTCCCTTAGCTTGAGCCGGTCGGCTTTCGACAGCCCCAGCGCATCCCCTGCCCTCGCCTGATCGGCGTCGAGCCAGGTCCGGCCGATGATGACGTTGTTGGCTTCAGCCGCAGCATCTTTGTGTAGTTTGGACAGGCGCTGCGTGGCGATGATGCCGGCGTAACCGCGCTTGCGTCCCTGGCTCATCAGGCTGACCACAGCCTCGGTCGATTCGGCCTCGCCCGAGCCACGCTCGGGACAATAAAGATGCGCCTCGTCGAGAATCACCAGCGTCGGCCGCCACAACTCGCGCGGCAGGTGGATCAGCGATTCCAGAAAGAGTTTGACGAAGCGGCGGCGGTCGGCAAGCTTGAGTTCATAGAGATCGACGACCGTGGAAACCTTGTATTCGAGCAGCCGCCGCGCGAGCAGCGCCGCGTGGCGGGGATTGGCCGGCAGTTCGCCGCCCGCGCCCACCAGCAGCACGTCCACCGCCTCGCGTAAACTTGCAAACTCACCCTCGTTATCGAGGACAATGGTCTGAATCCCGGCACGCTCGGCGATCAGCCGCAAAAGCCACGATTTGCCGCCACCCGAATTGGCCTGAATCAGCAGCCGGGTATCGACCAGCATCGGCAGGTCGAGCTCCAGCTTCCGGCCACCAGCGATCTGCCCGATGTTCATCACCGCATTCCTATTCAACCACGCTCACAACAACCCAGCCCTGATTGTATTGAAAAGGACACCGCCGGTGAAAAGCGGGTCAGGCGGCGTCCAAATAGCTAGCGGCCCGCGAAACGAATACCGCCATCGCCCAAGCCGATGGCGTAAGCACCGAAACGCGAACAGATAAATGTAATCAAGCTTTCGATGAGTTGTTCCGGCGGCCGGGCCGCGGACGCCGCGCGTTGCGGCGGACGGCGATGGTCTTTTTGCGGCTTTTGACCAGTCCGCCCTTGCGACCATTCTTCTTGTTCGCGCGCTTTTTGGCCTCGCTCCGCACCAGTCCACCCAAGCGGCCGAGCGCCACTGCGTGCGGATTCTTGAGCCGGGACTTTTTCTTCATGACTCCGCTCCATCTCATCACCTCCACTCACTCTCAACAGGCACAGTTCGCGCCGATCTTACGTTAACAATACTAATCGGTTTGCTTTGTTAAGTCAAACATCTAAAGCGTTTGCCTTTCGCTAATTAAGACTGCCGCGATACAATCTTTGCGAACTGGCGGCGGTTCGCTTATGCAAAGATTAGATACAAACGCGAGCGCCCTGCCCTGCTTCTTACGCAAGCCGTTCGGGCATTTTCCCCGTGGCAGTGGTTCAAGCCATTGCAACAAACGTTTAGAAAAGCGATCAGATGGAATGCTATGCGCTTCTCTCGGGCCCATTCATAAAAGGATTTTCAGGCTATCGAGATGAGCCGTCCCTTGCTCGTTATTGACGGCGACTCGTTTGCACACCGTGCCTATCACGCGCTTCCAAAGTCGATCCGCCGGCGCGGCAACCGAAGCGGTGGTGCGATTGTCGGCTTCGCCAACTTTCTGCTGCGGCTACATGAGGGCGAACGGCCGCGTGCCGTCCTGGTCGGCTGGGACACGCTCGATGTGCCGACCTACCGTCATCGGGCTTTCGCTGCTTACCAGGGTGGACGCACGTTCGATTCCGAGTTGCGCGATCAACTTGAAGTCTTGCCGGAATTTGTCATTGCTTGCGGCTTTGCTTCGGCTAAAAGTCCGGGTTACGAAGCGGATGATTTCTTGGCCGCCGCAGTTGCTCAGGAGGAGCAACGAGGGGGAACGGCTATCGTCGCCACCGGCGATCGCGATGCTTTTCAGCTAGCTTCCGAATTAACCACGATTCTCCAACCAGTGCGCGCTGGCCAGATGGTACGGATTGGCCCCGCGGAAGTTCGCGAACGGTACGGGGTCGAACCTGAGCAGGTGCCCGATTTTATTGCGCTTCGCGGTGATCCGTCGGACAAGCTGCCGGGCGCGAAGGGAATCGGTCCTAAAAGCGCGGCGAGCCTTCTGCACAAATACGGTACTCTTGAGGAAGCGCTCGCCAATGGCAGATTCAAAGATGAGGCTGACAGCCTGCGCCTCTATCGCTGGATCGCCGCGATGGACAAGGATGCACCTGTACCTACTTTGAACGATCAGACGCCCACTTGGGCAAGAGCATCGGCTCTCGCTCGTGACTGGGAGTTGAATCGATTGGCCGACCGCCTCGACGCGCTCGCTTCTTCGCCAATCTGACAGCCATGCAGTATTTGCCCGCTGAGAATCAACGCCTCTCCGGCAACACGATTTCGCGCGGCTCTTTATCATCACGCAATCCAAGAAAGACCGGCTGGCGCAATTTCTGGTCCGCCGTCCATTCCTGAAACGCGATCTGCGCTACCAGCCGCGGCTCAAGCCAAGTGACGTTCTTCTCACGCGGCGGCTGACTAAAGGACGGACTCCTGCGAATTAGTGGCTGGAAAGCTTGGGCGAGTTCGGCCAGCATCTTTTCATCGAATCCGGTACCGACTTTTCCCACAAAGTGGAGGTTTTTGCCGCTGTAGGCACCAAGCAGGAGTGCTCCCAAATACTTCCGCGCTCCGGCGGGTGCCGTGAACCCGCCGATGACAAACTCCTCTTCCTGATGCACCTTGACCTTGAGCCATTTTCGGGACCGGCGTTCTTCATAAAGACTATCGCTGTCCTTGGCTACTATTCCTTCAAACCCTTCGCGCTTGGCGATGCCATAAGCCGTAAGCCCGTTCGGCGCCAGGCGGCGCGAAAGGAGCAATTGCTTTGGTGGTTTTCCGACGGCGGTTTCTAGCTCTTGCCGGCGCCGTACAAGTGGTTCGGACCGGAGGTCTCTGCCGTTGCGATAAAGGCAGTCGAACACTGCAAAACGCAAAGACTCATCCCCGCGCTGAAGCAGTTGGAAACGGGAGACGCCCGTGGCATCGAACGCCACCACCTCGCCGTCGAGAAGAACGGTTGCGTCGTGAAGCTCGCTTATCGCATCTGCGATTCCCTTAAAACTACCGGTCCGGTCGAGATCATTGCGCGTAAGCAACGTCACCCGCGCCCCTTCCTTATACGCCATGATCCGGATGCCGTCGTATTTCTCCTCATAGACCCAGCCGGGTTGATGGAAAGGTTTCGCCACAAGAGTTGCGAGCATGGGGCGCACGCGGAAGGGAATGCGCTCGCTCACTGCATGAACTCGCTCATAATCAAATTACTCACTAACATTTTTTAGCAACACGGCTTACCACCAAGATGTGTAACTGGCACCCGCTATTTATTATAGATATTCGCTCCAAGGCCTTCTGGGCAGTGCGGCTGGCGTATTCGGCCTGCCTTTTGAGATTGCCCTTTTTTGACAGATCACGGCCGTTTAGTAATTCGTCTCTGATTTGCTCTAGCGTCAAACCGCAACTCGCGGCGTGAATCGCCCACGCCATATCTGCTCGATGAAGATCCCCACCGTAGATTGAATCAGCCTGGAACATTTTCAAGGGTTTTATCTCCTCGCATTGGCCTGAACGTTGATTCCGCGCATCCGTCGTTTGCAGACTAACGGCTTGCTGCTCGTGCTCGATGTCGGCCAGAAACTCCGCTGCACGTGAGTAAACGCCTCCTGCCGCCGATCGGAGGCGGGTAAATGGCTGTAGTCCTGACGGCAGACGCCGCTCCGGCTTGGGATTGGTGAATCCCGCAAGGCGTCCGAAATGTCTCCAGTCCGCGCTCGATGGGTCACCGCCAAAGCGCTCGGCCAGCTGCTTGGCCGCACGCGTGCTGGGTTTTGCTTCCAGTACGCGGCCATGATTCAACCAAGCCTGAAAGTTATTCGGTGAGGTCTCGACCACTATGGCAGGTTGAAATCCGTCTGTTTTCATTCGTTCGATGGCTTCGGAGGTAAGATCATCGACGAGGCTCAGTGCGTGCATACCGGCTGGCCGGATATAGATGTGGGCGCCCTTCGCATTCTCGTGCCGCAGCCATTTCATCGCCTGCCCGATTTGCAGGGCGCCCTGCCCTTCCCTCAAGATCATCTCACCGGCATCGCGCCGGATACCGAGATCGAAACACTCGCAGGCCATCGCATGAAGCTGCTCCCGCACCACCCGCTCCACGATCACGGCCGATTTCAGGACCCGTCTCTTTCGATCTTCTTCTTCGGGCATCGCCCACGTCACCGAAATTTACAGACTCTCTATTCTCCCCAGGCTAGGTCGCCATATCTGCTCATCGGCATCACGAGCGATACGATCGCCGGTTTTCACGTTCACCGAGCTTAATCCAGTTGATGTTCGGACAATCAGGGAATTTATCCGGCGGCGTTCCCATCGGCCGGTCGAGCGTATGCCACATCGGCGGCGCCACACCCTCCGGCAGATCGAGGCGAAAGCCGCAGCCTTCGCAGCGCCACATCACCGGCCCCTCTTTTTCGTAGAGTACGCCATTGTCCTCAAGAAATCGCATTGGCAACCTCCGTCGTCGTTCTGGGCGGGCATTAGCCCGCCCATGCTTAACCACTTAGAAGGGAGCTTCTTCGCTCGCCGCTGGCTCCTCGGCCTCACCGCCGGCGGGCGCCTCCGGCCGCGATCCTAAGAACTGGACCCGCTGTGCCACGATTTCCGCTCGTTGGCGCTTGCCGCCGCCATTCTTGTCCTCGAATTCGCGGGTTCGGAACCTGCCCTCAACGTATACCTGGCGGCCTCGGCCCAAATACTTCGTGCACGTCTCGGCGAGCTTCCCGAAAACTACAATGTTATGCCACTGAACCCGTTCCTGGCGGTTTCCGTCCTTGCCGGTAAAGCTCTCGTCGGTGGCCACTGAGAAACCGGTTACCGGCTGCCCGCTGGTGGGCAGATAGCGCAATTCAGGATCTTGTCCGAGATGACCAATGATAGCTATTCTGTTTAACGACACTTTCCTTGCCTCCGTTTTTGGCTCCGCGTCCGGGGTAGCGCCCGTGCGCGGAGCGTTTGTTTATTACTAGATGCGCTTAAGGTTTAGTTTCTCGAATCTCAGTCGCGCCGCGGCTGCCCTTCCATGCCGCCTGTTCCGCGCCCTGCTCGCCGTGCTCCTTCATCAGCGCGATGAAACAGTTCCAATGAAATACTGCATTGCTCGCCCAGAGATGCGCCTGTAGCCAATTCTCTTCGGCCTTCACCTTCCGCTCGCAGCGGGCACAATTTCGTTGCATCGCCATGCTTCTAGTCCAACCGCTTACTTACTTGCTCAAGTGATAATCGCCCGTGTTCGATATCGTTAAGCTGAATCCAACCGATACCGAGGCGGTTCGCTTCTTCCCGTTGGGTCAGGCCCAGTTTGACCCGTGCGTCGCGCATCGCCCGGCCTTTGCACCAGCGTTCCGCCATCTCGGAACTGACCTCGCCTTCGCCCTTGCAGAAATCCCAAGCCCAACTGCCGGTCTGACAGCCCCGATCACCGCACCTGACGCCGAACGCAGATTTCGCGCCGTCACATCGAGGACAAATAACTGTAAGCATGCTGCATTCTCCTTTGGTTTGCTGCCCGCATCCGCTCCTGCGGCAGGGCGCATTGGTTCGTTAAAAACCCGAACCTTTCTTTTCCCCTCGCCCTCTTCGCCCCCACCGAGAGGCGAGGGAGAAAAGACCTCGTCGCGGAGCGCGGCTCCGCCACCAATGAGCGCGTGTGCAGCCATGCAATTGCGCCGTGCCAAGCGCAGCGTTCGCCGCAGGCAATGGCGCGGGCGCAATTGAGCGAAGCGCGCGCAATTCCGTTGAATTCTCATTTGCTACTCTATTGGATGTCGCGGACCTTCAGAGCTTAGGCTCACCAACTGTCCGCAGTACCTATCTGAAAGGATTATGAGTCCGTCTTGCCGTTGCTGTTCTGGATGCCGGTGACATCGACGGCGATATCGCGTGTATAGTTCCCCGGGCGGCCAGGCTGGTATTCGAGCGCCGCGCCGCCGCCTCCCGATCCATTATTCGGGGAAGGCGGAAGCTGTGGGCTTTGGGGACCTGAGCTACCGGGCGGACGGTAGTTGTAACCTGGAGGACGACCGTCAAAGGGATTGAGCACCTTTGTTGCGGCACTTGCCGCATTATCAGCGCTCGTCTGACGTTGATGCTGGGAGAGAATGCTCTGCATCGCTTGCTCTGCGCTGCTGCCTTCTCTTCCATTTCCGCCATTTGTCATCTTGTCGGCCACTTTTTTGTATCCATTGGTGATAGCGCTGGTAATCGGATTGGTGATCGTGCGTGCTATGTAAGCCGCTTCGAAAGCATGTGCCAACGCGAGGCCGATCGAACCACCAACCAAACTGGCGACGGTGTGAGGAATGCCAATCGTCATGATCGCAAAGACTACTGCGAGTCCGGCGTAATCGAGCATCGTGGACGCTGAGAGGCTACCCGAACAAACAGTGGTCATTATTTTCGAAGGTGGAACAAAGTAGCTACTCACGAGAGGCAGCGGTTCGGAAATAGGATTACACGCTGCGGTTAGGGCCGCGTTCCATTGGTTCGCTAGCTGCACTCCGACACCCAAGACGAGATAGAAGAAAAGGAGCCTCACTCCAACGCGGATAACGAACGGAAAGTAACCTTCGGCTGCCGAAGCGGTAAATCGGCTGCCACCAAACGCAAGCAGAATTACGCCGCCACCCACAGCCAGATATGACTCAACTAGCGTGAAGAGAAGCATTGCCGCAGCGATGGTAAACGCAAGCAGTACGAAAAACCCGCAAACGCTCTGCACGATGGCCATCTCAAAATTGCTCATAAGACTAGCGTTGGCCGGTGTGTCAAAAATCGTGGTCGCCATCTGTCCGCCTAGTTGAAGAACGGTTTGCGGACTTAGCCTCGGGAGTCCACTGATGCTGGCGCCAATCGCGGAAAAACTGCTCAT
>Ga0335073_10004075_pt1 | contig 20433 bp, 18 predicted proteins | sample Lox_Sample_22_FD_207093 | JGI IMG/M metagenome (GOLD analysis project Ga0335073, IMG submission 207093) | Soil microbial communities from Loxahatchee National Wildlife Refuge, Florida, United States - Lox_Sample_2.2 | ecosystem: Environmental > Terrestrial > Soil > Wetlands | place: USA...
CCGTTGCGATCGATTTCGATCGTCGTGCCGTCGTCCTTGATCAGCTCGAGTTTCTGCACGTCTTCGGCCTTGAAGGTCATGAGATCGCGATCGCGCAGCTCGGAGAGCGTCTTGTTCATGCCCGACTGGAACGCTGCCTGCGTGAGCATCACAGCCGGCTTGTCGGTCGTCTTGATATAGGCGTTGAAACCAATCGGCGTGGTCTTGCCGATTTCGATCCCAGGCAAGGTCTTGCCGTCGAAAGTCGTGATCGTGACGGTCGAGTTCGGATTGACCAGACCAAACGGCGCGAGATCCGCCGGCTTGTCATCCACGGTTTTGACGAGCTGACAATCAGCTATCGCGCGCGCCAAGTTGTTGGCCGCGGTCTGGTCGGCGTCAGCGCCAATCGGCCTGGTGATCATCCAGGTGCCGCCCTTTTTGCGCTCGAGCTGAATTTCGCGGTCAGGATATTTGAGATCGATCTTCGCGATATCGGCGGAGTCGATCTTCATCAGCTTCTGCGTTTGCTCGGCCGGCTGGGAGAACTTGCCGACGTAGAGCGCATAGCCGCCGATCACAATCAGCACAGCGAGCGCGATAATCGTGTTGCGAAAGCTCATCGGAGAATCAGAACCACCGCGCGCCGGCTAGTTGCGCCGTTCCCACCATACTGCGATGCCCGCGATCAGCAGCAGCTCGGGCAAGAGAAGCACCGCCAGCGCGAATACGATCGCGAACTGATCGACGGTCAGGCGGAAGCGCGACGCGCGAATCGAACGCGGTCGAATGGAAATCTGATTTTCCTCGCCCGACAGCCAGTCGGTGCTGTTGATGAAGAAATCGCGATTGTAGAACGTGGTGCCGTACTGATTGTTGGCGAAATCGGTGCTGCCGATCACGACGATCTTGGCGTCGCCCTTGCCGGCTTTCATGGCATCGAGGTCGGCCTCGACTGCCTCGGCAACTGTGAGCGGACCGCGGATGTCTTTCGCGTCGAGCTGCGCTTTTTGCTGGCGGAAGAGGGTGTCGAGATCAGTCTCGCCCCAAGAGCTGTCGCTGGTCTTGGCGAGCGAGGTGACGGTCAGGCCATCGGGCAGTTTGCTTTGCGCGCCGATCGATCGCGCCATCGGAAAAACCGTCTGCTGCGTGAAGTCCTTGGTAATCGGATGCACGCCGTAGCTATGCACCATCGGATTGAGGCCCAATTCGGGACCCGCGAAGAGCCGCACGACCTGGTCAACGATAATGTCGTTATCGACGGTCACGCCCCAGTCGCCGAGCAGCTTGATCAGCGCCGTTTCGTCGATCGGCTGATCGGGACGTTGCGGGCGAAGAGTCACGAGCACACGGCCGCCGCGCTTGAGATATTCGGTGAGCGCGTCGATCTCATGCGGGAGCAGCGGCTTCACCGGACCCGCAATCGCCAGCAAGTTGATATCGTCTGCGACCTTGGGCTGCGAGGCGAGCAGCAGCTTGCGCACCTCGTAGCCCTCGCCTTCGAGATCCTTGCGGATCGAGCCGTACCCGGTTGGGTCGTCGTTACTGTCGATATCAGCTTCGCCGTGGCCGTCGAGGAACGCGATCACTTTCTTGGTCGAGCGCGTGACGCGCACGATCGCGTTGGTCAGCGCCTCTTCGGAAAGATCGGTGACGTTGGTGCCGTCGCCCTCGTCGCCGCCGTATTGCAGATGCGTGGTGCCCATCACCGAGACCTTGTAGCGCTCGGCGAGCTCGGGATGCTTGTCGGGATCGACCATCTCGAACGTCACCTTGGGCGACGCGTAAGCATACATGTCGTAGATGTCGCGGGCCTGCGGGCTTTCACCGCCCTGGAAGAACCCGTACAGCTTGAGCGGCTTCTGAAGATTCTTGACGACGCTGACGGACTGGCTCGAGAGGCTGTAAACCTTTTCCGAGGTCAGATCGATTCGCGAATGATGGAGCGATCCGAGGTAGTTAATCGCACACAGGATCAGGATGAAGACTATCGAGTAGAGCAGCGCGTTGAGGCCGTAGCGCGTCGAGCGCGATCCCGCAAGTGACGCGAGATCCGAGTAGCTCGACATGATCCAGAGGATCAGTGCGAACACGCCCGCGACGACGTTGGCCCAGACGAAGAGCTTGAAGCCGGCCGAGATGAAATAATCGATCAGCCCGAACGAGAGCAGGACTAGACCCAGGATTCCGTAGAGCGCCGACGATCTTCGCATGGTCTGTTACCGCCAGCGCACCGACTCAACCGCGCGTTGAGTGAGGAAGAGCGCGACCGTGATCACGCTCGCGAAGTAGATGAGGTCGCGCGTATCGACAATCCCGGAGACCATCTGGCCGAAATGATCCGGGAGCGACAGGTAGCGCAGCAGGTCGCCAAATTGCGAGCCACCAGCTTGCGCCGGCCACGAGATCACGTACAGGAGCAGCAGGATACCGAAGCAGCTGATCGCCGCGATGATCTGGTTCTGGGTGAGTGAGCTGGTGAACAGCCCGACCGAGACGAAGGTAATAGAGAGCAGCGCAAGTCCGATGTATCCGGCCATCATCACGCCGACTTCGGGATTCCCGAACATCACGAGGATGAGCGGGAAGATTCCGGCCAGGCCGATCATGATTAGCATGAAGACTGCGGCCGCGATGAACTTGCCGGCGACGATCTCGCCAGTGCGCACGGGCGCGGTGAGCAGCAGCTCGTAAGTGCCGGTGCGCTTTTCCTCGGCGAAGCTGCGCATCGTGATCGCCGGGACCAGGATGACGAGCACGATCGCCAGATTGTGCAGAAGCGGCTCGATCACGGCGCTATTGAGATTCAGGCGCGCCAGCACCTGCGGATTCTGCATCGCGGTGTACGCGTTCAGCATCACTTCGAAGTAGCGCAGCATGTTGAAAAAGAAGAAGCCGCCCAGCAGCAGGAATACCGACATCACCACGTAGGCGACCGGTTGTACGAAGTAACCCGCGAGCTCCTTGCCCGCGATTGTGATTGCGTTCTTCATGTCGCGGTGTGCGAGGATCAGGTGTGTCCCGCCCCCACCTCCTCCAACGTCTCTTCGGCGGAGCCACTCTCGGCATGACCCTCTTTGGCGATGGCGTGCAGGAACACATCTTCGAGCGAGGTGCCGGCCGGCAGCTGAGCGAGATATTCCTGGAGCACGACGTGGCCGTCAGCGATAATCACGACCTTGTCGCAGATCTGAGAGACCTCGGGCAGGATATGCGTCGAGAGCACGACCGTGCGGTTGCCGGCCAGCTCGTGGATGAGCCCGCGAATCTCGTGAATCTGCCGCGGGTCGAGACCGATCGTCGGCTCGTCGAGCACCAGGACCGGCGGATCATGGATAAGAGCCTGCGCGAGTCCGACGCGCTGCCGATAGCCCTTGGAGAGCTGACCGCATATGCGCCCGGCCATGTCGGTCAGGCCGCATACGTTGAGAACATGATCCAGGGCCGCATCGACCTTGCTCTTTGATACGCCGCGCAGCCGCGCGACGAAACGCAGATACGCCTCGACGCGCATATCGGTGTAGAGCGGAGGGTTTTCCGGCAGGTAGCCGATCTTGGCGCGCGCGGCGAGCGAGTTGCTGAAAATATCCAGGCCGTCGATCAGGACGGTGCCCGACGTCGCCGGCATAAAGCCGGTGATGATGCGCATCGTGGTGGTCTTGCCCGCGCCGTTGGGGCCGAGGAAGCCCAGGATCGAACCGCTTTCGGCTTTGAAAGAGATTCCTTTTACTGCGACGAAGTTGCCGTAGCTCTTTACTAGGTTCTTGACCTCGATCATTCGGATCGTCCGATCTGACTCGTTTGATGAAACCGCCGGTTATTGATCCCGACGGTGCAGCAGTGCCGCGAATTCAAATTACCCGCGGCGATCGAAGAAATAAACACGCGAGTTGGCACTGTCAATACGGTACTCTGCTGACCGAGCGTTATCGTACTTTTACTTTAGGCTCTGACTTCGCAAGCGCGACGCTATCGGATACCTTCGACGCATGGCTGCTGAAGCCCGCAAAGATCTGATCCTGGTCGATGGATCCGGCTACGTTTTTCGCGCGTTTTTCGCGTTGCCGCAGCTCAACAACTCGCGCGGGATGCCGACCAACGCCGTGTACGGTTTCATCCGGATGCTGCTGAAGCTGCTCAAGGAAGAACGGCCGACGCATATCGGTGTCGTATTCGATTCGCCCAAGCGCACCTTCCGCGACGATCTCTTCGCCGACTACAAGGCCAATCGCGCCGAGGCGCCGAACGACCTCGTCGTCCAGATTCCGTTCATTCATCGCGCGGTCGAAGCGTTCCGCATCAAGAGCATCGTGCGCGAGGGCTACGAGGCTGACGATGTGATCGGCACGCTCGCGGCGCGCGCAGTCAAATCGCACTTCGCGACGACGATCATCACGGCTGACAAGGACTTCATGCAGATCGTCGGCCCGCATATCACGCTCTGGGACACCATGCGCGATCGCCGTATCGCAGCGCGCGACGTGCGCGATCGCTTCGGCGTCGAGCCGTCCGCGCTCGTCGACATCCAGGCGCTGACGGGAGACTCGATCGACAATGTCAAAGGCGTGCCGGGCGTCGGCGAGAAAACCGCGTGCGCGCTGATCCAGAAATTCGGCAGTATCAAGGAGCTTTACGCGCATCTCGACCAGATCGAGGAAGCTGGAATCCGTGGCGCAAAAAAAGTTGCGGGCCTCCTCGCCGAGCATCGTCAGGCCGTCGACCTCGCGCTGAAGCTGGTGAAAATCGAAACGGCGATGCCGCTCGACATCGAGCCCGACATGCTTTTGTGGCCCGGTATCGACGAGCCCGCCGTGGCCGAGCTCATACGGGAGCTGGAATTCAACTCGCTGATGCAGGAAATCGCGCCGTCACAGGCCGAACTGCCGATGGGCACGACATCGAGCGAAGTCATCGTCACGGCCGCGGACCTGCCCTCCGTCATCATGAAGCTCGGCGCGTGCGATCGCCTCGGATTCGATCTCACGCTGAGCCCGATTGGCGAGGCGCGCCTGCAAATCGCAGGCGGCGGCGAGAGCTACACCTTCGAGCAGGGGCTCATCGGCAAAACCGCCGAGCTGCTGGCGAACCAAAAGCAGCCGAAGGCCGTACATGATCTGAAAGCTCATCTGCTGCGCCTGAAGCGCTACGGCGTGCGTCCGGCGGGCGTGGATTTCGACACGATGATCGCGGCGTTCCTCATCAACGCGGGCAAGCCCGAACCCACGATAACCGACCTCTACCACGAGTATCTGGCGCCGCTCGGTACTCGCGCGATTCCCGGCAGCAATGCCGAAGTCGTTGCCGCGCTACAAGCTCCGCTCAGCGCGCGACTCGAAGCTGACGGACTCGCAAAGCTGTTTCACGAAATCGAGATGCCGATTGCGCTTATCCTCAACGAAATGGAGGCGCTCGGCATCGCCGTCGATCGCGAGGCGCTCGCGACGATCTCGCGCGAGTTCGACGAGGAGGTGAAGCGGCTCGAACGCGAGTGCTACGACGCCGCCGGCCGCACCTTCAACCTCAACTCGCCGATCCAGCTCCGCGAAATTCTATTCGATCACCTGAAGCTCGCGACCAAAGGGCTCAAGAAGACCAAGAGCGGCTATTCGACTGATGCCGACACGCTCGAAAAGCTGGCGGCCGCGCATCCGATGCCGCGCAAGCTCATCGAGTACCGCGTCATCGCCAAGTTGAAATCGACTTATGCTGATGCGCTCTCATCTCTCATCGCAACTGATGGCCGCGTACATACGACGTTTCATCAGGCCAACACAGCGACGGGTCGAGTGAGCTCGAGCGATCCGAACCTCCAGAACATCCCGACGCGCTCGGTCGAGGGCCGGCGTATCCGGCGGGCATTCGTGCCAGCGCCCGGCTATGTCCTGCTGTCTGTCGATTACTCGCAAATCGATCTTCGCGTATTGGCGCATCTTTCGGGCGACGAGACGCTTGTCAGCGCATTCCGCGAGGGCGAGGATATCCACGCTCGCACCGCCAGCGAACTGCTCGGCGTTTCACGCGACAATGTCGATGCGGAAGCACGTCGGGTGGCAAAAACCATCAACTTCGGGATCATTTACGGGATGGGCCCGCAACGGCTCGCGGCCCAGCTCGGGATTGCGCTCGCTGACGCATCCGACTACATCAAGCGCTATTTCGAGCGACTCCCCGGGATTCGGGTGTTTATGGATGAAACCGTGCGGCGGGCGCGCGAGACCGGCTACGTCACGACGATGTACGGGCGGCGGCGCTATGTACCCGAGATAAACGCCGGCCCGGGAGGTGCGAGGGCGCAGGCGGAAAGAATCGCGATCAATACGCCGATCCAGGGCAGTGCTGCCGACCTTATCAAGATCGCGATGATCCGCGTCGATGCCGAATTCAAGAAGCAGGAGCTGGATTCACGCCTCTTGCTGCAAGTTCACGATGAGCTTTTGATAGAGGTTCGCAAAGAACGATTGCAGGAAGCTGCCGCGCTCGCAAAACGCGAGATGGAGGGAGTGGCAGAAATGAAGGTGCCGCTGCGCGCCGACGTCAAATCGGGTTCCAACTGGGCCGAAATGGACCGGGAATCATGAAAATTCCCTTGAATTTCGGACCCTTCAACTGCGTCTATTCGAATTGAGAAACCCCGGCCGCCAGGACGGCGACGAAGCCGAGCTCATCGAACGGGCCCTCAAAGGCGATTCCGGCGCCTTCGGCCAGTTGGTTGAGCGTTATCAGCGACGCGTCGTCGGCGTGGCGATGGCCGTGGTACACAATCAGGACGATGCAATCGAGCTCGCACAGGAAGCCTTCATCAGGGCCTATGAGAACCTGTCCAAGTTCGAATCACGATCAAGTTTCTCGACCTGGCTTTATCGCATCGCAGCAAATCTCGCGATCGATTTTCTGCGCCGCGAGGGACGCCACGTCGTTTTGCGCGGTGAAGAAGCCGACACTGAATTCAATCGACTGCCCAGCGATCAAGGCGATTCTTTTAAGGAGACCAGCCGCACGGAACTGTCGGCGCGCCTTCACGATGCGCTGGGGGAGTTGACGGCGGAACATCGCGCGGTGATACTTTTACGCGAAGTTGAGGGCTTATCCTACGATGAGATAAGCGAGGTGCTTCAGGTGCCACGTGGCACGGTAATGAGTCGCTTACACTACGCACGCGGCAAGTTGCGTGCGATTTTGAAAGACCTGTCCGGAGAATGAAGCTAGCAATGGCTCAATGCAGTGAAATAAGCCTTCTGTTGGGCCCCTTCGGAGACGGTGAACTCGAATCCGGCGAAATCCGCGAGGTCGCTTTCCATCTGGCCCGATGCGAGAGTTGCGCCGCGGAACTCGCCGACCTGACCTCGCTCGGAAACGAGTTGCGCCTAAACGCCATCGAGCCTGCGCTCGACGGTTTCCAGCGCGCCGTCATGAAGCGGATCGACGAACTGCCCGAACCTTTCACGACTCGGGTCAGCGACTGGTTCGCGGGACTCTCGCGCCGCCTCAGCACAGGGTTCGCGATGGGTGCGGCGATGGCCGCGGTCGCGGCGATTACGACGATCGTCGTGACGCCCTACGCCGAGCGCTTTTCCGTCAAGCATCTGGCGCAACCGATGCGCGAGCTCGCGAGCGTGACGCATCTGCCGCCCGTTTCGGGTCCGCGTGAAGTCGCCTCCGCGATCCCTGCCTCTGCGCTGAAGGTCGCCAGCAACAGCGGGACTGCGCCTGATGTCCGCGAGATTTCAGGCGTGACGCATTTGACTCCCGACCAGGAGCCGGTGGCGCAAGCCTCGGCGATTTCCGACGAAGCGATGGCGATGGCACAGAATTCCGAAGCGGTGATCTCGAAGCTCGAATCCGAGAGCCCCAACGTCGCCGTGTGGAGCGAACCGCAGAACGACACGACCGTCATCTGGCTTCCCGATCAGCAGCAGTAAGCTGGCATGCGGCTTAGCCCCGGAAGTTTGCCGATCGTCCTGGTGGTGATGCTTGCGCTGCTAGCGTCCGGCAACGCATCTGCGAAGCCCGCGGTTCCAATGGTCGAGCTGCACGTCGATGCCGTCCTTGCTTCCGACACCAACCAGGGAATCGACAAGCGGCTGGCCACCTCGATGGGCCATCAGCTCCAGGGCCTTTTTCCTTTCACTACCTATCGCCTCGAGACTCACGAAGACGGCCGAACCCAGTGCGGCAAGATGATGGCGTTCGCGCTTCCGGGCGGCCATATGCTGCACGTTCAGCCGCGCGCCATCGACGGCGACATGATCGCGATGGAGTTGGTGCTGTTCGATGGTCCGCACACGATGATGACCACCGACCTCAAGCTTCGGAACAATGGACGCCTCATTCTCGGTGGCCAGCGCTACGAGAAGGGCATGCTGATCATTTCGATCGGCGCCAACGCCGTCGAAGAAACTCCAGGTCAATAGCCGCTAACGGGGCGGCATCCTGAGCGCACCGTCGAGGCGGATCGTCTCACCGTTGAGCATCTGGTTCTCGACGATTTGCCGCGCGAGTGACGCGTACTCGCTCGCACGGCCGAGCCGCTGCGGGAAGGGGATTCCGGCGGCGAGCGCTTTTCGTGCCGGCTCGGGCAACCCTGCGAGCATCGGAGTTTCGAACGTTCCCGGAGCGATTGTGCAGACGCGAATTCCCACCGACGAGAGATCGCGAGCGATCGGCAGCGTCATACCGACGACGCCGCCCTTTGACGCGGAATAAGCCGCCTGCCCGATCTGACCATCGAAGGCGGCGACCGATGCGGTGTTGACGATCACGCCGCGCTCGCCATCGTCAGTGACGGGCGATTGCTTTGCCATCTGCGCCGCGGCGAGCCGGATGATATTGAACGTGCCGATCAGATTGACGCTCAGCACTTTGGAGAAGAGGTCGAGCGAATGAGGCCCTTCCTTGGTGATCGTGCGCATCGCACGGCCGATACCGGCGCAATTGATCGCGATATGCACGGCGCCAAACTTCTTCACGGTCTCAGCAATCGCGGCCTCGCCCTGCTCGGCCGATGCAACGTCGGCGGTGACAAAGATCGCATTCGCGCCAAGCGACTCGGCAACTTTCGCCCCCGGCGAGGCGGGCAAATCAAGAATCGCGATTTTCGCACCGGCTGACGCGAACTCCCGCGCCGTCGCCTCGCCGAGTCCTGATCCGCCGCCAGTGATCACCGCAACTGCATCTTTGAGTTTCATGATTCCCTCGCAAGTAGAGCCGTAAAGGCGCACAAGAACCTACGACCCTCGGTCACCCGATGCAACGGGGTCGGACCTTCAGCCCGCGTGCGAAAGCAGATCTAGGAGAGAGTCAGGGAATACGAGCCGAGTGCGACATAGTTCGCGAGCACTGCGGCGTTATCGCCCCTGGCGAATGTAAAGGTGCAATCGATGAACTTCACGTTGGAGAGCATCAATGGTCCGCCGCGATATATTATGTGCATCTTTATAAGCGTCACGTTCCGCCATAGGGCGCCGTCGAGGGTTTGTTGACCTCCGATGATTCCGCCACTGAATGGTATTTTGGCCAGCTCGCCCGATTGCGCAGCGCGAGGTAAATCGAACATCTCGACGCCCGGGTCTCCACGCCAGACAAATTTGCCGTAAGCCGGCGCTTCGTTTAGCTGACTGATTGTCAATGCGGAACGAGTCTCCCTGGTCTAGCCCAGGATCGCAGGCACGGGCGCGATCGCCGAGCGATACGCCGCCAGCGCAAGGTTCGCCTTATAGGCGGGTTCGGCGACCCGTGAGGGACCGGGAAATTGTGCTTCGATCTCCTGGAGCGATGTGACCGCGTGCTTGAGGAAAGAAGGCTCAACCGGCACGCGACCGTCTGTCGCCATGTCTGTCAGAATTGCCGCAGCTTTAAGGTTCGCAGCCGCATCGGCCAAATTGCCCGCTTTGGCCGCCTGCTTGGCGCGCCAATAGAATTCCTTCATCAAATCAGCGCGCAGATGTTCGAGTTTGGCGTCAGTTTGATTCCCGATTTCGACGGGCAGTTCAGTCAGTTTGATTTCGATTGCAGTTAAGCGGTTCAGAATCGATAGTGTTTCAACGAACTGGACGCTTCCTACCAGGATCAGGACCACAATTAGAACTTGCCCCCCACGGCTCGATAACGAGCCTCTTCATCAACAAGCTACTCAGTCCCGTAAGAATTATTTCTGGTTCTTGCTTACCGTTCCCGGAGCGCTCGGCCGTCGAACTTTCCACTTTTGCAGAAAAAGATGCGACCGATCCGGCGGAAGCGTCAACGCTATCTATTACGTGCATCGTCTATCTTTTTGATGCTGATAGTCGACAATTCGTCATCGCCCGATCATCGCATTCGAGGCCCGCGCGGTAAGGATGAACGTTTCGGCCCGAACCCACGATCAATGGCAGACCACCATCATGAGTTCGCGGACAACTCGTGAAAATAGCGGATCCCCGAGCCGTCTTTTCGGCTACGCGATCGATCCTGCTGCGGCAGCGGCTGGTCGCTTGCTCAGGAACGACGCTGCCGCGGCTACCGAGTCTGATGACCCTGCCAGCTCCAGCACGTCGCCCTCGCGTAGCACCAGGTCTGGCTCCGGCACCGCGTAATCGCCGCCCCCTCTGGCCAGCGCCACCACAGTCGCGCCGGTCGCGGCCTGCAAATCGAGCTCGCTTAGCGAGCGCCCGATAGCTTGCGCGTCTGGCTGCACTCTTACTGCGGTGAGCGATCCCAGACCTGGGACTTCGTGCTCGCGAACCTTTACCTTATCGTCGAGCGCCGGCTTGCCGCCAAGCGATGCCGTCAGCAGATCGACAGCCGCGAGCATCTGGCCCTGCATCAGGCGCGCGCTGCGCCAGATCACAAATGCCATCAGCACCGTGGCGATGACGATGATCGCGATACCCTCGACCGGCTCCATGAACGGCTGCACAACGACCAGCAATCCCATCATGACGCCGAGCAGAATCGTGAGCTGGAGCATTTCGATGAGCGCGCGTTCCGCATTTTCCCATTCGACCTCTAGGGTCCGGCGCTTGGCGATCGGAATCGCGCGCATCGCAAGCGCCGTCGCGAGTCGCCGCGACCCATAGTAAATTCCGGCGGCGAATGGGACGCACAGGGCGAGCGCGACGAGATCGACGCCGAGGCCCGCGTCGAAGTACGGCACGCCGATCATCTGCGCGACTCGGCCGGTGATATTCGACGGATCGAATTCGTTGTAGATGAGGAGCGCCCCGATGATTATTGCGTTGACCGCGACGATTAGAATCGGCCAGTGAATCGCGGGAAGCTTGTCGCTCGCGGCACGCGGATGTTTGATGCGTTCCATCCAGGAGTCATAGAGCGACTGCAACGCTCCGACCGGCTCCGGGAAGTGACTCGCGATGCTCTCGCCGACGGGCACCGCCGCCTTGATCATGAACGGCGTCAGAAACGTCGTGATCGCGGACACCGCTACCGCCATCGTATAGATAAAATCGCGCGTCGCGCCGAGCTGAAGTCCGACGCCGGCGATGATGAACGAGAACTCACCGATCTGCGCAAGGCTCATCCCGGCTTCGACCGACGTTTTCACTCCCGCCCCGCTCATCAGCGAAGCGAGCGTCACGCCCGAGACTTTGCCGATCAGCACGGCACTGGTGAGCACGATCAGCGCCACCCAATGCTCGGCGATCAGGTATGGGTTGATCATCATCCCGACGGAGACGAAGAACACCGCGCCAAACATGTCGCGCACCGGTGCAATCAGATGCTCGATCTGATGCACGTCCCCCGATTCAGCAACCAGCGAGCCCGCGAGAAACGCGCCCAGCGCAACCGAGTAGCCAGCATGCTCGGCGATGATCGCAAATGCGAAACAAATCCCGATGCTTGCGATTAGCGTCGTCTCGGGCCGCTGCAATTTCACGACCAGCTTGATGATCCGCGGCACGACGAGAATGCCGATTCCAATCAGCAGCACAAGGAAAATCGCAAGCCGCCCAACCGTCGCCCCCAAGTCCCGCGCCGACACCCCCGCACCCGACGCGAGCGCCGTCAGGATGGCGAGCTCGACTACGGCCGCGAGGTCTTCCATCAGCAGGACGCCGAAGACGAGGTCGCGCAGCCGTTCGGGCATCTTCAGCTCGTCGAATGCCTTCGCGACGATCGTCGTGCTCGAGATCGAAAGCAGCGCGCCGGTGAAGATACTCTCGAGCTGCGTCCAACCCAGTGCGCGACCGCATATGTAGCCGAGCCACAGCATCAGCCCGACCTGGATCAGCATGATGAAGCCCGATGTCGGCCCGAGACGCAGCAATTTGCGGATACTGAATTCCAGCCCCAGCGCGAACATCAGCAGGATCACACCGAGCTCGGAGAGCGTGTGGATTCGATCGTAATTGGCGAGCAGCGGAATCGGCAGGTACGGGCCTATGATGACGCCGGCGACGAGATAGCCGACCACGATCGGCTGCCGCATCGCCTGGAACAGCACCGTGCTGATGGCGCCGACGCAGAGCACCATCGCGAGGTCCTCAAGGAAATTACTCGTGGTTAACGTTGCGAGCATGCGACAGCCGATCGGCCATCCGGCCCGCGGCGCTAACTATCTATCAGTCTCAGCCGCCTGGCGCACGTCTGAAACTCGCGGCAGCACCTTGGTCCAAAAAAGTTCGATCGACTTCATCAGGCGATCGTGCGCCATGAGGCCGTTATACATCCACGCGAACACCCACCTGATCGGCAGCCGCTTCAGCAGATGCTCGACCTGGCGCGTCACAGTATCGACAGTGCCGACGAACGCGAGGCCGTTGCTCCACAGGTCAGCGGTCTCGCCCGTCTTCGGATCTTTCATGCCCTCCGAAAAGCCGAACGGCTCGAACCATTCGTGGCCGCAGAAGTATCCGCTGTCGTGCCAGATCGCGCGCGCCTCCTCGTCGGTATCCGCGATCACAACGTCGCGCAGCACGCCCATCCCTTCGCCGACCGGCTTGTGCGATACCTCGGCGTATACGTCGCACAGGTGCCGCTCGAGGCTCGGATGCAGCGGCGGCAGAATCGCGGTCACATCCTCCTGCGCGCACCATTTGATACTGCGCTCTGACGACGCGAACGGCTGAAAGATCGGAGGATGCGGTTTCTGCACCGGCTTGGGCACCACCGAAACGGCGCGCACGATTCCATTCTCGACGCCGCCGCCCCATTTCGTCGTCGCGTCGATATGCCACGGCGTCTCGCCGGGCGGAATCCGCCAGTAGCGGCCCTCGTAGTTGATGAAGTCCTGGGTCCACGCCTGCTTGATGATGCGAAAGTTCTCTTCGAAGGCCGCGCGGTTCGCGGCGTCGATCTCGTCATGCTGATTTGGCTGCGCGCCATGAATGCCGTGGGTCTGCTGCGCCATGATATCGACCCATCGCCGCTGGTAGCCACGCGCGAAGCCCGCGTTGGCGCGCCCGCCCGTCATGTGATCGAGCATCGCGATATCTTCTGCAACGCGAATCGGATTCTGCGACGGCAACACGATCCCGAGCTGCCCGACGCGCAGCCGCTTGGTCTGCATCGCGATGTACAAATCGAGCAGCACGGGGTTGTTCGACATCTCGAACCCTTCGACGTGAAAGTGATGCTCGGTGAAGCTGATCGAGTCGTAGCCGAGACCGTCGGCCAGCTGCGCTTGCGCGGTCAGCTCGCGCAGCATCTGATCGTAGAGCGCGCCGTTCAGTCCGACGCGGCCTTTTTCAATTTGTGATTTGTTTCCGACCGAGGGCAGATAGAAGAGCGATACTTTCATAACGAATCTCCGTGCGATACGACGCGCCGACTCTAAAACTCCCGACACCGAGTCGGCAAGCGAAATTGCGCTTTGTAGGTTCGGCACGGGCGGAGTTATACTCGCGGCGAATCTACTACCTGCGTGGTAAACGAAATGCGTCTCAAGAATAAGGTCGCGCTGATTTCCGGCGCCGGATCCGGCATCGGCGAAGCCACGGCCAAAACGTTTGCGCGCGAGGGCGCGGCGGTCGCGGTCGTCGATCTGAATGACGAAGGTGGCAACCGCGTCGTCTCCGAAATCCGCAAAGCCGGCGGCACCGCCGAATTTCATCGCGCCGATATAGGAGTCACGAGCGAGATCGAAAAGATGATCGCGTTCGCGACCAAAAAGTTCGGCCAGCTCGATATCCTGCACAACAACGCGATCTTCACCACCGTCGGCCGTATCGGCGAGCTCACGCTCGAAGGCTGGCAGAAGACTATGGACGTCGGCCTCACCGCCTACTGGTACGCGACCAGGTGCGCGCTCGACGTGATGCTGCCGCGCAAGTACGGCGCAATCGTCAATACCGCGTCGGTCTCGGGCCTCGCCGGAGACTACGGCCTCGGCGCATACAACGCGGTCAAAGCGGGCGTCGTGAATATCACCCGTGTCACCGGCATCGAGTACGCGCGCAAAGGAATCCGATGCAACGCCGTATGTCCCGGGCCGATCGGAACGCCGCCGCTGCTTCGCATGGAAGACTCGCGCCCCGACATCGTCGGCCGCATCCGCGAGGCGATTCCGATGGGCCGGCTCGGCGAGCCGCAGGAGATCGCCAACGTCGTGCTGTTCCTCGCCTCCGACGAAGCCTCGTTCGTGACGGGCGCGTTCTTCGTGGCAGACGGCGGCCTCTGGGCGCATAGCGGGATGCCGAGTCTCACGGGACAAGGCTCGGATTGGTAACGCAATAACGCAAATTTAGCGGGAGGTATCCCATGTCGCTGCAACAACTCGATTCTCTAATCCAGATGCTCAAGTCCGGGCCGCAACTCGATTCGCCCGACGTCAAACAGATACGTGCCGGTTTCGAGCAGATGGCTAACTTTCTGCCGCCCGACCCCGACGTCAAGCACGAGCCGGTGAAGGCGGGAAGCGTTCCCGCCGAATGGGTATCCGCGCCCAACGCCGACGCGTCACGCGCCATTCTTTATCTGCACGGCGGCGGATACGTCATCGGCTCGATCAACACGCATCGCGCGATGGCCGGGAAGATTTCACGCGCGGCCCAGGCCAGGGTTTTAGTAATTGATTACCGCCTCGCGCCCGAGCATCCGTTCCCCGCGCCGGTTGAGGATTCGGTGACGGCGTACAAATGGCTCCTCGATCAGAAAATCGCCCCGGCGAAAATCGCGATCGGCGGCGACTCCGCGGGCGGCGGCCTCACGGTCGCAACGCTCGTTGCGATTCGCGATCAGAAGCTGCCCACGCCCGGCGCGGGCGTATGCCTCTCGCCGTGGATCGATATGGAAGGGATCGGCGATTCGATGACGTCGAAGGCCGGCGAAGATCCGATGGTGCAGAAGCAGGGCCTGATCCAGATGGCCAAGTGGTATCTCGGCGCCAAGGATCCCCGCACTCCCCTGGCCGCGCCGCTCTACGCCGATCTCGCGGGACTGCCGCCGCTGCTGATCCAGGTCGGCACCGCGGAGACTCTGCTCGACGATTCGACGCGCCTGGCAGAGCGCGCCCGCAAGGCCGGGGTGAAGGTCACCTACGATCCGTATGAGAATATGATCCACGTCTTTCAGCTCTTCGCGCCGATGCTCGACGAGGGCAAGGATGCGATCGAAAAAATCGGCGCCTTCGTGCGCGCCAACACAAAATGACCCAACGATCCGAACAAAGCTCTGGCGCGCGGGCGCGGTCTTCGGGCCGCGCCCGCGGCGCTTCTGTGACGGTGAGAGTCCGTGAATTTTCGGTGCGGTCGTTCTTTGTGTCATCCCGAGAATTTGTGAAGAAAATGGCTTTTCAATCGTTTTGATTGTTTGGCTGCCATCCAATTCTGTCATCCCGAGCGACGTCGAGGGATGACACAAAGGGACGACACAAAAATGAAGCGCACGCGGACTGATTCACAGACTCTCAGCATGACGCAACGCATCGATAGTCTCGATTGGGCGCGTATCGAGAGCGACCTCGATTCCAAGGGCTATGCACTAGCAGGACGCGTGCTCGAACCCACCGAATGCGAGACGCTCGCCGCGATGTACCCGGAGCGCGAGCGCTTTCGCAATCGAATCGTGATGGAACGTCTGCGCTACGGCGTCGGCGAATACAAATACTTCGCACGCCCGCTACCGGAGATCATCGAGACGGCGCGCACCGCGCTTTACGGACATCTGGTGCCGCTCGCAAATCGATGGGCGGAGTTGCTCGGCGACGATACGCAATACCCGGCAACGCTCGCGTGCTACCTGGAGCTATGCCACGAGCAAGGACAGGAGCGGCCGACGCCTCTCCTCCTGCGCTACCAGGCGGGCGGCTACAACTGCCTGCATCAGGATCTCTACGGCGAACTCGCGTTCCCGCTCCAGTTCACCTGTGCACTCAGCCGTCGCGGCCGCGACTTCGAAGGCGGAGAGCTGCTGCTAGTCGAGCAGCGCCCGCGCGCACAATCACGCGGCGAAGCGATCGCGCTCGACCAAGGCGAGGCGATCATCTTTCCAAATCGCTATCGCCCCGTAGCAGGCACGCGCGGCCACCATCGCGTCGCAGTCCGCCACGGCGTCAGCACGATCCGGACCGGCGAACGCTTCGCCCTCGGCATAATCTTCCACGACGCGAAGTAAGGTCAGATCCAGCGCCGCACGCGCGCCCGATACTCAATGTAGGGAGCGCCAAACTTCCCATCGAGATAGCGCTCCTCGCGCGCAATCACGCCATAGCGAATCAGCAGAAGCACCGGGACGAGCAGAACGAAGCTCCAGACACTCGCCGCCCCGATCGCGAGTCCCGAGTAGATCAGGATCATCGAGCAATAAATCGGATTGCGCGAGTAGGAATAGAGGCCCGTCGTGACGACCGCTTTGGCAGGCAGCGGAGTCGGCACGTTCGTGCCGGCGGCGCCAAACTGCCGAATCGCAAGCGTCATCGTCGTGACTCCGATCGCAACAAGTATCAACGCAGGGACCAACCGCAACCCGCCACCAAAAAGCTGCGCAGCGCCGACTGCGGGCCATACCCGATCGAGTACGAGCCCAATCACAAGAAAGCCAAGAAAGATGCGAGGCGGCCGCGCAATCACACCGGGATTGTCCTGCATCTGAGTAGTCACATCAGAACAATCAGCAAACCGCATGCCTCGCGGTTCATCCGGCGCCCTCGGTCACTGGACGCGCTCGCTCTTTCCTTTCCCGCATCGGGAAGGGAAGTCTGTGCCGCCGGCTTTTCGCTTGAGGTTAATGCCGCGGGCGAGCGGGCGTTCCGAAAGGCACTGTGTAGCCTATGCCGAAGGAGGCGAGACTATCAGAATTATGTCAGCGCGCAGAGTGACGAAATACCAAGAAGAAGCCTGCTTCCAGCAGGACTTGTAAAGGGCTTTGCCTATTGACGCAGAGCGAAATCCGGCGCGCTGCCATTGCTAACCCCGATGAGAACGGCGAGGCCGGTGTGAATGATCCCGGCGACTCAGGAATGAGTCGAGGGCGGCAACGGGGTCGAGAAAGGTAGCCCCGACAGTGCTTGCTGGAGCTCGCTGAGGAATTTTCGCGCTTCTTCTCGCCCGTTGGGGAGTCGGTCGGCTCGATCACAGCGCCACGCCGCCACCATCGCAAGCATCAGGATCCGGCATTCGCGGAGCAGTTCGAGGTGAGCGCTCGCGTATAGAGCACTCACCTCGTCCGGCACGTAAGCGAGGTCGAACTCGACTGGCCCGCGACAACATGTCTCGAGGTCTAGGAACAGCGGCCCTTTCTTCGTCCTGAGCAGGTTGCCCGAGTGTGGCTCGCCGTGCAGCAGTTGCTCTGGTGCGCCGCGGTCGCCGATCGCCTGCCTCATGGTTCGTAGAGTGTTGCTGAGAAGCTCACGGTCCTCGTCAACGAGGTCCGGAGTCTGCTCACGGTTTCCGACCAGCCGCTGGGCGTCGGCGATTCGATCCGTGAAGTGCGGGGTACCGATATCGATCGGCTGCATGCAGGTATGCAGCCGTTCGAGCGCATGCGCGTAGTCGGCTGGAGTGAACTTTGGGAACCGCACGGGTTCGTAGTAGGTCCACAGCGTGACGACGAACCCGCCACGCACGTAGGCACCCGGCTCGACCCGAGGTTCAAGCGCAGCTATCGGGCTCCCGGTTTCCGCGAGCCGTTGGGCAAGCTCGACTTCGAACTCCGCCCATCGCCTGATGCGCTTCTTCGCGACCCGAGCAATAGTGTCGCACGGTAGCAGGCGCACGGTGACCTTGTTTGAGTCGTGAAGCACGATCGCGTCATTAGCCTTCAGGCCAAGCGCCGTAGCTACGCCCATCGCTGCGGCGACCGCGTCACGTGAGATTTTTGGTTGCATTGCCATTCGGGATCATATTCTGCGGCAATCTTGTAGATGGCGCACTCAAGCATTCACTTCGAGAAATCAGTCCGTCAATGGCCGCTGGACGCGGTTGCTCGGGTCCCCCTTCCCGTGCGGGTAGGGGTTAGGTCGTTTGCCTGGTGGGTGGGTTCTTCACGCGCGTGAGCAAGCAGAAATCAACCTAACCCTCCTTCCCTTCTCGCACGGGAAGGGAAGTTTGAGCGCCAGGGTTTGTTTTTGAAGTTGCGCCGATCTCGTGGACACTAAGGTTAAGCAGCCGACGACCTGGTGCAAGCACTGATTAGAAGAAAGCTTAGCGGTGTCTATTTACTAACGACTCCTATGATGAGAAACGCGAAAGCTATCGTGAGGAGCACAACACGCCAGCGGTGCAGCAGGTCCCATCTGCGCCGAAAAGTCTTCCAATCAGCAGGTGGAGTGACCTTTGCCCAGGATGCAATTCGATTGTTGATCGGCACCAGAGCGGCGATCGAATAGACGCTCGCCAACGCCCACAAAATGGCCGACGTGGTGATCCGTATCGGTAGGCTATCTGAGATGTGCCATCGGATCAGGACCTCAGCTGAAGTAAGCAGGAATACAAGGATGTACCAAAACGGCATGAATCTCCCGAGTACGCGAGCCAGGGCGCTTGCCGCGGGCAGATGGACATCATCTGGAAGCCGATCAAGAGTCGGATGAACAAAAAGGGCGATCGCCAGTTCATCCCCTACCATCAGTCCCGCTACGATGATCGCAATCACATTCAAGACTTCCATCACGAGGACCTCTAACACCTACAGACTGAGAGTTAGGGTTGAAATTGCCCGATCAGGTGGACACTCGTATTAAGCAGTCGTGGCCTTTTGACTTCGTTCGAATTCATCGGGCAGATGTAGCCGAGGGCGGAATGACGCCGGCGCGTCGCGATTCTAGGTCGAACGAAGTTCGTACTTTGTGAGCGGCAGCAGCGTTGCCCATGAGGCCATCGCGATCACGAATGCGCTTGCAATCGCGATTCGGTAACTGCCGGTTTCGTCGACGACCCAGCCCGCGAGCGGCGGGCCGACCAGCGCGCCGAAGGCGCCGCTCGTGTAGAGCGCGCCCATCACGGACCCGAGGCGCTGCGTGCCGAACAGATGCGCCAGCACTGCGGGCGACAGCGCGACGAAGCCGCCGTAGCCCGCGCCCATCACGAGCGCGAATACTACGAGCCAGGTGTACGATGCGGCGCCCAGCCAAATCAGATAGCTGAGGCCCAACACTAGAAAACTCGCCTGGTAGAGGCGGATCACGCCGGCGCGATCGGCGAGCGCGCCGAGTCCGAGGCGGCCTGCCACGCTCGCGCCGCCGATCGTTCCGACCAGGGCGGCGGCCGCAACTTCGCTCGCGCCGTGATCGTGAGCGTAAGCCGGCAGATAAACGAACGGCACGAAGAGCACCATCGAATTCAGAACCTGCGCGCCGTACAGCAAGCGGAAGGCCGGCGTGCGAATCGCCTCGCCGAGATTTACTTTCGACGGCGTGACGTGAACCGGCGGCCGCTCCGCGACGTAGGCGCAGCCGGCGAGGATCAAAACCGAGACGATGGCGAGCACGACGTAGCTCATCCGCCATCCGAAGTGCGCCACCAGCCATGCGGCCGACGGCGCGCCGCATACCGTGCCGAAGCCGATTCCCGCAACCGCGATTCCGAGCGCCGTGTTGCGCCGATTGAGGAACCATCCTCCGACCACCGCGACCATCGGCACGTAGGCGCACGCGACTCCGAGTCCGACGCCGAGACCATAAGTGATATAGCCGAGCCACAATTCGTGAATCGCCGCGGTGCAGAGCAGTCCCACGCCCATCAGGATCGCGCCCGCGCCCACGACGATACGCGGGCCGAAGCGGTCGCTCAGATGGCCCGTCACCGTGCCGAGCATCGACCAGATACAGACCGTGATTGAGAAAACGATCGCGGTGCGGCTGCGTCCCGCACCGAACTCCGCCGCCATCGGCTTGAAGAACGCGCCAAAGCTGTAGGCGATCGCATACGTGGCGAACATCGCCAGGAACGCGGCGGCGACCATCCGCCACGCGCGCGGCGAGTCGAACAGCTCGAACCGCGGCAGCGCCTGCACGCGATCGTCGCCCGCCGCAGATAAATCCGAATCGAGTCGCATCCGGATTGCAAACTCGCCGACCGCCGC
>Ga0335073_10004078_pt1 | contig 20423 bp, 21 predicted proteins | sample Lox_Sample_22_FD_207093 | JGI IMG/M metagenome (GOLD analysis project Ga0335073, IMG submission 207093) | Soil microbial communities from Loxahatchee National Wildlife Refuge, Florida, United States - Lox_Sample_2.2 | ecosystem: Environmental > Terrestrial > Soil > Wetlands | place: USA...
GATTGTCTGCTCCATGCTAACTGCGGCGCACTATCAATGCAGTCAAGCCTCCTCCGGCCGGAACGCCCTCGGAGTTCTCGAATCCGGCCAGCAATTCGAGTTAATGCTCTCCGACCTGATGATGGCTGACCTCGACGGCATGGGTCTGCTGGAGCGAACCAAAGAGAAATTTCCTGAAATGCCGGTGGTCATGGTCACTGCCGTCCATGACATTTCGGCGGCCCTGAAAGCCATCCGTGATGGTGCCTACGACTACCTGCTGAAGCCGTTCGAGCGAGAACAGTTGCTAGCTACCGTACACCGCGCCTTGGAAAACCGCCGCTTGCGGATGGAGAACCAAGCTTACCAGAACAAACTCGAGGAACTGGTAAAAGCGAGGACTCAGCAGCTTCAGAAAACTATGTCCGATCTCGAGCGCTCCTATGACATCACCTTGCAAGCCTTGGGTGGCGCTTTGGACATGAAAGACGCCGAGACGGAGGGCCATTCCAAGCGAGTCACAGCCTTCACCATCGCCATCGCTCGTCAATTGGGCTTGTCACCCGAACAGATTCGCGTGATCGCCCGTGGTGCGTTCTTGCACGACATCGGGAAGATGGCGATTCCTGACGCCATTCTTCGTAAACCTGCTGCGCTAGATCCCGACGAAACCGCCATTGTGCGGGAGCACTGCTATCGCGGCTTCCAGATCTTGCGCAATATTCCGTTCTTAACCGAAGCGGCAGAGATCGTTTACTCGCACCAGGAACGCTGGGATGGCACGGGCTATCCGCGTGGACTTAAAGGTGAGGAAATTCCCTTGGGGGCGCGCATCTTCTCCATCGCCGACACCCTGGACGCCATCACCTCCGATCGTCCCTATCGACCTGCTCAATCCGTGGCGGCGGCGCTGAAAGAGATCAAGGCTTGGAGGGGGCGTCAGTTCGATCCCAAAATTGTGGACACGTTCTTATCCATGCCAGAAAATATTTGGGGCGATCTGCGCAAGGAGATCGAAGCACAAATCCATCCTTTTGCTTACTCCAGCGCCGCTAAAACTTCCTCCTAAACAATTACCCCTAAGAATAGAATGCAAGGTTCGATCCTTTCTCGTTCTCTTACCAAGGACACGAGCGTATAACTATCCGGTGACGGAGGGACGCCTTTATGAGATCCGCAATGTTGCTTCTCGGTCTGGCGTTGTTCAGTAATCTTGGCTTGACGCAGGACCGCCCGACTATCCAGGCTCAACCGAATACTGTGGTGGTTGGCGCGGATGGAAAGTTCGATGCCAATCCAGACACTGCCCTGATCCAGTTCAATATCTCAGCGCAGGAAGACAATTCCCGCGCGGCTTACGACCGGGCTTCCAAGGCAGCCGAGCAGATTCGCCAGATTTTGCGCGATAACGGGATCGACCCCAAAGCAGCGCAAATCAGCATGTTTTCAATCCAGCCCATCTACGACTACAAGCCAGCCAAGCCGAAACTCGTGGCCTATCGCGTCAACGCAAGTGTGTCACTGAAACTCAAGGATTTCAGCAAAGTGGCACCAATTATCCAGAAGATGTCGGAGATGGATGTCACTGCCAATCAATCAGTGAGCTATACGCTGGGAGACGTCGATGCGGCGAAGATGAAAGCCGTGGAAGATGCCTACCGTCGCGCTCGGGAATCAGCCGACGCGGTAGCGCACGCTGGCGGACGCACGCTCGGTGAACTTTCCTACGCCTCAGTCGATACTTTTGAAAATGTGCGTGTAGCCCCCATGATGCAATCCATGGCAAGGATGGGTACACCCGGTGCAGCACCTGCACCAACGGAGGAATTCAACCCGGAGACGGTAACCGTCACCGCTCACGTCAATGCAGTTTTTACATTGAAATAAATAGACCGAGGGCGGTGGGCAGTCGCCCATTCGACGCTACTGCACTGCGGTAGTGCGTGTGACCGACGGAACGCGGGCGGAATCCACCGGAATATCGCGCTGGATTACCATCTCCACAGTGGTTCCGACATCCAACTTCACGTCGTTACCTCGTGTTAATAGAGCAATGGCACTCCCCACCGCTCCACCAATCCCCGAGCCAATTAAAGCTCCTTTGCCTCCAGCCGTCGCCGCGCCGATTACGGTACCGGTCGCCGCAGTTCCGGCAATCGTTCCTACCTTCTCCGCGGTCTGACTGTCTCCTCGGATCGTGCCTTCCTGGTCCTTCACGTTGGTCTTGTCGACTCCTGGAGCATTCTCCAGTGAGCCTGGCAGCATGACCGTATAGCCGCTGGGATAGATCATGCTAGTGAAGTGCATCTGCACTTCTGCCCGACCCTTGATTCGGCCCGCGCGCTGGATTCGGCTGATTCTGCCCTGAACATAAGTTCCGGCCGGAATCAGCACACGATCATTGAGAACAACCGGAAATGTCGTCTCGGCGTAGACTGCATCGCCATCATGACTCTCTTTGGTTGAGATCGCATGGTCAAGCTTCAACGGCACTTTGGTTCCGGAGGGAATCGTGAGCGCTTGAACGGCAGCCGCCGGCTTAGGATTGCCCGTCGCGCCAGCCGGAGCAGTCTGGGCTGAAGCGAGAATTGAAAATAGACTTACAACAATCAGCAACCGCATGAATGCCTCACAACAACTGAAAATTAGGATGCATGCCCCATTCGAATGGCTGTTTGCTTACCGCGAAGGACGAGATGCATTCACGCCTGCCCCCCTCAGCAGATTGTCAAGGATGTTACCCATGTACTGGGACTGCAGACGTTGCGCGCACAGCTCCCCGCAGACGTGCAACACCCCTTCGCGTTCTGCCAATTGATCATCCCACGAACACAAATACAAGACCGGACGATTGAAGTCGCCGAATGAAGTCCACATCAGCCACCAGCGATCGCTGGATTGTTTCAGCAATCCGCAATTGGGTCCGGCACAGCGGTAAAAAGATTGCATTGGTTCGCGCACTCTCCTGGATGGAAAAAGCCAATGGGGTATTCTACCCGCTTCAGAGGCTGAGTTTGCGCTTTTTCTTGGGAAGTCAACTAGGGATAAATGAGGTATTTTTGCCGAAGCTGCTGGAACTTCTCGAGCTCGGGCTGCCATTCCAATGCGATGCGGCGAGGATCGTCGCCTCGAGCGATTCCGTCAGAGACAGATTGGTTCATCAGAATATCGTTCATTTTTTCCAGGTGAAATTGTTCTGGATAGAGCTTGTGCAGCGCTGCCGCCAGTTCGATACCAAGTTCTGGCGCGTCGAAGGCATTGCGGTCGGTCAGGATTAGGTTGATCCCGTCGCACTTCACGCCCGAATAGTTGCTGGCATTAGGCGTGAAAGTCGTAGGCACGAAACGGACGCCAGAAATGTCGCGAGCGTTCAGATATTGCGCCAGCTCTTGTCCCTTGATCCAGGGAGCACCGAGCACTTCGAACGGAGTATCTGTTCCCCGGCCCACGGAAACGTTCGTGCCTTCAACCAAAGCCACCCCCGGATACAGCGTCGCTTGCGTCAGATCGCGGAGATTCGGCGAAGGATTGATCCAGGACAGGCCGGTCGAATCGTACCAGTCGCCGCGCATCCAGCCCTCCAGCGGGATGACCTGCAATTTGGCGTTAATGCCGCGCTCGGCGTCGAACATCTTCGCCAGCTCGCCCATGGTCATGCCATGGCGGACTGGGATCGGTTGGTAGTTCGTGAAACTCTCATGGCCTGGATCCGAGGTCGGTCCCTGAACAAACGAGCCAGTAACGGGATTGGGACGATCAAGAACGATGACTTCGATTCCCGCTTTTGCCGCCGCTTCCAGGAAATACCCTAACGTCGTTTCGTAAGTATAAAACCGTGCGCCGGCATCTTGAATGTCAATTACCACGGCATCGAGCGTTTTCAGCACGTCAAGCTGCGGTCGGCGGACGGCATCGGTCGCTCCATAAACGCTGTAAACCGGAATGCCGGTGGCGGCATCCTTGCTGTTGGAGATTTCGGTTGTATCAAGAGTGCCAGTTACACCGTGTTCGGGGCTGAAAATCGCTTGCAGCGAAACCCCCGGAGCGTGGGCAAGCACATCGATCGTTCGCCGCCCCTGCGAATCAACACCGGTCTGATTGGTGAGCAGACCAATCATCTTGGTTCCCGTGGCCGCATGAATCTGCTCAAACTGGTGTGCTTCCAGAACATCGATGCCGGTCCGAACCGAGCCATTTCGTGCGGCAATTCGCCTGGTAGCGGTTTGTGCTTCGTTATAGCCGGTGATGTTTTTCCATCGCATTTCGTCTTTTTCGGAAACCGTCAGCGGCAGGGCTGCAGCCACAGCCGTCGCAACTTTGGAACGCAACGCAACCGCGCTGCCCTTTCCACGCGGATGGACGGCGTTCGTCAGCAGAACGATATAGGTACGCGTCGTGGGATCGATCCACAGCGAGGTTCCAGTAAATCCCGTGTGCCCATAACTTCCGACCGGCAACAACTCTCCCCGGTTGGTGGAAAACGGAGAATCAATGTCCCACCCAAATCCCCGCAGTACGGACGCGGTCGGCGGCTGCTGAGGCGTCGTCATCTTTTCTATCAACGAAGACGAAAGCACGGCTCCGCCATCCAAAAGAAATTGCGCAAACTTCGCGAGGTCGTCGGCCGTCGAAAAAACCCCGGCGTGACCTGCTACTCCTCCCATGCGGCGAGCCGTGGGATCATGCACCACTCCGCGCAGCATGTGATCATGCTCATCAAATTGAGTAGGCGCAATCTCCCGGATCCACGACGTAGGTGGGAGAAAACGCGTGTGCGTCATGCCCAGAGGAGCGAAAATATTCTTCTGGCAATACTGGTCGAGGGACATTTCTGAGACGTGCTCCACCAGCCCACCCAGCACGATGTAGTTAACGTCGCTGTAGAGAAACCGCGCGCCCGGCGTGTAAACCGGCTTCTCGGCGTAGGCCATACGCAGGCCGGCTTCCCTGCCTTCCCACGCTTGCGACAAATCGAGGTCTTCACCTAGACCGGAAAAGTGGGTGAGAAGCTCGCGGATGGTAATATCCGTTTTTCCGTTCTGCGCAAATTCCGGGATATATTTCGCAACCGTGTCGTTGGCGCGAAGCTGGCCTTTTCCAATCAACTGCATCACCGCGGTCGTTGTAGCCACCACTTTCGTGAGCGAGGCAATGTCAAAAATTGTCTCTACGCTCATGGTCTCGCGCTGCGGCTGAGTCGACCTGCTGCCGAATGCCTTGCGGTAGATGACTTGACCATCGTGTCCGACGATTAACACCGCACCGGGAACCTGACCTTCCTCGATGGCATTTTCCACGATGCCGTCGAGTACAGATAGTGGCGACGCTGGCGCTTTCCTTCTTGTTTTAGTTGCTCTTGTTGAAGCGCTCGCCGAGCACAGCGCCAGTGCAACTAGCACCACCCAGGCCACGGTTCGCGGCAGCTGCGGGTTTTTGATCAATGGGTAGATACTCTGAATTTACACAACTGCCGCAAGCAGTCTCAAGAAACTCCGGTAAGGGGTATCGCTTGTGCTACAGGGAATCTTTACCCGCCGTTCTAACTTTGCTATAACCCAGACATCGACCGCGCGAACTCTTTATCGGAGAACTCACCACCGGATACCCCCAGAGCTCATTTCGCCGGGCTTGTCCCCAACTACGATCAACAGGATGTCCGATTTGCCGCCGCCTTTGAGGTCCTGAGGCAGGCTATTTCGCAGCGCGCGTTTCCCTCCGCCTCGATCGCGGTCACCAACCGAGGGGAGCTGGTCGCGCTGAAGGCCGTTGGCCGTTTCGTCTACGAGCAAGAATCGCCGGAAGTCACTACCGCAAGCATCTACGACCTGGCTTCACTCACGAAGATTCTGGCCACCACGGCAATGGCAATGATTCTTTACGATCGCGGACGGCTTGATCTCGATACACCCGTGATTGGGATTGTGCCAGAACTCAAAACCGACGATCCGCGCCGGGAAAAAATCACAATCCGCATGTTGTCGTCTCATTCTTCCGGGCTGCCGGCATACGAGAAATTGTTTTTACGCGCCAACGGACGAGGCGGAATATTTGCCGCCGCCTGCTCCACCCCGCTCGTCACCGATCCGGGTTCAAAAGCCGAATACAGCGACATCGGCTTCATTATTCTTGGGGCTGCGCTGGAGCGCATTGCGGACGATGTTCTGGATCACTTCTGCCAGAGCGAGATCTATGGGCCTTTAGGGATGGCGCACACCGCCTTCGACCCTCCTCTTCACTGGTGGGAACTAATTCCGCCGACGCAGAACGACCAGACTTTCCGTCATCGCATTATTCAGGCCGAGGTGCAGGACGAAAACGCTAGCGTAATGCAGGGCGTTGCCGGTCATGCCGGGCTTTTTGCCAGCGCGCAAGACATCGCTATTTTTGCGAATGCAATGCTCCGAGGCAGCGTACCGATTCTTCGTCCTGAGACCCTGGCGCTCTTTACACAGCGACAATCATCTCCCGCCGGTACTTCGCGCGCGCTAGGTTGGGACACGCCGTCGTCGCCATCGCAATCCGGCCAATATTTTTCGCCGCGCTCCTTCGGCCATCTCGGGTACACCGGCACGTCGCTGTGGATCGATCCCGAGCGCCAGGTTTCGATCACTCTGCTGACAAACCGCACCTGGCCCGATTGCAAAAGCGAGGCGATTAAACAAGTGCGTCCGAAATTCCACGATGCGATCATGGATGCTCTGGAGGGCAAGCAATGAACCGCCCACCCAGGCGAGACTCTACCGCGCTGAACCGGCTTGCCACGGAGCGCACGAATGCTGCCTCGAAAGACTTAGACCGCAAGTCTGCCTTGGAAATCGCCCGCATCATCAATGCTCAGGATGCTAAAGTCGCCGCCGCCGTGAGGCGGGCTTTGCCGCAAATCGCGCAGGCGATGGATCTGATCGCGGCTGCCTTGCAGCGCGGCGGGCGATTGATCTACGTTGGCGCTGGCACCAGCGGCCGCATAGGTGCTCTGGACGCGGTGGAATGCCCACCCACGTTTAATGCCGATCCCAGGACTGTTCAATTCGTGATTGCCGGCGGTCCCAAGGCGTTGTCGGCCGCCGTCGAGGCAAACGAAGATTCACGCGAACTTGGCGAACGAGCGATAAAGCAGAAGAATCCGGGGAAGAACGATGTGGTCGTCGGCATCGCTGCCAGCGGCCGAACGCCCTTCACCATAGCTGCGGTGCAATATGCCCGCCGCAAAGGAGCGAAAACTGTGGCCGTCACCTGCGCTCCGAAGTCTGCTCTCGCCAAAGCCGCTCACCTGGCCATCGTGGCGGAGGTTGGCCCCGAGGTCATTGCCGGCTCCAGTCGCATGAAGGCTGGAACTGCACAAAAAATGGTGCTGAATATGCTTTCCAGCGGCGCCATGACGCGCCTCGGCTACGTTTACGGAAATCTGATGGTCAATGTCCATTTGAAAAATCAGAAGCTCAAGCATCGCGGCATCGCCATCCTGGAACAGGCCGCAAATATTGACCAAGCCCGCGCCGAACAAGCCTTGCAACTCGCCGGGGATAACGTTCCCGTCGCCTTAGTGATGCTCAAGGCAGGGGTGACTCGTACTCAAGCCGAACGCGCTCTCAAGTCAAGCCGACAAAATGTCCGTCAAGCCATCGCACTCGCTCGAAACTTATAGCGCGGCAGACGGTGCCCTTCCGATTAACAATTCTGCTCTTGCTCACATCTAATCCCCCATTAGAATAGGAAAACGCCACAGACAGGACGTGCCCTATGGGGCTCGCCGTTGCAGCAGTAGAACTCGGTCCACACATGGATAAATTCGTAATTCGCGGCGGAACCCCGCTGCTTGGCACGATTCGCACCAGCGGCGCCAAAAATGCCGCTCTTCCAGCGATGGCCGCAGCTTTACTCACAGAAGATCCGGTCGTTCTCGAAAATGTTCCTCAGGTCCGCGATATTGAAACCACGCGCAAATTGCTCTCGGCCATGGGCGCAGAGGTTGAGCTGGGCTATGGCCGCGCACAGCATCGCACCACGATTTCATGTAGGAATCTGGCGTCGCCCGAGGCTTCTTACGAATTAGTCAAAACCATGCGCGCTTCCACGCTGGTACTTGGACCGCTGCTTGCACGCTGCGGGCGAGCTCGAGTCTCTTTGCCGGGCGGTTGCGCCATTGGCGCTCGACCCATCGATCTGCACATCAAAGGGTTGGAGCGCATGGGCGCCGCGATTGCGCAGGACCACGGCTACGTGGAAGCTACTGCCAAGCGTCTTCGTGGAGCAGAAATCGCGTTCGATAAAATCACTGTCACCGGGACCGAAGATCTTCTGATGGCTGCGACATTGGCCGACGGCGAGACCGTTATGACCAACTGTGCTCGTGAGCCGGAAGTCGCCGATCTCGCAGCATTGCTAAATGCCATGGGCGCTCAGATCGAAGGGGCTGGAACGTCGACGATCCGGGTGAAAGGCGTAACCAAACTTCACGGAGCGAAACATCGGATTATTCCTGATCGAATTGAAGCCGCCACATTTATTGTGGCAGCCGCACTCACCGGCGGGGATGTAAACGTTGCCGGCTGTGAGCCAGGACATCTCGGCGCGTTACTGCAGAAGTTGAACGAGGTCGGCGTCAAAACCTCTCAAACCAGCGAATCGGTGCGAGTAATGGGAGACAATCCGTTGAAAGCCGCCGACGTCGTGACCGAGGAGTACCCCGGCTTCCCGACCGATGCGCAGGCGCAGTACATGGCGCTCGCGACTCAGGCCGATGGCACTTCCATCATCACCGAAAATATTTTTGAGAATCGTTTCATGCACGCGCAAGAGCTCGTCCGCATGGGCGCCAATATCAAGATTGAAGGACGGCGTGCGATCGTGCGCGGCAAGACGCCGTTGAGCGGCGCGGCTGTTCTGGCTTCTGACCTTCGTGCTTCCGCTTCTCTGGTGCTGGCGGCGCTGATCGCCGACGGCGAAACCATCATCGATCGCGTGTATCACATCGACCGTGGCTACGAGAACATCGAGGAAAAACTGCGCGGGGTTGGAGCACAGATTCGGCGCATCGGAGAAATTCTTCCTAAGAAAGCTTCCGGGCATGCGAGATAGGAATACTTCAGCAGGCAGAAACCTCGGCGGATCAACCAGCAATCTGCACCTTCAGAACGGCTTCCGAATCACGATCTGATTCTCGTGGATGAAAAACTGCACAGAACACTGCAAAGAACCACAGATCACGGGCAGCAACCCGGCAATTTGCTTGCGCGTAATCAGGCCCAACGTACCGCAATCGGGACACGCTAAGACTGCCCAATAGGGATCGTCCTTCTCCCCGATTCGTCCTGCGTTCTCCAGAACGAACACCGTTCCCGGCGACATCTGCTCCGGAATCCACTCGCTCAAAACATCCAGTTCTGCAACCATCTCGCCTCCTGGTTTAACCCGCGAATGTCAAACCAAACAATCCGGCTCACTTCCCTGCTATGAAGCCTGTTCCATCTTGCGTATCGAGCGAGACGTTGTCCTGCCGCTAGTTTTTTTTCCACGCACTTCCGCCCGCACTTGCTTTACCGCATCGCTCAAACAAATGGCCAGCACGGGTTGACGCGCGTTCTTTAAGATGTCGACAATCTGACGCGGCGAAGTTTCCAGATAGATAGTCTTGCCGTCGGTCAACAGGTGATATTCCGATGCCCCGGTGACAGTGTGAGCCAGCCGCTTGCCGAATTCTCGCTGCAAGAAGCGCATCACCTTGCGCACGCGCTGGAGAGAAAATCCCTTGCGGCGCAACTCGCAGATGACGGCCACTTCGGCCAAGTCTTCCATTGAGTACAGGCGGCGATGGCCCTCCCTCGCGGGAACCACTACGCCGCGCTCGTCCCACCACTGCAGTTGCCGTGGCGTGATGCTGGTGAACTCAACCACTTCCCGAGATGTGAAGCAATCTTGCATCTGCAATGCCAGAATGTTTCAAACAATCTTCTGCAATAATGTTTTAAACATTTTAGACTCAGGAAGATAGCTGTCAAGAAAACTTTCTGTGGAGAAAGGGGTAACTAGGCGAGTTCCATGCTGTTGATTACTTCGACTGGAAAGCTGACGATTCCGCCGCCGACGAAATGCACGATCTCTAGGCGATCGCCATCGCACAGGTTGGTTTCCGCCCATTGTGGGCGGGGAACAATCTCGCGATTAAGTTCCACGGCCACCCGATCCGCCTTCATCCCCAGCTCTCCCAGTAGCGCAGCCAGCGTGAGCGAATCTGCAAACTCGCGATCGTCGCCATTGATCTGGAGTTTCATCTGAAGAATTCTCGCAGGTTCGAAGCGCTGGAGACAAATGGAAAACTGGCGGACGGCCGGATCACGTAACCGCGATTTGACCCGGAGGCGTCACAAGTGGAGGATTCGTAATTCGCATGAAAACTTGCTCGTTACGAGCAATAGCGGCCTGAATTTTCGGGAACAGCCCATTGAACGCCAGTCGAGACTGTAATACTGCCGCGTCGCCCTGCTGGCTTCCCACCAAAATACATCCTTCGGTATCTGCGGCGACGTTGCCGGAATGAATTCGCACTCCCGCAAAACCGGGCACATCCACAAGAAGCGGCAACAATCTCTTGAATCGCGCAGATCTGGTGACGATCAGCCGGTACGTTCCGCTTGGAATTGCGGTTTCCCCGTCAACTTTCCATTTTTCGACAGCGAGTTCAGGAACTTCCCGAACTACATCTTCCAGGGTAAAACATTCGAACTCGCCATCGACGTAGAGGGATCCGAGAGTGCATCCGTTGGCGCTGGGCTCGCGTCTGACTTCGAGTAGCATCCCGGCCTTCTCAAGCTCGAGCTAGGCTTCGACTTTTCGCAATTGAAACTTTCGGGTAACAGTCCGGCCCGTATAGCTGGCTTGGACCAGAATGGCGGAGTCCGGCAGGGACGATTCGTCCACGTCAATTTTCATTTCTGAGTCGCCACTTCTGCCGGTCGTCACCTGCGTGTAAAACGGGGCAGCATCGGGACGCGCAAAACGAACCGTGATCCTCGCGCCTTCAACCCCGACCCCTCCGTCGGTCACTCGAAGACGAAGCAGTAACTGGCGCTCGGAATGAACTGAGTCCGCATTCTGCCACGCGACATCAAGTTCCTTAATCGCGGCAAGCGATTCCGCAGTCTCGCGCTTGTCGAGCACCGATTCCAGTCGTCCTTCGCGGATGGCATCCAGAACCAGGCGGTGCTGATCGCGCAACGCTTGCTCTTTGCGCTGATCGGTGAAAGTCGAGTCCGAACTTCTGTCCGCGTACGACGTGGCGCGCTTACCCACGCAGTGGCCGCGGACGAACACCTGTGTCTGCAGGACTTTCTCGCTCTCACGGGCTTCGCTTTGCACGTGATAGACCGTGTCTTCCTGCTTCACGTCGGTATTGAACCCAAAAATCATTTAGTCCTAATCGCGTACAGAATGTATTTTCCGGTAATCTCGTGTGACAGACAGGTAAATATACCTGCGCTCGCTTGACACCTTGTCGTTGCGAACTCTAACCTAGAATGTTTCCCTGTTACTTGGCTGCGAATTATATCTAGCACGATTATGCCGGACAATTACTTCGCGCGCTACCTGCCCCTCCTGCTTCACTTCATCGTAGCAGGCGGGCTGGCGACTGCCATCGTTTTGCTTTCCTGGCTGATCGGATATCGGCGTCCGACGCGGGCCAAAATGTCTCCCTATGAATGCGGCATGACCCCCGTGGGCGACGCCCGGCAACGCTTTTCCGTAAAGTTCTACATGGTCGCCATGCTGTTCATTCTCTTCGATGTGGAGGCTGTTTTTCTTTATCCCTGGGCGGTAATTTTGCGTGACCTCAGGATGTTCGGGTTCTGGGAGATGCTGGTGTATATCGCCATCGTTCTGGTTGGTTATTTTTACATCTGGAAAAAGGGTGCTCTTGACTGGGGCACCAGTGTATCTCCAAGAAGAGGTCAGGTTTAAATGGCCATCGCTCCCCCGATTACTTCGATTGAGCAGTTGAAGGGTCATCCTGCGATTGCCCGCCTGCAACAATGGAATCCTGCGGTGATTGAGGCAGTCAAGTTCGACCGCGAGGAGATGAGCATTACGGTCGAACGTTCCGCGTTGCGCGAGGCTTGCGCGATTCTGCGCGATGATCCGACCTGCTCGTTCAACTATCTCTCCGATGTCACTTGCGTTGACTGGTATCCGTCCGAACCGCGGTTTGAAGTCATCTATCACCTGTTGTCGATTCCGCAAAAAGAGCGGGTCCGCTTGAAAGTTCGCCTTGCCGGGGATGCACCTGCGGTGGAATCCATCACCTCCGTATGGCCTTCGGCTAATTTTTTCGAACGCGAAGTGTTTGACCTGTTCGGCGTGCGCTTTACGGGACACCCCTATCTGCGGCGAATTCAAATGCCAGAGAATTGGGAAGGGCATCCGCTAAGAAAAGATTATCCGGTGGAGGGCTACCGCTAGTGGCACATCTCTCTGCCACGCCCGTGCTGGACCCCGGCCAGGACCGCACCATGATCCTGAACATGGGTCCGCAACATCCCTCGACTCACGGCGTTTTGCGCGTGCTGCTGGAGATCGACGGCGAAAACGTCGTGCGCATCATGCCGGATATCGGCTACCTGCACACCGGCATTGAGAAGACCTGCGAAGCTAAGTTCTATCAGCAAGTCGTGCCCCTGACTGATCGCATCGACTACCTCTGCCCGATGACCAACAATCTGTGCTACGCGCTGGCGGTCGAGAAACTGCTCGGACTGGAGATTCCGCCGAAAGCACAGTGGCTGCGAGTGATGCTGAATGAACTGACGCGGATCAATTCGCATCTGGTCTGGCTGGGTACGCATGCGATGGATATTGGCGCGCTCACCGTCTTTCTCTACTGCTTCCGCGAGCGCGAGGACATTCTTCGCCTCTTCGAGGCGGTCAGCGGCCAGCGCATGATGACTTCATATTTCCGCATTGGCGGCGTGGCGCTGGAGCCGCCGCTGGGTTTTTTTGATCGCGTCCGCGCCTTCGCTGACACTTTCCCGTCTAAAGTTGACGAATACGAGAACCTGCTGACGGGAAACCCGATTTGGGTAATGCGAACCAAAGGCGTGGCGAAAATTACCGCCGAAGACGCGATTGCGTTGGGCGCAAGCGGTCCTACGCTGCGCGGCAGCGGAGTGGATATCGATTTACGCCGCGACATGCCCTATTCCGGCTACGAGAATTTCAAATTCAAAGTGCCGGTCGCAACTGAAGGTGACGTGTTTGCCCGATATATCTGCCGCGTGCAGGAACTGCGGGAGTCGATTGGGATTGTGAGGCAGGCTCTCGATGGCATGCCCGAAGGACCGATCAAGGCCAACGCTCCCAAAGTCGTGCTCCCAGATCGCGAGAAAATGAAGACGCAGATGGAAGCGCTCATTTATCACTTTAAAATCATTACTGAGGGGTTTGCGGTTCCAGCGGGCGAGGTTTATCAGGCCGTCGAGTCGCCGCGCGGCGAAATGGGCTACTACGTGGTCAGCGACGGCACCGCCAAGCCCTATCGCGTGCACATGCGGTCGGCCTGCCTGGCGAATCTGCAGTTGTTGCAAAAAATGTGTGAAGGCAAACTAATTGCCGATGTCGTCGCTGCGATCGGCAGCATCGATATTGTGTTGGGGGAAATCGACCGATAGAAAATTTTGTAATCTGGTAATTGGGTAATTTTGTGATTTTTTCGCTTCCGATGCAGCTTGCGTGAAAGTTACGAAATTGCCCAATTACAAAATTACAAAATGAAATTTTCTGATGAGTTCGAACAGCGTTTCGCCGAGATGCTTACGCATTACCCGACGAAGCGTTCAGCCCTGGTTCCGACTCTGCTTTACGCCCAGGATGAAGTCGGCTACCTGAGCGACGAGGTTATCCACGAACTTGCCGAGCGCGTAGGTTTGACCGAACTCGAAGTCCGAAACGTGATCAGCTATTACTCGATGCTGACCACCGAACCGCGAGGTAAGTTTAACGTGCAGGTCTGCACCAATATTGCCTGCTTACTGCGCGGCGGAGAACAAATTCTAGAACACTGCAAAGCAAAACTAGGCGTTCCGAATAAAGGCATTACGCCGGACGGTCTGTTCTCCGTCGAAGAGGTGGAGTGTATCGGCGCTTGTAGTTGGGCGCCTGCCGTCCAGGTTAACTATGATTTTCACGAGAACCTGACCGAAGAAAAGATGGATAAGGTTTTGGACGAGTACAAACGGAAAGGAACGCAGTAAAGGAATTGAATCATTGAGAGATTGATTCAATGAGTCAATCTCTCAATCACTCAATCAGAAAATGGCTGACCTGGTTTCCCATCCCGACGAGGTGAAAGTCGTCTCCAAGCGCTTTGGCAAAGGTGCGACCGATATTGACCGCTACGTCGCGCTCGACGGCTATAAAGCCGTGCAGAAAGCCCTCGCCATGAAGCCGGAAGACATTATCACGCAGGTCAAAGATTCCGGCTTGCGTGGGCGCGGCGGCGCAGGATTCAACACGGGCTTGAAGTGGTCCTTTGTTCCCAAGCAGTCCGCGAAACCGAAATATATTCTCTGCAACGGAGACGAGAGCGAGCCTGGCACCTGCAAAGACCGGTTGATCTTCGAACACGATCCCCACGCAGTGATTGAAGGTGTGATGATCGCAGGCATCGCCGTGGGCGCGCACACGGGCTACATCTACATTCGCGGCGAATATCGCTATCTATCGAACATCATGCAGAAGGCGATTCGCGACGCCTACGCCAAAGGATTTCTCGGCAAGAACATTTTCGGCAGCGGTTACGACTTCGATGTCTACTGGCACGGTGGAGCGGGCGCGTACGAAGTTGGCGAAGAATCGGCGCTGATGGAATCGCTCGAGGGCAAGCGCGGCATACCTCGCATTCGGCCGCCGTTCCCTGCCGTGGTCGGTTTATGGGGTGGTCCAACCGTCATCAACAATGCCGAAACGCTCGCCAGCGTACCGCCGATCATTCTCGGCGGCGCGGACTGGTTCGCCAAGCTGGGTCCTCCCAAGAACGGCGGCACCAGACTGTTTTGTTTGAGTGGGCATTTAAACAAGCCTGGCGTATACGAACTGCCCATGGGATACAACCTCAAAAAGATGATTTACGACGTCGGCGGCGGTATCCCCAATGGGCGCGCTCTCAAGGCGGTTGTGCCCGGCGGTTCGAGTTGCCCGCTTTTGACCGCCGACGAAATCGACGTCTCCATGGATTTCGATTCCATGATGAAAGCCGGGTCCATGCTGGGCTCCGGCGGTTTGGTCGCGGTCGATGATACGACCTGCATGGTGAAATTCGCGCTGCGCATCATGAAGTTTTACAAGCACGAGAGCTGCGGCTGGTGCATCCCTTGCCGCGAAGGAACCGACTGGATCGAGAAGACACTGACTCGCTTCCATGCCGGCGGAGGCTTGAAGAAAGATATCGACAATATTCAATATCTTTCAGAAAACATGCTGGGCCGGACGTTTTGTCCGTTAGGCGACGCGGCCGCCATGCCGACCATATCGATCGTTAAAAAGTTCAGAAAAGAATTCGAAGATCACCTGGAAGGCAAGCCATGTCCGTTTGAGAAGGCGGGCACCCGGGAACTGGTTACAGCGTAGCGTCGTCGCCGGCCGTTGGCAAAGCCGCAATCCACGTGGCTGTGCGATTTTGCCAAGGACCAAGCGACCAGCGACGGTCTTAGCGAAGGACGAACGACGATTTCTATGGCAGATGTAAACATTACCGTTGACGGCAAGAAAGTAACGGCGCCCGCCGGGACGCTGCTGATCGAAGCCTGCAAGAGTGCTGGCATCGAAGTTCCTTTTTTCTGTTACTACCCTAATCTGTCACTACAGGGCGCATGCCGCATGTGCCTGGTGAAGATCGAAAAGATGCCGAAACTGCAGACAGCATGCACCACGGTTATCACCGAAGGCATGATCGTCACAACGGAGAGCGATGAAATTCGGCAGGCGCGCAAAGGAATGGTCGAACTCCTTCTCGGCAACCATCCTCTCGATTGTCCGGTTTGCGACGCCGGGGGCGAGTGCGAACTGCAGGACATGACTTTCTCTTATGGCGCGGCCGAGTCGAAATTCATCGACATCAAGAACCATCGCGAAGAGCAGCAGTGGTCGCCGGTGGTTTATTTCGATCGTCCGCGGTGCATCCTCTGTTATCGCTGCGTGCGCATTTGTGGCGAGGGCATGGACGTCTGGGCGCTCGGCGTGCAGCATCGCGGCGTAAGTTCGATTATTGCGCCCAACCAACAAGACCACCTCGAATGCGAAGAGTGCGGCATGTGCATCGACATCTGCCCAGTAGGCGCTCTGACCTCAGGCGCCTATCGCTATAAAACGCGTCCGTGGGAGATGAAACACATTGGCACCACTTGCACTCACTGCGCCGACGGCTGCAAGACGACTTTGGGCGTGCGCCGCGCCGACACCGGAATGGAAATCGTGCGCGGCGATAATCGCGACAAGAGCGGCATCAATGGCGATTTTCTCTGTATCAAAGGCCGCTACGCGTTCGATTTTGCTCACCATGCCGATCGCATAACCCATCCTCTCATTCGCAAGAATGGGCGGTTAACCGAATCTTCATGGGAAGAAGCCTTCGAACTGATCGGAAAACGTTTCAAAGAAGTTCGCGATGAACAAGGCGGCAAGGCCATTGGAGTGGTCGGCTCGACCCGCACCACGAACGAAGAAAATTATCTTCTGCAGAAGTTCGCGCGCCTGGTCTTGCAAACCAATAATATCGATCACCACCGCACGGCAGATTACCCAGCCTTCGCCGCGGCGCTAAAGGGGAAGCCGGAGTCAACCGGCTCGATGCGCGATGTGTTCAATGCGTCCGCCATGCTTCTCATCGGCAACGATCCAACCGAGCAGCATCCCCTGCTCGCCTGGCAGGTTCGCAACAACGTGCGTCTACATCGCGCTCGGCTTTACGTGATCAATTCCAAGCTGATCAAGCTGCGCCGGCAGGCAACGACTTTCGGACAAATCCCGGCCGGTGCGGAGTCGAAGATCACCGCGTATCTGGCCGGGGATGATTCGGTCCTCGGTTCATTAGGAACAGATACAGGCTGGGCGGCACTGCGCGACAAGCTGCGGGCTGAGCAGAACCTTGTAATTATTTTTGGCTCGGAGTTACGTGGCGAGACCATTGCGTCTCTGGCCAAGTTTGCTTCTGGCATCGCGGGAGCAAAGTTGATCTGTCTCAGCGACTATGCCAACTCGCGCGGCGCTGCTGACATGGGCCTCTACCCGGATCTGCTTCCGGGCTATCATTCGGCCTCAAATGGCAGTAAGTTCCACGAGGAATGGCCGAACATATCCAAAACGCCAGGACTGACTTTGCCGCAGATGGCGGAGAGCGCGAAGTCCGGCAACCTCAAAGCGCTTTACGTTGTAGGGGCCAATCCCATCGGCCGCACTGAAATCGATCCTTTCGCTTTTTCGCAAAGTTTCGTGGTTGTGCAGGACATGTTCCTGACCGAAACGGCAGCAATCGCTGATGTCGTGCTGCCCGCCGCCAACGCATATGAAAAATCAGGCACATTCACCAACACGTGCGGCGACCTGCAACTGGTTAAGAAAGCCGGGGAAGTCACAGGAACGAAATCCGATTTTGAGATGATCGTTCGCATCGCTGACGCCATGGGCTTTGACGTCCATCAACTCGTGCCCTTCGGCCGCGGAACTCGCGCCGATATGGGACAATCGCGCGGCGCGCAATCGGGCGAAGTGGATCGACATGGGGTGTGGCTGGAGGCTCAGGGACTGGAGCCAAAGATGAGTCCCTTCGATCCAATGGCCATTCTCGATGAGATTCAGCGCCTGGTTCCGGGTTATCAGGTATCACGCATGAACCTTATGGCGGGGATCGACCAGCATACAACATTGTCAGGAAGCGGCCCGGGTGCCCTGCAACCTGCTGATCTCGTCGCGCCGGCGAACAACGATTTATTTACTTCCGGCACTTTAGGACGCTATTCGCGCACGCTGAATGCTGTCATCGAAAATCACCACAAACAATCGACGGAAACCGAAGTCGCGGCCGACTAGGCCATCCAAGCAGTCGAAACGGAGAGTTTAGGTTGTTGAGCGTTGAAACATTTCTTCTTGTGTCGATCGTCAAGATCGCCATCGCGATTGGCGTCCTGCTCACAGCCGTGGCTTACACGGTGTGGCTGGAGCGCAAGGTCGTCGGCCACATTCAGAACCGCTGGGGCCCCACGCGGGTTGGTCCCTTCGGATTGCTTCAACCGCTGGCGGACGGCCTGAAATTCATCTTCAAAGAAGACCTGACGCCGCCGCACGTCTACAAGCCCCTGTATATTGCCGCACCCATGCTCGCGCTCACCTTCGCGCTGACTTCGATTGCAGTAATCCCTGTGGGCAATTGGGTCAACGTCGCGGGAATTAACACGCCACTGCAGATCACCGACGTCAATATCGGGCTGCTGATCATTCTTGGCGTCACCTCGCTTGGCGTGTACGGAGTCGCCTTAGCCGGTTGGTCTTCCAACAGTAAATATTCGTTACTCGGCGGATTGCGGGCCAGCGCGCAGATGGTGAGCTACGAAATCGCGCTCGGTCTTTCCCTCGTAGGCGTACTGATCATGGCAGGCAGCTTCAGCCTGCGGGACATTGTGCAAGCACAATCCGGAACCTTCTGGGGATTCATTCCGCGATGGAATATTTTCCAGGGACAGATCGTGGCCTTCTTTATTTATTTGATGGCCGCGTATGCGGAAACCAATCGCGTTCCATTCGATTTGCCCGAGGCGGAGACTGAACTCGTAGCTGGCTATCACACCGAGTATTCCGCAATGAAGTTCGCCATGTTTTTTATGGCCGAATACGCCAACATGATTACGGTCGCCTGCTTGGCTTCACTCTTATTTCTCGGCGGATGGTCTGGGCCGTTATTTGGCCCGCCAATTCTGCAGGCGGTCTTGCCGTTGTTTTGGTTTGGCCTGCGCGTGTTTGCATTTCTCTTTCTTTATATTTGGGTGCGCGGCACGCTGCCGCGTTTTCGTTATGATCAACTGATGTCTTTTGGGTGGAAATTTCTTTTGCCGTTAGCGATCGCAAATTTAGTAGTTACGGCATTAATAGTTGCATTAAAAGCGTAGCGGAGCGAGGAGTCAGCCATTAAAAAGCCGCAGTCACTGACTACTGACTCCCGACTACTGATTACTTGAATGTCATGCTTCATCTGATCTTATTTTCGCTGTTTGGCGTGGTCTGCGTTGCAGGAGCAATCAACCTGCTGGTGCAGACCCATCCCATCAACAGCGCTCTGTCGCTGGTTGTGGTGATGGGAGCGCTGGCGGTGGAATTTCTCTTGCTCGGCGCAGAATTTGTAGCAGCGATTCAAGTCATCGTTTATGCCGGCGCGGTTATGGTGCTGTTTGTTTTCGTCATCATGCTCCTGAACGCTGGCATCGAGGAGCGCACCAACGGCAGCCGCGTGGCCCTGCGGCTCGGCATACCAGGCCTGCTGATCGGTAGCGTGCTCATAGCCTGGGTTCTGACCCACGCGAACACACATTCTGTGAATGTCGGCGCTCTTCCGGGTCCACCCAAGACGATCGGCTGGCTGTTGTTCCATGACTATTTGTTGCCCTTTGAAATCACCTCGGTGCTGGTACTGATCGCCATCATGGGCGCGGTGGTTTTAGCGGCCCGCCCCGAATCGCCACGGAAGGAGAGCTGATGGTTCCACTTTCCTATTACCTCATTCTCGGCGGAATTTTATTCGCCTGCGGCGTCACCGGATTTCTCATCAAGCGCAACATCATCACCATCTTCATGTGCATCGAGCTGATGCTGAACGGCGTGAACCTGACTTTTGTTGCCTTCGCAGCGCAATGGCAGGCGCTCGCCGGGCAAGTGTTTGTCTTCTTCGTAATGGTAGTGGCGGCGGCAGAAGCGGCGGTAGGACTGGCAATCATTATCGCGGTCTATCGCACTCGTGAAACGTTGAATGTTGATCTGGTGAATCTGCTCAAACTATGACGCCGAATCTCTATCTCTGGCTCATTCCGGTTTTGCCTCTGATTGGCGCGGCGACGAACGGTCTGCTCGGGAAGCGCTTCTCGCGGCAGCTAGTCTCGACCATCGCGCTCGCCTTCAGCGGCGCGGCGTTCCTAATGGCCTTATGGATCGCAGCACAATTCCCTTCCCTGAGCGTTCCGCACATCGAGACCCTGGCGCAGTGGATCCGGGTTGGCGATTTCCGCGCCGATTTCGCCTTCCAATTGGACGCGCTATCGCTGGTGATGCTCCTGGTCGTTACCGGCGTCGGCTTTGTTATCCATGTTTATTCGATCGGGTACATGTGGGAAGAAGGTGGCTTTTACCGCTTCTTCTCTTATCTGAACCTGTTCATGTTCTTCATGCTCACGATCGTCCTGGCGAGCAACTACCTG
>Ga0335073_10004079_pt1 | contig 20421 bp, 18 predicted proteins | sample Lox_Sample_22_FD_207093 | JGI IMG/M metagenome (GOLD analysis project Ga0335073, IMG submission 207093) | Soil microbial communities from Loxahatchee National Wildlife Refuge, Florida, United States - Lox_Sample_2.2 | ecosystem: Environmental > Terrestrial > Soil > Wetlands | place: USA...
GCCATGATTGACCACATTCATGCACATGTTGCTATTGCCGCTCGTGATCTGTTGGGCGCTCGCACAACCCGCCGCCGAGATCGCCAACAGCGACAGGAGGGTGAGTGCGCAGAGTGTCTTTGTCATTGGGAAATTTCCTTCTATGTCGAGTGATGTCAGGTGACGGGGAACCTGGTCCGGCGTCTTAGCAGACTTGAGACCAGGCCGTCCAAGTACGTTTTGTCGTCTACTATTCCCACACAGCAGTTACGATCCGATTGTCATCATCCAAAACCAGAGTCAGGCGGTTGGGATTCGATACCGCTTCCTTCAAGCCGTCCGAGGGCCGCACGATGCGAGTGTCCGGGGGTAGCTGATCTTCGCGCACGACATCGCCACGGCCCGAAGCGCCAGAGACTCCCTTCGGAGCGAAAGTCTTACCCACACACTTGCCGCAGTCGTCCGCAGTCCAATTAGCATCCGAGTAGCCCGGCAGGGAGGTCACGGTAACAGCGTTGGTTGCGCCGTGCACGTTGACGCCTTTGTACGAGTGGTTGATCTCCAGTGGGAAGATCGCCTCGACCGGCTCGTACCCCGAGGCATCGACAGCGGCTTCGGGTGGGCGAGCCACCAGGATCAGGTGCAGCACACCATCGGTGGGTACCCCGTTCGTGAGGGGAACGAGTTCTGCTTCTTCCCAGCCGGTGCTGCTCGCAAAACCGCGCGCGCGAATGATATCTAGGTAGGGTGCGTGGCTGCTGCGGATGACTTCGACGCTCGCGACGCGAAGCACGGCGCTCGTCTGGCTGTCGCTGGGGCCTCCCTTGACCGCGACCTCGCTGGGCGACATCCCGGTACGCTGGGCGGGGTCCGGGTTCGACGGCGCCGCTGCGAGGGCCCGCGCCGAGATCGAGAGCATTGTTGCGACTGCAAGGGCAACGGCGGCATTCTGTCTATTCATGATCGTTACACTTCATTTAGGTTGTTAGTAGGTAAAAGAAATCGTCAAACGGCCATTTCAGCGAGAATCGGCGCCGAGCACCTGAAGAACTCCTGCAGCGACTGCGGCGGGAAGGGCGCGTCGGTGCCGCGCTGCAATTCCTCGAAGGCTTCAAGGATGAGGTCGATGGGCACCATCTGCGTCAAGGCGCAAAACCCGGTGCGGTCACTGTTGAATGAACCGTTCTCAGTCAGTTTGTTGACCGGTGCACCGCCCCCGCACACCGAGAAGTACTCGCACGATTCCCGACACCGGGCGACACCGGCCGCGACGTCGCGCGTCATCGCAGACATGGCGGCACTTGCACGCATTTCCTCGAGCGAGTGCGTGCGAACGTTGCCAATGATGAAATCGTTGTAGAGGGCGCTCTTCAACCCGAGAAGTTCCGGGGAGAAACTCGACACGTTGCCGTAGCAATCGACGTTCAGCATCGCAAAAGGCTCGACCTGCACGTTCTTCAGCTCAGCCTCGCCAGGACGGAACACGCGGGGCATCATCCCATCGATCTCGCGGACGAAGTGGATGCGACTATCGCGCCGGGCGTCCCGCCAAAAGTGGGCCAGGAAGCGCTGAAATCTCTCCCGCGGCGCTTGACTTGCGAAAAGCTCCGACACGTGATCCCCTTCAGACTCCTCGACGTTGAAGCACACATTTTCGATGCCCTCGGTGAGGTAGAACTCGAGCATCTCCCGAGGCGCATCCAGACTCTGGTCTGTGAGCACCGAGATCACGTGGAAGGGCACCTGTTCGCTGCGCAACAGGCGGATGCCGGTAATGGCCTTGTCGTATGTGCTGCGCCCGTTTCGACCTAAGCGATGGGCATCGTTGAACCGCCGAGGTCCATCGATGCTTACGCCGATACCCACCTGCCACGTCTTGAAGAGTTCGCACCACGCCTTGGAGAGAAGCGTGCCGTTGGTTTGAAACGAGTGACGCACCTTGATGTGCACTGGCCGCGCGGACTCGATGAGACTAAAAGCCTCCTCGTAGAAGGACACCGGCATCACCAGCGGTTCGCCCGCGTGCCAGATGACGGTCAACTCCTCAGATGCCCATCCGGAGGCGAACACCTTTTCAAACAACATCCGCAGGGTATCTGTGGACATCGTGGCCTTGTTGCTGCGGCCGGGCAGATAGCAGTAGTTGCAGTTGATGTTGCAGAATGGGGTCGGCTGCACCACCACGACGGAAATGGCGGGCTCTTCGGGCTTTCTAACAGCTTTGAGCATGACCTGATCTCCTGGTATTAAAGGGTTCAGGCGTTGTGCCAGAAGTTGTGCCAGCCGCCGTTGCCCCAGCCGCCGTTGTGCCAGCCGCCGTTGCCCCAGCCGCCGTTGTGCCAGCCGCCGTTGCCCCAACCGCCGTTGTGCCAGCCGCCGTTGCCCCAACCGCCGTTGTGCCAGCCGCCGTTGCCCCAACCACCGTTGTGCCAGCCCCAGCCCCCGTTGCCCCAGCCCAAGTGCCATCGGCCCCAGCCCCCGTTGCCCCACCAAGTGGGTATAAGTGCGGCGGTATCTGCCTGCCCGAATTGGGCGGATCCTTCGCCGGCCGGTGTGCCCATCTCAGCGACACCGGCGCGAATCGCTTTCAAGCGCGTGGCCACATCGATCCGGCCGCTGGCCGCATCCGTGGACGCCGTGGGAGAGGCCGCAGCCTGCGCCGATGACAGTGCGAGCAACAAGGACGCACCGAGTGCGCCCGCGGGCAGCACGAGTGATAAGGCTTTCGATATTCGATTTTTGGTTGACATGTGAACTCCTAAGCAATGATTGCAGAGAAAACAGCTCGATTCAGTGATTCAGTCGGCGGCGCACTCGCTGTGCCTGCCGTAGTTGATTAGTTGATCAGAAATCTTTACAGTGACTACATTGTCACTCAGATATCTAGGCACTGTCAAGATGGCAACTAAAAAACATTCATATCATCACGGCGCGCTGCGCGCGGCGTTGCTGGAGGCTGCCGAGAAGATCGTGCGCCGAGACGGCGTAGACGCTCTGACGTTGCGCGCCGCCGCCCGGGCGGCCGGCGTCTCGCACGCGGCTCCCGCCCATCATTTCAAGGATCTGTCCGGCCTCCTTACCGAATTGGCCATTGTCGGATTCCGACGCTTTCGCGCCTACGTCGAGCGAGCCGCCGCCGAACCGGATCGCAAGCCCTGGTTCGGTGCTCGAGCCTACGTATCGTTCGCTATCGATAACCCCGGAGTTTTCCTCTTGATGTTCCGATCCGAAAATCTCGATTCTCGTAACACCGCCTTGCAACAAGAGCGTATTTCCGCTTTCGCCATGCTCACCGAGGCGCGCGGGCTCACCGACAAGAAGCCAACCGTTGAGCAGTTGGGTGCGCTCGCGGCCTCATGGGCGCTGGCGCATGGTTTTGCGATGCTCTACATCGACGGTCGGCTCAAGCGCGTTATGAATGAAGCCCCCCCCGGAATGCATGCGCTCGATCTTCTGGATGCCGCCTACGCAAGCACCGTATACCGATAGGACGGGGCATCATGAAAGGAAGACTGGATAGCCAGCTCCGGATCGCGATTAAATACAAGGAGCGGTCATCGAACATAGCCAGATCGTCGCCGAGAGCTGTCGTCCCGTTGCGTGGTAGAGTTCTGTGACCAAGCTGGCGATACGCCCGCGGACGCGGGACAAATGGCGATATGGGAGAAGGCCAAATGTATATCGCAATGGTGATAGGCTTAATGCTGATCTTCCCTATAACGTCGATCGCCCTTGAATTCTTCATGCACGATCATGGTGTGCTTGATGTTGCAATTGTCGGCAAGTGGTTCGTGTTCTGGGCTGTCGGTGTGAGATTGCTTATTGCCGGCCTGCGTCAGATTGTTCAGCCACGCTATACCGCAGAAACAATCCTTGGCGTAAAGAATCCCGACGCTATGTTGATCGTCAGAGAACTAGGGTTTGCAAATACTGCGATCGGCACCGCCGGCCTAGGTAGCGTACTTCTCGCTGGTTGGACCTTGCCACTCGCGTTAATCGGGGCGATCTTTTACAGTCTTGCCGGAATTAACCATATGATGCACAAACAGCGAAACGAGCTTCAGAACGCAGCGATGATCTCGGATTTCTTCGCGGCGGCAATCCTGCTGACCATCTGCTTCGCAACGAAGCCAACTTGGCCCACATAGATCTCACCGTACCGAGGCCGAGCATCGACGTGACGAGAGCCGGCGGCGAATCCGAGCCGCCGGCTCTCGTAGGGTCGAGACCTTCTTAGAACCTCATCGTGAAAAGGGCGCCCCCGGATCGGGACCGATAACTCTCCCCTGCCTCGAGGTCATAGCGCACCTGGATGTTCCACGCCCGACCGCGGGACACTTGGAGACCTGCGGCAACATTGCCGAGCGCATCCGGGAGTGTAACCAAGGGGCGTGAACCCGGCACTCCCGACGCGGCGGCAAACCTCGCGGTCGGCCCCCAATTCCCGCCATCGAGACCTTCCACGCCGGCGCTCAGCAGAGGCCGAACAATGAGGCCATTTTCAAAGGTGAGCTCACCGTCAAGCTCGAGGCCCGTTTTACCTGAGAGCGCTCCGTGTGACTGCCCATCAATGAGCAAGTTGAAATCAGTCGAACCCTGCTCGATAAAGCCGTTGGTACGCACCTGCGCCAGGTCGAGGTGGGCAAAGGGCTTCACGGTCCAGCTGCTGGAGAGGGCGACACCGTAGGCAGCCCCGAGGCGCAAGTCTGCATTCCACATCTGGGGATGGGCTTGCGCCTCACCGACTGCGCTCCCGACGATGATTGTCCGTTGGCTGCTATAGCCGGCATAGCCCACCGCCAAATCGGCACCGAGCTCAAGCGACCCGGGCCGATAGCCCAGGCCGACGGCCGCGGTGGTGCTCCCACCCTCGAAACTAGCGCTCCCTCCGCTCTCGTTGAGGTTCTCCCATCCGTAACCGAGCGAGCCATTCAGCGACAGATCGTGCGCCAGATCGAGCGCACCGCCGATCTGCAGCAGTTGCTGATTTGCAGAATAGCCCGAAGCGTCCGGCGTGTTGCCGCGATTGGTATCCCCATCGGCGAGGAAAATCCAGCCACAACGATCATCATGCGGCTCTGGTGCGCAACCTTGATCCATCGGCTCCAAGAATGACTGAGTATTGAGATAGCGCGCGGCGGCCAGGTCGCCAAAGCTCTGCGCGGAGAGACTGTTCAGCATCGAGACGTAATCGGCTTGATTCTTGAGCGTGGAAATCTGCGTGAAGCCGTTCCCTAGGCTCGAGCCCGAGTCCCAGATTGTCTGCAGCTGTCCGGCAACCTGTCGCTCATTGGCGTTGAGGCCGCTCGCCGTACTGGTGAAGTCCCCCACCGTCTCGACGTCGAGCTCATGACCGACCACGAACTCCTTGAAGTAGATCGGCAAGCCTTGCGGGATGGCCTGCGGCTGAAGCAATGTCACACCGCCGCTCGCCTCGAGCACCTCGACCGGCTGAGTCTTGGCGACGGGCCCTTGCAGCCTCACCGATCCGCCAATATCGGCCGTGCCCGTCACATCCAGAATATCGGCTTGGCCCGCGGCGGGGCCCGTATCGATCAGCAGGGTAGCCCCGGCCCCTTGCACGAAGTCGCCCTTGACGGTCGTGGTCGGGAACGCGCCGTCGGCGCCCACCTCGAGCAGCCCATTATTGACGAGGCTGCCGCCCGCGAGATCGATGAGGGATCCGCTGCGGATCGTTCCGGTGTTGATCACGTTGCCCGAGCCGCCGTTGTTGCCGAGCTTGATGCTGCCGACGATCAATCCTGAGTTCTGCACCACGGTGTAGCCGTAATTCCCGTAGATGGCCGTCCCTCGCTCTTGGCCCACGGAGGTCAAGGTTCCCGCGTTGATCACGCTGTTGGCAGTGGCGGGGCTCATGCCACCATGGTCCAGGTAAAGGGCCGGAGTAGTATCGCCGTTGCCGTTGAAGAGCGGGCCGCCCGAGACGAGGCCGCCGGAGTCGACCGTGATGCTGATGGGCGAGCTGGAGTTTTTGTCTCCGACGCTCTGAGCATAGATGCCCATCGAGGCCTGGCCCGTGGCCTGCACCGTTCCATCGATGGTGATGTTGATCTTGCCGCCTTGTCCGGTTCCACCCGCCGTGCCGTTGAAGGCGCCGCTCTTGGTGGTGATGCGTCCGCCGCCGCCACCGATCGATTGCGCGATGATCGCCGGCGCGTTGGAGCCCGCCGTTCGGATAGTAGAGCCCGCATCGACCTTGATATTGATCACACCGCCGCTGCCATTATGCTTGGAGGAAGGCGTGAAATTGATCAGCTGCTCAGTCCATCCCTTGTTGCCGGCAAGCCCGCCGCCGCCCCCAATGCTCTGTGCGAAGATCGCCGTCGCGCCCTTGCCCGAGGTCGTGATGTTGCCGCCCGTGTCGATCCACATTCCGCTGTTGCCGAGATTGCCGTTGGGATCGTTGATCACCGAGCCGCTCATGGTGCCCGAGCCAAAAAAATCCTTGTTCGACGGCACCTGGGCCGTGCCGCCGAGGATGAGCCCGCCACCGCCCGAGATGCTTTGGGCGAGGATCCCGTAGCTGTTGTCGCCGTAGGTTACGATATCGCCGCCTTGGGCGGTGGTGACCCTGACCAAGCCGCTCGAGCCGGTCGAGTTCCCGGATCCACCGAATTTGACGTTGACGCCATAATCCGGCGCGCTCGAGCCGTTCGTATCGAGGTCCGTCGCGAGCGTCTCGTCGATACCGCCGCCGCCGGCGATCGATTGCGCGATGATGCCAATCGAGTCGTGCCCTTGGGTCACGATTGTTCCGCTGTTTTCGACGACGGCCTGGCCCGAAGTTCCCGCGGCGCCGCTGGTTCCCCCGACGCCCACGGTCAGCGCGGCAAACGCGCTATTACCGCTCCCACCCGCCGTGACCGAGGAGGCGGAGATCTCGCCGATCCCGCCGCCGCCTGCGATGCTTTGCGCGATGATGCCGGCCGCGAGCGAACCGCTGGTCGTGATGTTTCCTCGGTTGATCACGGTGGGCTGCCCGCCATTGCCGCCGCTGCCGCCGCTGCCGCCGACGGTGAGCGTGCCGGAATTCTGGAGCGCGGTTTCCGCGGCCACTTCGCCACCCTTGCCGCCCCCGCCACCGATCGCCTGGGCGACGATGCCATTGGACATGGCGCCGGAAGTGCTAAGGCCGCCGCTGTTCGTGATATTCACCGCGCTCGCGGCGCCGCCCGTTCCGCCACGGCCGCCGACGCCAAGCGTCAGAGCAAGGTCGCTCCCGGTCACGCCCTGTGCATCCGGATCAACGTCCGCCAGCACGCCAGTATCGGTGAGAGTGGCTGCACCCTTGCCGCCGATGCCGCCGCCACCGCCAATCGACTGGGCGAAGATGGCCGACGCATCCGCACCAAGGGTTGAGACCGTTCCGCTATTAGTTACCGTGACCGCCCCGTTGACGTTGCCGCCCGTACCGCCGGCTCCGCCTATATAAGTGGTCAAGCTGAGATTCCCGCTCGCCGAGCCCGCGCCACCGCCGGCCAGACCGCCACCGCCGCCGATCGATTGAACCGCGATACCGACGCCGCCGTCGCCTTGGGTCGCGATATCGCCGCTGTTGTTGGCGGTGATGGCACCGCCCGCGCCGCCGCCACTGCCATTACCACCCAACGTCATGGTGACGGAGAGACTCTCCTTGCCGTTCTTACCCGTCGCCGAGCCATCGCCAAAGCCGCCCGCCCCGCCGCCGCCGCCGATGGACTGAACCAGCATCCCATCCGCCGTCTCACCGGCTGTGGCGAGGAGGCCCGCGTTCTGCACGTTCACGCTGCCCCCGTTTCCCGCCGATCCACCCTTGCCGCCGAGCGCCACGCTCGCGGAGATGTTCACGCCCTTGCCCGAAGAGGTGGCTTCCGCAGAAGCATCACCACCGGTACCGCCGCCGCCGCCGATGCTCTCGCCCACGATCGCGGTGGCGCCCGCACCGAGCGTGGTGATGCGTCCCGTATTGCCGAGCGTCACGGACTCGCCCTGTCCACCCTTGCCGCCCGAACCACCCACGGCCGCTGCCACCGAAATGCTCGGATACGTACCGATGCCGTAGGTGCGCATCTTCGCCGCCGATTCTCCGCCCTGCCCGCCGCCGCCGCCGATCGATTGGCCGAGAATTCCATACGCGTCGGCGCCCGCGGTGTTGATTTCGCCGGCGTTGGTCGTGCTCTGCCCGGGCGCGAAGCCAACCGTGCCGCCGGCGCCGCCGTCGCCTCCCGTGCCGCCGAGCGCGACCGATGCACCGAGACCGCCGGAGTAGGCACTGCTGTAGCCCGCGCCTCCGTCGCCGCCCCCGCCGCCGATGCTCTGTAAGAGCATCCCGTCACTGTGCTCCCCAACGGTGGTGATGAAGCTGCCCGCTCGCAGGGTCGAGGAAACGCTTCCGCCCCGGCCCCCGCCTCCCGCCGTACCCCCGACGGTCAGGTTGATGAGGCCGCTCGTTCCGGAGGCATCGCCTCCCTTGCCGCCACCTCCGCCGATACTTTGAGCCACGATCCCTTCAGAGTTGAGCCCGCTGGTGGCCACGTCGGCTTGCAGGTCAACTGTGACGCTTGCGCCCGATACGGCCGCTCCGCCCCTCCCACCAATAGCGAACGCACCCTTGGCGTTGCCTCCCGTGCCGCCGCCGCCGCCGATCGACTGCGCGAGAACACCGGGGGATCCCTCGTCGTTGACAAAACCGTTGCCCGTGCGGATCGTGATTTGCTCGCCGCTCACCGTGACGTTGCCGGCGGCGCCGCCTGTGTTGCCGGCCCCGCCATTCGGACCCACCGCCCAGGATGAGCCGTTGCCACCATTGGCGCCCGTGCCGCCGAGCGATTGAGCCAAGAGGCCGGCAGAATAATAGCCTCGCGAGGTGAGCAGTCCTCCTTGAGTGTTGACCGTCACATCGCCTGCCCTTCCTCCCGCGCCGGCGCGGCCGCCGGAGCCGCCGCCACCGCCATTACCGCCGGCGCCTCCGAGCGACTGTACCCAGAGCGCGGCATTCACCTCGGCGCTCGAGTAGACCGAGGCGTTGGGACCGACGGTCACGCTCACATTCCCGCCGGCTCCCCCGCTTCCACCGGAACCGCCGGCGCCACCGCTACCGCCGCCGCCCTCGCCACCGTCTCCGCCGTCGCCGCCCGCGCTGAACACGCGTGCGCCTCCGCCTGCACCGACGAATTGACCGAGCAGCGAGACGTTCACGGCTCCGCCATTGCCGCCGCGATTTCCATCCGGCGCTTGAGTGCTATATCCGTCCGCGAACCAGCGACCGCGCCCGCCGTTACCGCCTTGGCTCTGTACGAAGAGAGCGGCACCTTTGCTCGCGCTCCATCCGCCCCCCAACGTTGCAGTCACTGCGCCGGCGTTGCCTCCAACCCCCGCCGTGCCGGGAGATCCGGACTGATTGCCGATGCCTGCGGCTCCGCCCGTGCCGCCAACGGTGGCGATGGTCACGCCGCTCGCGAGGCCGACTGAGAGTCCGCCCACTTGAGGGCCAACCGAAACACTAATGGGGCCAGCCGCGCCGCCCGCACCGCCATCGCCGCCGCGCTTATTGAACCCGAACTTTGTAGCGTTAGAGCCCTGAGCGCCGTCGGCGCCAATGGATACGACCTGAAGGGGTGAGGACAACCCACTGTCGCGGTAGATGTCCGAGCCCCCTAAATCCAGCGTAATGCCCGCTGCGCTGCCGCCATCGCCTCCCTGGTTGCCGTTGCCGTTGCCCGGCCACGATGGAGGCCCGTCCGCGGGCGTTGCGGTCGTTCCGACCTTGGTCACGTTGCACGACTGATTGACCATGTTGCAGCGGTCATCGGCGTGCGCCATCCGGGCCAGGAAGGCAACTACGCACATCACGGTGCAAATCGCTCCGCGATCGAATGTGGGGCTCACCGAAGCAGCAAAACTCGGCATTCCGCGGGCCGGGCGCTGTGCGTCGTTCATGGGATTCTTTTGTGTACCTGGCCTTTTGCGATATGGGCGCATGATCATGATCCTTTCGTGCCTATCTTGACAATGACTAGATTCTGATCCATTTATCTAGTCATTGTCAAGATGAAACAAAAAGCCTCTTTCGACGACAGTACGCAGCACGCCAACAATCAGTACAACCCGCACCAGCTGCAACAGCACCTGGCTGGCGCGCAACTCATGACGGCTCGCGCCGATATGGCTGACCGGATCGCGGTAGGGACGCCCATTGCTGGGCGCCCCCCGCACAAAACCGAACGGGCCTGATTCAGGCATTCGGCTTCCACCTTGGGTGGGTGACGTCGAAACGAGTAGATGGCCAAGGATGGAGGACGCGCGGAATAGGCAGGTAATCGAGAGCCAGGTGGCTAATCCGTTCCCACGACGTAAAGTCCTTTTGGCTGCGACGCCTAAGCGTACGATGCCAAAGGCGTAGGACGTGGTAACGAAACGCATTAAGGCGCCGCGAATTGGTGGGTACCGCGTGATACGCAAAGTAGCCGCGAACCACTTGGTTGAGCCACCGTCCCTGCACTGGAATAGGTTCATGCATCCGCCGCCGCAGTTCCCCTTTGATGGCGCGCAATCGGGATCGCAAGCGGTCCCGCCGCGTCGTTCGCCGGAGCTGGAATTTTCCCGCCTGCGATCGTCCGCAGATATGCGTAAAACCAAGAAAGTTGAACGTCTCCGGTTTACCAAGCCCGTGCGCTTCTCGATCTCGTACCGCGAAACGGCCGAACTCGATCAGGCGCGTCTTGTCCGGGTGCAGCGACAAAGCGAACTTTTCCATCCGTGCGCGAAGATCCGTCAGAAAACGCCGTGCATCGTCCTCGTACTCAAACCCGACGACACTATCGTCAGCGTAGCGCACAACGACGACATTCCCGCGGGCGTGGCGATGTCGCCATTGCTTAGCCCACAGATCGAAGGTGTAGTGCAAATAACAGTTGGAAAGCAGCGGCGAAATTACCGCCCCTTGCGGAGTACCGGTGTCAGTCGCTGACCACTTCCCATCGTCAAGCACTCCCGCCTTCAGCCACTTGCGAATCAGCCGGATTACGCGTGGATCACCAATCCGATGCTCTACGAAACGGACCAACCAATCATGGCTGACCGAGTCAAAATAGGACCGGATGTCGCAATCCAAAATCCAGTTCACCTTCGTGCGGGTGATCCCGGTCGCAAGCGCATCCAGCGCATCGTGCTGGCTACGCCCCGGTCGGAACCCGTACGAGAACCCCAGAAAGTCTTCTTCATAGATCGCATTGAGTACGTCCACCACGGCACGCTGGACGATTTTGTCTTCCAGCGAAGCGATGGCGAGCGGCCTCTGCGTTCCGTCCTCCTTAGGAATGAACGTTCGCCGCGAAGGCAGCGCCCGATAGGCACCGCGATGGACGCGCCCATGCAAATCCACGAGGTTGACTTCCAGGTTCTGTTCGTACTGCGGCCAAGTGACATCGTCTACGCCGGGAGCTGCGTTCCGCTTTAATGCCAGAAACGCAGTCCGGAGCAAGTCGACCGTTACATGATGCAGCAGAGCGGTGAACCGCTCCTTCTTGTCTCGTCTTGCTCGTTCTCGTACTCGAAGCAGCCCCGAAGACACGCTTTCCCGGCTCGGAGTCCGGTACGTGCGTTGCTGACCCGAGTTCCCCTTGGCCCCCTCCCTTCGCTCCACCGACTCCGCGCCCGATCGTCCGGGGTTGTTCGCCGGCTTCTTCGCTACTGTAGAGGGATCTGACTTCTCCGGCCCGTTCGTCATCGGCTTCGGCTCCTCGCCTTCCCAATGCGGACCACCCCAAAGGGCGGGTGGCCAGGCCGGAGATCTCCCGGTTCCCGTGCAGAGATCTTCCATACATGCCAGGTTCTACGACCACGCCGAGCCGGCCGGATACTTGCGCTGTCGCATCCGGTCGCATCGCCTTCCACGTTGTCGACCGTGTCGGCGCCCAGAACTATTCTACTTACGCGGCTCAATGGCTGGCCTGCACGTACCCCTACCGACGCTTCGCCGCTCCCCTCGCGGAGAACAGCGCACGGCTCGGGGCCGATGCGGATCGCTACTCCTTCATCGCAATGGACTTTCACCATCTACTCCCTGCCGGTCTCCCGGCGCTCCGACAATTAGAACTGCCGGCGGAAGAAATAATTGACGCCGGCCAATATGGCGTGGAACTGGGGCGCGTGGGCGCTCTTGGGGGGGCCACCGGGTTTCGGGCTCGTCTACGGACCGTTCGGGTGGTAGTTACCTCAGGACGAGGTGCCAGATATGGGGTGGCTTCAAGATTCGGATCATGACGTACGTTAGCGGCGTCGCACCATCAAAGAAATCAGGCAGATGCGACGTCGCTCGCGCGGTGCAGGATTTCGGGTGATTGGACCCACCTGATTTCGTCTGAATGGGACCACCCGATTTCGGGGTAATGGACCCACCCGATTTCGTCCCATTGGGGGTAGGCGTACTTTTCAGTGAGATGAGAGTTGAGCGGTTAGTCTGCTGCCTTCATGCGAGAGCGGTGCCGAAAGCCCGCGGAGGCCATCCATTGAAATTAAGATTAAGATCACGTCGCCTGACGGCGATGCGACCATACCGCAGGCTGCGGCGCCGGGACTGAGAATCTCTTTCGGAGCTCATCAAAAACTTGTTTCGCGGGGAGGCTCGGACGCGGATCATTGATCGCTCCATCGAGGCTACGGCACAAAAGCTCCCGGCGCAAATCGATGTGCGGCTGGAGCTCCTCCTGCTCTGCGAGCAGCACGAAAATCGCTTCACTCGGGTCGACGAACACTCCCTTTTCAATCCGCTCTAATAGCCACTCGGCCAGATGCGGTGGCAAGTAAGCCTCGAAGCGTAGCCCCCCTTCCGCAGCCTGCTTTCGCAGGGCTTTAGCCCTGTGCGGGACTGGAACAAACGTGGGGGCGGTTGTCACACGCGACACTCGCGTTCGACCGGCGGTGTCAGGCGAAACTTCGGGTGCAATTCTCGAAAGAATGCGTCGAGTCGATCGTCAAGCACTGCACAGCGAACCTGCAGCAACTGATGTGCACCCTCCGCCGACCAGCGCATAGGTTGGCGTTTACCCATTCGCTGGTTTACCAAGTGACTCATCCCCGATTCGGCCAGCGCGCTCGAGATGCGCAGACCGTGGCGGTAGGCATGCGCATAGTTGGTCAGGTTCTTCCAGTTGTTCCGCAGGTATTCTTTTAACTCGAACAGATGTCGTCGAAAGCGCTGCAGACGCTGGGTATCGATAGCCGATTCGACTTTGAGCCCTGTCTTCGCCACCCGATAGATCTCGTGCATCCGCATGACTGCCGCATGCCATCGACCGTTCCACATCTGATATCGTACGCGAGGCATTTTTTCGAGAATGAACTCACTGACGCCGACGTCGAGCTGCTTTAAGGCTGCGGCAATCTTAGGAACCATCTGTTCGATGGGCCGACGTCGCATGCTGATGTGAAACCAGTCCAGGATGCTGCGGGAGGTGTCCGGGCTGACCGCACTAACCAGATCAGCCAGGCCGTCTGCGCCATCAGCGAGCACGGTGACTCGCGACCGCTCGGTCCATCCCTCGCCGCGCATCGCCGCCTTCATGAATTCCAATGCGTCATCGGGACGTTGGGCGACCCAGGCAAAGTGCCCGCCCAGATGTCCGTCGCGCTCAACCCTCCCGGCAACCACATAGTGCTGGTATAAGCCGTTCGTCAGATCAGAGCGCACGTAGGTGCCGTCAATCGCGATAGTCAACCGATTGCCGGCACGGACGGCCTGCCGGCAGGGCTCGAGGCAATCGTATTCTTCCGGCTCTGTGACCCGCTGATCCAGCAGCCTTCCGACGCTGAGCGTTTGGCGACGAACGCTCGTATGGGAGAGCTTCGCGTTTGACCCCGGCAGTAACTCCTGCAGTAGCTCGGCGGCCTTCCGATACGGCAACTTGCTACCCCACTCTGCGAGCAGGTAAGTACGCTCCGGTGTGGAGCGCTTCATCCCGAGTTCTGCCCAGTGGGCCAGCGGCCAGAGGTTTCTGGCCTTCCCGCCGCGGCATGTGCAGCGCACGAAACGTCGACATCGCACGGTGACGCGGCCAAAGACGGTGTCGAGCCGACGCTTTCGCGTATCCTTTACCCGCTGGGGCTCCTGGCAATGCATGCATGCGCGACACAGCCCGCTCTGTAGATCCACCTGCGTCTGAATGATGTCCTGCTCGATGCCATTCAGAATGGTCTTTCCGTCTTCCAGAGTGAGTCCTAGCTCCGCTGGTGGATTCACGCCATTCCGCTCCACGGCCGCCACACGATGCACTGCCACACTCTTGCCAGCGATCACCGTCTCGATCCACACGACAAACTGCATGGCGGCTTCCTCCTTCGTTTGCAAGGTTGCAAGAGCCTCCGGCCTTCGGCAGAGGAGTTCATTTCGACATCGATCTAAAGATCGAGATCAAAGAAACCGCTACAATCGCAAATAATCATGAATTGGCGGAATTTGATTCAGATCACCCCCGGCGTGCGCGGCGGGAAGCCGACGCTTCTCGGAACCCGCATCACCCCGACCGATATCCTCGAGTACCTCGCCGGTGGGATGACCGAAGATCAAATCCTTAAAGATTTCCCGAGCCTCACGCACGAGCATATCCGTGCCGTGTTGGCCTATGCGGCCGAACGCGAGCGTCTGAACACGTGACGCCCAGCTTTGGCCAGAATTGTTGCGAGGGTGTGTCAGCGCCCCCAAGTCTGTTCCACGTCCCGACACCGGGCGGTGCCGGTGAGCGGAAAACTCGTGATTCGTCGCCACACGCCCAAGCCCCGCGCGGCAAGCGATGCCTAGCCAGCGCCCCAGCGGCACATCAAGGCGCTTCTGAGGGATTTACGCGCGGTCTGAAAGCCACTGACGCGCGGTGAAGTCTGGCTATATTTTGGCGGTAAAGCCAATCCCTCGTCTTTTCGGGACAGGCGTTTCCATGAGTTGGCGGATTGCTGAGAGAATGGCGGCAATGGCCTGGTCATGATCGCCTAACCGCTTGTTGAGTCGAGCCTCGAGCTGGGCAAATTGCCGCGAAAGTTCTCTGTTGGAGCTCAGCAGTTCACGCATGCGAACGAAGGCCCGCATAATCTGGATGTTGACGGCTATCGCTTGCGGGCTATTGAGGACGGAAGAGAGCATCGCGATCCCCTGCTCAGTAAAGGCGTAGGGGAGATATCGCCGGCCTCCGCGCTGCGGGTTTGAGATCACAATTTGTGATCTCAAACTGCCCCACTCTTCGGGTGTGAGCTGCAGCATGAAATCAGCCGGAAAACGCTCCTTGTTGCGCTTGACTGCCTGTATCAGAACACGAGTTTCTACTCCGTAAAGAGCGGCGAGTTGCGTATCGAGCAGGACGTTATGACCGCGAACGATGGTAATCGCGCGGGTGATGTGATCGACCTTCGGGTTGGCTGGCGGTTGGTTCTTGGTCATAGGGGGATGGGTAACCTGACTCGCAGGCTAGCATCGTATGAGGGCTCTGAAAACCGCTTCTTGACGGTGAGCCATGCGACCGTAGTTTGAGATCACGAACTGTGATCTCAAACTACGGCGGTCGCGGCTTGCGCGGACGGAGCGTCGTGCCCGCTGGGCGCTCCGTCACGGCAGGTGCCTCATCGGATCGCGTGGAATTGGCCACATCGCGGCTCGGCAGGATCGTCGAGATCGCATGCTTATAAACGAACTGTTGCGAGCTCCCACGCAGTAGAAGCCCGTACTGGTCGTAGGACTCGATTTCACCCATAAGCCTAATCCCGTTCACCAGGTAGATCGTGACAGAAACCCGGCCCACGGCGAGGGCGTTTAGGAATTGATCTTGAAGCATCCCGGATTCGACTGCTGGGGGTGGACGGTTCGGAGCATCCAACCCCTAGCGAACCTTGGCAAGTGATTTCGATTGGTCGGCATCCCATGATCTCCACCCCCCGACTCTCGTCGTGGGGAAGGAGACTCGCCGCCCACCCAGAAAGGAAACTTATCCAGTGGCCGCGGAACGCCGATGGTGTATGAAAATGGCGTGCGGGAAGGGGAGGGACAACTTGGCACGGAGAATACGTGACTGGCCGCGCCGTAGGGTGATTCAAGTCACGATGTGCGCAGGGGCATTGGTTTAGACCCTTTGAGCCTCTTAGGAGTCGAAGAACTCGCACCGTAGAACATGCCCGTTTTGGGTTGCCGGCTCAGGGGGCTCCCCTCACGGACGTGGATAATCGTTGCCATCCGATAGTTGGTATTCACAGACTTGGTGGGACACGCCGTCTTTGTGCAGAAATACGGCGAGGGTGTTAGCAAGCGCCGGTCGGCCGCGACGCTCGTTCTTCGCGTCGCCCCAGACGTCAAAAAAGCCATCGAAGTAATGGAGATCTCGATATTTGAACATTCCAATGGCTCTGGCAATGGGACGAAAGACAGTCGCGGAGGAATACAAATTCCCCGTGTTGAGCCGATAGTCATAATGTTGCACCGGGTGTGCAATCAGTGCTTTGGTCGCTTGCTCATCCGTGGAACACCATCGTTGAAGACGTCTACAGGTGGGTCGTAGCCCCACGCCTCAAGTCCGTGCCCCACTTCCGCCGTCACGTTGACCTTGCCGGTCCTGATCGGCCCGTCCTTCTCAAATTGCCCAGGCGGAAATTCGAAGTTGTACGCGAGTTTGTACAGCCTGTTGATTTCCGCCGGCTTGAGCGGAACACGTATCAATTTGGTGAAACCAGGGACCGAGTCGTCTTCCGGTCGACCACAGTACGGGCGATGGCTAAAGTCGAAACCGGACGTATTCAGACGCTGTAAATACGCCTCGCACACGGGAACCCCTTTGCCCTTCGTGAGTCGAAACACGTAGGAATACGGAGGCTGGGATGGGTTCGGCGACACTCGGGTCACTCTCTCCGAGATGTCTTCATTTTTTACCCAGCCTTCGAAGATCTTCTCCGTACCGATGAACTGCACGTGCGCAAAAGCCCCACAGCGACTTGCGATTGCGATCGCATCGCCCGGCCGCAAATAGGTACTGGCGGTACATTTTCTCTCCCCGCCCTCTTTGCACAGAACAACCCGGCTTCCAGGGGGACCGACAATCTCCGCGTACATTAGCGCTCGGGTACCGTCGAACTTCACCGCTTCATGGGTGCATTTGCCGAGGCTCGAATCCGCATGTGCGGCCGAGCTGGCTGAGATGCCGATCGTCAGGAATCCAAAGAGCACATACTTGCGATCGAATAGAAGTTTCAACGATCCGTGTTTCATTTGCTCGTCCTAAGAAGGTGAGTCGCGGACGGATGGATCATGCATTAAGCGACGCTTCGATTCTGAGAGCCGCAACGTAATCCGGAAACTGATAGGTGCTTTATTTCGCGTTAGTCGCCCGGTAGCTTTCTATTACACACATCTCGAGCGATTTTCGCTGAAGTTTTGAAGGTCGCATAAAAAGTGCTGGACACAGACGCTTACGCTGGGTAGTCTTGCGTTCGTCGCGACGTGCGGCGATGACGGGCGGGACTGCGTGGGCAAGTCAAGGCGCTCCGAGGATGGCGAGGTCCAAGCTATCATGGACGCAGGCGCAGAGTCGGTCGAGTGGGTGACGCAGGAGTTTGCCCGCGCTGACCTGCGCGACAAACGTCTGGACCGCCGCTTGGTTAAAACCGCCGAACAGTTGGCCAAGTCCCCCGCATCGCCGATCAATGAAGCGTGTGGTAATTGGGCGAGCACGCAAGCGACGTATCGGCTGTTCAACAACCCGAAGGCGAGCCCGGCGGGGATCCTGAAGCCGCACTGGGAGGCGACGGCGTCGCGCATGGCCGGGTGCGGGGGTCCGGTGCTGGTCATGCAAGACACCGTGTTCTTCTCGTACGGCAGCCACGTCAGGACGCGCGGTCTGGGGTCGATCGGCAAAAGTAACGCCGCGCACGAACGGGGTCTGATCATGCATAACGCACTCGCGTTCACGACTTCGGGTGTACCGCTGGGCATCATGAGCCAGAACATCTGGGCGCGCGGAGAGATCCCGGAAGAGGATTATCAGGAGAAGATCGAGCGCCTGCAGGTCACCCCGATCGAAGAGAAAGAGAGCTCCAAGTGGCTCGTTGCGCTCAACGAGACGGTCGAGCGGGCGCCCACCGGCGTGCCGGTGGTCACGGTGGCGGATCGGGAGTCGGACTTCTTCGAGTTCCTGACCCAGGCGAAGGAGCTGCGCGCGAAGTATCTGATCCGTGCGCGCACGGACCGCAAGCTCGTGCCGGAGGACAGCGAGGGCTGTACTCGGATGCTCGATGCGCTCAGTGACGCTCCTGCCCTGGGCAGTATGACGATCGAGGTTCCCGGCAACGGGAGCCGCAAAGCGCGCACAGCGAACATCGAGCTGCGCGTCGCGCAAGTCTCGATCCAAGCGCCGTACCGTCGCGGAACGCAGGCTAAAGCATCCGGATCGAGCGAGCCGGTGGCGGTCACCCTGATCGGCGCGACCGAGCAATCCGTACCCGCCGGCGGTGACTCGATCAGTTGGGTGCTGCTGACGAACCTTCCCGTCAAGGACTTCGAGTCGGCGACCGAGAAGGTGCAGTGGTACGGGAAACGCTGGGGTATCGAGATCTGGCACAAGGTCTTGAAGTCCGGTTGCAAGGTCGAGGACTGCCTGCTCGAGGAGGCCGAGCGCCTCAAGCGCTATCTGACACTCTTCAGCATCATCGGCGTGCGCCTGATGCATGTCGCGTACCTCGCTCGCGCATGCCCGGATCTGCCGGCCACGGAGGTCTTCTCGGCGGTGGAAGTGCAGGTGCTGCACCTGCGGGTGACGAAGGCACTGCCGCCGGCCGATGAGTCCCTGACTCTGCGCGAGATCGTGCGGATGCTCGGCAAGCTCGGCGGTCACCTGGGGCGCAAGGGCGACGGCGAACCCGGCGTCCTGATCCTGTGGCGCGGGTGGATGCGCTTGTACGAGTCGGTCGAGATGCTGCACTCGCTGCAAACGGCCGGCTTGGTCGAGGCGCGCTGAGAGATGCGCTATTGCGGACGCGACTTCACGCCAACCGAGATCGAACTGATCCGCGAGCTGCTTGCCACCCCGCAGATGAATCGCGCGCGCCTGTCGCGAGAGGTCTGCGACCGGCTCGGATGGCGGCGCGACAATGGGGGCTTGAAAGACATGAGTTGCCGGGTCGCGCTCAATCGCATGCACGCCGACGGGCTCATTACGTTGCCAGCGCCGCGAAATCCCAAACCGGTCACGTACCGCTCCTATCCACAGATCGAACAGGCGGTTCTGCCGCCGGGCACCGCGCCGAGCATCGACCTGCGTAGCCTGCAAGTCGATCCGGTGTTGACCAAGGTCGACTCGCTGCTTTGGAATGCGTATATCGAGCGGCATCATTATCTCGGGCACCAGCTGATGCCCGGGGCGCAACTGCGCTACTTCGTGCGCGCCGCGGGGCACATCGTCGCCGCGTTGGGCTTCGGCGCGAGCGCTTGGAAGGTCAAACCCCGGGATCAGGTCATCGGCTGGACGCAAGAGCAGCGGCAGCGCAACCTGCATCTCGTGGTCAACAACGCCCGCTTCCTGATCCTGCCGTGGATCCAGCATAAGAACCTGGCCTCGCGCATCCTCGCCTTGGTGAGCCGCCGACTGCCCGATGACTGGCACACTCGCTATGCCTATCGCCCGGTGTTGCTGGAAACCTTCGTCGAGAAGCCGCGCTTTACCGGCACCTGCTACAAGGCTGCCAACTGGCGACACCTCGGCGATACGCAGGGCCGCGGTAAGCTCGACGTCCTGCACCGCCATGCACAACCCATCAAAAGCATCTGGATCTATCCGCTCCTGCGCGACTTCCAGCGGCAGCTCTGCGACAGGTAAATCGCAGATACCAATAGCATGAATCAACCCCGAAAATCGCGATCGACCGCCGGCGAGGAGTTCTCCCCGACCTTCGAGGAAGATTATCTCAATGTCGATGGCTGGCCCCTCGCTTGGCGTGTCGAGTCTGACGATCTCGCTCGTGGGAAAGTCATGGTGGATCTCTTCAAGGTTTTCTTGACCGATCAATTGCGACTCTCTCGCTCCCGCAAGACCTTGCGAGTCCACCGCGATAATCTCCATGCCCTGGGCGGACAGATGATCCGCCAATGGCACCAACATCCCCATGCGCGAAAGCTCGGAATCCTGCGAATGCTACTCGAAGCCATCGGCGATGACGGCGGCCCGATCCTCTACCCGTCGCGATCTGAGGCCGATCAACGCTCCTTTGACTCCACTTGCAGACTCCTGCACCGCTTCACGACGCTGCGCTGAATCCGTCAAGAACCAAATCAACACGCGCTATGATGGCTTCGTTCGATCAAATGTGTGTAATAGAAAGCTTTTGAGGACCTAATGGGAAATCACGGGGCGAGCTTTATAGACCGAGTAGAAAGTTGCGCTTGGACCAATCCGCCGTTCCGGCGGATGCTCGGCGTAG
>Ga0335073_10004081_pt1 | contig 20417 bp, 18 predicted proteins | sample Lox_Sample_22_FD_207093 | JGI IMG/M metagenome (GOLD analysis project Ga0335073, IMG submission 207093) | Soil microbial communities from Loxahatchee National Wildlife Refuge, Florida, United States - Lox_Sample_2.2 | ecosystem: Environmental > Terrestrial > Soil > Wetlands | place: USA...
TCGGAAGAAGAGGTCAAGGCGTTCATAGTGCCCGCTCCGGGGGTGGAGCAACTGGACTTCGCAGAGTTGCGTGAGTTCGCCGCGGGCCGGCTTGCGGCCTTTAAGGTGCCTCGCTACTGGCAGCAGGTCGCTGAGCTGCCGCGAACGCCTACCGCGCGCGTTGCCAAGCACCTGCTGCCGGCCGGCCACCCGGACGGGGAGTACGACGCGGAAGCTGGCAGCGCGGGCGCCGCGGATGCGCAGCTTGGGACGCTGGATTGAGCTTCTGCTAGCGGCCGCGCCCGCCGCGTGCCGGCAGGAATCTCGCGAGATCAGGCCGACCGGCTGACGAAAAGTTGCAAAGATATCTTTCCAAAGAGAGCTTTGGAAAGATATCTTTGGATACATGGCTGAGAATAGCTCCGCACGGTCGGTCAAGCGGCTCACCGACCCGAGGGCGCTGCGGGCGCTCGCACATCCGGTCCGGCTGAAGCTGCTCGGGCAGCTACGTATCCACGGGCAGCTCACCGCCAGCCAGGCCGGGGAGATGCTTGGCGAGAGTTCGGCCAGCTGCTCGTTCCACCTCCGGCAGCTGGCCAAGTACGGGCTCGTCGAGGAGGCGGGCGGCGGTCACGGCCGGGAACGCCCCTGGCGTCCGACAGCCATGTTCACGAGCGTCCCGGATCATGCCGAAGACCCGAATGTGGACGCCGCGGCCGGGCTGCTCCGCGCGGTCATCGCTGACCATTACTTCAGCGATGTGATGCGCTGGCTCGATGCGCTGCCGGACGAACCCGGGGAGTGGCAGGAGGCCGCGGAGTTCGGCGACACATTCCTCTACGTCACCGCGGCCGAGCTTGCCGACCTGGGCGAGCGCGTCCGGGAGTTGGTCGACGTCTACCTGGAGCGGCAGACGAATCCGGAGCTCCGGCCGCCTGGTTCTCGGCTCGTGACGTATCTGCGCATCGCCCATCCGGTCATCGGCAACCCGGACCGGCCGCAGTCGCGCGCCGAGGACCGCTGATGGCCGCCGGTGCCGACGAGGCGAGGCTTCACAGACGAGCCTGGGCGGGACTGGGCCAGCGTGCTGCGGCCCGAGTCCCGGTGCTGCTTCGTGACACGCAGTTCCGGCGGTACTGGAGCGGCCAGACAATCTCGATGTTCGGTGATCAGATCTCCGGGATCGCGATCCCGCTGGCCGCCGTCCTCGTGCTGCACGCGAACGCAGCCGAAATGGGTTACCTGACTGCGCTGGTCTGGCTGCCCAGCCTGTTGTTCGGTCTGCACGCCGGGGCCTGGGTGGACCGGCGCGGTCAGCGGCGCGTCACGATGATCGGGGCGGATCTTGGCCGGTTCGCGCTGCTGGGCACATTGCCGCTCTGCTACGCGCTGCACGTACTCACGCTGGCGCAGTTGTTCGGAGTTGCGTTCGCCCAGGGTGTGCTCTCTGTGTTCTTCAACGTCTCCGACTCGGCGCTATTCGTCGCTGTCGTTCCGGAGGACAAGTACGTCGACGGTAACTCGCTGATCTACGCGAGCCGAGCGCTGTCGTTCGTGGGCGGGCCGAGTCTCGGCGGGCTGCTCGTGCAGGTTCTGTCCGCGCCGCTCGCGATCGTTGCTGACGCTCTCTCATTCCTCGGCTCGGCGTTCTTCCTGCACCGGATCCGCCCGCCCGAGCCGGCGGCGGACCGGAGCGGCAAAGGCTCAGTTACAGCGGGCGCCCGCTTCATCGCCGGCTCGCCGATTGTCCGGTCCTCGCTGGCCGCGGTCGCCGTCATCAACTTCTTCAACCTGATGTTCTCCGCGCTGTACTTGCTGTACGCGGTCCGCGCGCTGCACATCAGCGCGGGCCTGATCGGCCTGGTGCTCGGCGCGGCTGCGATCGGGGGCGTGATCGGAGCCGCGGTGACGAGCCGGCTGGCCGATCGAATCGGCGTCGGCTGGGCCTACACAGCGGGCTGCGCGCTGTTTACCGCGCCGCTGGCGCTGGTGCCGCTCGCAGGCGGGCCGAAGCTTCTCGTACTGGCGACGTTGTTCGCGGCTGAATTCGCTTCGGGCTTCGGCGTCATGGTGCTCGACATCAGCATCGGCTCGATCTTCGCGGCGGTCATCCCTGGCGAACTTCGATCGCGAGTGTCAGGCGCGTTCCAGGCAGTCAACTACGGCACCCGCCCGGTCGGCGCGCTGCTCGGCGGGGCGCTGGGCACCCTGATCGGGCTCCGGCCCGCGCTCTGGGTTGCCACCGTCGGCGGCGTGATCGGGTTCCTGGTGCTGCTTCCCTCGCCGCTGCCGGGATTTCGGATGCCGTCGGCGCACAGCGAGCAGCAGAAAGCGGCGGCGGACGGTTGACATGGTCTGTTCATGAGGCCGGAAGCGCGCGCCAGCCTGCCCACCTCTTCGGAGGCGAGCACATCGCACCGCTGGCGCCTATGACAAGAACGCATCCACCGCGTACAGATCCTGCTGGACCCAGACTTCGGCGAACTTGCCATCAACGACGTGGCTAACGAGCACCTGGTTCTCGTCCAGCTGCTTGCCTGCCCGCTCAGCACGGGCCGTCAGTAGAGTGACGACGTGCTCGTCGTTGGCGACAACGTCGTGCACCTCGATCCGGTAGGTGCCGTCTGTCAGTTCAAAGAGCTTGACGAACAAGCCGAGCACCTGGTCGACGCCCTCGTAATCGCCAGCTATGGGACTGCGGCCGGGAACGTGCCAGCGGGTGTCCGCCGCCAGGTATTTCTCCCGCAACGCGTCCAGATCACCCTGCTGGAATGCCGCTGCCGCCTGTCGCGCCACTTCTTCATTCGGGTGTGCCATTCCGCTCCCCCTTCGTGCCACGAGCCGCACCGTCAGCGGCCTAGTTGGATGTGGGCATCATGCTCACTTCACGGCCAAGCGACATCAGGGGAATCACTAGGAGAATCACTAGATTCACTGGCAGGCTGCCGCGGCAGCAGCGGCGCCGCGCAGCGATGCCGAGGACGGGCACTGTCACTGCGACGCGCTACCAGGCTGCTCCGCAGATGGACAGGCTGAACTACAGAACCTGAACCCTCCGCCGCCAATTGCGGGCCGCACTGTCGGCGGTGGGTTCAACGGCTAACGGCCCCGGACGTGATCGAGGGGCGTAGACCAGTGCTGACCTGCGGAAACCTCAGATACGGAAGAACAGGTTCAGGAACCGGTCGGCGAGCGCAGTGTCACCGCTGGCTGTGCCGCCGTTGACCCGGCCGAATGCGGTCAGCACCATGCTGCCTGGGTCGAACTCCAGCATGGCCGGCAGGTCGTCGATGCTGCCCGGCTCGTAGCTCATGCCGCCTTCGCCGATCGAGACTCGGGTGTCGCCTCCGTTCCGCCCGCTGACCCGGATGCCGATGCTGAATGGGCTGAGATCGGCGTCCGGCCGGATCGTCGACTGCCAGATGATGAACATGAATGGAACGAGCAGGTCGGCGGCGTCGGCCGACAATGCATGTGCCCGGCCGCTGCCCTGACGGATATCCCAGGTGTGCACGCCGTAGTCCATCAGCTGGCCGCCCGCGTAGACGAACGCGGGTACCGGGCCCATGTAGGCGTGCGGAACCATCAAGCCGGTCCACTCGTCCGCGGTGAGCGGCTCCAGGATGCCCATCATCTTGTCGAGATCGGAGCGAGCACGGGACAGCAACTCCTGCTGTGATTCCTCGCCCAGTGCCTGTCCAGCTCGGCCGGCTAGCTCGTGCATCACGACCAGCCCGTAGGCATCAGGCGCCTCAGTTCCGGCCCGGGCCGTGTCGAAGGCCCGGAAGTATCCCTCGGTCGTGTCGACGATGTGCCCGATCACGTCCCTAACCCGCCAGCTTTCACATGCGGTCGGCGCATCCCACGCGCCAGGCTGCTCGGCTAGCGCGAACATGTCGTCGGCCTCCCGGCGAACAACGCGCAGGATCGTGTCCTTGCCCTCGTACGTCATGGGGTTCCACTCGCTCATGCCGTCACCTCTTCTTGGCGCCAGGTCTGGAATGTGAGCGGTTCGGAATGTGAACCGCTGTGCGGTCTACAGTTCGCAAGCTCAGCGCATGCCGGACCAGGTGTCAACGGTCCTTTTGAGGGGAACGAGGCCGCCGCACGCCAGCGCCGTCGCCAGGCCGCAGTGAACCAGGTGAACAAGGTGAAGACGCGGCCGGTTTAGCCCGCTCGCCTCAAGCGACCAGGCTCATCCGGCCAGGCTCAGGCTGGCCAGGGCAGCGCCGTAACGAATCGCGACGAGCTGGCCGATGGCCTGGTGCGCACCGATGGTGGGCGCGCACGGAGCGCCGAGCGCGGCACTGAGGTCGTCGAGCACCGAGACGTTGGTTTCGGGCCCGATCAGGCAGGGCGCGAGGGCCGGTCGCGGGGCGCCGGAATCGGTCAGCCGGCTGACTGCGTCAACGATGCTGGCCGGATCTCCGAGCGAGGCCGGCACCACCGGTACCGAGAGCCGGGAAGCGAGCAGAACCGCGGCCACCCCCGCGGCGCTGGCTGCCTCCTCACCGATGTCCGCCAGGACCACCACGCCTCGGCCGTCAGCCGAGATGCTCAGTCCCGTTGACCGTGCCTGCCTGGCCAGTCCTGCGTCGGCCAGCCGCGTGTGCAGGGCTTCGGCGACGAGCGGGTGCGGTCCCAGATGGCTGGCCAGCACTGCAGGAATCGCAGCCTGGGCGGCTAGCTGGCGAAGCGTCGGGTCGATGCTCGCGTTCGGGCTCAGCAGCAGCGGGACGATAACGCTGGGGAACCGATCCTCTTCGCCCTCGGGTCCCGCGGGAAGCAAGCAGTCGGAGACCGGAAGGTCGTCACCGTCGAGGTAGCCGACCCGGATGTCGACTCCCGGGCACGAGAGCCCGGCGATCGACGCTACCCGAGAGCCGATCTCGCTGGTATCGGCGTCAGCGCGGCCCGGCACGGCCAGGACGAGCGCTGGCGCGTCCGAGGCGACGGACAGCCGATGCGGGCTGCGGTGGCGGCCGCTCGGCCGCGTCCTCGTGGTCCTTCGGGGCAGCGCGCCAATGCCGTCGGCTGGTTCGCCGCGCTGGGGCAGGTTGCTGCTGCGCTGGGGGAGGTCGCCTCCGCGCTGGGGGAGGTCGCCTCCGCGCTGGGGGAGTTCCCCCCCGCGCTGGGGCAGGTTGCTGCTGCGCTGGGGGAGGTCGCCTCCGCGCTGGGGGAGTTCCCCGCCACTCGTCGACAGCGGTTCTGATGGCGGGAGCGGCTCGTCCGGCGGGTGCCATTGCGGCAGGTCTTCCGCCGAGGTAGATCGAGGCTCCGCGCGCTCCCAGAAAGACCCGGCCGACTTAGGCGGCGACGCGTCAGCCGGCTTGCGCCTAGGGAGTTCCCCGCCGTCCTGCGCCGGGGAATCTCCTGGCTGCGCCTCGCCTGGCTGGCTCTGGTCCGTCACGCTGTCGTATCGTAATCGGCTCGCGGAGTGGTTGGCGCGCCTTCTGCGATGTTCACACCAAAGCTGTATCTGTCACCGATTAGTACTACTCGACCGGAAGCATGCTCCTGAGCACCGCGAGGAGGGCGCTCTTCTGGTCTTCACTGAGCCGCTGTTCGGCCTTGATCGCCGTCTCGATGTCGGGCGGCCCAGCACCGTTCCTCCCGTCGTCAGCGCCGTCCTTATGCAGCAGGCCTGCTTGTGCCAGCAATGTTTCGGCCGACACGTTCAGCGCGTCGGAAATGAGCCTGATGACCCGCACCGACGGCTGGTGCAGCCCGCGCTCTATCTGGCTCAGATACGGGTTTGAGAGCTTCGTGCGCTCGGCTAGCTGGCGCAGGGACAAGTTCGCCATCTTGCGCTTGTCCCGGATGAATGCGCCGAGAGCCTGCATCTGGGAGTCCCAGGGTTCGGCCATTGTTGGTTTCCGTTCCCGCCCGGAGGCCAGCGCTGGGGCCGGCCGCCTGGCGGGCGTCCGGCCCCAGCACGCTGGCGTCGTTAGTTCTTCGTGCTCCGCGGCTTGCTCGTGCGAGCCGTCCTGGCGGTCCCGGCCGCCTTGGTGGTGCGCGCCTTGGTGGTTCCGGTGCTCCTGGTAGTACCGGCGGCCTTGGTGGTTCCGGTGCTCCGGGTGGTGCGGGCGCTCTTGGCGGTACCGGCGCTCTTGGTTGTCCCGGCCGCCTTGGTGGTGCGCGGCTTGGTGGTTCCAGTACTCCGGGTGGCTCCGGCTGTGCCGGTCGCTCGCGGCTTGCTCTGTCCCGCTGCTCTGGTGGCGCTGGCCCTTGACGTGCGCGCCTTGCTCGCCTTCGCGCGCGGTGCAGGAGACTCGGCGGCAATGATGAAGTCAGTGGTACTCGTCTCGTCGACCCTGCCAGCTTCTCCAGCCGCGCTGGTCGGCCGAATCTCTCTGACTTCCGCAATGAAGTCAGTTCTACTCATCTCGTCGGCGGCGCCATTTTCGCCGCCGGCAACACCATCAGCGAGGCCGAGCCGGCGCATTACGGGAAGCGTCCCTACTGCGTGGGTCAGCTTGGCGACTCGGTCCGCAACGGCCGGGCTAGCGGAGTGCATGGCTCTGGTCGCGAGCTGGCGCTGAGTGGCGATGACCTGCTCGGCCAGTGGGCCGGTCACCTGCAGGGCCCTGTCGGCGAGCTGGCGCTGAGTGGTGATGACCTGCTCGGCCAGTGGGCCGGTCACCTGCAGGGCCCTGCCCGCGAGGTGGCGCTGGGTGGCAATGAGCTGGTCAGCAAGCTCCAGGGCGTCGGCGCGCAGCTTGGCACGGTCGGCCGGATCGGTCAGCGGCCGGATGGCCTTAGCCACCTGGTTACCGTTGCGGATTGCCTCGGCCATGGCCTCGCGGCTCTTGCGCAGGTGGTACTGGCTCCGACGGATCTGTTTCTGGCTCTTGCGGAACTGATCGTGCCCGCGGTGCATGGCCGCGAGCAGCTGGTCCTGGACTTCCTGCGCCAGTGCGCGCGTCTCGATCATGGGGTCCCTCCCTCTTAAGGTCTCTATGCAAACTATACCAAGCATTGCGCGCACTATGTCAAGCGAGCGCTAGCAAAAGCTAGCGCCCGCTAACTTGGGCCTCGCGCAAACTGTCAAGTAACGGTCATGCTCGCGAAAGGGGCCGCGCAGCTTGCCAGGCGAAGGACACAGCCGCGAACCGCGGCGCGGCACGTCATGCGGTGGTTGTGGCGTCAAGCCAGGCGGTGGCCATGATCTCGGGCCCCAGCGGACCGCGGCGCCCCGCCCACCTGGTCGCGGTTCTTGCCGTGGTCCGCGGACAGGCGGACATTACTTCGGTGAGCGTGCCCGCTAATCAATCGGATACTCGGCGTTGCCGTGATCCAAGCTTCCGGCCTGATCCTGAACGAGCTCCAGGCCGTTGCCATCCCGATCACGGAAGGCGAACATGGGCGGCACGCCGGGCCACCGCAGCACCTCACCGACATCGACGCCGCGGGCCAGCAATGTGGCGCGGTCAGCCTCAGCGTCAGCAGTAGTGAGCCTGATCCCGGTCTCGACGCCGGCCGGGACGCCGTCGTGCTCGAGGACCAGGGCGATCGAGGTGCCCGCGCCAGGCGGGGCGACCTCGATCCAGCGCACTCCGGCGGCCATGCTGACGTCCATCCGGGTATCGAAACCCAGAACTGTGGTGTAGAACCGCAGCGCCCTGTCCTGGTCGCGAACCGGGACGCCAATTGTGTAAATATCCCGGATCGCGATCTTGGTGTTACCGTCCGACATCGAGCTCTCCTCCACGTAAAAGTGCGCAGGTCAGCCCTGGCCGCTGTACATGAGCGATCCTGGCGTGGTCAGCAGCTCGCCGGTCTCCAGCCAGGTCTTGAGACCGGACAGGATCATCGGCCAGCCGCCGTAGAGCTGATCATTCGCGCCATCGCGCAGCTGGTCGTGGGTCAGGATCAGTCGGCACGAATCGGCCACCTGCTCGATCTCCCAGGTAACCCGGCTGGCACCCTCGCTCTTGACCTCATCGCTCCAGAGGGCGGTCATCGTATGGACAAGCTTGCGGGGTGGATCGACTTCGAGTACCTCGCCCTCGCCGAGCAGGCCCGGCGCGCCCGGATGCCCGAACTCAAGGCGCGCGCCCGGCGTCCAGTCAGACGTGACGCCGGCGCCGAAGTTGTACTTGCTCCTGATCTCGGGGTCGATGATCGCCTGCCACAGGCGCTCGGGGGTAGTGCGGATGTAGATCTCGAAGACCTCTTCCATCGGCTTCTCCAGCTTCTGCTTGATTTCGCTAAGCCCGGCGACCCAGGGTTCGGCGTACTTGCTGACCCAGCGGTCATGGATCAGGCGGATCGGGACGGGATTGAGGAAGTGGAGCTTCTCCCTGCCTCGCTTCCTGCTGACGACGAGCCCGGCCTCCTCGAGTTGCCGGAGGTGCTTCATGACGCCGAAGCGTGTCATCGCGAAGTGCTCCTCGAGTGCGCTGAGCGTCTGCCCGTCGGCTCTGAAGAGCTCGTCGAGCAATTCACGCCTGGTTGGGTCGGCCAGAGCCCTGAACACCTCGTCCACGGCACGAGAATAGGTGACCAATTAGTCACATGTCAACGGCACTCGCCTTGCGGCGGGGCGCGTTGAGCCGCCACTGCGGCGAGAACTAGCGTTCAGCTATGACTAGCGCCTGGCCTGCCGTCTCCTATGAGCAGTGGAGCGCTACGTGCGACACGCTGCATGCGCACACGCAGGTACTCGGGAAGCTCGCCGTTGCGCTGGCGCCACCCGAGCCGCAGTTGCAGCACGCGGCGCTGCGGCTGAGCGCGCGCGGCTGGGAGACCGCGCCGCTGCCTGCCCCAGACGGGTCGGGCCGCTTCGTTGTACTGCTCGACCTCCGCTCGCACGAGGCCGTCGCCGAGCACAGCAATGGCACGGTCGAGCGCGTTCCCCTGGCGCCCGACCGGCCCGTCGGGCAGGTCACGAATGAGCTGCTCGGTGCTGTTCGCCGGATGGCCGGCAATGTGCGGATAGATCCGACACCGCAAGAAGTGCCGTGGAGCGTTCCGCTTGACGCCGACTCCGAGCACACCACTTATGACCCCAAGCAGGTCGCGGCTTACTTCGAAGCGGCGGGACGTGCTGCCATGATTTTGGCCGAGTACCGTGCGCCGTACCGCGGCCGAGGCACGCCGGTCAACGCCTGGTGGGGCTCGTTTGATCTGGCGGTGAGCCTCTTCTCTGGAGAGCCGGCCGATCCGCCGTCGGGTGACTTCATCATGCGCAACGCCATGGACGCACAGGAGGTGGCGGTCGGCTGGTGGCCTGGGGATCCCCGCCACCCGGCTGCCGCGTTCTATGCCTACGCGCACCCTGCGCCGCCGGATTACGCCGACAGCACCCTCGAGCCAGCCGCTGCCCACTGGGACGCCGGGGTCGGCGAGTACATATTCAACTGGGACGACGTCCGGGTCAGCCCGGATCCGCATGCAGCCGGGCTTGCATTCCTCCGGTCCGCGTTCACGCGCGCTTGTGACGTGTGCCGATGGGACCCGGCGCTGGCTGCCAGCGCGCACAGTAACCCGCCGCCAGTGCACTAGCCGGCGGCAGATCCCGCGCGGCTTACGGCGTACTCCGCGCCGGCCGTTCGCGGCTCGCTGCCCATGAACGGGCCGCAGGCCTGGCATGCTTGCCGGGTGAGCACAGAATTGCCGCCGCCGCAAACCCGCCGCGCCCGTTTGTGGCGCGCGGCCGAGGTCAGGAAGGTGCCGCTACGCGCCATTCTGGTGACGGTCGCGGTTGTGGTACTGACCTATCTGGCTGGCAAGATCATCGACCGGCTGCGTGAGGTGATCCTGCTGCTCGTGGTAGCGGGGTTCATCGCACTGCTGCTGAATCCGCTAGTGATCGCGCTGCAGCGCTGGCTGCGGCGGCGTGGTGCCGCGGTAACAGTGGTGACGCTGCTGGCCGTGTGCGCATTCGGCGGGCTGGCTGCCGCCTTCGGGTACCCGCTCGTCAACGGCATCAGCCACCTTGCCAATGACCTGCCCGCCTACGTCACCAAGGTGGAAACCGGCAGAGGCTGGCTGGGACGGCTCGCGACCAGGTACCACGTGCAGGCCTGGGTCGTGAAGAACGCGCCCAAGCTGGCTGGCTACGCCCGTGACCTGGCGCATCCGGCTCTGAGCCTGGGCAAGGGCGCCCTGTCGCTGGTCTTCTCGCTGTTCACAATTTTCGTGCTGGTAGTGCTGCTGTTGCTGGAGAGCCCAAAGCTGCGCAGAGGGCTGCTCGGACTGATGGAACCGAGCCGGGCCGAGCGCTACTCCAAGGTGGCTCGCGAGGTCAACAGGTCAGTTGTCGGCTTCATGCTTGGCAACTTCGCGACCTCGCTGATTGCCGGACTGGTCGTGTTCGCAACCCTGGCGCCCCTCGGCGTGCCGTTCGCGTTGCTCTGGGCGCTGTGGGTGGCGCTGGTGGATTTCCTGCCCATGATCGGCGGGGCGCTGGCCGGGATCCCGGTGGTGCTGTTCGCACTCGCGCACTCGGTAACAGCTGGTGTGGTCACACTCGTGGTGTTCCTGGTCTACACACAGGTCGAAAACCATGTGCTGAACCCGATCATCATGAGCCGCACCGTGCGGATAAACCCGCTCCTTGTGCTGGTGTCCATCCTCGTCGGCGCGTCGCTGGGCAGCTGGATCGGCGGCTTCTTCGGCGGGTTCGTGGCCGCCCTGCTGGCGATTCCCGCGGCGGGCGCGATCCAGGTGATCGTCAAGTCGGTCTGGCAGTCAACCTCGCCCACGCAGGATCCCAGTGGTGCACCGGCCGATGGAGCCGAGCCAGGGGAAGGTCAGCGGCGCGCGAGTCAGTTGGGCGCGAGTCAGCCAGGCGTATCGGAACCAGGTCACGTGGCCCCCGGCCCGACGCCGCTTACTGACTGATCAGGCCTCGGGGACGAGCGGCAGCCGTGAGGGCGGCTTGACCTCCTCGAGGCGCAGATAGGTGACTAGCCGCTGACCGCCGCGCGCCGCCAGGGATGCCAGCACTCGCTGCAGCTCGGCGACGTCCCTGGCCACCACGGTAAGCAGGTAGTCCATCTCGCCGGTGACATTGTCGGCGGCGATGATCTGCGGTATTGCCCGGATCAGGTCCTCGAACTGACGCGACGCCCGCGGATCATGACGTCCCAGGGTCGCGCCAACGTACATCTGCAAGGGGAACCCGACCGCTCCCGGATCAAGCCTGGCGGCGATGACCTTGATCACTCCGGACGACTTCAGGCGGCGAACGCGGTTCAGTGTCGCGGCAGGCGACAAGCCCACGAGCCGAGCCAACTCCACGTTCGTCCGGTCGGCATCGGCCTGCAGCTCGGCAAGGAGCAACAAATCAATTTCATCAAGTTCGACGGCCACGTTTCCAAATAATATCTCGTTCACTGGATCGATGCCCGAATTGCGCGGTACCGGCCGGTGAAACTGGAGCATGACCAACAGCCGCCGCCTCGTCTTCCCGGCCCTCATCACCGCGGGCATCCTGTGGGGTACGACTGTGCCCCTGTCCAAGCTTGCCCTTGCCTGGATGGCACCTGGCTGGCTGGCCTTTGCCAGGTTCGCGCTCGCAGCCGTGGTCCTGATTGTGGTGAGCCGGCGACGGCTTCGCGCGGCTTTCAGCCCGGCGATCGTCGTCACTGGCGGCATCGGGTACGGCGGGTCGGTGCTGCTGCAGAACTTCGGCATCCAGCGCACCAGCGTGACACACGCTGCGCTGCTGATTGGTGCAACGCCCGTGCTGATCGCGATCATTGCCGCTGCGCTGCGGCATAGCGTAGCGAGGCCACTGGCCTGGGCCGGCTTCGCAATGTCGCTGGTCGGCGTCGCCTTCATCGCGAGCGGTCAGGGCGCGGGATCGACGCTCGGCGGCGACGGCCTGGTGATGGCCGCGCAGCTGGTCTCAGCCGGGTTCACGGTGTCTCAGGCCAGGCTGCTGCGTAATCGCGACCCGATCGCCGTCACCGCCCTGCAGTTGATGGCGGCAGCCGTGATTGTGCTGCCGATCGCGATCACGACCGAGCCGCGCATGACGGGGCCGGTGAGCGCGTCCGCCCTGCTAGCGACTCTCGGGCTGGTGATTGTCGGCACGGTGGGCCCGACGACGCTGTTCGCCTTCGGACAGAGCCGGGTCGCGGCCGATGTGGCCGGCGCCTTCCTCAACATCGAGCCGCTGGTCGGCGCACTGCTCGGCATGGCGCTGTTCGCGGAACCGCTCGGGCCGATCCAGGTTGCCGGGGGCGCCGCGATCGTGACTGGCATAGGGCTGAGCACCATGCAGGTGGTGCGCGCCGAGCGCCTCCGCCGGGCCACGCCGACTGCGGCAAGCACGTTGACCGCCGCCCGTGCCGCCCCAGCTGCGCCGGCCGGATTGCTGCCGCGGCCCGGCGAGGCGCCAAGCTTGGTGCGGCGCACTCGCTTCCCGCGGCTGCGTGACGCCAACGCTGCCAGGCTCGCTGGCCGCGTAAGGCCAGCCGGGCACGCGAACGCCAGGACCGGGGCAGGCGGCCACCGGTCGGGTTCCGACCGTCGGCCGGGGGCCGTCCGCCGCTCAGGTACGGGACGGCGGCAGGCCGGCGGCGGCCCGCCGGACCGGGAATCGCGGCATGGACCTGCCCACAAGCGCTAACTGGCTAGCGGGTTGCGCTCGAGCACTGCGATCCAGCAGGCTCGCGGAGTGAAGTCACTGAAATCAGTCGGCGTCGTCGGTGCCGGAATTCTCGGGCTCGCGATCGCGCGGGAGCTGACGGTTCGCTTTCCCGGACTCTCAGTCACCGTCCTCGAGAAGGAAGGCCACGTGGCTGCCCATCAGAGTGGGCACAACAGCGGGGTCGTGCACGCCGGCGTCTACTACCCGCCGGGCAGCCTGAAGGCGTCGTTGTGCCGACGTGGCGCTGCGATGACGCGGGAGTTCTGCCAGCAGCACGGGGTAGCGTTCCGCGAGCTCGGCAAGCTGATCGTGGCCGTCTCCGAGCAGGAGCTCCCCGGCCTCGCCGAGATCGAGCGCCGTTCCGCGCTGAACCAGGTGCCCGGCATCCGTCGTCTGACCCAGGCGCAGATCGCTGAGATAGAGCCGCACATCCACGGCGTAGCGGCCCTGCACTCGCCATCCACCGCTGCGGCCGACTACGTCGCGATGTGCGAGGAACTCGTGCGCGCCGTCAAGTCCTCGGGCGGCGAGGTCCTGCTGAGCACGCAGGTCACCGGGGTTCGGGAGACTGCGTCCGCGGTGCGGGTGAGCTCGGGCGCGGCCGGCTGGGACTTCGACTACCTGATCGTCTGCGCCGGCCTCAGCAGCGACTACTTCGCGGCCAGCCTGGGCCGATCCGGTGATCTGCGCATCATCCCGTTCCGAGGCGAGTACTACGAGCTCCGGCCCGAGAAGCGAGAGCGTGTCCGCGGCATGGTCTACCCGGTACCCGACCCGCGTTATCCGTTCCTCGGCGTGCACCTGACCCGGCACGTCGACGACACCGTGCATGTCGGGCCTAACGCGGTGCTCGCCCTCGCGCTCGAGGGCTACCAGTGGACGAACGTCAACCTCCGTGACCTTACCCAGATCGCACGGTGGCCCGGTACCTGGCAGCTCGCCAGGAGACACTGGCGCAGCGGGGTCACAGAGATCGGCGGCTCGCTGTCCAAGCGCCGTTACCTGCACAGCGTGCGCGCCTACCTTCCGGATTTGCAGCTGGCAGACCTGGTCAGGTCGAAGTCCGGCGTTCGGGCCCAGGCGGTGCGCCGCGATGGCAGCCTGGAGGACGACTTCGTGCTCCAGGCCGATGGGCGGGTGCTTCTCGTCCGCAACGCCCCGTCACCAGCTGCTACTGCGAGCCTGGCCATCGCGGAGCACGTCGTGTCGACGGTCAACGCTTAGGTGCGGGCAGGCGTGTCGGGGTGCCGGCGTTCGTTGACCGATGCGGGGCGGAACCGCTGCCCCATAGCAGCACGGCTGTCACGATGGCCGCCGCCACAGCGAGACTGGCTCCGGTAGCGAACGCAAACCGGTAACCGGATGTAAGCGCAGCATTGCTGTCAAGACCAGCCATGCGGAGGCTGCTGGTCCGTGCGGCCGCCACGGTGGAAAGCACTGCTACGCCGAGTGCCGCACCGATCTGCTGAGTGGTGTTGAACAGGCCCGAGGCCAGCCCGGTGTCGCTCTGCGTGGCGCCCGACATGCCGAGCGAGGCTAGTGCGGGCAGGGTGAGTCCGCCGCCAGCTCCGAACAGCACCAGCGGCCCGAGCAGGTGAACCAGATAGCTTCCGTGCACCGGCACGCGAGTCAGCAAACTCAGTGCGGCGGCAATCAACAGCAGGCCGGCGAGCAGCATCACGCGCTGCCCGAAGCGAGCCCCGATGCGGGCGGAGAAGCCGAGAGAGACTGTGCCGATAACTGCGGCTGTCGGAAGCAGCCCGAGGCCAGATGCGGCCGCGCTGTCGCCGAGTACGCGCTGCATGTACAACGTAACGATGACCTGAAATCCGAACGCAGCGGCTATCACCAGGAGCTGTGCGAGGTTTGCGCCGGTGACGTTGCGCACCGAGAAGATGCGAAGCGGCAGCAGCGGAATGCGGGCTGTTGCCTGGCGGGCGATGAATGCCGTGAGAAGCCCGACGGCCAGCGCGGTTGAGACGAGCGTGCGAACGGACCCCCAGCCCTGCTGAGTTGTCCCGCTGATTGCGTAAACGGCGAGCATCAGGCCACCCGTGACCAGGCTCGCGCCCAGCCAGTCGGCATTGCCGCGCAGCCCGTTCCCGCGATCGGCGTCAAGGGCCTTCACGGCAAGGAGCATGGCCACCATGCCGATCGGCACATTGACGAAGAAGATCCAGTGCCAGCCGACGGTCTGGGTCAGGATCCCGCCGAGCACGAGGCCGATAGAAGCGCCAGCGGCGCCTACGAAGCTGAAGGCGCCGATGGCCTTGGCCTGCTCCAGCGGTTCGGGGAACAGGGTCACGATCATGCCCAGGCTCACGGCCGCGACGAGCGCACCGCCGATTCCCTGGGCAAAGCGTGCCGCGACCAGCATCGCGGGGCTGGTGGAAAGACCGCACGCCAGCGACGCCGAAGTAAAGACGGCTAGCCCGCAGCCGAAAGTGCGCTTGCGGCCGCTTAGGTCGCCGAGACGGCCGGCGAGCAGCAGCAGGCTGCCGAACGCGATCAGGTAGGCGTCCAGGACCCAGCTCAGGTTTGCGGCAGAGAATCCGAGGTCCCGCTGGATCGATGGCAAGGCCACGGTGACGATCGTCCCGTCGAGGATGATCATCAAGTTGGCGCCGCATAGTAGCCACATTGCCAGCCAGCACCGTCGACTGCGGTCGGCTGCGAAGTTGCCTGGGGGCGTGAGAGAACCTCGGGGTGTGGCCATAGAGTGACCGTAACAGATTGTCTATTAGCAGACAATCTGTTACGGGATCGACTCTAGAGCGGGAACATCGGATCGAATGTCAGACCCGCCATGACGGGCCGCGAGATCTGGCCGACCCGCGGACTCTGCCGAGGTTCATGACCTCCTGCGGGGATTCCGCGAGCCAGATTCTAATAGAAGGCAGTGCAAGTGACGTCGTGCGCTACTTGCTCGCATGCCTGGGACTGCGTATTTGCATCGTTCACTGCATCAGTGACGGTTCTCTGGCCGCTTACTTGGACGGTGGCGTTTTCAGTCTGGCCGGTATCCTCGTTGTAGACGTAAATGTAATTGCCCGCGATGCCATTTATCTCGACTGCCCAGGCAGAGCGGCACGCCGCGCTGTACCAGAGTTGGATGCTCGACCCATTGACCGCGCCGGCTGAATAGATCTTTTCGCCGTTCGTTTTACAAACTGCTGCCGCGACGTGCGGCTGGGAGGACGACGCCAATGCTACGGAGCCGCTGCTAGCAATAGCTCCGACAGCAAGGACTAAACCGCCCAGAGCGGTTGTGGCACGTCGTCGAAACAGGTTAAGCAACATGATCAGCATCCTTTCTCGCGCCGTCGGCAAAAGCATATCGGTCATGCTGCGATGAAAAGAGCGGTCCACGCTGATGACCCGCCACCTTGACTGTAACCCGGCCGTACCTATAGGTCAATAAACATGCAGCAGAGGTCTTTGACCATTAGTTTTGTGTGCCATTTAAACCTGGCGAGGCGTGGTGAAGGAGAAGAGCTTGAGCACGTCGGGCGGTGGCAGGTCCGGGGTCAGCCGGCCGTCTGCCGTGCGCGCCGCACCGGCCGCTCGCAGGCAACTGGCTCGGCCAGGAGCCCGCTGACAAGCCGATTCAGCGAGCCGACGAACGTGCTGCGGCTGGCGGCCGGGAGATCCGCGAGCACCTCGGCGTGTACCGCATCGGCAATCTCGCGCCCGGCAGCGACGAGCCGACGGCCCTCGTCAGTGACGACGACGACGCGAGCACGCCGGTCGGCCCTGGACGGGCGGCGCTCCGCATAGCCCGCATCCTCCAGGTCGTCCAGGGCCACCACCATCGTGGTCTTGTCGAGGTCCGACAGCCGGGCCAGTTCGATCTGAGTCAGTTCGCCAGCGGCAGCGTGCTGAAGGACGCAATACTCCCTGGGCGTAATGCCTATCTCGGCGAACGCGGCGGTCATCCGGGTCGCGAGCACGTGCGAGGCATGCGCCAGCATGAAGCTCAGGTCGGGTGCTGTGCGCTCTTGCTGCTCGCGTCCTTTCACGCGCCCAGAATACCGGATAGGAAGTCACGAGATAATCCGCTGATAGACGATAGCGCGACGTGTCGCCGGATTGGCTATCAGCTGCGGCACGGAACGGAGCCGTGGTTGCAGCCGCCGAAAAATGGCTACTCGCCGCGCCTCATGCGCTGACCTGCAGAGCGGCAGACAGCCGCAGGTCCCGCGAGGACCTGCCGACGTAGACGAGGTACTCGCCCTCAGGCCTAATCCAGGCAGCAAGCTCCTCGCTGTACCGGGTGAACAACCTCGCCGGGATCGTCAGGCTAACCTGGACTGACTCACCGGGAGCAGCTCGAGCCGTGGCGAATGCGGCCAGCACCTGGACTGGCCGGCCGGCTCTGGCTCGCCAGTCCGGCGCCGCCAGGTACGCCTGGACTATTTCCTTGCCAGGCCGTGCGCCGGTGTTGGTGATGTTGACGCTCAGCTCGAGGTCACCGCCTGCGCTCAGTTCTCCAGGGCAGCTGATCGACGCGTAGTTCCAGTTCGTATACCCAAGGCCGTGGCCGAACGGGTATCTCGGCGTGATGCTCGCGGCGTCGTACCCGCGGTAGCCAATCAGCAGCCCCTCCGAGTACTTAAGGGTGCCGTCAGCGTCAGGTACCGCGTGCAGTACCGGACTGTCGGACTCGGCGCCCGGCATGGTCACCGGTAGCCGACCGCCTGGCTCGCAGCGCCCGAGCAGGACATCGGCCAGCGCGGCGCCAAAAGCCTGTCCGGGTAGCCACGCAAACAGGACGGCTGCCGCCCGCGCGGCCCACGGCATGAGAACTGGCGTTCCCGAGTTCACGACGACGATCGTGTTGCGGTTGGCCGCCGTGACCTTGGTGATGAGCTCATCCTGGCGCCCCGGCAAGGTGAGCGTCGACCGGTCGAAGCCTTCGCTCTCGGTCAGTTCCGCGGAACCAACGACGACGATCGCGATGTCGGCCGAGCTAGCGGCCGCCACGGCGGCCGCTATGAGCTCATCGTCGTCCTCTGCCGGGACGATGCCGAGGCGGACGGCGAGCGGTCCCGCTCCGTCCGCGGCAGGTCGGAACTCCAGGCGCAGCCTGGTTTCCGTGCCGGCCTCCAGCCAGAGGGCTGCCTGCAGCTCGCCCGGTCTGGTCATAGCCTCGACTGGGTCGGCGGGGACAGGAGTTTCGCCGTCGACGACGGTGACCCCATCCGCGACGAGTTGTAGGCCGCCGACACCGGCGGCGCTGAACAGGTGCATTCCGGACGTCGTCGCGCGGAATGTAGCCGTCAGGGCAATCCGCCCTCGCTCGCCCCATCCGACGCCAGACGGCACCCCATCCCACCAAGCCAGGTTCGTCGAAGCCCGGTGCTCGGCGCTGATCACTGACCCGTGGGCGTCGACGAACGCCAGCCGGACCCCTGGCTCGCCGGTGACCGGGTCACGCAGGGAGTCGACAGGCGGCTCTGGTACCGAATGCCACGTCCGGCAGCCAACGGCCGTGTGGACCTCGACGTGCTCCGGCAGAGCGGCGCGAATGGCTTGGGCGGGAGCCGCTACGGACACGGGTATCACTCCGGCGCTACCGCCACCCTGGATCACGGGATAGAACGCGTTAGGGCCGATGATGGCAAGGCTATTCGTTGCCGCGATGTCGAGTGGCAGCACCTTGCCGGGGTTTCGCAGCAGCACGAACGACGCCGCGGCAGCGTCGCGCAGCAGACTATCGTCGACGAACGTTGGCGCGGCGCCGTTGCTTCCAGCCGTGCGGCTCGTCAGCTCGCGGCCGGCTGATGTCCTGGCAGCTTCGCGATATTGCGAGTCGTCGAGCGCGCCGACCCGGCGGGCCAGCCGGAGCAGCCTGACCACCTTGTCGTCAATCACGTCCTCGCTGACTGATCCGTCGGCGACCGCCTGAACCAGCAGTTCGCCCCAGGGCCCGTCCGGCCCCGGCATCGATAGGTCGAGCGTCGCGAGCGCGGTCGCCAGCGTGCTGCGGGCGGCGTGCCAATCTGAGGTGACGACTCCGTCGAAGCCCCACTCCCTCTTGAGCACATCGCGCAACAAGCGAACGCTCTCGGTCATCCGGGCACCGTTTACCTTGTTGTAGGCGGCCATCATGAGCCAGGCTTCGCCCTCGCGCACGCAGGCCTCGAACGGCATCAGATAGAGCTCGTGCAGCACGCTCTCGCTGATCTGGGCGTCGTAGGTCCACCGCTCGGTCTCGGTGTCGTTCGCCACGAAGTGCTTGACGGTCGCCGCCACGCCCGCCGACTGCACACCGCGTACGTAAGCGACCGCGAGCCCGGCGGTAAGCACCGGATCTTCGGCGAAGAACTCGAAGCCGCGCCCCCCGAGCGGCGATCGCATCAGGTTGACTGTGGGCGCCAGCAGCACGTCCACGCTCTTGCTCCTGGTCTCGGCTCCGAGTGCTGCAGCCAGCCAATAGATGAGCTCAGGGTCCCAGGTTGCGCCGAGCGCGGATGGACATGGCAGGCACGCCGAGGGGCTGCGCTCGTCTTTGGTGGTGCCGCGCACACCCGCCGGCCCATCTGAGGTAACCATGGAGCGCAGCCCGATGGCCGGACATTCACTGGTCCGCCAGCTGTCAGCGCCAGTGAGCAGCTGTACCTTCTGGGCGAGCGACAGGCTGGCGACGAGGCTGTGCTCGCTCGCGACGTCTGAGGTCGGCAGCCGGTGGACGGCCTTGGCGTCGCTGAACGTTCCGGCCGTCAATGGCTGGCCGGTCATGAGGCATCCGGCCGGTTGCTGAACGCTATGGTGGGGCGCTTGCTGCCTGCCCGACCGGGAACCCGGCCGGGCAGGCAGCGCCCGTGAGCTGATGTCGTCACGGTCCGTGCAGCCTCAGGACACTGGCTTGAGCTGCTGGATCACGGCGAGCATCTCCGGGATGTTGGGTCCCGGGTCCATGTAGGCGTTGGCCTTAGTCGGCCAGCCCGTGTAGCTACGGCTGGAGAACTCCGCCCACGAGGCGCCCTGCAGTAGCGGGGCCACCGGGACCTGGCTGGTCTCGATGTTCGCGAGCGTGCTGATCGCCGCGTTGAGTGCGGCCGGGGTAGATGCGGCCTGGTATGCACTGAGCGCCTGCTGCGCCGCCGGGTCGTTGAACCGGCCGTAGTCAGCACCAGCCTCGGTGCCGAACTTTGCCGACAGCGAGTAGTTCATCCAGTTGTTGTAGGTGAAGTACGGGGTCAGCCCCTGAGCGCCCCAGTGGATGGCGGTCTGGAAGTCGCCCTTCTCGACGTTCGCGCCCCAGACGGTGCCACCGTTGGTGCCGGGAATGCCATCCACCGAAGTGTTGAAGCCTGCCGCGTTGAGCTGCTTCACGAGCAGCTGCGCGTCTTCGTAGTAGTCGGTGTACTGGACGGGCACCTGGATGCTGAACGTGATCTGCTTTCCGCCCTTCTGCCACTTGCCGCCGACCTCCTTGTACCCGTCGTTCTTGAGAATCGAGGCGGCCTTGGCAGTGTCACCGGTCGGCGAGATGTTGTTGGCCAGCGACGACGGAAGATAGCTGCTCTGGGCAGGCAGGATCATCCCGGCCGTGGTGGTCTCGGCCGGCTCGTTGTTCGACTCGCCGGTCGTCGACAGCTGCTGACGGTTGATCGCGTAGTTGATCGCCTGGCGCACGGCCGGGTCGTTCAGCGGTGCCTTACTGACGTTGAAGAACAACCCGACGACGTTGTTGTCACTGAAGTACGGCGCACTGCCGGTCCAGGTCTTGTTGTCCTTGCTCTTGCCCAGGTAGTTCTGCGGGACGCCGACGATCGAGATCCCGCACCAGTCGATCGTGCCGTCGGAGCACGGCGGCAGCAGGTTGGCG
>Ga0335073_10004082_pt1 | contig 20416 bp, 20 predicted proteins | sample Lox_Sample_22_FD_207093 | JGI IMG/M metagenome (GOLD analysis project Ga0335073, IMG submission 207093) | Soil microbial communities from Loxahatchee National Wildlife Refuge, Florida, United States - Lox_Sample_2.2 | ecosystem: Environmental > Terrestrial > Soil > Wetlands | place: USA...
CAGCAAGACCATGACAATGCCAGCCAGCACGACTCCAAAAATCAAAACCGATGTCTTCGAGCGCCTTCTCGGCGACTGGACGTTCGTTCGCGAAGTCCCCGGCCGCGCGACCATGACCGGCCGCGCTCGCATCGAGTCCACCGGTGAAGGCCGCGCGCGCTACCACGAGTCGGCCCGCGTGCGCCTCGCCGACGGCAGCCAGCTCACCGGCAGCCAGAGCTATGTTTATCGCCGCCTGGCTGCGCCGGCGAATGGCTTCGACGTGCTCTTTGCCGAGACCGGCGAGCTCTTCGAGCGGCTCGATTTTCGCGTCACGCCCGAGGGCAGCCTGCGCGCCGATGCCCAGCACGAATGCCCACCCGACCGCTACGTTTCGCACTTCACGCTCGACGCCGAAGATCGTCTCGCCGTGGAGCACACCGTCACCGGACCGAACAAGAACTACGTTGCGCGGACGGCGTATCGCAAGGTGGGGCGATCCGATCGCAGCGGGACGGATTCGAAGCCGTAAGACCTACAGAGTTCGGCGCGGAGACTTCGGCCGCATCCAAGCGAAGAGGGACGCCCTACGCGCCCCAAATCTTTTGCCGAGGTGCGCCGATGGCTTCTTCATCCGAGAAAAATCCTGAGCAGGAAAGCGCGCCTACCCACAAGCCCTCCACCTCAGTGCACCCCGTTGAGCCGCCCAACGAGCCGCACCATGGACAGGCGGCCCACGATAACGAGTCGCAGCAGCGCGCGGTTCGCAGCAACACCGAGACGCATCAGGGCGAAAGACATCCCGCCACGCCTGCCGGTCAGCACGCCACGGGATCGTTCCCCTCGGGATCGGGCGAAGAACGCACATCGAAATAGCGTTTAGACCTGCCTGGGCACGACGTCACAGCAGGCGGAGAACGATTCCGGGCAGCAAAGAGCGCCCCCCAGGGGATAAAGCCCAATCTGTTATGAAACTCTTGCGGCACGATCAAACTCGTACCGCTGATACAAAAGCAACACCAACGCGCCCGGGTATCCGGCCCGTGGAATTGGGGCGATCACTCTGCCTCGTCGGCCTGCGCTGCCAGCTCCAGAGCCACGCCATCCATCGCCTGTTCCACCAAAGCGAGAGGCATGGTCTTCGCCGGCTGCACGCCGAGACCCTTGAGCAGCTCGGCCTGGCGGATGGCGTTCCCTCGTCCCGTCGCCAGCTTCTTCTGGGCTTCGTCGAAGCTCGCGCGCGCCGCGTCGAGGCTCCTGCCCACGTCCTGCAGGTCTTTCGCAAACGCGGCCAGCTTGTCGTAGAGCTCACCGCCGCGCCGCACAATTTCCTGCACGTTGCGCGTCTGCTGCTCCTGCCGCCACAGTTGCGCCACGGTGCGTAGCACAAAGAGCAGCGTGGTGCGGCTGACGAGCAGGACATTGCGATCCCACGCCTCCTGCCACAGGCCGCCCTCGTGAGCCAGAGCCAGCATGAATGCGGGCTCGATGGGCACGAACATCACGGTGAAATCGAGCGAGTTCAGCCCGTACAGCGCCTGGTAATTCTTCTGCGCGAGCTCGCGGATATGGGCCCGCATCGACGCGATGTGCTGTTTGAGCGCCGCCTCGCGCGAGATCTCGTCGTCTGCCGCGCAATATCCGTCGTAGTCGCTCAGCGACACTTTGGCGTCGATGACCAGATGCCGGCCACCAGGCAGATCGAGAATCACATCAGGCCGCGCGCGTGTGCGGTCGTCGCGCGTGAAGCTCGACTGCACGCGATATTCGTGCCCGTCGCGCAGTCCCGCCGACTCCAGTAGCTTCTCCAGCACAAACTCGCCCCAGTCGCCCTGGGTTTTCGATGACCCCTTCAGCGCGGTCACCAGATTCGCCGCGTCCGCCGATAAGCGCTCGTTCAGCGTCTTCAGGTTGTCGATCTGCGAACGCAGTTCCGTGCGTCCGGTGATGCCGTCTTTCTCGAGCGATTCGACCTTCTGCTGAAATTCCCCGAATTTTTCGCGTAGCGGCGTCAGCAGATTCGTCAGGTTCGTCTGGTTCTGCTCGGTGAACGCCTTCGATTTTTGCTCCAGGATTTCGTTGGCCAGCGCCTTGAACTGGTTGCTCAGCTCCTCGCGCGCGTGCGTCAGCACGGCGATCTTCTCTTCGGATTTCGTGCGCTCGCTCTCGAGCGCGGTCCGCATCTCCGCGGCCTCCACGCGGGCAGCATGGCCCTCGGCGCGCACCCGCTCGCTCTCTATGCGGGCCTTTTCAAATTCCGCGCGCAGGTCTGCCAACTGCGCCGACAGCGCATCCACCGTGGCGCCAGCGCGGGCCGCTTTCTCGCGCTCAGCCGTCTCGCGCTCCCGCGCCTGCTCCAGCTGGCGAATTTTGTCCTGAATTTCTGCCGTCGCCTGCGCCAGCCGCGCGGGCAGGTCGCCCGCCGTCGCGCTGCCGCGGCTCCTTGCCAGAATCCATGCGAGAACCCCGCCGACCAGAAGGCCGGCGATCAACCAGAATCCACCCGACTGCAGCATGGCCTGAGTTTACGCTGATCTTCGCCTTTTCGCCGCCCGGGTTTTCCAGAGGGGAGCCGCTATTTTCCCAGCAGCCCCTTCGGCGATTCCGGCACCGCTGCGCCGTCGGCGCGCGGGTCGGACGCCCCATACTTCACGCCGGTCTTGGCGTCGTAAAGCACGGCCTGCCCGCGGCCCATGCGCGTCGTGTATTCTCCCCGCACTTCCAGCAGATGACCTTTCGCCGTCAGTGCGTCAAGAGAGTCCTGGCCGACGCGGTTCTCGATGACGATGTGACATCCGAGCTGCGGATGCACGGTGAAGCGCGGCTCCTCCATCGCGGCCTGGATGTTCATCCCGTAATCCACCACGTTCGAGACGAACTGCGCGTGCGCCAGCGGCTGATTCATCCCGCCCATAATTCCGAAGCCGATGTGCTCGTCGCCGCGCTGCATGAAGCCCGGAATGATGGTGTGGAACGGCCGCTTGCGCGGCGCCAGCGCATTCGGCGACTGCGGATCCATGGAGAAGAGGCCGCCGCGATCCTGCAGCGCGAACCCCATGCCCTCGACCGTGATGCCTGAGCCGAACTCCTGGTAGTTGCTCTGGATGAGCGAGAGGATGTTTCCCTCGCGGTCAACCACGCTGAGATACGTGGTGTCGCTGCCGTGCAGCGCGCCCGGCGCGACTTCGCAATTCGCGCGTGCGGAATCGATGAGCTTCGCGCGCGTGGCGGCGTACTGCTTCGACAACAGCTCCGCCACCGGAATCTGCGAGAACCGCGGATCGCCGTCGTAGCGCTTCACGTCGGCATAGGCCAGCTTCATCGCCTCGATGCGGGTGTGCAGTTCGCCCGCGCTGTGCGCTCCTGCCGGATCGGCCGGAAACTGCTCCATCAGGTTCAGCATCTCGAGCGCGGCCATCCCATCGCCATTCGGCGGCAGCTCGTAGATGGTCCAGCCGCGATAGGTGGTGTGTATGGGCTCGACCCACTCCGCGGAATACTCCGCGAGATCGGCCGCGGTCATCGTCCCGCCTGCGTCGGCGCTCGTCTTCAGAATCGCCTGCGCAATCGCGCCTTTGTACATCGCGCTCTCGCCCTGCTCGGCGATGAGCCGCAGCGCTTTCGCGAGATCGGGATTACGGAAGATCTCGCCGGTCGCGGGCGCATGGCCGTTGGGCAGGAAGACCCTCCGGCTCTCGGCGTTGCCGCTGATCCACGGCTCCGAGGCCTTCCAGTAGGCGTGAATCAGTTCCGGCACGGGCACGCCGTGGTCGGCGTAGTAGATTGCCGGCTGGAACAGGTCGGCCCAGGGCAGCTTGCCGAAACGATCGTGCAGCTTCGTCCAGCCATCCACCACGCCCGGTACGGTCACGGCGTCGATGCCCTGCTGCGGCATCGCCGTGATGCCTTTTGCCTTCAGATGGTCGATCGTCAGCGCCTGCGGCGCCCATCCACTCGCGTTCAGCCCGTAGAGCTTGCCGGTTTTCGCGTCCCAGTAGATCGCGAACAGATCGCCGCCCATGCCGTTCATCATCGGCTCCTCGACGCCGAGCACGGCGTTGGCCGCGATGCCCGCGTCCACCGCCGATCCGCCGTCTTCCAGCACGCGCGCGCCCGCCTGCGACGCCTGCACCCAGGTCGTCGCCACAATGCCATTCTGGTTCGAGACCACCGACCGCCCGTAGGAGCGATCCTGCCCCGCGACCCGCACCGTCGTCACCATCGCGCCCAGCATACAAAGAACAGTCCAGCGGAAGACACACATTCGCAGTTTCCTCCGATCATGACCCCAACGGAAATCCCGAGAGCCTCCACACTACCAGCAGGAAGTTGTCGGCTGGCGGTCCTGAGGCCGGGGCCGCGGCTACCCTTTTGCGACTCCTGCCTCCCTTTACACCATCCGGTACCCTCAGTAGACTTGGAATTTCGGAGCTGAGGCGACGTGTGTCCCCGCGATCCTCATCTTCGTTTCCGGATCCGGCCTCGCATCCCGCCTCCGGTTAACAGCATCAACGTCAAAGCGGTACACAGGAGATACGCATGGCATCAGGTGTGGAAGAGAAAGTCAAACAGATCATTGTTGAGCAGCTCCAGGTTGATGAAGCCGAAGTGACCCCCACCGCATCTTTTCAGGAGGACCTCGGCGCCGATTCCCTCGACGTCGTCGAACTCGTCATGCAGTTCGAAGAGGCCTTCGATCTTGAGATTCCCGACGAGGACGCCGAGAAGATCAAGACCGTGAAGGACGCCATCGACTACATCGAAAAGAACGCGAAAGGCGGCAAGTAGCTTTGCAGAGGCGTGTCGTTGTCACCGGGCTCGGTCTGGTTTCGGCTGTCGGCCACACCGCGCCGGAGGTCTGGCAGAATTTGCTTGCCGGACACAGCGGCATTGCCACCATCACGCAGTTCGATGTCTCTGCATTTCCCGTCACCTTCGCGGCCGAAGTCAAAAACTTCGACCCCCTCCACTTCGTCGACAAAAAGGAAGCGCGCAAAATGGCGCGCTTCATCCACCTCGCGCTCGCGGCCGCCGATGAAGCCATGCGCACCTCCGGTCTCGAGGTCACGCCGGCCAACGCCGAGCGTGTCGGAGTCTTCATTGGCTCGGGCATCGGCGGGTTCGACATCATCGAGCGCGAGCACAGCAATTACCTCAATGGCGGACCGCGCAAGATCTCGCCTTTTTTCATTCCGGCCGCCATCATCAATCTCGCTGCCGGGCAGGTGAGCATCCGCTACGGCGCCAAAGGGCCCAACGAGGCCACCGCGACAGCCTGTACCACCAGCGCCCACTCCATCGGCGACGCGTATCGCATTGTTGAGCGCGGCGATGCCGACGTGATGATCGCCGGAGGCTCCGAAGCGGCCATCACGCCCATGGGCATCGGCGGATTCGCCGCCATGCGCGCGCTCTCCACACGCAACGACGATCCCGCCCACGCCTGCCGCCCCTTCGACAAGGATCGCGACGGCTTCGTGGTCGGCGAAGGCTCCGGCATTCTCATCCTCGAAGATCTCGAGCACGCCAAAGCCCGCGGCGCGAAGATCCTCGCCGAGATCATCGGCTACGGCATGTCAGCCGACGCGCACCACATTACCGGCATGCCCGAAGACGGCGACGGCTGCTACCGCGCCATGAAAAACGCGCTCCAGTCGGCCAGGGTCGAGCCGCACCAGGTCGACTACGTCAACGCCCACGCGACCTCCACGCCGCTCGGCGACGTCACGGAGTCGAAAGCCATCCAGCGCTTGTTCGGCGAGCACGCCACCAGCCACAAGCTGATGATCAGTTCCACCAAATCCATGACCGGGCATCTGCTCGGCGGCGCCGGCGGCCTCGAAGCGGGCATCACGATTCTCGCCCTGCAGAACCAGACCGTTCCGCCGACCACCAATCTCGATCACCCCGATCCGGAGTGCGTGCTCAACTACATCCCCAGGACGCCGCAGAAAGCGCCGATCCACATCGCGCTGTCCAATTCCTTCGGATTCGGCGGCACCAACGGCTCCCTCGTCTTCCGCCGCTGGGAATAACTTCCGCCCCATTCACTCAAGCAGCAACAGGCGAGACCTGCCTGTTGTTCCCTCATGAAATCTTTTTCCACTTGCCTACAACTTTGGGGGGTAACTCTGTGACCACTGTGCGGGTTACGTCGGGACCGTTCGATGTTACGCTGCTTGCAAACATCGAGGAAATTTCATGCCACGCTCTCCACTGGAAGTCACTGGAGCCTTTGTTGCTGCCATCAATGCAATGGATTTGCCTGCCCTCCGCTTTCTCATGACCAACGATCATGTCTTCACCGATGCCCGTGGAACCGTGTACGCCGGAGCCGACAAAATGATCGACGGCTGGCAGCAGTTCTTTTACGCCTATCCCAAATATTGGATCTCCATTGACAGTAACTTCCAGAGCGGCAGTCGCGTGGCGCTCTTCGGCACGGTCGGCGGCAAATGGCGTGTCAACGGCACAGTCGTTCCCGGTTCATGGCAGGCCAACGCCGCCTTTCTCGCCGAGGTCGACCGCGACCGAATCCGCCGCTGGAGCATCTTTTGCGATACTTCCTGGGTTTCGCCGCCGGTCCAGCCCGAATATCCCGTGCCGAGCATCGTGGAAGTCTAGCGCGAGGCCGCAGGCCGCAAGCCACAAACGAAACCCCGAAGGGCCAGCCCCTCGGGGTTTTCTTTTTCTCGCGTGCGGCTTTCCGCCCACAGGTTTTTTCTGAGCGCTTTTCGCTGACGGTTTCTCGCTCAGAGTCTTTGGCTAAACGCCTTTCGCTCCCCGCTGCGTCCCAGGGTGTATCGATATAGAGGGATCGCGGGCCATTCCTATAAGTCGATACGCCTTAATAGTAGAGATACTTCCTCCACTTCAAATCCGAGTGCCCGATCATCCGCATGATGTGGCGGCTGGTGTGCAGCGTGAACGAGCGCGGCTCCCGCTGCAATTTCATGTGCTCCAGTTCGTGCAGCAGATGATTCCCCTTGCGGCGATTGCAGCTATGGCACGCCGCCACCAGGTTCTCCCAGGTCGACGCGCCGCCGCGGCTGCGCGGAATCACGTGGTCCAGGGTCAGTTCCGCCGACGGCAGCACCACCCCGCAGTACTGGCAGGTGTTGCGATCGCGCAGCAGAATATTCTTCCGGCTGAGTGCGCGCGTCTGGTGCGGAATTCTCCGGTACTCGAGCAGCCGGATCACGCTCGGCAGCGACATGCGCAGCCGCGCGGAGTGCAGTTCGGTCCCCTGCTCCTCTTCGGTGCGCGCCACCCCCTTCAGCACCAGCACCAGCGCCCGCCGCGCCCCGCAGATGTTGATGGGCTCGTAGCTGGCGTTCAGCACCAGCACCGGCGTCTGCATCGCGTGCGTTTTGGTTACCAGATGGATCCCGTCCTCGACCCGCGTCTCCATCTGCGCCACGGCCTGCGCCCTGCCCAGTGACTGCCTCCGTGCGTGCACTCCAGCCTTCCCCAGCGACATTGTTCCTCCACGTCGTTGCGGTCCGGTTTGCCAGGCCGGACAGTTAGTGTTCCGTACTTCCGCCACCCCGCGCATCCCACAGCGCCACGTCCTGCTCCATGGGAATCTCCACATCCTCGACGGCTGCCGCGCCCACGCGCGCGTCTTCGCGCTGCGCCCGCGCGATCGTCGCCACCCACACCCGCCGCGCTCCCGCACTCCTGAGAGCTTGCGAGCAGGCCCGCGCCGTCGCGCCGGTCGTGTAGATGTCGTCGATGAGCAGCACGTCCTGCCCGTTGACCGCCACCGGCTTCGGCGCAAAAAAAGCGCCGCGGACATTGGCGCGGCGCTCGTGCGGGCTCAGGCCCGCCTGACTTTCGGTCGCGCGCCGGCGTTCCAGCGCGCCGGCGACAAGCCTCACGCGCATCTCCGGCCGTCGCGCCCGCATCGCCGCCATCGCGCCCCGCGCCAGCAGTTCCGCCTGATTGAAGCCGCGCTGGCGCCGCTTGCCCCGCCACAGCGGAACCGGCACAACCAGCAGGTCTTGCGGCAACTCTCCCATGGCCAGTGCCTGCTCGGCCGCCAGCGCGCCCAACCGCCTTCCCAGGCCTTCCATGCCGTCATATTTCAGCAGATGCACCAGCGCTCGCAGCTTGCCGGCGTATACCCCGTGCGCTACGGCCTTCTCAAACGGAGGCGCCGCCGCCCGGCACAGCCGGCAAAGATCGAGTACCTCAGACTGATCGCTCCGGCTGTTAAGAGCGACCGAATGGGCAAGACTCTCCCCGCAGCGCGTGCACAGCACGCCCGTTTGCGCAGGCAAATCGTTCCAGCAGGTGTTGCAGACAGGCAGGAGGGTGAATCCGGAAAGCGGCACGCCGCACACGCGGCAATCGGCGGGGAAAAGAACGGCGGTCAGGCTGTCGAGCAAACGGCCCATGGTACTTCGCAGCACGCGCGACACCGCCCTCCAGGCCGCATCCCCATTGCTTTTTCCGGCGGAGTTGTGAGGCATCGGCCCGAGCATTCCCACGCGAACCCGATCCGGGTCCACTGCACGGCTCATCAGCGAAACGCTCTCACTGCGGAAGGCGCACCTCACTGCGGAAGCTCAATCCGCATTTCCGGCCCCGGCAAACGGTCCTGCTGGGACGATTGGCTTCCGTTGGCACTCAGTATAGGCTCCCCATCCCCGCCCGGCAATCCCTGCCGCATCCGCCTGTTCACCGCGCAGCGCAGAATTCATGCGAAATCCATACTTCCGCGCTGACGAAAGATCCGGAGCCGTCCTTTAGGAGGAATGCGGGGAGATTCCGCCCCTGGAGCGGTCGCATCCCCGTACTTTCTTGCGCCACGCAGGTGTTTTCTCACGTTTGCGCTAACCGCCGGTCTATACTGTGGGGTCTTTTCCCCTGGCGCTGCGTCCCTTGGCTCTCGAACCCACCAACACGCTGCCTTCGCCGGCGTCCCGCCGCTGGTACCGGCGGCCGTGCGCCTTCGGATTGCTCGGCCTCTCGCTGGCCGTTGTGCTCTGGGGACTCGGCTACAAGCTCTCGCTCTACCACCAGCACGCGAACGCAGGTTTACGCACGCCCGTCGCCAAGCTTTGGGTGACTCATCGCGATGCCGGCCTGGCCCTGGCTGCACGCGTGCGGGCCCATCGCGTTCCGGCAGCCCCCGCGCTCGCAGTCTGCTGTGCGTTCCCGCGGCCCAGTTCCATCGCCACCGCGCCTGGCGGCCTCACGACGCCCGCACCCGTTTCTTCGCGGATTGCGCTCCCCCCGCGCTCGCCTCCGCCCCCTTTGCGCTTCGCCTGAGCGTGATCACCCTGGCGTAGGCTGCAATTACTCCCGACTCGGCCGTTGCCTGGAGCGAATGGCCTGCCTCGACCGCTCCGGAACCCCTCCGGGAATCGTGACCACGCTGCCTGCCGCGCCGCCGCTTCGGCGATTGCGCTCGGCTGTCCTTCCTCATATCGCAAGCGTTCCGAGCAGGAGGACATCGTGGACATCCTTTGGGCTCTGCTGCTCTTTGCCGTTGCCTTTTGCCTCTATACCGCCGTGAAATTCCTGGGCTGTCTGCGATCCCCCGCCGATGGCAAGCTCAAGCCCTCCTGGTCGCGAGTCCAGTCAGCCACTGCCGGCCAGCCCAGACGCCGCCTGCAGTGGATCTCCCATCGCGACTGCGCGTCTCTCTTCGCCAAATCCTCCGATCTGATCGTCATCGACCTTCGCCCCGGCAACCGCCATGGCGGCTTCCCGATTCCCGGTCCCAGCGTCATGTCCGTTCACCCCGGCGAACTCTCTGAGATTCTCGAGTGGCTGCCCCCGGAGCGCTGCGCCGTTTTCTACGGCGCTTCCGCTCTTTGCATTTCCCTCATTCAGACGAGCCCCTGCATGCGCGGGAGCGCCCCCGTGTATTTGCTTGCCGACAATCCAGACGAGATGGAGGCCTCATGAGTCTCCGTCGCGGAGCACAACAGAAAGCCCCCGAATTCCGGCTTCCGGCGCCCACCTCATCCGCAGCCTCAGCGCTGCGCCGCGTCGCGAGGACCTCCATGGCCACGGATCCGCATTTTGTTTCGCAGCAACTTTCCGACGCCGATCGCTGCACCGTCTTCACTCGAACGATCGTGCAGCGGCGCGCCTATTTCCTCCGCGTCGCGCAGCGTATCTCCCTCTCCCAGCAGGACGCTGAAGACATCGTTCAGGAAGCCATCCTCCGCGCCTACGACAGCCTCCCGGGCTTTCGCGGCGAATCGCGCATGGATACCTGGATCCACGCCATCGTTGTCAACACCGCCCGCAACTGGTTGCGCAGCCGGGGACATCGCGTGTTCATTCCGTTTGAGGCCGACGGTGACCCGGGTACCGGACTCTCCGTGGATCTCCCGCATCCCGGCAAATCGCCCGAGGAGTTGTGCAGCGATCGACATCTTCGGCGCCTGCTGCTCGACGAGATCCGGTCGCTCGCTCCCATGTATCGGTGGCCCATCCAGGTCTGCGATCTGGAGGAGCGCAGCTACCGGGAAGCCGCCGCCACGCTGAATCTGAGTATCTGCACCCTCAAAGCGCGGCTCTTCCGCGGCCGGGCAACGCTCAGGAGGAGACTCCGCCGTCTGGATCGAAAGAAGAAACTACAAGCGTGACCGGGAATCCAGTGTCGATGTTCCCGTTGCTCAGGGCTTTCTTCCAACCAACGATGCCTGCCACGCCCCGGGTGCGTGCCGAATCGTCACCTCGACGAAGCCGGCGGATCGTGCGATATTCGTGATAACCGCCTCCGAATAAGCGACAGCTGCTTCAGGCTGGGAGAGGGACTCGACGTACGCATTGCCCATCCGATGCGAGAATGTGTGCCTTCCTCCGAGCGTTGGGGGTGGATAGTCCATGCAGAAAATCGAGTGAACGAATGTGCCGCCGGAGCGAAGAAGTCGGAAGCTCTCTCGGAGGTAATTGTTAGCTTGTTCTTCCAGCAAATGCGTGAAGAGCGAAGAGGAGCGTACCAGATCAGCGCAACCGTCCGGCTCCGGAATGCGGTACGGAGCGTTCTCGCCCTCGCGGTGATATGACTTGCTGGCGTCCGTGGAGAGGTGAAATCGAAACCGGTCGTCGTAATGCTTTCTGCACCACGCCAGCATTTCCTCGTCAATATCCACGCCGATGTAAGTGCCCGTGAACCGACCCGAGTTTGCAGCGTAGTCGCGCAGGATGTGGGCGGTTCGCCCGCAGCCGCAGCCGATATCGACAATCGTCGAATCAAGGCGGACTGCACCGCTGCTCAGCAGCTCGATCCATTGGTTTATGGCTGCGGTCAGGAAGACAACCTGATTATTGAAGATGCGATTCCCCACGCCCACCCGTAGCCGCATGTAATTCGGGGGAAGAGAGCGGAAAGGCGGCCAAATGAGGCGAAACGGCCAGTCGGCTGCGTTCACGACAGCTTTGAAGACCGGATTGAAAGTAAGCCGCGAGATGGAGGGCACGGCTTTGCGGATCACTCGGTCGAAGCGGGAGGTTCCCCTGAGGTCTGCAGTCGGCATTCTAATTAATGTATCAAAGCATAGCTCTCTCTCTTGGCTCAACGGTGTCGAAGTCCGAGGCTGGTCTTTCTTATCTCGTCCAAAACAACACACGGACCCGGAGTATTCCAGGCGAGTCTCCGGGTATCCTGGACCAGGATGGATCTTGCCTCTCATCTCGAGCGCCTCGCCGCCGAATCCGGATTCTCGGCCGCCGGCATCGCAGGGGTTCCCGAACCCGGATCTCCCGAGGACCAGGCTGAGCGTGCCCGCTTCGACGAGTTCATCGATCAGGGCCGCGCCGGCGAGATGGCCTGGCTCAAGCGCCGGGACGCCTCCGGCGCCCTGCTCCGTTCTTCGGTCCGGGTCGCCCTGCCCTGGGCTCGCTCCGTGATCGTCTGCGCGGCGAATTACCACTCCGGCGATGCCCGCTCCACCGATCCCGCCCCTGCCGATGCCGGATGGATCGCCCGCTATGCCTGGTCTTCCAGGCCCGGGCCAGATGGAGAACCGCGGCCGTCCGACTACCACAGGATCCTGCTCCGCCGCCTTGAAAACCTGCGCGACCGTCTTACTGCGGCCGTTGGTACGTTCGAGTCCCGCTGCTTTGTCGACACCGGACCCGTCGTCGAGCGCGTCTACGCCCGCTACGCCGGCATCGGCTGGACCGGCAAGAACACGTGCATCCTCAATCAGAAGCTCGGCTCGTGGATTTTCCTCGGCGTCATCGTCACCTCGCTCGATCTCCCCAGCCCGGCAGCGCAGCTTGCAGCCGACCGCTGCGGCTCCTGCACCCGCTGCATCGATGCCTGCCCCACCGGCGCGCTCGTCGCCCCGCGCCAGATGGACGCGTCCCGCTGCATCTCTTACCTGACCATCGAAAAGCGCGGGTCTGTCGACGAAGACCTGCGCACGCTGATCGGCCGCCAGGTCTTCGGCTGCGACATCTGCCAGGACGTTTGCCCGTGGAACCGCCGCGCGCCCATCGCCGCCGATCCCGAATTGGCGCCGCGCACGGCGCTGGTCAATCCAGCGCTCGCCTGGCTCGCCGCGATGAACGAGCCGGAGTGGGAGCGGTGGTTCAACGGCTCTCCCGTTCGTCGCGCCAGGTTTTCAGGGTTTCGCCGCAATCTGGCGATGGCCATGGGCAACAGCGGGCAAAGGGAGTTCCTGCCCGTTCTCGAAGAGTGGGCGCGCGATCCCGACCCGGTGCTCGCGGAATCGGCGGGTTGGGCCGTGCAGCTTCTGGCGCAGACGGCACTGTAACCCGCGATATCACAGGAGCGCAGGCCCTCGAGCTGCTTTCGATCTGTCAGAGGTCCGCAGGCGACCCCGCCCCAACAGGCCGCGCGTCAGGAGGATTCGGCGGCTCTTGCTGGAAAAGCCGCCTCTCTGCGAACTTCGATCTCTTAGGCGATGTTGCGGACAACGTTGGCCGCGCTCAGCCCCTTGGGGCCCTGCTGGCACTCAAACTCGACAGCCTCGCCTTCATTCAGGGTGCGGTAGCCCGAATCCTGAATCGCGGAGAAATGAACGAACACATCCTCGCCGCTTGACCGCTGGATAAATCCGTAGCCCTTGGCACCGTTAAACCACTTCACTACGCCTCGCTCTTTCACCGGATACTCCTTCGTTTGTTTGTCCTTTTAGCTCTCTCCACCGATCCGTGGCTCTTCCGTTTCCATTACTCCCGTAACAGTCCCTGAAGACACCGAAAGCTGCCGGAAACCCCCCAGTCGGGCGGTCGGGCAGCTTAGTGGGTTCGCGAACAGTGGCAGAGACGATAATGCAGATACATCAAAAACGGCCTTCCAATGCGATTCTCACGGGGAGCAGAATCGTCCTCCAGTTATGCCAGCAATCTCTTTTGAAATCAAGAAAAATTTGTGACATGGGTTGCAACCCCCTCACCGGTTACTGAAGTATCCCCACCTTTCGTGATCCCTCCCAGTTAGCGAGTTACCATCCGGGCCCGTCGTCGAGGCTCTGCTACGATTTTTCTTTGGGAATCCCCATGACAATCCAGGAGGAGCAGCGGCCATCGGTAGCCGGCCCTGCGGAAATCGGCCCTGCCGCGACCCCGCCGTCGCCGCGGCCCCCTGTGCGCCCTCGGGGCGGAGGCCTCGGGGCGGACTTGCTGGCCCTGGCCCGCTACCTGGGCCAGACGGAGGTCCACACCTACGCCTTTAGCGTCGCCGCCAATGCCATCCTCTCGCTCTTCCCGTTCATCGTGATGATGTTCACGTTTGCCCGCGACGTCTTTCATTCGAGCGCGATGGCCGACTCCATCAGCGGCATGCTGCACGATCTGCTGCCCTCAAACCAGGACTTTGTCGTTCGCAACATGGCTCTGCTGGTCCACCCTCGCGGCTCGGTTCAGTTCGCCTCCGTCGTCATGCTGCTGATTTCCTCGACCGGGATCTTTCTCCCGCTCGAGGTGGCGCTCAACCAGGTGTGGGGTGTGGAGAAAAACCGGTCGTATCTGATGAACCAGCTCGTTTCACTCGGCCTCGCGCTGGCCGTCGGGCTCATGGCCATGTTCGCGGTCGGCATTGCCACCGCGCAATCGGGCATCCTCACCTTCGTTTTCTTCCACCACACCGACAATTTGGCCTTCAGCTTCATCAGCCACCTGTTTCTGCAGATCGCTGTGGCCTTCCTGAGCGTCGGTATGTTCTTCGTCGTTTACTGGATCCTGCCAAACCGCCGGCTGCCTATTCGCGCCGTGCTGCCCACGGCGGTTGTCATCGGCCTGGGCTGGGATTTCGGGCGGCTGCTCTACATCCTCGCGCTGCCGCACATGGACCTGCATTCGGTCTACGGCCCGTTTGAGGTCTCGGTCAGCCTGATGATCTGGGCGTTCCTGACGGGACTGCTGCTGCTCGCCGGCGCCCACTATTCCGCCACCCGTCACGCCATTCGCCTCGCGCGGCTCGCCGACGCGAAAGAGGCAACGCAGGCTCAATTGGAGCGGCCCAGGTCGTAAAGAGCGCACTGCCATGGATACAACGCAGGCGAAGGCTCGGCCATCGCACGCCGGTATTCTCTCCGGTCGTCTGCTGAATCCCTGCCTCTCTGAGGTTCGCGTGTGATCGACTTCGCGTCGGGGGACTATCGTCGCAATCCGTTCCCTGTTTACGACCAGCTCCGCGCCGCCGCGCCACTCCTGCGCGATCCGCGCAGCGGCCTGTGGCTGCTCTTCGATTATTCCGGCGTGCGCCAGGCTCTCACCGACCACGCGCATTTCAGCTCCAGCCTCTTTCGCGCCGGGCGCTCGAATCCCGGCTGGCTCATCTTTCTCGATCCCCCGCGCCACGCCAGACTGCGCAGCCTCATCAGCCAGGCGTTCACCCAGCGGGCTGTCGCCGAGCTGGAGCCGCGCATCCGCCAGCTCTCCCGCGAGTTGATTCGCGCCGTTTTACCGCGCGGCACCATGGATCTGGTCTCGGAGTACGCCACGCCCCTCCCCCTGATGGTCGTCGCGGACCTCATCGGCATTCCGCCGGAGGAGTGGCCGCGTTTCCGCCACTGGAGCGACGAGATCCTCAAGCTGAGCACCACCATCACGGACACCTCGACCGCGCCCGCCGCCGTTGCGGCCTATGCCGCCGTGAAAGGCGAGATGGGCCCATGGCTCGCCGCGCTCCAGCAGGAGCGCATCGCTCACCCGCAGGACGATCTCCTCACCCGCCTCCTCGAAGCCCAGGTCGACGGCGAGCGCCTGACCGACCAGGAGATCGCCGGCTTCGTCGAATTGCTCATCGTCGCCGGGCAGGAGACGACCTCAAACCTGATCGCCAACGCCATGCTTTGCTTCGCTGAGTATCCCGGCGAGAGAGCGCGGCTCGCCGCCTCGCCGGAGCTGCTCCCCTCCGCCATCGAGGAAGTGCTGCGCTTCCGCTCCCCGGTGCAGTGGATCCTCCGCGTAACCACCAGCGACGTCATTCTTCACGGCCAGACCGTCCCCGCGGGGCAGGTGGTGATCCCGATTCCCGGCGCGGCGAATCGCGACCCGAGCGTCTTTGCCGAACCGAACCGTTTCGACATCGCGCGCTCGCCGAATCCGCACCTCGCCTTCGGACACGGCGCGCACTTCTGCATCGGAGCTCCGCTGGCCCGCCTCGAAGCCCGCATCGCGCTGCCGGATCTGTTCAACCGTCTCGCCAACCTCGAACTGGCGAGCGCCGAGCCGTGGGAGCCCCGCGCCGCGCTGCACGTCCACGGGCCGGCCCGGCTGGAGGTGCGCTTTACACCGGGACGGCCGGGGCCGACCTAGGCTGTCCTCTCAAGCGCGAAAGTGATCGGCGTTCTCGAACGCCCACTCTTCCAGAGCGATCGGCTTTCTGCCGAGGATCTGCTCAACCTCATGCGTGGTGGCGGCCAGGCGTCCTTCGCGGATCGCGCGCCACAGCGCAACGTGAGCGGCGGTTTCCTCGGGAGAGCCGCTCACCCGGGCATAACGCTCCCCTGCCTCTTGGTCCGAAATCGGCTGATAGATCAGGGTTCGCCCGATCGCATCGCCGATGATCCGCGTTGCATCGCCAAAAGTCAGCGTCTGCGGTCCGGTGAGGGTCAGGATTCGGCCCATATAAGCTGGATCGACAAGAGCCGCAACGGACACCGAAGCAATGTCGGCGGAATGGATGAAGGGGCGTCCGCCATTTCCGGTTGAGGATCGCACGATCCCCTCGGTTTTGATGGAGTGTGCCCACGCCAGCAGATTCGTCATGAATCCTGTGGGCCGGATGAAGGTGAACGCAACGCCGGAAGCTCGAATGGCAGCTTCTCCCTTTTCGTGCCACGCGCCGATCGCCAACCCGTGCTCGACGTCGAGCGACGACAGCTTGACGATGCGTGCCACCCCCTCCTGTGCGGCGACGGTTGCCGCTGCCTGATCCCGCTGCGGAATTTCCGGGCCGACGTTCACCAGGAACAGCGTCTGAACACCCTGCATCGCCCGACGCAGCGTTTCCGGATCCTCCAGGTCGCCCACGCAAATCTCGGCATCTCTGCCAAACAGGGCCTGGGCCTTTTGTGCACTGCGCACGAAAATCCTCGGACGGATGCCTTGTGCCGCCAACTGCCGTACCACGCGCATGCCCACATCGCCGGTGGCGCCTGTAATCAATAAAGTCATTCTTCCTCGCACAGCCTTGCAGCGTTTTGCCGCCTGGCGTCCTTTTGAAAAAGCCTAAGGGCGATTCACGCGTTGTCTACTCGCATTCCGCGAGCGGCGTTGTGTCCTGATCCGCATGGCTGAGATCGTGAAAAGTTGAACGAAAACTCACATTCTCAAATACACTGAACCCCAACATGACGAAACCGGCCAGGAGCCCGAAGCGGCGGCGCCAGCCCACACAGGAGCGGGCCCGCGAGACCGTGAGCGCGATTCTCGACGCGGTGATCCGGCTGCTCAGGCGAGGCGGTTCGCGGTCCATCACCACCAACAGGATTGCTGAAGTGGCGGGCGTCAGCATCGGCTCGGTCTACCAGTATTTCCCCGGCAAACGCGCTATTTTTGCTGCGCTGCACGAGCGGCACATTCAGCAGGTCGACCGCCGCCTGCAGCAAAAGATGAGCGAGAGCGCCGGCGAGTCCCTCGAGCATCTGGTTGCGCAATTAATGGACGGGATGATCGAGATTCATGCCGCTGATCCCGAACTGGCAGCGCTGCTGGATTCGGAAGTTCCTCACCGGGCCGGGCCGGCGACGGAGTTCTCCGTCCGATGGCAGGAGCCTCTGCGACATGCGCTCCAACCGCACGCAGGGCGCCTCGGCGGAGCCGCCCGGCTGGATCTGCGGGCGTTCGTTCTTGCCAACATGCTGGAAGCGTTTGGTCACGCCGTGGCGACCCGGCTCCCCCCTGGGCTGTCCCAGCGCAGCGCCAGGGCGAAAACCTGCAGGGCTATCGTCGCCGCTCTTCAATCCTGAGCCGATCTTCAGGAGGGCGATGGCAACGGGGCACGGTGGAATGCGCCCGCCCCATCGCCTGGCCGCAAAACTCACACGGCGTCGGAAGCATCGCCAACCCCGCCTACATTTGCCCGCGCCCTTCCCGCCCCATACAATCGAACTCGAACCGATATGAGCGATCAGCCAGGCCCCCCCAATCCGCCAGCGCAGCCGGTGCACCCGGCGTGGGCGAAAACCGAACTGGCGCGGCATCCCCAACGGCCCGATCCGCTGGCTTTCATCGAGCGTATCTTCACCGATTTCTCTGAGATTCACGGCGACCGCGTGTTCTCCGACGACCCGGCGGTCAACTGCTCGATGGCCCGCTTCGACGGCCAGGAAGTCCTGGTCATCTGCAACCTTAAGGGCCGATCCACCAAGGAAAAGGTCCACCGCCGCTTCGGCATGCCCGATCCGGAGGGCTACCGCAAGGCGCTCCGCGCGATGAAGTTTGCGGAAAAGTTCGGACGCCCGGTGCTCACCTTTATCGACCTCATGGGCGCGAACCCCGGTCTCGGCGCCGAAGAGCGCGGTCAGGCTGAAGCCATTGCCCGCAATCTGCGCGAGATGTCGCGCCTGCGCATCCCCACCATCGCCACCGTCACGGGCGAAGGCGGATCGGGCGGCGCGCTGGCGCTGGCCGTGACCGATCGCGTGCTCATGCTCGAAAAGGCGATTTACTCGGTCATCTCGCCCGAGGCCTGTGCCTCCATCATGTGGCGCGATGCCTCGAAGCGCTCCGAAGCCGCGGTGGCGCTGAAGGCCACCGCGGACGAGGTGTATGCGCTGGGCTGCGTCGACGATGTGGTTCCCGAGCCGGACGGCGGAGCGCAGACCGATCCCGCTGCAGCCGCGGACCTACTGGCCGAAAAACTGCGCTGGCATCTCAACGAGTTGCGCACCCTGCCCGTCGATGCCCTGCTGCAGAAGCGATACGAGAAATTCCGCAACATTGCGCAGTTCTATACCGTTTAATTCGTTACGGGCATCGAAGTCCTGATGATTTTTATTCCTGGCGCCGCACCTTTTTCCGGAGCAACCGCGTGACCTTTCTCGAGCGCCTGGGCGCGCTGGGCTGGTTTCTGCTCGCGGCGGCGTGGTTCCTGCTCAGCGATCTGGTGGCCATGCGCGCGGCCGGCGGCCTTACCTTTGGTGACGCGTACGAGCCTCTCTACCGCATCTTCCTCCTCTTCCTCCTGATTCTTGGCTACGCCGGCATGAGCCTGCTCACGCAGCGCCGCGTGCCGCTGCGGAGAGCCATCGGCCTCGATTCGCGTCCAGGCCACTGGGGCGAAGTGGCGCTTGGGGCCGCGCTGGGCTGGGGCGGCGTCGTGGCCTGCGTGATTCCCGCGGCGCTGGTGGGCGGCCTTGTCTTCACCCTCTTCACCAACAGCCATCAATACTTTGTCGCTGTTCTCGACCTGATCGCCCTGGCCGCGGGCACGCTGGCCGTCGAAGTTGCCTTCCGCGGATTCGCCTTCCGGCGCCTCGTGGACGCGATGGGCCCGGTAGTCGCCACGCTGTTTCTCGCGGCGATCTTCGCCATCTGGCGCACGCATTCCACGCCCACCACCACCGCCGCGGTCCTCGCCTCGTTCCTCCTCGGATGGGTTCTGTCGCTGGCCGCGCTGCGCACGCGCGCGCTGTGGGTGGGATGGGGCTTCTCGTTCGCGTGGAGCGCTTCCATGAGCATGCTCTTCGGCCTGCCCATGGCCGGCGGCATGAATTATTCGCCCATCTTCGCCACCAATGCGGCGGGCCCCGCGTGGGTAAGCGGAGGAGCGCAGGGTCCGGAGGGCAGCGCCTTCGGCGTGGTGATTGTGCTGGTCATGCTGATCGTGATGCTGCGCGCCACCAGCGGCCTGCACTACAAATACGCGTTCTCTGAGGTCGTTCCCGGCGGCCTCCCTGTCGATATCGACGCCGCGGCGCGCCAGCAGCACGAAGCCGCCATGGGCGCGGCGCAACCGGCCGAGCCGCAGCTGGTGCAGATCCTGCCCGCGCCCGGAGTGATGGCCGCCGACCCTCGCCCCGCGACGCCCAACGAAGCGGCCGCCCAGGAACCGTCGCCGGAAACGCCGCCGGACAATCCCTCCCGCATCGACCCGCCCGAACCCGAAGCGGACTAAGTCATCCAGAGCGGCGGCGCGCGCTTACCGCCATCCCTGCAACAGCGCGTTCGTGAGGATGCTGCCCGTCGTGGCTTTCCGCGGCAGCACGATCAGCGCGGCAGCGCTGGGAATCGTATACGGCGAGCCCGGCGCCTCAGTCGCTCCAAACGTGCCCACCGTGAAGACGAACAGCTTGCCCGCGCTCCCGCTGATTGCGTAGAGGTGGCCGTCGTTGTCCCAGAACACCTGACGAATCGAGTCCTTCGTCAGCAGTCCGGTAAACGTCGTGGCCGGATTCGCGCCGTTCCAGTGGAACACCTGCAGCCCTCCGGCGCCGGCCACAGCCAGATACTTCCCGTTGGGAGACATCCAGTAGCCCTGCACATTGCCGACGGCCACCGATGGCATGTTCTCGGGCGTGCTGTTGGTGGTAAGGTTGCCGCTGCTGTCGACGGTGTAGGTGGCAATCTGATAGGGCCCGTCCGGCGCCGGCCCAATGTTGTTGGTGAACGGCTGCAGCGCCAGCGCAAAGTTGTTGGTGGGATCGGCTGCCGCGCCGCCCGCGCAGGGCTCATAGTAGCCGTCGTTCGCGGTCGGCGGCGGCATCGGCGCGGAGACGTTCAGGAGCGTCAGCGCTCCGTCGCTGCTGCGCTCAACGCCTGTGATGTTCGGTGTGACGTCATAGCAGCCGGAGCTGTACGCGAACTTGTTATTCCCGATGAAGCTCAGCGTTCCAGCGCCTTCGAATGGGCTCGTACACACGTCGTTCACAAACGTAAGTTTGCCGGTCTCCTGATTGATCGCGTATCCCTCATACCCTGGGTTACTACAGCTATCGATCGGTATGTTGAGATACCCGATATACAAGGTGGCGCCCGTGTGATCGAGAAAGAG
>Ga0335073_10004083_pt1 | contig 20415 bp, 33 predicted proteins | sample Lox_Sample_22_FD_207093 | JGI IMG/M metagenome (GOLD analysis project Ga0335073, IMG submission 207093) | Soil microbial communities from Loxahatchee National Wildlife Refuge, Florida, United States - Lox_Sample_2.2 | ecosystem: Environmental > Terrestrial > Soil > Wetlands | place: USA...
TTATTTTTATGTATATTATACCTATTTTTTATACTTCTTTGAAAATACGCGAATTTTACTTTATGCATTTAATTAAAAATATTTGTTCTTTAGATTATTTTTTAGAGTTTTTAATTTTAATTAGGTCGGGGTTTAAAACAGGGCAGCCTGGAGTTTTTTTATTAAGTTTAAGCTATAAATTAATTTCAGTAAGATTGTTTAATAAATATTTAGCTATTGAAATTTTAAAAATTTAGTTTATTTATGCGTAAGTGTCAGCGGTGTAAGGAGTTTTTGATGTTATTTTTTTTAATTTTTTTATTTTTTTTGTATTATTTAGTTTTTGGATATAGTTTGCGTGGATATTGGTTTGATTTGAGTCCTTTGTATATTTATCCTTTAAGTTTTTTATCTTTATTGAATATTCTTATTATAACATGATTTGGAACAATGGAATATTTTTTGCGGTTTTTGATAGGTACGTTTTATTTTGTAATTTGTATAACAGGTATAGCATATATATTTTTGTATAAATATTTAAATATTATTATACAAATCAAATCTAAACGTATTGAAAATTTGCGAAAAGAACAGTTCATTATATTTTATTTTTTAGTAGCACGTGATGTCAAAAAAGGTGTAAAAAGGAAAAATATAATAAGAAAAATTTTTTTATTTCAATTAAAGTAAGTAAAATTTGTTATTTTGACGATGTTTTGTAATGGTTAAAATAAATATAATATGATATAGCTTCAAAAAGTAATTTTTTCGTTTATTTGATATATGGATAAAAATATTAATGATGTTTTATTTACAGAGTTTGAGAATTCTTATACGGATAATTTAACTTTTTTAAATGATATAGGGTTAGTTTTAAGTTGCGCGGATGGGATTGTTAAAGTAACAGGTTTGTTAAACGTTGCTTATGGTGAGATGGTTTATTTTTCTGTTGAAGATTTAAAAATTATAGGGTTAGTTTTAAACTTAGAAGTCGATGTTGTTAGTATTGTTATATTGGATAAAGATTCTGAGATAAAGCCCGGATATTTAGCTTTTCGTACTCATGAGTTAATGAGCGTTCCTTGTGGTGAAGGCTTATTAGGGCGCGTTGTTGATCCTTTAGGTCGTCCTTTAGACGGGAAAGCAGAAGAAATAGAAGTTAGTCAATTTCGGTTAATCGAATCAAAAGCTCCTTCTATTATAGCTAGAGCTTCTGTTACTGTTCCTTTAGAAACAGGATTAAAAGTTGTTGATAGTTTAGTTCCTATTGGTCATGGTCAACGCGAGTTAATTATTGGTGATAGTAAAAGTGGTAAAACATCGATAGCTGTTGATGCTATTTTAAACCAAAAGGATAAGGATACTTTATGTATTTATGTAGCTATAGGTCAAAAAAGATCTTCTGTAGCTCGAATAGCTAAAGTTTTAGAAGATCATAATAGTATGTATTATACTATTATTGTAGCTGCTACAGCTTCAGATTCTGCAGCTTTACAATATATAGCTCCATATGCGGGTTGCGCTATGGGAGAGTTTTTTATGAATAAAGGCTTGCAGGTATTGATAGTTTATGATGATTTAAGTAAACATGCTGTAGCTTATAGGCAGTTGTCTTTACTGTTAAGACGCCCTCCGGGCCGTGAAGGTTATCCTGGTGATGTGTTTTATTTACATTCTCGCCTTTTGGAGCGGGCTGCTAATTTGGCTAATAGTGGTTCTTTAACAGCTTTGCCTATTATAGAAACTATTCAAGGTGATGTATCAGCTTATATACCAACAAATGTCATTTCAATTACTGATGGTCAAATTTTTTTAGAAATGGATTTATTTATGAAGGGTATTAGACCTGCTGTAAGCCCAGGGTTATCTGTAAGTCGCGTAGGCTCTGCAGCACAAAATAAAGTTTTGAAAAAAATGGCAGGTAATTTGAAATTGGAGCTTGCTCAGTATCGTGAAGTAGAAGATTTTACTAAATTAGGTTTTGTTTTAGATGATGCGACTAAGCGTTTAGTGGATAGAGGCGAAAAATTAACACGGCTTTTAGTTCAAAATCGCTATGATCCTATAGATATTACAGATCAGACGATATTTTTATATGCTGCATTAAATGGTTTTTTGGATGGCGTTCCTTTAAATTTGGTTAATATTTATGAAAAAGAATTGTATAGTTTTTTAAAGAAAACTGTTTTTTATGAAATTTTGCGTAGTGAGTTACGTGAAGTTTTAGAAGTTGATTTATTGGATTTTGTATTAGGGGAGTTTCATAGTGAGTTTTTAGAAAATTTAGACAGTTTTAAAATGGCAATAATTTAAAATGGAGTTACAAATTGAGGTTAGGCAAATTTGACTTGCTTTATTTGCAACTTATTTTATGTATTGAATTACAGGTTATTCTTTATTACCTGTGACTATTTTTGTTCTTTCTTTTGGGCTTTTGGAGGAGATAGAAGATTCTGACGATGATAATTCAGAAGAGTCAGAATATGATGAAGATGCTTTTGTTAATGATACGTTTTGTGATTTTAAATTTGATTATTTTACTTTGCAAGTGGATAACGCGTCGAAAAAAGGGGTTACTGATAGGCGCTTTTTGAATAATGATTTTGTTTTTGATTCTGCTAAAAATTTTGAGTTAAATTTAACTCAAAATTTTAATATAAATTTGCAAGTTGATCCTAATGATTTTATATATTTATATTTACTTTTTACTTCGTCGACAGACTCAATTTTAGATGAACAAGATTTTAGTTTAAGGGCAGATTTAGAAGAAAGTAAAGACGAGTATGAGGTTAATGTTTTTTTTGATAGGATGCTTGATCGTGATTTACATTGTTATTTTGATACAGGTTTGGATATTTTTTATGAAAATTTAAAATTTGACTTAGATACAAAATTCGAATCCAAATTTTTTGATTTTTATAAAGTTAAAAAGACTTTTATTAATCAAAACTTTTTAACAAATTTTTCGAAAACGTTTCATTTTCCTTTTAATATTAATTTGTTAAATAAGCCAAATTTTTCAAATGTACAGCAAGATTTTTTCATTAATAAATTAGAAAAGCATTCTTTTGATAATTTAGTTTTTAGGTTGTATGAAAATAAAATTTTAAAAACGAAATTTTTAAAAAGGAATAGATTTAATAAAGAATTGGATTTGTCTTTTTTTGAATGGGTTTCTTATTCAGAGTCTAAAATTATTCGAAGCAGCGTTTTTGATGTATTATTATTTGATCGCTTTTTTTGGACTAATGTAAAAATTGATTCGTATTATGAAATGTTGTAATACATATTATTATTATTTTAATTGGTTAAAATAATATTTGTTTATATATTTGTTTTAGTTATTTTTGTTAATTAATTTAATAGAATTATAATAATAATTTATAATTAATTTTATGAAATTTTTTGAAAGATGGTTTTGTTCAACAAATCATAAAGATATAGGAACTTTGTATTTAATTTTTGGATTAATTGCAGGGATCATAGGTACGTTTTTTTCAATTTTGATACGAATTGAATTGGCATATCCCGGCAATCAAATATTATCAGGTAATCATCAATTTTATAATGTTATTGTTACAGCCCATGCTTTTGTTATGATTTTTTTTATGGTAATGCCGTCAATGATAGGGGGTTTTGGGAATTGGTTTGTCCCTTTATTAATAGGTGCTCCTGATATGGCATTTCCTCGTTTAAATAATTTAAGTTTTTGGTTACTTCCGCCGGCGTTTTTTTTATTAATAGCTTCAAGCTTAATTGAGGTTGGAGCTGGAACAGGATGAACAGTATATCCGCCATTAAGTAGTATACTTGCTCATTCAGGTGCTGCTGTTGATTTTGCTATTTTCAGCTTACATTTGGCGGGTATAGCGTCTATTTTAGGTGCGATAAATTTTATAGTAACAATTTTAAATATGCGTGTACCTGGATATGGAATGCATTTAATCCCGCTATTTGTTTGAAGTATTTTTGTTACAGCGTTTTTATTGTTATTGTCTTTACCGGTTTTAGCTGCTGCGATAACAATGTTATTAACAGATAGGAATTTTAATACATCTTTTTTTGATCCTACTGGCGGTGGTGATCCTATATTATATCAACATCTTTTCTGGTTTTTTGGCCATCCAGAGGTTTATATTTTAATTTTACCAGCTTTTGGAGTAATCAGCCATGTAGTTTCAGATTATTCAAATCGTTCTATTTTTGGTTATTTAGGAATGGTTTATGCTATTATTGCTATAGGGTTTTTAGGTTTTATAGTATGAGCACATCATATGTATACAGTAGGCTTAGATTTGGATACTCGTGCATATTTTACTGCAGCCACAATGATTATTGCTGTTCCAACTGGAGTAAAAATATTTAGTTGATTAACTACGATGGCAGGCGGTTTTATAGAAATTGCGACTCCAATGTTATTTGCTATTGGTTTTATTTTTTTATTTACTTTAGGTGGTGTAACAGGTGTTATTTTAGCAAATGCCGGAGTTGATATTGCATTACATGATACATATTATGTGGTTGGCCACTTTCATTATGTATTATCAATGGGTGTTGTTTTCGGGTTATTCGCAGGTTTTTATTATTGAATCGAGTTATTGACAGGATTAAAATATTCTGATTTGTTAGGAAGACTTCATTTTTGGTTAACGTTTGTAGGTGTTAATTTGACATTTTTTCCTATGCATTTTTTAGGTATAGCCGGGATGCCAAGACGTATTCCTGATTATCCAGATATTTATTGAGCTTGAAATTATGTTAGTTCTGTAGGATCTTTAGTTTCTGTTTTTGGTGTTTTTGTTTTTTTAGTAATAATTTATGATTTGTTTAGTTCAAATAACTTATTTTTTCAAGTTTCTAATATAAAACTGCTTTTTATATTAAACTTACGATATAGTAAATTAATAAGTGAATTTAGTAAGTTAGATTTTAAATTCACTAAATTTTGATTAAATTTGCTTTTTGGTAAAGATAATCGAGGTCCAAATATTTATGTTTTTACTAAGTATAATTTTTTTAGAAATCTTATACCAAGATATGGATATGTTTATTTGGATCGCTGCATGATAAAGGCTTTATGGAAATCTTTTTTTCTTGAATTTAATGAATATATTAGACCTTTATTGCATGCTTATGATTTGTTTGATAATTTTGATGATTTTGATGTTTTTGTTGATTTGGGTCATCATATTCGTAATCAATGGGTTCCTTTTTGTTTTTTAGTATTTTTTTCAAAAGGAACTTATCAAAGACTTTTAAGAATTCGGTTATGTTATGTTATTAATAGAAGATTGTTAAAATATCGTTCAAACAAAGTTTTATTTAATAGTTTATTAATTTTATTGCGAGAGGAACAATATAAAATGTATAGGGGATTGGATTTTGAAATATTTACTAAGCGATATAATTATTATTAAAATATGCACATTTTAATAATTTTAATTTTAATCTGCCTTGCTGGCTTAAATATTGGGTTATTTTTTTTTTCTGCTGAATTTATTGTAGCTATTTCGTTATTATTATTTTTTTACGTATTATTTTTACAATTTGGAAATTTAGTTTCTAAATTTTTTTTTAATAAAATCGAATATATATATTTTTTTTTTTTTGAGCTTATAAGTATTAATTTACATTTAGCAGAGCTTTTGTTAAATACTTTAACTGAGGTTACTCAGTTTCAATTTAAAGTATTTTATGTTTTAGAAAATCGCATTTTTTTTTTAAAAGTTTTAAATTTTAATTCTTTAATAGATACAAAGCTTTTTACTCGTATTTTGAATAATTTATTTTTTAATTTTAATTTTTATTTTTTTTCTCATGAAACAAGATTTTTAAAAAAATTAAATTTTGATGTTGATATGGAGTATTTATTGTGTATTAAATTTTATCATTTACAAGGGTTTATAAAATAATTTTATTTTAAGGAGATTAGATTTAAAAATAGTTAGGCAATTTGTTTTGAGTTAAAAATAAATTTGTTTGTTGAAAAAATGAGCTTTTTGTGGGCTTATTAATAATAGAATTTGGTTATGACAATTTTAAATAAATATTTTCTTCGTTTTTATTTAAAACACTTATTTATGCAATATAAATACTTATTTTTTATTAACTATGTAGATAATAAGGATAGCGTTAAGTTAAAAAATAAATGTTTACAGTTGAATATTATTTCATTTATTTTTTATGCGAATATTGTTAGATCAGTGTTTAGCAATTGTAATTTAGGTTTTTCTAAATCAAAGCTATTGGTTTTAGCAACTAACGAGTTTGATTTAGTTGCTAAAACCAATAGCTTTGATTTAGGATCAGATTTTTTATTTTTTTGTTTTAATGGCATTTTTTTAAATTTAGATGTATTTAAATTTAATGAGTTAAAATTATTATATAATAATAATTTTTTATTTATTAATATTTATATCGCTTATTATTATGTTTATTTAATTTTAATTATATATTGGTGAATTTTTTTTTTCTTGAGAATATGTTTTTAAGCTTGAAATTTTATGGAGTTATTGGCTTATATTTATAATAAAGTTTCAAAAAATTTGAAATACGGAAAAGTTTCGCATGGTGGCAGAAATTTTTTAGGGCGTATTTGTGTTCACCATCGTGGAAATGGTTGAAAGAAAAATTACCGATTAATAGATTTTTTTCGTCGAATTAATAATTTTGGACTGGTTATAAAATTATGTTTTGATTGTAACAGGTCTGCTTTATTAGCATTAATTTTATACTTTAATGGATTTAGTAGCTTTATTGTTGCTTCTAGTAATTTGTCCAACAATCATGTTATTTATTCAGGTTCTCCCAATTTGTTAGAGGATTTGGAGACGTATGATAATATTTTTGGCTGGGCTTTACCTTTATATTCGATAAAATTATTTTCTATTATAAATATGGTAGAGAAAATTCCTAAAAAAGGTTCAGTTTTAATTAGATCAGCAGGTTCAAGTGGAGTTTTAATCGGACGTGCGTTAGGAATAGCTACTATTAAGTTAAATTCTTGTTGGCAAGTTTTTGTTAAAGAAAGTTCTATGGCATCGATAGGACCTGTTTCAAATGGAGATTTAAAATATGTTAGCTTAGGATCGGCAGGCAAGGCCAGAGGCCTTGGTTTTCGCCCAACAGTACGAGGGGTAGCAAAAAATCCTTGTGATCACCCGCATGGCGGAGGTAATGGTAAAAAATCTAAAAAGCCGCAACCTGTTAATAGGTATGGGATTCCTTGTATTGGTAAGGCGACAAAAAATCGTAAAATTGATATAAAAAAACGTAGACTTTTTAAAAAGCTTTAAAAATTATTTATGAGAAGTAGTTGAAAATTACCGTTTACGTCAAGAAGGTTTAATAGATTAAGTTTATTAAATGATAAGTTTGATCTTTGATTAAATGAAGATGCAATGTTTTTAAGAAGTTTTACTATACCGCGTACTCTTGAAGGTAAATATGTTTCTATTTATAATGGGACTGATTTGTTAGATTTAAAAATTTTTCGAGGTGAGGTAGGACATAAATTTGGTGAGTTTTCTGTTACAAAGATATTGGGTGCTGAATTTAGAAGTTCGTTTGGAAGTCGGAAGAAAAAGAAAAGAAATAAAAAAAGAAAAAAATAAAATAACATGGGTCATTTGATTAATCCGATTTCAACTCGTATTGGTAAATTTTTATATTGGGAGGATTTTTGATTTGTTGAGCATGTTTATTATCCTGAATATTTGCATAGTCTTTTAAAGATAAAATTATATTTAATTTTTTTTTTTGAGACATCTTTGTTTGAAAATAATAAGATGTTATATAGTCATTTTGATTTTTTATGTCAATATAGGTTTTTAATTATTCGCGTTTATTTGTATTTTGTTGGCTTTTTTCGGTATTTGAGTGATTTTTTTTTGGAGTTAAACGAAGAGTTTGTTTTTTTTTTAGTTAAAAAAGTATTTAAAAAACGAGTAAAAAAAAAAAAGATTTCATTCACGCTTGTTTCAAGTATTTTTATTTTTTTTCAACTTTTAAGTGGTTATTATTTAGATTTACCGAAAGAAAAAAAAGAACTAAGCAAATTGCTTAGTTCTTTTTTTTCTTTCGATTTTTATTTATTAAAAAAAATTTTGTTTTCAAAGTCATTTGTAAAAGTAAACAAAATAGAAAAATTTGAATTTTTATTTTTTTTTTCTGTTTTGAGCTTTTTAAGCAAACAGGTTAAAAGTGAAGATGTTTATTTTAATTCTATTTTAGAACATTTATTCATTTCTGTAGTTTCGTTTATGTTTTTACGGCCTTTTTTTTTATTATTAAGATATAATATTTCGATAATAATAAACTATTTATTTTTATTTTTTGAAAGTTCACTATCGATTCATTTTTATTTTTTATCGAATGATGGCTTAACTTCAAAATTTATATCGCGTTTTATAGCAGTTAGGCTTACGTATAATCGTTTTTTAACAGAGGTTGTTGATCCTGTTAAATTTGATTTGATGGGAACGATGAATTTGTTTGTTAATAGGTTTTATGGTAAATCGAATAAGTTTAAAATTAATAATACAAAGTCGTTTTATAAGGGGCTTTTAAAACGACTTTTTTTAATTTTTTATTCAGTTTATTGAAAAAATTTTTTTAAATATTTTAGTAAAAATTTTAGTTGAATTACATTGGAATTTTTTAATTTTTTAATTCGAATTAAAAAACGAGTAAAAAAAAAAACGTTTCAAAGCTTTTCGAAAGTTTATATTAAAAATAAAGCAGCTTTTGGTTTGTTTTTTAATTCAAATATGGTTTTTTTAAAGTCAGCGTTTTTATCAGTTGTTCCTTTTGAAACGGAAAATTTTTATCTAAAAAATTTTATTAACATTGATTTTTTCTTTAATAAAATTTTTTTAGATTTAGAATGTTTATATTTAGCATTAGTTGATAAGTTTGAATTTGTTTTTTATGATAGGCTAGTTTATATATGTTTTTTTTTTTTAAAAAACCGAATATTTTATAATTATAATTTTTTATTTTTTAATTTACATAGTAGTTTTTTAAAAAATTATAAATTTAAGAATTTAAGTTTAAATAATAAAATATTAGGGTTTAAAATTCATATCTCCGGACGATTAAGTAGAAAGGATAGGGCCTCGAATATTTGGTATGTGATTGGCTCGGTTCCTGCTAACAAGTTTTCTGCTAATATAGATTATGCTTTTTATACTGTTCCTTTGATTAATAGTGCAGTTAGGGTTAAGGTTTGAATTAACCGCGGAATAGGATATGTGTCGTGGTATATAAGAATTTGTTAAAAAATGAAGCAGTTTCCTAAAAGTTTAAAGTTTAAAAAAAATCATAAACTAAGCTCTTCCAATTTATGGTTGAAGGAGCAATCAGAATTTTTTCCGCGTTATGGTATGTTTGGTGTAAAAATTTTACAAAATAGCAGGTTAACTTTTAAGCAAATGGAAGCATGCAGGAGAAGTTTGCGAAGAAAGGTTAGAGCATATGGTAGAGTATGAGTTAGGGTTTTTACTAATTTTTCTATAACTGGAAAATCAATTGGAATGCGAATGGGTAGCGGTAAAGGTAACCATTCGCATTGAGTTAGTCTTGCAAAAGCAGGTAGGATTGTGTGTGAGTTTTATGGTAATTTACGCGAGCCGCAATATTTGAAGTATTTAGAGGGTGTGAGTAAAAAGTTGCCAGTAAAAGCAAGAGGTATAAAATTAAAATATTAAATTTTATGGTTCAATTGGGTACTATAGTAAAAGTTAGTGATAAAACTTCGGTCGTTTTAGGTCAATGTATAAAAGTATTAGGTCAAAAGAAAAAAAGAATAGCGTTTATAGGCGACGTAATTCTTTTATCTGTTCAGTGAATAAATGCAAAAAGGTTTGTTTTTTTGAAGGCTAGGTTACAAAAAATTTTTTATAAGGGGGCTGTCCATCGTGCACTAATTATTAGATCGAAGGTAAATTTTTGTAGAATTCGCGGGGTACATATAAAGTTTAATGAGAATGCGGTAATATTAGTGACCAAAAATATAGCTCCCATAGCAAATCGAGTTTATGGGCCTATATTATTAGAAATGTGTTTACGGTGAAATTCGTTGGGGTGCGTATCTACTTGTATTATTTAAAATTTTATGAAAGATTTGTTTTTTCATTATAAGTATGTTTGTCGCTTTTTGCTTATCCAAAAGATAGGTTATTTAACATTAAGTACGCATCATATTTCGGAGATAGCGAAAGTTGTGGCGTTTTTTAGTGTTAAAGATTTGGTTGATTTAGAAGATTTACGTAATTCCAATTATTTTTTTTTACTAAAATTCTATTTTGGAAGACGAGCATTTGTTTTGAACTATAAGACGGAATTTTCGTTAAACGTTTTATATCATTCGTTTATGGTTCAGTTTGTGTCAAGAGGTAATAATGTGTATTTTCCTATTATTTTTATATTAAACGATTTTAAATTTTGTTTGTCAAACAAAAGTTTTAAAATTTTTCGTTCCAAAAATACTTTGAATTTTAAAGTATTAGATATGAATATTTTTTTAGAACGTAAAACTAATGTCGGTTTTTTTAACTTAAAAGATAAATTAAATATTAAATTTTTTTGTTCAGGTCTTAGATTACAAGGGAAATATTTGTTTTGTTTATTAAAATTAATTTAATGGCAATTTTTTGGTATAAACGTGATGCGAGAGTTAGGTTTTTATTTGGTGTAAATGAAATGAATAAATTAGTTTTAAAGAGTCTTTTATCTAATTCGATATTTCAAAAAAAGCATAAGGTTTATTTTGGAATACTTTTTTCAAAAAATGTAAAAGAATCTTCAATTTCATATTATAGGTCGTATTGTGTTTTAACAGGCCATGCGAAATCTGTATCTCGTAAATTTAAAATGTGTAGGCATCAGTGTAAGTCTTATGCCGCAAATGGGTTATTAATTGGATTGAGAAAAGCTCAGTTTTAATAATACAAAAACAATATTATGTCAAACTGTTCTTTGGCTGATATGGTTTCTAGAATGCGCGTTGCTGCTAAGGCAAGACGTAAATCTGTTGATGTTTTAACTACTAAATTTTTATTGAATATTTTAGATGTTTTATATAAAAATGGAGTAATTAGAGGATTTTCTGTTATAAATTCAGGAAAGACTAGAGTTTTTTTGAAATACCATCAAAATAAACCAGTTTATTTTGATATGCGTTTAATATCTAAACCAGGCCGTAAAGTTTCTTGAAGTTTAGATAGTTTAAGTCTTTACTATAATTTGCGTACATTTGCAGGTTTTTATATTATATCTACACAAAAAGGGTTAATGACAAGCAATGATTGTTTATTAACTCGTCATATTTCTGGGCTTGTTTTGTTAAAGGTTTATATTTAAGTTAATTAAATAATAGTTAATATGGAGACGGGTAAAATTATTAAAAATTATTTACTTTTACATAAACTGAAAGTTTATTGTTTTTTAAATGAGTCTTGCGTTTGTCTTGTAAATGGAAAAAATTTTATAATTTTTAAATTGCCATTGTTTTTTTTTTTAAAATTTTATTATAATGGTTTTTCTTTTTTATTTTTGAATTATTTTTTTTTTAAAAAATTTTTAAATAATTTTCTTTTGTTACAAAAGAAAATTGCTTTTTTTTTTTCTTTTCGTCTTAAATTTAGAGGGCTTGGGTATAGATTTATTCGCATTTCAAAGTCTTTATATAGGTTTTTTTTTATTTCTGTAAATTACTTTTATTTGCATATACCTAAAACTGTATTACTAAAACGTCGTAAAAAACGATTATTATTTTTGAGTTGTAGCTGGGATACATTTCGTATATTTATAATTAATTTGCTTTTACTAAAAAATTTTACAGCTTACAGGTTACGTGGGATTACATTCCCTAGACGTATATTTTTATTAAAACCAGGAAAAAAACGTTTTTAATATGGTTGGGCGAATTAATATTAATAAGCGAGTAAAATTGGAGAAAAAGGATGACGCTTTTTTTGTTTATATTGATAAAAGATTATTTTTTTATCAAAAATTTTTGAAATCAAACGATAAAAATGTTTCGGATTGTCTTTATACTTATTTTTATGTTTTAAAAATCATGAGTCGATTTGGTTTGGTTTCTGTATTGGATAATAATCAGGGTAAGTTAAAGTAATTGTTTTTATATAAGCAGGTTTATTTAAAAGAACGTTTAGAAGTTCGTAATTCTTTGCAAGGTATTTTTGGTGTTGGTTGGTACAAATCTTTATGGGTAGCTAGTCGTATAGGTTTATCATACCCTTTTTCTAGCGATCGCGTTAATGTTTATATTTCTTTATTGTTTTGTTGTGTTTTGGATGGTGTAACGTGGCTTGAAAGCCGCATTAGGCGTATGATTAGCTTAAATATCAAAAAGCTTATTGATATTGAATGTTATAAGGGTTTTAGGCATCGCGATAAGTTACCTTGCCGAGGACAAAGAACGCGCACGAATGCAAAAAGTGTAAAACGATTAATCGTCTAAAAAAAGCTAATGAAGAAGGATTTAATAAAAAAAGAACATTTTATTTTTGGTCCAGGCCGGTTAGCTTTTTTAATTTTTAATAAAACACATTCAAATGTGTTTATTACTTTAACAGATTATAATATGAAAGTAATAATTTGCAAAACTTCAGGTATGTGTGGGGTTGGGTCAACAAAAAAAAAGAAAAATTCCCCACAAGCTGTTGAGAGTATAGTTAAAGAGTTAAGTCATTTTTTTAAAATATATCAAATTAAAATTTTGGATATATTTTTAAGATTTAGAGTAACAAGTCATACTTTAATTTTAGTAAAAGAGCTTTCAGCGTTAGGCATTGTGATTCGTTGTTTTTTACAGCGTTTACGAATTGGACATAATGGTATGCGTGGGCGGAAATTGAGGCGAATTTAAAAGTTTATGTTTGAATTGAGGTGGCGGCAGGATATATTAAATTTTTTAGTTGATGATGCTAAAGCGTTTTTTGAAGTAGGTAATTTAAAATTTTTTCGTGTAAAGGCTTGTGTTTATAGTTATAATAAAATATTAAAAAAAGGCAAGTCATTTGTTTTTTTGGATTTTGGTTTAAAGGAAAAGAGTAAAGAAAATACTTTTAAAGTCTATGCGTTTTACAATGAACGTTTGAATAATAATTATATTTTTTTTAACAGATTTTATAATTATTTACCGTGTTTAAGTTTAGGGTTAAATTGTGTAGATAAGCAAGATAATTTATTGAGAGATTATTTTTTTATTTCTTATTATGATTTTATGCAAAAAGGTTCATTTAAATATTCAGAAAATGTTGTTGATATTTTTTATAAATCAAATAATCTTTTAACTCCTTTGTTTTATAGTAAATTGCATGATGTAGACAGATGGGTTTCGGATTATTATCCTATAAGTCTTGACAAGCTTTATCATAATAAAGTAATTATTAAAGATTTTACAAGCTACGGAGGTTTTTATATTAATAGAAGTGAGGATATTTGGCTTGGTTCAGATTATTTAAAAAGCTTTTATAATTATTGGTTTTGTGGTTTTAGCAATTATTATAATAAAAATTCAATAGGGTTTTTAGAGAATAAAATTTTTGTGAAGTTGAAACAAAAATTGGATAATAGTTATTTTTTAAAAATAAGCTTTATGTTAAAAAGCTTATTTTTAAAAAATAACTATATATATTGTTTTTTTAAAAATAATATATATAGTTATTTTTTGTTGAGATTTGGTTTGTCGTGTGTTTTTTACTTATATCGTTTTATTATTTTTAAATTTTTTTATTGGTACAATTATAATAAAAAAATAGGAAGTTTCATATTAAAAATTTTTAATATGAAACTTAGTAGGTTGGTACCAATTATTTTTTCAAGAAATAATTTATTAGTAAATTATTTTACTAATGTTTATAGATTAAAAAATAAAGCTTTTAAATATAAACATGTCGCAAAAAGTAGAAAGAAGGCAACAATTTTAAGTTTAATAAGACAGAAGTTTTCATATTTTATGAAAGTTAAAACTAAATTTCGGTATAAAGTTTATGTAAAAGGTTATAAATTGTTGCCTAGTAGAGTTTGCAAAATACCTGTTTGAAATTATGGTTGATTTTCGTTTGGTTTTAGTCAAAATGTACAATTTGTTTTAAGCCAGGTTTTGAAGAATTTTTGTTTTTTTATTATATTTTTATATAAGAGGTTTTTTTTATATTCTATGATAGGTTTGTGCGAAAAGTTTGTTGTTAATTCATTTTTTTGAATTAACAATTTTTTTTTTATTAAGTATTTTTTTTTTTTTTTTTTTAAAAAAAAATTGTTAAGAGGTTTTAGATATAAAAAGTATAAAATTGAAAAAATTTTTAAAAAATTTTTTAATATTTATAAAAATAAAAAGTTAAAACATTTACGAAAAACATTTCGAAGAAAGCAAATATATTTAAGTATTTTTTTAAAAAAGAAGCAAAAAAAAAGCATTCGAATGCTTTTTTTTGCTTCTTTTTTAAAAAATTTGTTTAAAAGTAAAGATTATCGTCTATTTAAATATAAGAATATTAAAATTTTTATTTAATTATTAGTAATGGTAAAAAAAAAAAAAAGAAAATGATGAGTTCGTGACAATTTTCGTATAGGCCCCAAAAGACGTCGGTTTCTTGGTTTAATGTTATGTGTCGTTAGTTCATGAGATTTTCGTCAGCGGATGTCATGGTTAGGAAAAAGAAAATTTAAGGATTATTCTGCAATTCTTTTTAAAGATATTTTAAGCCAAATGCAGTTTGGGTTTTTTTTTATAGGTTTTTTTTTTAAGGAATTTGTAAAAAGTAATTTTTATGTTTCTTTGCTTCAAAAAGCGTTTTGGTTAACTAATAATTTTATTTGTTCTTTTAATTTTTTTTGTTTATATGAGGGTTGATTTACGCTTTCTAATTATGCTTTTAGTGAACCTAATTTTCGTTTTATGGAAATAGCAAATTATTTAACCAGATATGTAGTATGACCTTGAAAGTTAGATTATTTTTATAAAAATTTTTTTGATTATTTTGTAAATGATTTTGGGTTTATGCCAATTAAACTTTTAGATAAGTTTTTTATTAAAACTGATATTTTTTCATTTTTATTTTTAAAAGAGGATTTAGAGTTTTATCGGCGATTAAAATACTGAGAATATATAAATCAATTAAATTTATATTTTTTTTTTGATCCGTATTATCGGTTTTTTTTTTTAGAAGCAGGTAATTTGCTTTTAGGTGAGTTTTCATATTCTTGGTTTATATTGGCTCTGTTAAATAAAAGTTTAAAAATTTATAGTATTAGAATGTCTTTTTTAGATATTTGTTATAATATAAGCCCAGTAATGCTTTTTTTAACTTTTAATAGTTTTATTTCTGTTTTGTCTAAAAATGTTAGACAAACTTTAAATTTTTTTTTAAAAAAAAATTTATTACTAATATTAAGATTATCTTTATATTTTCAAGGTTTGCTTTTGTACGATAAGTTTAAGTTGGTGTCTTATACAAGTATGCACAGACATGTGACTTATAATGATGTTTGTTTTACGCTGTTTGGGGTGGATGACTGTTGTATAGAGAGCTTTAGACAGTTAAGCGAAAAGTATGAAAAAAAGCTTTTTTTTTTAGAGAATCGGAAATTTATACATTATTATTTTTTTATTGATTTTGTAAATTATATGAAAATTTTAGATAATGATTTTTTTATTTTGAGTAATAGGTTTTTTAATAATATTTTAAGTTTACAATTTGTTGAATATTATTCGATAGCTTTGGAGCATACTTTGTTGAACGATGTGGGAAATGTAAGGGCGAAAAAGTATCGTAATCGTATTTATTATACGGAATATTTTTTTTTGGATTTTTGGGATCTTGGGTATCTATATTTTCATGATGTAGAGGTTATTTTTCGATTTATATCGATGGATTTAGACTATTTACAATTTTTAATTATAGATTATTTAATTTGGTCTTTAGATTTTAATTTTGGGTTTAAATATAATAAAGATTTAACTTTATATTATAATTTGTTTCGTGAAGGCATGTGCGATTTTTTATATTCTTCGCGTTTAGGTTCGTATTTAGAGTTTTTTTGTGCAAATAATAGTGTTTATTTTATTGATAATTTTTTTAATTTTAAATTTTATTTTATATTTTTAAGTATACGTGATTTTTTATTTGGTATAATTAGATCAAGTGTTTTTTTAAGCATTTGTTATTATTTTTTATTAGTTTTGTTAGGATTGGGGTTACATTATAATTCTTATAGGTTAATGGTTTTAAATTTACCGCTTTTTTTTTTAAAAAAAAAGAAAGAGTATGTGTTTTTGGATTATTATTTATGATGGTTTTTGAAAAGAAGTTTGGAAAAATTAGATTAGTTTTTTTTTATTAATAAAGTTTATGAAAGCCGGTTTGCGAGAACGGGAAGTTTTTTTTTTGTTATATAAATATCTTTCTGTTTGTAGTAGTTCATTTGTTAGTTCGCGAATAAAATTTTTTTTTTTTTTACGTTTGCAAATAAGTTTTTTAAAATTTATAGATGTAGTTTTTAGGAAGAAAAAGAATAAATTTGATAGAATAGGAGTTTTTAATAGTTTTTTATTTTTTCAATGAGTGTTTTTTAATTTTTCTAGCTGCAGATTTTTGTTATTTAAGTTGTTTATGGATTTTATTTATAGGAGTTTGAATAATTTTGAAAGTGTAAATTTTAGGATTATTTCAAACTTTTTAATATTTTTACATGTATGTAAAAATATTAAAAAGTTTGAACATTTTTTCTTTTTATTTAAGGATTTTTTTTTTTTATATGATGTTTATGGCGAAGAGTTTATTTTAAAATTTTTAATTAATTTAAAATTTTTTGGAGAGTTAAAATTGGTTAAAAATTTTATTAGTTTGGTGTATAATTTAAACAAGAAAGGTCTTTTGAAGTTAGAAATCAAATTGATTTTATATAAAGTACTAAATAAGTTTGATTTAGCTATGTTAAATCTAAATGTTAATAATAAAAACTTTTTTTTTCAAAAGAAAAAAAAAGTTTTGTTATTAATGTTGAATTTGTATTTTTTTTGGTTTTTTTTTTATTTGGAGCGGTTTGTTTTTATTTTTTCAAAATTTGTTTTTTTACTATGAGTTTCAATAGTAAAGCGATTTTTTTTTGATATTAGTTTGGCTTTTTTTAATTGTAATATATTATATTACGATAATATAGAGTTGTTTTCGTTTCCTATAAATTTAAATAGTTTTTTTTTCAATAAAAATATGATTTTATTTACTTATAGGTTTATAACTTTACAGAGTTATCTTGAACGGGAATTTGTAAAGAAAAAACGTAAGGAAAAAATAAAAGTAACTTATTTTTATTTTTTAAAAGTTTTAAAATTTCGTTCATTGGTTTAGTGAATAGTAAAATTAATTTGGTTTTATTATTTTTGTTCAAAGCGCAAAACAAAAGTATAGAAATAGTTAGGTTTTAGTTAATAGTTTTGGATATATTTAGGAATTAAATAGCATGATAGTTTTTTTGTGTTTGCATGTAGAAATTGTTTTTGTTTTTTTTATTGTTATTTTTTTTATTTTTGGTATTATAAGGAGAAATAAATCAAAAGATTTTGATTTGGAGGTTTTTAAAATTTCATCATTTATTATAATTGCTGTATTTTACCTTTTAATTTCTTTTTATTCAGAAATGGATTATTCGCTTATAATAGAATGCTTAGATGGTGATTTTTATGTAAGTAAATTCATTAATTTAATGAAGATGTTTATTTTATGTGTTTTTGGTATTTTTATTTTGTTTTTTTATTTTGTTAAAGATGAAGGGTTTCCGTACTTTGAGTTTGTTTTGCTTACTTTTATTAGTATTTTAGGCGGTTTCATTTTACTAATGGCAAATAATTTGATGATTATTTATGTTAGTTTAGAGTTACAAAGTTTAGTTTTATATGTTTTACCTATTATTTCTTTTGTTTCTGGAAATTGATTTAAGGAAGCCGCTTTTAAATATTTTATTTTTGGTGTTATTGCATCAAGTTTAATTTTATTAGGCATTTCTTTTGTTTATGGGTTTTGCGGTGCTTTAAATTTACATCAATTAGCACACTTTTTTGATTTTGATAAGATTTTAAATTTGGAGTTTCGTTTTTTAATAGGCATTTTATTTTTTTTAATAGGCATTTTGTTTAAATTAGGCGTTGTACCATTTCATTTTTGGATTGCAGATGTATACCAAGGCTCTCCATTAACTATTACTTTTTTTTTTGCTACTATTCCTAAAACAGCGTTAGTTTTTTTGTTTTTAAAAGTTTTTAATATTTTTTTTTTAAGTTTTTTTTATAATTTAGTTCTATTTTTGGGTTTGCTTTCAATTATTTATGGTACAATAATTGCATTATATGAGATCAAAATTATGCGCTTATTTGCTTTTGCTAGTATTTCGCATGTTGGATATATATTGATTGGGATGACGCAAATTTCTGTTGGTTCTATAAGTAATATAGTTTTTTATTTATTTATGTATATGTTATTAGTTTTGACTTTTTTTTGTATATTATTAAATTTTCGTGTTTCGAAAGGACATGGGGTTTTTTATATTTTTACTTTAACTGATTTGTGTAATATTTGAAAGTTTGATAAGACTTTATCTATTTGTTTAGTTTTGAATGTTTTATCAATGGCTGGCTTACCACCTTTTGGTGGTTTTTTTATGAAGTTTGGCATTTTTTTAAATTGTATTTTGCAGCATAATTATATTTTATTTTTGTTTTTATTATTTTTTTCTATAATAAATATTGTTTTTTATATAAGGTTAATACGATTTATTTTTTTTGAAGCTGAGAATAGAAAGGATATTAAATTTATTAAATACGAAAAGGGTCCAGGTTTATTTTATTTTTTGATTATTGTTTTGACTTTATTAAATGTTTTGTGTTGTTTTTATTATCCTTTTTTATTTAGTTTTTTAAATTTAATTTTAAGTTAATTATATTTGTATATGAGCAAGTGTGTAATTAGATTAAGATCTAAAGGGCGTTTAAATATACAGTCATACGATGTAGTTGTAATTAGGCATCGTTGAAAGCGTGGAAAAAGTGGTTTAGGGGAAAAAATTGGTTATTTTCAACCAAATTCGCCACGTTTTTTTTGTGTAGATTTATCAAGGTTAGCTTATTGAATGAATCATGGGGCCGAATTACATTCAACTGTTAGAAAGCATATAGCAGGTTTAGCAAGGTTAGTAAGAAAATAGACTTATTTTTTTAATGATTTTTAATCCATTACAATTTGGTGTAGAAAAGAAAAAATTTTTACAATTTAGAAATTCTTTTCGTCGAAAAATAAAAGGTTTTCGGAGTCATACCTTTTTTTTGGTTGGCGATGTAGTTAAAGTTTCGTTTTTTAAATCAATTCATCCTTTAGTTTTTGAAGGGATTTGCATTTCTTTAAAAAAAAGGGGCTTTTTAACTTCTGAAGTTTCTTTTATTTTAAGAAACGTAATTGTAGGTGTTGCTATTGAAGTAAAAGTTTTATATTTTTTAAATAGGCAGTATTTATTAACATTTTCAGACTTTAAACGAAAGTTTGATTTTTCGAGAAAGAATAAGTTATTAGAAATTAGAAGTGGCTTAAACCGAAAAAGTAAAATATGGCTTTAAAATTAAATTTGAAAATTTAATTTTAAAGCTTATATTCTTTTTCGGTTTGTATTTTTATTTTTTAGATTAATTTTAGCAATTTGTTTATATCGTATCAATTAGACGGCCGCATGTTAAATTCGGTATCTAATTTTACTGTATTTCAACTTTGCGTAATAAATAAGGTTAGTTTACCTTGTTTTTGTTATCATGAGCGCTTAACGATAGCGGGAAATTGCCGAATTTGTTTAGTTTCAATAAATAATAGTTTAAGCGCTTCTTGTGCCGTGTCTTCAGTTGAAGATATGGAGATATTTACTGATAATTTACGTGTACGGCTTGCTAGAGAGTCAGTTTTAGAATTTTTGTTATGTAATCACCCTTTAGATTGTCCAATTTGCGATCAAGCAGGCGAATGTGATTTACAAGATATTTCGCAAGAATTTGGTTTCGATAAAGGACGTTTTTATGAAAGTTCTAAAAGATCTGTTGAAAATTTAACTTCTTCAGGGCCTTTTGTTAAAACCATAATGACAAGATGTATACATTGTACGCGGTGTGTTCGTTTTTTATGGGAAATTGCAGGCACTGCAGACTTGGGTGTTTTAGAGCGTGGGATTGAAATGGAAATAGGCAGTTTTGATTTGCGTTCTTTAACTGATGTTTTAAGTGGCAATGTAATTGATTTATGTCCTGTTGGGGCTTTAACTTCGATGCCTTATGCTTTTAATGCTCGACCTTGAGATTTGGTTAGTGCTTATGGAGTTGACATTTTTGATGCTTTAGCTTCGTCTATTCGAATAGATTTGGTAGGTAATCGT
>Ga0335073_10004084_pt1 | contig 20415 bp, 22 predicted proteins | sample Lox_Sample_22_FD_207093 | JGI IMG/M metagenome (GOLD analysis project Ga0335073, IMG submission 207093) | Soil microbial communities from Loxahatchee National Wildlife Refuge, Florida, United States - Lox_Sample_2.2 | ecosystem: Environmental > Terrestrial > Soil > Wetlands | place: USA...
CCGGGGCCGGCAAGTCTCGAAGGACTTCGATGGCTGTGCAGAGTCGGGCCGGCTCCGATCGATGCGTGGGGCTGTGCCATGGGGTGGGCTCCTGGGAACGCTCGGTCTCATGCGGCCCGGCTGACGCGGGAGCAGTGGCTGAGCCGAGTCGCGCGGCCGCGCGGTGAGGGATCGCTGTTTTTCGCAACGAGGCGCGGCGTCGAGGTCGCTGGACTCGACGTCCCGCCGGTGCCGGTACCTGCGCCAACGTGGTGGCGTCACCTCGAGGCGTGCGCCTGGGTCGCTGCGTGGCTGACGGCCCGCGAGCGTGAGATGCTCGGCCCGAGGGAGCTGCTCGTCCGTCAGGCGTGGCGAGGAGAGCTTCTCGGGCTGCCGGGCCCGCGAGAGCTCGTACACCGTCCCGATCTAGTCGGCGTTGTTCCGGGCCGCCGTCCCGCCGCCGTCGAGGTCGAGCTCAGGCGCAAGTCGAAGACTCGCCTGCGCGCGATCCTGAAACTGCACGCGCGATGGATCGCGTCTGGTCAGTCGGGGGCGTGCGTGTACGTGTGCGGCGATGAAGAGATACGGCGCCTCGTGCTGGGACAGGCCGCACTGGCTGGGCTTGACCCGGAGGACGGCAGCCTCCGGCTCGAGCTGCTCGGAACGATCAAGCAGGTCGCTCTCGAAGCGAGCGAGAGTGTTCCACGTGGAACGCGCGTGATGGGAGCAATCCAATGACGTCGGCCAGCGCGCTTGTGGACGCCGGCGCGGTGCTCGCGATGGGTGGTCTGGGCGTGCTGGGCGCGTGGATGCTGCGCCGGTACTCGACCCTCTCGGCACGCAACCTCTATCCACCAGCGGCGCTCGGACTGGCAGGCCTTGGGTCTGCCGTAGCGGCTCATGCGTGGCCGGTGGCGATGATGGTTGCGCCGGTGTCGGCGCTCGCGATCTCGGCCGCGGTCTTTGGCCGGCGTCTCCGCCTGGCCGACTTGGGCGCGGGAGAGGAACTACGGTCACACGAACAAGCGCGACGCTGGGCATGGGAACCGCGCTCGCCGCGGCTGCCGGGCGAGCGGGTCTACCTGCGCTCCCAAGGCGAGCTCGTCCGCCGGCGAGCATGGCCGCGAGGAGTGTCCTACGTGCCGATGAGCGGCATCGACCACGACGGGCTCCGGCTGCCACTCGGCGACGGTCAGCACATCTTCGCGTGCGGCGCGACTGGCTCTGGCAAGACGACGACCATGCGCCGGGTACTCGCCGCGCGCACCATCACCCAAGAGGCGGCCCTGCTGATCCTCGACCAGAAGGGCGACCAGGAGGACGTCGAGCAGATGAGCCGGCTGGCGGGCGCCGCCGGAGTGCCGTTCGTCCTCATCGATCCGCAGGACCCATGCAGCGACCGCTACCAGCCGCTATGGGGAACGCCGGCGCAGGTCGCAGCCCGGGCGATTGAGCCGATCAAGCAATCCGAGCCGTACTACTACGACGTGCTCCGGCTGCACCTCGATGTGGTCTGCCGGGTGCTGCACGCAGCCGACCGTTGGCCGCCGTCGATCCCGTTCCTGATCGACGCTTGCCACCCGCATCACTTCGGGGCGGTCGAGGGAATCGCCGAGCGGCTGGGCGAGCCGTACGGTCCGCTTTTTGGTCGGGTCAAGGACCACGCCAAATACGTGGAGTCGCCGAAAGGCAAGGAGGATCTGTCCGGAGGGGCGGCCCGATTGCAGGTTGCGCTCGCGCTCGCAAGCCGCGAGATCGTGACACCCAGGATCACTCCGGAAGGTGACGCAGTCGGCGTCGGATTGGTTGACGCGCTCAGGGCGCGGGCCGTCGTGATGTGGAGGATGCACGCAGACGTAATGCCCGACGAGGCCGCAGCGATGACAGTGCTGGCGCTCGCCGATCTGCATGACGCCGCCGCTCAGGCCAGAGTGCAATGGACACTCATGCTCGACGAGTTTGGTGCCGTGATTAAGATGGCTAGTAGTCGTGCCGTCGCCATCCTGCAGCGCGGTCGGAGCCACGGCGGTCAGGTGATCGTCGTAACCCAGTCAGTCGCAGACCCGGAGGCACTGTCAGGTCAACCTGGCCTGCTGCCGAGCCTTACCGACAACTTCTCTGGCGTCGTCGCACACCGCCAAACGGCTCCCGAGTCCCGTGACTGGCTCGCGAAGCTCATGGGGACGAAAGCGCTGTGGCAATCGACAAACCAGACAAGTGGCCACGGCTCCCAGCACTCAGGGCGTGGGTCAGCCAGGCGCGTCCGGGAGTTCCGCATTGGATCGGACACATTCGCTGAGCTCGGGCGCGGGGAGGCAGTCATCTACACAACTCTGGGGCCCGACCCGCGGCGGGCGACGATCATCCCCGTCGAGTTCGACGAGCACGAGCCCGAGCGGATCGGCACGGGACTACGCCACCCCTGCGAGGTACTGGTGCATCCCGAACAGAGCTTGCCGGCGACAGGCTCGAGTGGCAGCGACGCGGACGGTGAGATGGGCCCCGATCCCGTAAGTGGGAGGGGGCTATGAGCCGCGGCCCGGCCCTTGCGGCGAACCGCTCAGCTCGTCACGGCGACGATGTCCCGAGCTCGGCTCGGCGGCTTATCGATGAGGCGCGGCGAAGCCGCGCTCGAATGCCCGAGTCAGGTCACGCGATGCCGCAGCGGCCCCGCCTTGCAATGCGCTTGCCGCGGGCCGATTCAACTGAACGCTGTGCCCGTGGAACGCGAGAAGGACTGCGGCCAGAACACCCGCGGCGAGTAGAGGTCGGAGCAGCCGAATCAAGCGCCATCCGAGGTACAAGCGGACGGCGGTGCGCATCTGCCTATCCGGCGGCCCGGGCCGCCCGGTACGTGCGCTGGAGCTCCGCGGCGAGGAGTCCGGCGACGTCAGCCAGCTCGCGGAACGCGGCCGCGAGCGCGGCCGGCGACGTCCCTGACAGGGCGGCGCCCAATCCGGCGGTCGCGCCGTCGAAGCGCTCCCACAACTCCGAGGGTCCAGGGCGTGTCATCCCAGGTGTGAGCTCCGGTGCCAGCGCGAACTCACCCTCGATCGTTCGCGATCGCCAGCCCAGGCCGCCCTCCGCGGCCAGCTCGAACGCGTCGGCCTGCTCAGCCGCTGCATCGGAAAGCGCCCTTAAGCGAATTGGGAATGCTGCGTCCGGCGGCGCGAGCGCGTGCGCATCGAGCGCGGACTCCCAGCTCTGCCCGGCGGACATCATCCGCTCGACGATCTTCGCGACCTCAACCGCCATTGGTCGCCCGATCCGGATTAGTGATCAGCGACGAGAGCAGATCGCGTGCCTGCTCAGCCGGGCCGGGGCGCCTGCCGCCGGGCGTTGTCGGCTTGGTGCTCGCCTGCTGGCCCAGCATCCGATCGACCTCGCTCTGTCTGATGCGCCAGAACCGCGCACCGGCGCGGTGAGCCCTCAGCTTGCCTTCCTTGATCCACTCGCGCACCGTCGGCTCCGTCACGCTCAGCAGCTTCGCGACGTCCGCAACGCTGAGCAGCCGATCCTCCGTGTCCGCCATCATCTTCCCTGTCGATATCGATTAACCACGTCCAACCACTGTTATCCTACACTGTTGGTAGGGGATGTCGTCAACTACCGGTGAGCACATCAACGAGCTCGAGGAGCGTCGCCGGAGGCGCCAAGAGCGGGGTGCGGCTCAACCCGGCGAGGCGGAACCGCCCCGAAGCGCGAACACCGCCCTCGAAGCGCGGGACCTGCTGCGCGACCTGATCACGAATGGGTCGGCGCCCGACGAAACGGTTGGGCCCCCTATACACGGGGGAAGCGTCAGAGAGACAGACAGCGGCAGTGCGATCGCGACGGAGATCAGACGCAAACCCGGCGCTCGCAAAAACGCCGAAGGCGTCGACGAGCTCGTTCGGCGCGTCCAAGCCGGCGCGCAGGCTGCGGCCGAGGAGGCCGACCGCGCGACTCGCCGGGGGCGTCCTATCGGGACCGCTGACCTTTCGGCCGACGCGGCAAGCCGGACTCCAGCGCGATCGGGAGCGGGCCGCCGCGCCGCCGAGGCCACTCTGCGCGCGGTTGCGGCGAACCGGAAGGTCTCCTGGGCCGCCGCGACCGCCACCGTCCTAATCGCGGGCGTCGTCCTTGTCTTGTCGTTCGGGGCCGCGGGCGGACCCCGGATCGCTACGTCCCAGGCCCCGCCAAGCCTGGCAACGGCGGCCGGCGCCGCAACCGCCATGCAGACAACGATTAGCAGCCTCGACCGCGAGCTCGGGGTATTGACCCATCGCGCGATTGATCAGGTCCGTTCCCGTCCGCGCGTGATCAAGCACGCGCGCGTCCAGTCGCACCGGTCTCACGCACGAGCGACACAGGCCACATCAGCGACACAAAGCCAGGCGGTCCACGTTACGTCGCCTCCGTCTAACACGTCCCAAACTCCGACATCCACTCAACAGCCACCCGCAAGCTCAGGCCGGTCCTCAGCGGGCGGGACGTCGTCCAGTTCCGGCAGCGCCAAACCCGCAGGCCCGACCAACGCTAGCCCGCTCGGTGGGATCGGCTCCTGTGTCAGCGGCTGCACCTAAGCAAGAAACGAAAGGGGAATCGATGCTGCTCCGTCCACTCTGCCGCGTCGGCCACCACATCAGCCGCAACGTCATCGCATACCTCGCCCTGTTCTTCGCGCTCGGTGCAGGGGGCAGCTACGCCCTCGCAGCAACCGCGAGCAACGGCACCGTCGCCGTCTGCGTCGACAACGGCAGCGGTGTCATGCATCTGGCCAGGCACCAACGCTGCGGGCGCCACCAAAGCCGCATCGGCCTCAGTGCGGCGCTCGACCGCCCCACCGGTAGAGCATGGGCGGCCGTCGGGCCCAACGGGCTGATCGACGAGGGTTCGGGCCTCTCGATCACCCACGCCGGTGCTGGAACCTACGACGTCACCGTTACCGCCGCGAGCTGCCGGTTCGCGAACACCAATGCCCCAGTGGTCAGCGTCGACGACGGTCAGCCGCCAGCGGGCTTCGCCGGCAACGCTGGCGCCTTCCCCGTGTCCTGGACAGAGGGCACGGGCTTCACCGGCCGGACATTCACGATCCACACGGGCGTAGTCGTAAACGGAGAGTTCCAGCCCAAAGACGAGACGTTCAATCTCGCCGACTCGTGCGGCGGCCCGTCGGGTACGTAGGAGAGGAGTAGACGATGCGGACGTACATAACGCTGACGCTCTCCGCATTGGCAGCCGCAGTATGCGCCGCGCCCGCATCAGCTGCCGCACAGCCATTGCCGCAACCGATCGTGATCAACTCTTCGAGTGGCTGTGGCCTATTGACGGCGTACACGGCTGGCACGGTCTGGCCAGCTTGGTCGGGCCCAGCGCCATCCTGCGGCGCGGGTGCCCTCACACTTGCCTTTAACCAAGGGAACACGTCTCCGCCGACGACCATCTCACAAGCGCACGGCGTGCGAGCGGCAGGCAGCGCCCTGTTGGATTGGTTCGCCACCAGCGTGCCCGAAGGAGCAAGGATGGGCTACCAGATCAGCGCCCCACCGGGATTGACTATCAACAAGGTGGTCTACTACGACAGCCAGTTGCAGAACGTTGCCGACGGGCGAGGGTGGATTGGGTTCACCTATTGGAACGGCGGCACCGGGCAGGTACATCCGAACGGGACCGCAGTAGACGCAGCCGCCTCCGGCCCGCTGAACAGTTCCTACTGGGGGATCGAGCTGCGGTGTGTGCAGTCGGTGTGCGTATGGCCGGCTGAAATCCAGCTGAGTCAGATCACGGTGTACGCCGCCGAGACGCAGGGCCCGAGCGTCACCCCCGTCGCCGACCCTGGAAGTCTCTGGGAGCAGGCAGGGCACTGGATCTGGAACGCGCCGGGAGACGCCTGGACTCTTCCTGTGTCCACAGATGATTCGTCCGGCGTATGCAGTTTGAGCATCCAGGCTGGAGTGAGCACGCCGATTGCCGACTCCTCGCTGCCCGGAGCGAGCGACTCGAGCTGGCAGGAGTGTCAGCAGCCAGTGAGCTGGACAGCGGCCGTCGACACGCGCGAGTACATCAGCGGCGCTGGGCAGCTACCCGTCACGCTAAACGCGACAGACGCAGCTGGCCTGCCGAATGCACCGACGTCGCAGACCCTAGAAGTCGACAACGACCCAGTGAGCGTTTCGCTAAGCACACCCGGCGACCCGAACCCGACGCTGTGGGTCAACCACGCGGTCACGATCGACGCGACGCCCAGCACAGGCCCATCCGGTCTCGGCGGGATGAACTGCAACGTGAACGGAGCTGCGGCTCAGAGCTATTCGACTGCGGGCTTTACGGTCAATGGCGACGGAGTCAAGACGGTGACGTGCACCGCGTGGAACAACGCGGTCGACCCGCAAGGGAATCACAACGCCGGCACGAGCTCTGTGACAGTTCACATCGACGAGACGCCGCCGTCGCTCAGCTTCGCGCCCCAGAATCCAGCTGATCCGACAGCCGTTGTGGTCGACGCGAGCGACGCCGAATCCGGGGTAGCGGCCGGGTCGATCGAGATGTCGCCGGTAGGCACGAACCAGTGGACAAACCTGCCGACCACGTCCGCGGGTGGGCAACTGGTCGCCCACTTCGACGACGCGGGACTGCGCGGTCAGTATTCGTTCAACGTTCGAGCTTGCGACAACGTCGGCAACTGCGCCTCAGCCACTCGCACGCTGATGCTGCCAGTTCGAATCGCGGCGGTCTCGGAGGTAAGCCTCGAGCAAGTGTCGACGACCGGATGTACCAGCCGGGCGGCCCGGGACGCTGCTGCGGTGTCCACCGCCACGACCGCGAGCCAGTCGGTGAGCGATTTGGCCCAAGCTCAAGGACCTAGCTTGGATGGCGTGGGAGTCGCGGTCAGTGGCGGCGCCCTCTGGCATCGCAAGCCGCTCGTCCGTGCGCGACTCGACGCAGGCGACGTCTTTGCGAACGCGAACTTCTTGAGGCTCACGCTGTCTACGTCTCATTCCCAGAGGCGAGCGAAGACGACGCGGATGACCAGGGCACGACAGGCGCAGCTACGCCCAGAGTGCAGCAGGTCGACGGCAAAACTGGCGACCCGCGAAAACGTGCCTTTCGGTCAGCCGGTCAAGGTGCACGGGCTGCTCATGAGCAGCGCTGGCCTCCCGCTCCCCAATCAGCCGATCGCGATCCTGACCGCTCCGGCCAACGGCTCGAACGCCTTCACGGACGCAATGTCGGTGAGTACCGGCCAGGATGGGAGCTGGACGGCAACGCTGCCGCCCGGACCGTCGAGGCTTATCCGTGCGGTCTATGCGGGGTCACCGGTCGTGCTTCCGGCGAGCGGGCAGGCCAGCACGATCGTGCCCGCCAAGATCAGGATCAAGATCACCCCGAGGATCGTGCAGTGGGGATCGACGCTCCGGATCACAGGGCGGGTGCTCGGAGGGTACGTGCCCACCGACTCAAACCTGCTCCGCCTCAACGTGGGCATCGGACGGATCGGCCACCTCGAGGGCTTGCCCAAGATCGACGCGGACGGGCGGTTCGTGATCGTCTGGAAGTTCGATCAGGGCTCCGGCGTCCTGCACCCCTGGTTCAGTGTGGGAACGCTGTCGGAGTCAGCGTTCCCCTTCGCACCCGGGATGAGCAGCCGGATCGTGATCACACTCGGCGAGCCGACCCCAGCGCGAGCGGCCGTCAAGCACCACCATCATGCGCGCCGGCCGAGGCGTGAGCACAAGCGGAGAAAGCGGCCCGCGTGACGATGATCGCCCGCCATCGTGGCGAAGAGCGCGTCCACAGTCGGTGGCGCCCAGCCGTAGCGGCCGGGGTAGGCCGCGAGGATGCCGAACCCACAGAGCGGCTCGACTCGGACCAGAGTGAAGCCGAGCTTCTCGATCCTCGGCCGGTTGGGTCGGGGCGATGGCTGGCCGTTATTGGTATCGCGGCCCTCGTCGTGATGGCGGCGCTCGCCGACCACCGCCATCATCGGTCGACATCGCCGGCTAGCCTGCCGTCGACTCCGAGCCAGTGGGTCGAGCAATGGACGGCCGCGTCGCTCGAGAGCCCCGCGCGGGTGTGCCAGCAACTCTTCGCGCCCGCGCTCGCCGCCGCGTTCAAGGCCGACACCGGCCGCTCCTGCCTGACCTACTACGGCTCGCTCACCAGCAGTTCGTTCCGCGTCCGCCACGTAATACAGGACGGCCCCACCGTGGCGGTCGAGGCCCAACAACTCGGCCACGGGCGCAAGTGGGGCTACTTCACACTGGTACTCAGCCACGTACGCGGCGGCTGGCAGGCGGTCGACGTCGTCCCCGGCGGGTCGATCCGCCCACGATAAGACGACATCGTGACGTGAAGCGATCGCGCCTCCAGGTCGAGGACTCCGACTGCCGGGCCGCGCCTTAGCAGTCGATGCTCACGCCGCTCACGGAACCCCGGACGGCAGCCGGCGCCGGTGGACCGGGCTCTGAGCTATCACGGGTCGAGTGGAGCAGGGCCGGCATCCGGAGCGAGACAGCCCAGATGCCAGAAGCGCGACTCGTGGTGCAGCTCGCGCGTGGGGAGGTTGAGATAGGAGGAGGGGTGGAGAGCGCCGTCGGGGAGCTCCGCCCACAGGGGCTCGTAGACGCCGATGCGATCGCCACACCTAGCACACACGAGCAACCAATTGCGGTCCTCCACGGGAACCCGTCTCCTGTCCCCGCCGGGATAGGCCCCCCGGCGGGTTCCGACTCTAGGTCAGACGGGTGCTCGCGGATTCGGGGTTGCTACGTGCTCGTTCGCGGTTCACTACGGAACTGGCTATCCCGGAGAGTCCCTCTGGAGGCGGCGCTCCCAGCGCGTGAAGCGCGCGCGTGGTCGATCGCGACCCCGGCGAACTCTGCCAGCAGCACAACCGCCTCCTCGTCCTCTGCGGTGAACTCGGGGGCGCTCTGCTTGTCGGTCAGGTAGAGGTTGCCGTACGGCTCCCCGCCGACCAGAACCGGCACGCCCAGGAATGAGCGCATCGGTGGGTGGCCGGGCGGGAAGCCGTATGCGAGCGGGTGGCCGTCGACGTCAGCCAGCCGCAGGGGCACCGGGTTGATGATGAGCTCTCCGAGCACGCCGCGCCCCCTCGGCAGCACCCCGATCTCACCTCGCTTGGACTCATCGATGCCCAATGTCAGGAACTGCGCCAGCTTGCTCCGGGTCTCATCCAGCACCCCGATCGCCGCGTACTTCGCGTCGGTCAGGTCACGGCTTGCCTGTAGCACTCGCTCGATCACGAGATCGAAGTCCAGCTCGCCAAGAACGCTCCGAGCGAGGCTCAAGACAGCGCGCGTGCGCGGGTCCATGATCAGCGCCTTATAGCTCGCGCTCGGCCGCGGGCGACGTCTCGCGACCTCGGACCGAGCCCGGCTCCCGAGACGCGCCGGCGCGAAGCAGCTCGAGCGTCTTGGCAAGCACGCCGTCACCGCTGGCTCGCTTGCGCCGGGCATCAAGAGACTGACCGAGGCGGACACGGGTACCGCCTACCGTCGGGAGCACATGCGGCGGCACCCGCGAGCGGTTGGACCGAAAACGAATGGGGGTTCCTTCGACCATGGGCCTCACCAACTGGCTCGGTCCGACGAGCCGATCCGGTCCTTGCGCCGGAGTCGCACCCATCATCTGGAAACGACGCCGACGCCACTTCGGGAGCACGACAGCGCCGAGTTGGAATCTAACGTCGGGGCGCTGGTGGGTCAATGCGAGGCGCCCATCAGCGGCAACCAAATCGACCCCTGATCCCCGGCGCTCCATCGGGAGAATGAGTGGAAAGATCGGGTTGTGTGGACGGCCGCTTAGACAAGAATCTCCTGCTCGGATCGGGAACTGATCGAGCCCGGCGCGGACTCACGTCCCTCCGCGGGGAGGACAAGCCGGTGCCAGGGGGTGGCTGGGGCTGCGATTTTTAGCCGCCGGGGGTGGGGCGAGCGGCCAGGACGACGAATAGTCCTTTCCGACATTTGGAGCGCTGGATTTGGGCATGCAGGGCTCGAGGTGGGATCATCGGGTAGGGCGGTCGCATGGAATCTGGATCTGCACGCGCGATGATGAGCGAACGGGAGCACGCGGAGCGGCTGACATCAATCTTCGGTCGGACGGCTGACGTGCTTGCGCACAGCGCGGGGCTCGCTGAGGAGCACGCTCAGAGAGACGAGCGGCTTGGACGACTCGGTCACGCTGCCAGAGAGCGGCAAGCCGCCGAGCGGGCTCGGGACGCTGCTCAGCTCGCGCGTTTACGAGCGGCCAGCTGGGAGGAGCTGTTCCGCGAGCTTGACGAGCTCGAGCGTCGCGCAGACGAACGAGACCGGAGGGCCGATGAGCGCGAGCGGGTCGCGGATGATCGCGAGCATGCTGCCGACGAGCGCGAGCGGATCGCGGATGGGCGCGAGCGTGCCGCCGACGGGTCGGCGGCCCGGCGCTACGACGATCGGGCGCTGGGGTCAAGCGGCGCTCCGCACCGCAGCGAAGCCGCGCTCCGGCACGCGGACGAAGCACTGGCGTACGCGCGCGAGAGAGTGAGTCGCCTCGCTGCCGAGCGGCAAGCCCGGGAGGAGAGCGCTTAGGAATGACTGAAGGTCGCCGTGAACCCGAGGCAGTCCCGCCGGACGCGGCCAGCGTCGAGCGGATGCGAGGCTACCTTGAAGAGCGAGCACGGCACGCCGAGGAACGAGACCGGGTGGCCGACGAGCGCGAGCGGATCGCGGATCGGCGCAATCAGCTCGCGGATGAGCGGGAGCGTATAGCCGAAATACGTGAGTGGCAGCTCTCGCAGACACGGACGCCTCGGCCCGGCGACGTGCAGCGGCGACGCCGGGAGATGCTCAAGCAAGCGCGCGAAGCGACCGAGCGCACGTCGGCAGGGATTACCCGGCTCGAAGCCGGACTGGCCCGGGATGACGCCGCCCGGCATCGAGAAGAGGCCCAGCTCGAATACGACATCGCTCGCGTCGAACTCGAACGCGACAACTCCGACCCGGCGAGACCGTCGGAAACCAAGCCGCTTGCGCCACCGGCGCGTTACAAGCATTGAGTAGTCCCTTCGCCCGTCACACGCTGCAGCGTGTGGTGTCATTAGCTGAGCTTCGATGACGGACGCGAGAGAGAGAGACGGCTGGGATGGCGTGCGGGCGGCGTGGCTGGGTCTGCTGCACGCACTGGTCGGGGCCGGTCGGAAGCAGATCGACGCGGCCGAGGCGCACGCTCAGGCGGGGCGTCCGGAGCGCGCGGCGGCTGCGTTGGTTCGTGCTCGGACTGGGCGCAGGCATTACGAGCGGGCGGTTGCGGCGCACCCGGAGTGGGCTGATGAGGCCCCCCTGTGGCCCGAGCCATCATCGAAGGTGTAACTGTGCACCGACGTTTGGCCGCCGCCTGTTCTCGATCGATCAGTCTGAGCGAACCAGAGCGGGGTAGCTACGGCCTATGCCGGAGGGACGGCAGCAGAGAGCGAGAGATCGCGCGGAGGCGGCGCGCGGGCGCGAGCAGAGTACCCGTGAGCGGGCGCAGCGCAGCGAAGCCCGGGGGGATCGCGTGGCCGCGCGCCTGCACAGAACTTCGGCCGAGCTTCAAGCAGGCTCCGCAGCCGCCGCCGAAAGGCTGCTCGAGCTCGATCAGCAACTCAGAGGGGATCAGCCAGGCTGAGCGGCGAGTTACCGGCCGCTGCGGCGTGGCGGCTCACCGGTCGGTGCAACAGGCGCGGTGATAGCGCTCGGCCGCGCCAGCGACAGCATCCGGCTCGGCCGCGCGCGAGGTAACGCGGCGCTCGCCGTCGAGCACGATCACCGCCGGCTCATAGACCCCGATCCAGTCCCCACAACCGACGCAGGTTGGCGCGACACGGCCGTCGCGCTCGAACCGCAGGTGCGGCGTCGCGCCCCCAACCACCGATACCAACTCGCGCAGGTGGCCGTTGCCCCGCACTCGGAGCGGGAGATCGGCGCTCGCGGAGTGGGCCAGGACGAGCAGCGCCTCGCGATCCACGGACTCCGAGCCGGAGAGGTCCACCACGAGCGGCCGATCAACTGGGACCGTGCCGAGGATGCGCCCAAACCGCTCAGCGGACAAGCCGTCGATGGTGCCGGTCACTGAGACGGCGTTGCCGTCCGAAAACACGGAAAACGGCGGGTCGGCGATGCTCGCGCAGCGCACCGGGTGAAGCGCGGCAAGGTCAGCCCGGCGCTCGCCGCTCAGTGCCGCGCGGTCAAAGAAACAGACCCCGGTGACCATCGACGATGCCTGGAAGCGGTCGGTCAGCTGCTCCCACGCCAGCCAGCGGCGGAAGCTCTCCTCATCTCCTCGCACGAGCGGCGTGTTGTCCGCCACCACGCGGATGCCCCGGTAACCATCGGCGAGCGCATCGGCCAGGACGCCCTCGAACGTCGCCAGCTGGGCGCTGGCGCTGAACGCCTTCCCGGTTCCGTATACGGCGTCGACCGCGAGCAGCTCCAACTGACCGGTCGTGAGCAAGCCTTCAAGGCCATCAACCCCGCCTAACCGCGCGGGGTCGGGATCCTCCGCGACGAACAACAGCTTCTCGCCGCGACGCGCCCCATCGGCAAATGCCGCGCTCGCCACCGAATCGAGCTCGTCAGCACTGCCGACCCAAGCGACGTGATCGTGCGGCTCTAGAACCCCCGCGTCGTCAATGCTCGCCTCCCGGCGCCTCAATCAAATCCCGATCCCGTGATGTCGCCCAAACTGTGCCGAACGACCACGCTAGCCGCCCGTCGCACCCGACCCATAAGTAGTTCGCCGCCGACTGTCCACTGCCCACGTTGTAAAGAAACCACCGGCCCGCGCCCGCCTCCTCACCACCGCCGCCGAACGTAAACCAACCACTCACGGACGCTTGATGCACGCACTCGCTGATCGGGCATACCGCGACGAGCGCCCCGATCGCTTCGACGGAGCGAGCAACCTCCGGCACCTACGGACCAGCAGTGGCTCCGCTCACCTATACCGGGAGGTCGTCATCATCGGACGGCAAGCCCGGCACGGAATCCGGGTCCGACGGTGGTTCAGTGTCGCCGCTGTGCTCACGCTCGCTCGTCGCGATCTCCCGCTGAATAGTTGCCTCCTCCCTGGCAGCGCCTGCCCGGTCACGCGCCTGCTCCGCGTCGAGACGCTGGATGCGTTCTTGCTCGCGCTCCTCAGCGGTTCCCTCACGCTCGTCCGCGAGCCGCTCACGCTTGTTAGCGACGTCCTCGCGGTGATTGGCGATCCGGTCGCGCTCATCCGATAGCCGGTCGCGCTCATCGGCAATCCACTCACGCCTGGCGACCGTACGCTCCCGCTCCTCGAGCGCTAGCTCACGCTGATCATGCAGCCGGGTGCGCTCCTGCTCCAGCACCACATCTCGTGCCCTGAGCTGATCGTCCTTGCGAGTGATCTCCGCGCTGCGGCGCTGAATCTGAGCCCAGGCGGCGTCGCTGCGCTGCTCGAGCCAGTTCTCGCGCAGCCGCTCAAGCTCGGCCCGCTCTGCCGCCAACTGCGCCCGCTCACCCTCCAACGCGGCGCAACGCCGCTCGAACTCGGCCCACTCCGGCTCCTCCCGGTCCTCCCACCGTGCGGCGGCCGCCAGGTGACGCTCCGCGCTCTGCTCATGGACGCGGGTCGCGTGATCGTGGGGGCGCTGGTGGCGACCCGGCAAGTCAGTCCTCGCTGACCTCGGTCCGCGCCTGCTCGGACTCTTGCCGGACGAGCTCACGCTCGCTGGCGGCGATCTCCCGGTCCACCTTCGCCTGATCCCGCAGCCCGGCCTGGCGCTGGCGCTCCTCTCGCTCCTCACCGCGTTCGACTCGCTCCCGTTCATGCTCGCGCTCGAGACCCTCCCGGTGGTTGGCGATCAGCTCACGCTCATTGACCTCGAACTCGCGCTCATCGGCCAGCGCCTCACGCTCATCCGCAAGCCCCTCGCGCTCGTTCGCGAGCTGGTCACGCTGGTTGGCGATCTGCTCGCGTCGCTCCGCCGCCCGCTCGCGCGCATCCAATCGACCAATCCACTGCTCAACCCGCTCGGTGACCTGCTCGCGGCGCGCCGCGACCCCCTCACGCTCCCGAACCACCGCCTCCCGCTCCTCAGCGATCCGCTCACGCTCCTCAGCTATCAACTCCCGCTCCACCGCGACCCGCTCGCGCTCCTGCGCAGTCCGGATCGTCACTCCCCGCTCGAACTCATCAAACTGCCGGCCCGCCGGACCGGCCGCGGCACTTTCCTCAGAAGTCGCCATCTGGACATCATCGCTCGCGTTCCCGCCCGCGTCATCCGCAGCCAACAAGGGTCCGAATGGCGGATAACTACCTACCGTCCGTCAGCCCCCCTGAGACTCAGCCGGACGCCGGTGCGCTGATGGCGAGCTCGGCCCAGACGTGGGTGCTCCCCGCGTGCGCTCCCCAGGCGAGCGAGAGAGCGTCGACGATGCCAAGGCCGTGAAGCGTCTCAGCGTTTCCCGCTCGGATCGTCGCGTCGTTGCCCTCGTCCGCGACATCGATGCGGATACGCCCACGCCGCCGGCTTACCCGCAGCCTGATCGCACCACGGCCGTGAAGCACGGCGTTGTTGACGAGCTCCGACACGACCGTCTTCGCGTCGGCGAGCTCTTCGGCGAGTTCGGTGCCCAGATGCACATCGAGAAGTCGACGAGCGACTCCACCGGCCGCCGGCGCGCGAGGAAGCTCGACGTGAAACAGCTCACCGCGAAGATGCTTGGCGTCCGCTCGGACCCGGGTCGCGCGCTGACACGCGCGCGCCGCGATCACCCGATTGCGTGTGAACGCATCACGCAAACCAGCGGACGTTTCGCAGAGCACGTGAAAGTCGGCCTTGCGGTGCTCAAGGTCCGACGCCACCTGCGAGCTGCCCCCTGTGAACACGCGCTTCCCCTCCGGGTTGTCCTTCCTTGACAGATCGCGGCCTAGAAGCAGTCAGGTCGTGCACGGCCCCGTACCTACCGCTGCCTCCCGGGCGGCACAGGCGCACCGACGCCGGATCATCCCCCATAGCCGCAGCCTGTCAACCGTCAAGCACGCTCACGGTTGGTCAGCAACATCGTCCCGGGGCGGCACACAGGAGTCCAGGCCACGCTCGATCGAGCTGGACCACCGTTGCTGTGCTCTCTAATTGATCATCGGTTAATAGCGGATGAGCATGGATATTCTCGTATATGCTCATCTCATCTGATACTGTCCTCTGTTAACCGATGTTATTCGAGGAGGGTTGATGACGAGTCGACTGGGTCGGTGGGTGCTGGTGGTTGCGGCCGCGGTGGCGCTTGCTGGCGGGGTGCCGGGGTTGGCGGCGCTGCGTGCGGCGGGGCTTAACGGGACTGCCCCGGCGGGAGCGGCCGCGTTCAGGCAGCTGATCTCAACACTGACGAGCAACTGGGAGTGGCTGATCGGGACCGGTGTGGGCCTGGTCCTGGTGCTGATCGCTGGGTTGATGATCGCCGGGTCTCAGCGGGCGCCTGATCATCTGTTCCGGGTGATCGGGGGGATCATGTTGATCCTGATCGTGATCCCGGCCGTTCTGGCCTGATCGGGGTTGCCGGTGCGTATGGGCACGCGCATCGCGATGGCGGCGGCGGTGTCGGCCGTGATTTCCCTCGCCGGTGCGGCGCCGGCTGCGGCCGCGGCGGGTGGTCACGTTCCGCTCGCGGGCGCGAGCATCATCGGCGACGTCTTCGGATCGATCGGCCACGCTGTCCTTGGGGCGTTCTCATGGACGATCGGCCTGGCGAGCCGGTTCATCTTGACGACGGTCGGCGCGCTTGTGCGGATGCTGATCCCGCGCTCGTGGGCGAGCGAGGGCATTCACATCATGGAGTGGATCGTCGCTGTCCCCAACTACGCGGGGACGGTCACCACGCCGTCGGGGGGCACGGTGTACGGGTTCGGAGGGATCAACGCGCTCCGAGACTTGTTCACCTGGATCGGCGTGGGGCTCTTGCCGCTGACGTTGCTGTACGGCACGACACGGGCGATGATCGGCGAGCGCGGTCACGTGGCGGTTCCGCTGGCGCGGGTGTTGGGGATCGCGGCGGTGCTGGTGTCTTACCCGTACTGGTGGACGCAGGCGGCGGCGATGACCGACACGGTCACGCACATGGTGTTAGGGCTGCCGCGGGTCGCGGACGGCTTGCACCAACTGATGCTGTACGCGGTCGACGGGGTGGCGCTCGGCGGCTGGCAGCTCGTCGACCTGTCGCTGATGGCGGTGGTCGCGATCGAGTTGCTCTCGCTCATCTTCCTGAAAGTCGTGATCATCCTGCTCGGCGCGCTCTTGTACGCCACCGGACCGGTCACGATCGGCCTGGTCGCGACCGAATCGGGTGCCGCGCTCGCCCGCGCGTGGGCGTCGGCGGTCGCGATGCTCATCGCGCTGCCGATCGTGTGGGCGACCCTCTTCGCTGTCGGCGCCCTGCTGGTCGGCGACGCCGGCACCGCCGGTCCGCTAATCGCAGGCGACAGCACGATCGGGTCGCTGCTCGGCGGGGTCATCCTCGCCGTCGCCGGCGCGGCGTCGCTGTGGTTGTGCCTTCGCGCGGCGCGCGAGGCCATGGGGCTCTTGCGGATGCAACTCGGTGGTCTGCTCGCCCTCAGTCACCGTGGTTCCTCGGTCTCGACTCGTGTCACGGCGTCCCGGTCGAGTTCGGTGGACTCGCTACGGCGCTTCGGCACGCGGGTGGCGCAGGCGGCAGGCGGCGCGGCCGGTGAGCTTGCAGCGGCGGGCACCGCCGGCGCCGCGGCCGTCAGAGGCGGCCGCGCGCTCGGCTACCTGGGGCAGCGCGGCGCGATCGGCACAGCGGCAGCCGGCGGACGCGCCGCCGCTGCGCTCGCGACCCCTCGCGCTGCGGTCCTGGTGGGCCGCTCGCGCGCGGGTGCCGTCGCGGTCCGGATGGCGAAAGCCGGAACCGCGAGCTGGCAAGCACCCCCGAATGGCCAGCCCGACCCGACCTCAGCCAACGGTCACGGTTCCAGGTCACACGGTGCCCCCGTGAGGTCCAGCCGCGGTTCATCACGAGACCAAGACAGCCGCGCGACCGGAACCGCCGCCGCGTCGGCGACCACCGTCGGCGGCCGCCGGGGGGCGACGCCCTCACCGGACGCACGGCCGGCCGCTCGCGGGCCGGCTGAGGCCTCGGCGACGAGACCGGCGGCGGGCAAGGCCCGGGACACCGAGCGACGAAATGGTCGACAAGCGCCACCGCCGCCGCGCACGTCCACGCCGTCGCCGCGCGTCGGCAAGCGGCCCGGGAGAGGGAAGCGATGACGCCGACGCTGCGCCGGCTGAACGATCGCGAGCGCTACTACGGGCTTTCCTGGCCGGGTTGGGTCGCGGTCGCCGCCGCCGCCGGGATCCTGTACGGCGCGATCAGCGTCTCGCCGTTCGGGTTTCGCGCGACCGTGACCGTGGTCGTGCTCGCGCTCGCGTTCATCGCGAGCGTGGCGCTCGCTTTGCAGGGGCAGACGATCGGACCGGCCAGATACCTGCTGGCGCTCTACCGCTACCGCCGAGCGGCCAAGCAGCTCGCACCGCCGACGCGCCCTGACAAGCTCGGGCTCGTCCTCGACGTCGCACCGGGGGCGGAGGCGGAGCCGGAGCACGTTCTCGACGGAGCCGCCGCATGACCGCTTCGCTGGCGGGCCTGCTCCCGCTCTCGGTGCTCGAGCCGGACGGGCTGATCGTGACCGCGGATGGCTGGTACGTGCGGCTGATCGAGTGCGAGCGGGTACCGAACGCGTTGACGGCCGATCCAGTCACGCTCCGGGCGATCGAACGCGCGTACGCCAACGTGTGCCGCACGATCCCCGATCACCAGGGAATCGTCGTCTACGCGCAAACGGATCCCGTCCCGCTCAAAGAGGCGCTCCAGGACGACCTGGAGCTCACGCAGGCGGCCGCCGATGCTGACCGCGCTGCCGGTCATCACAGGCTGGCCGGGTCTCGCGAGCGACTGCTCGAAGCGACGACCCAGACCGTACTTGCCGCAGCCGGCGCCGAGCAGCCTGCTGTCGCGGCGCGCTGGTGGGTCGCGGTCCCATACTCGCCCCGGCCGGAGACAGCACGAGACCAGCTGCGTTCGCTCGCGGCCAGGTCCAGGGGCCGGACGCTTTGGTCGACGCATCGCGAGGCGGCGATCGAGAGCGCTCGCGTAAGCGCACAGATCGAAGCTGCCCTGCGCGCGGCCGGGATCGAGACCTATCCGCTGGACGGCACGCAAACGCTCGCGCTGCTGTGGGAGCGGCTACACCCCGCCACCGACAGCGAGTGCGATCTAGATCGCCTCGCCGCCGCCTGCCGCGTCGCGACGGCCACGACGGACGAGGAGGCACGCAACGCGCGTCACGCACTGCTGCTCGCGGCGTGCGACGGTGCCATGTGCGGGATCGACGCCGGCGAGGACCCCGGCTGGCTGCGCCACGCCGACGGCACGCTCGAGGAGATTCTGCACCTCGGATCCCCACCCGCTCAAACCGATGCCTCGTGGCTCTCGCACCTGCTGTGCTGTCCGCTGCCGGCCACGCTCGCCGTGCACATCGCCGTCGGCGGCCGGGCGCGGGAGCAGGCGCGCCAGCGCCGCCGCTGGAAGCGGCTTCGCGCGGCGGTGCTCTACAAGGAACGGCGCGATCGCCTCGTCGGCTCGGACGAGCAGGAGGCGCTCGAGGAGGCCGCGAGCGTTGACGCGGAGCTCGCCGCCGAGATCGGCGCGAGCGTCTACCGGGTCGGGATCTACTGCTCGATCCGGGATCCCCAGGGTCGGCTCGAGTACTTCAAGCGAACCGTCAAACAAACAGCGAGCGAGTTTCACGCGCTGACCAACGCGCGGGTGATCCGCGGGCGCAGGCTCTGCCTCCCCGGCTTCACCTCGACGCTTCCGGTCGGCGTCGACACGCTCCGCGCGACCCGCTCGTATGCGCAGAGGAACATCGCGCACTGCGTCGCGTTGACCTCGAGCCGCTGCGGCTCACCCGGCGGGGTGATCGTCGGTACCGCCGATCCCGGAGGAACGATCGAGCGGGCAGACCCATTCGACCCTGTCCATCCCCGGCGCGTCACGTTGATCGTCGGCCCGTCGGGCGGCGGGAAGACCGTGCTGACCAACGCGCTCTGCGCCCGCTACATCGCCCAGGGCGGTCGCACGTTCATCCTCGACCGCTCCTCCACCCCCGACGAACACGGCAACACCAAGGGCACCGGCCACTACGACACGCTCGCGTCACTGATCCCCGGCTCCCGGCGCGTACAGGTCGGACACGCCGGCGGCGACGTGATCTGCCCGTGGGACGTAGCCGACCCCGCCCGAGTGCCGGCCCACAAAACCGAGCTGCTGCTCGCACTGCACGCGCTGCTGATCGGACACGCCCACGACCCCGAGGGACGAGTCAGAACGCTTGACGCCGACGAGGAGACGCTGATCCGCACCGGCATCGAAGCCGCCTACCTGCTCGCCGGCGAGACCGACGGGCGGCCGCGCGAGCAGCTGCTCATCGACGCCCTAACCGAACGCGCCGCCGGCGGCTCGCTCACCGGCGCCAACGCCGACCGGCTGCAATCACTGCTGCTGCGACTCGAGCCCTACGGCGAGCACGGCTCGCTCGCCCACATCGCCGACCGGGCGACCACCGTCCCGGCGGACACGCCGCTGACGCTGTTCGACTTCACCGGCCTGTCCGAGCGGCTCACCCCGGCGCTCATGCTCGCGACCGTCGAGTACGTCGAGCGGCAAGTGCAGAGGCTGCGGCGGGCTCGCGTCGACGGCGCGCTCGATCATCTCGGGTCCTGGGCGGGCAAGTGCCAGCTGATCGTCGAGGAGGGCTGGGCGCTCACCCAATCGCCGGCGGCGGGGGCGTGGCTGAACGAGTATGCGCGCCGCTCCCGCCACTACGCGCTGTGGCTGATGTTCGTCTCCCAGCACTTCCGCGACCTGTCAAACGAACAGGGCCGCGCGCTGCTGGCCAACGGAGCGCTCAGCTTCTGCCTGCGCAACGACCGGGACGACCTCGAGCACGCCCGCGAGCCGCTCGGGCTCTCCGACACCGACCTCGCCCAGATCCAGGCGCTCCCCAAACAACACGGCGTGTACTCCACCGTCTACATGGTCTCGGCCCGCGGCCGCGGCGCCGTCCGGGTCGCGCTCGGCGATCTGGAGTACTGGATCTGCTCATCTGACCCAGAGCACGACCAACCCCGCCGCGCCGCCGCGCTGCGCGAAACCGAAGGCGACCCATGGGCTGCGCTGGAGATGCTGTGCACCGCGAGCTGGCACGAGCGATACCGCCAGGCCAACGGAGCCGCAGCATGACCGCGCCGGTCGGCGACGCCGGTCGCCGCAAGCACCGCAAGGTCCCGTGGCTGCTCGCCGGCGGCGCGTTCATGATCGTGATCTCGCCGGTGGTGCTGTTCGCCGGCGCCGAGAACCCGCCCTGCCAAGC
>Ga0335073_10004085_pt1 | contig 20413 bp, 12 predicted proteins | sample Lox_Sample_22_FD_207093 | JGI IMG/M metagenome (GOLD analysis project Ga0335073, IMG submission 207093) | Soil microbial communities from Loxahatchee National Wildlife Refuge, Florida, United States - Lox_Sample_2.2 | ecosystem: Environmental > Terrestrial > Soil > Wetlands | place: USA...
TCAACCACAATTCATGGGACCAGACCAGGCTCATCGACTGGACGCTCGAAAACGTGGCCTTGACCAATCCCCCGGGGACGCACTGGGCTTTCTCCAATTTCGGATACTGTCTTCTAGGGCGTGTGATCGAGCAGGTTGCAGGCCAAGCCTATGCGGACTACGTCCAGAACGCGGTGCTGGCGCCTTGCGGCATCGTCGGCATGCGCATCGGGGGTAACAGCCTGAAGCAGCGCGCTCCCAACGAGGTCGTCTACTTTGGGCAGTACAACGAGGATCCCTACAAAATCAACGTAACTCGCATGGACGCAAACGGAGGCTGGATCGCGACGCCCTCTGCGCTGGTGCAGTTTCTCAACCACATCGGCGGGTCGGGAACAATCCCCAGCATCCTGAAAGCAGAAACTATCCGGGCGATGAGCACCCCAAGTCCGGTCTTTCCCAACACGTCAGCGGCTAAGTATGCACGAGGGTGGATGGTGAATTCGGGCAATTTATGGCATAACGGCAGCTTCCCCGGATCAACGACCATCATGGTACGAACAGCGACCGGCATGTGCTGGGCGGCTCTCACCAATACCCGCACGGAGCCACACGACGAAATTGATAGCGCGCTTGATGAATTAATGTGGAGCATAGCCCACTCCGTGCCGGCGTGGAATGCCTGAGCTGATGTAACTCGCGGCTCCGCAACACCACGTAAAAATCACGGGGGCGTGATTGTTCAGCCGCTTCGGTTGTGGAGAACGCCCGAGCGGATCTCCGCACGCTAACCGCTGACATTCCACCATGAAGCCGGCTGCCCTATCGCCTGGGCGCGTTTCAGCAGACGATCGATGCTTCTCGCAAGATCAATGATCTCGCCCTCACCCCGCAAGTCGAGTTCGATTGATTGCTTCCCGGAAGCTGCATGATCCACAGCCTCGCGAAGGCTCACCAGCGGCTTGACAACCTGGCGCGGCAAAACAAAGCTAATCCAGACGCTGAACAGAAAAGTTAGCACCGAGACGATACTGAGAACCCATTCGGCGCTGTGAATCAGGCGCCTGGCTTCTTCAAGGTCCTTCTGAACGCGCGCCCAGCTCCTCGCCTCCAACTGGGCAGCCATGCCCAGAACCTGTTCACTCGCCGCCTGAAGTTCTGGAGTAACCGAGCGTAGGGTTGGATTCTCCTGGCCGACGATCTTGGCCAGTTCCGTGTCGAATGACTGCACCTGGTCCTGGACCTGGCGAACAAGCTGGGCATTTTCTGTCCGCCGCGTATGACGTATCAAAGCGTTCAGGTCTGCCTCGTAAGCAGCCACGGATTGCTGAACCCGCTGCGCGGTTGTTGCGCCTGGTTTTTCCAGCTGTGCCACGGCAGTTGCCAGGTGATGCCTGTACTGGTCCACTGATTTCGTAATAGTTTGGGTTGCACTCCGTTCATCGGGCTCGAGATCGTCTATCTTTTGAATCGCTCCGTCTATATCCTGCAAGGCTCGCTGATTGGTCTTAAGGTATGCGCGGTCCTGCAGCCAGAAGTAATCCCGCTCGTTCCTCCGGGCTTCCAACATGTGGACAGAGATCTGCTCCGCGAGCGTCGTCGCCGGCGCGTCAATGTTCACTATGCGATTTACAATGGAGCCCATTTCAAACAAATAGTAGATGGTGATGAAGATAACCGGCGCAAGGACGATTCGTACAATCGCGAGCGCGTAGATGACTCTGTGCTTCAGTGAACCTCCCGCTGCGAAAACTCGAAAGGTCTTAGGAATTCTTCCCGGCATCGGTGAGCCTCTCTGGAGGAGCCAACTGACTTTATTGCTGGACATCGCGAGTCCCATGGCACTGGCTTCGGACGGGAGGCTGTCTCCTGGGTTAAGAGTTTGTGCCGTCCCACAGGGAGCCTCGGAACCGTCACCCACCAGAGGAGGATGTGTGCACTGGCTGGGCTTTATGGTAATCAAAGTAGGTCTCATCGTCAGACGAATTGTGATTAAACAGGAAAAGGACCTTGGCACGGGCCTTCATCGAGAAATGCTTGGGTAGCCAGATGTCGTTTTCAACCGGCATTTTTTCCAACTCGAAGCGCGTGCCTGGTTCCACTTTCGCCAGAAAGCCTGCGATCGATACAGGGTGTATGACTTGAGCTTCAACTTTCACCCACTGTGAAGTCTTTTTATCGATCCATAACGTGCCCTGCATTCCGAGCAGCACCTGCGTTTCCATGCTTGGCGGTTGATAACCGGGGCGAGGCGTGGCTTTGAGGACATAAACATCATGACCATCGACAGTTGCCTCACCCTGGAGCGTGAAATCGAACGCCTTCGTTAGCTGTTCCATGAGAGCATGATCACGCTTCCGACCCTCCTCGTATTTAGCGATGCGCGCTTCTCTTTCGGATTTCGATTCGTTACGCCTTGCGGCGATGACCGCATCCAGCTTCTGCTGTTCCTGCGCCTGTTGCCGTGCCGACAGCGGCTCGCCGTTCACCTTGACCAAGCGATTGTAAGGAGATCCTGCGATCATCATGACCGAGAAAGTCTTGGTTCCGCCGCCCGGCTCTTGATCGCGCTCAAAATTGTCGAAGGTTGGCTGAGCTTTCCAATCCCGCGCGTTGGCCTGGACGGACCGGGCGATGATGGCTTGAGGGGTGGGGGACTCCTCCTGGGCGGAGCTGCCCGGGATACACGCGATACAAAGGAAAAACCCGACAAAGCCCACCCGCACATTACCGCCCATCTTGCCTTCCCTCTGCCCCGTGCCGATTCTTAGACACGGATGAACTTGGCAGAAAGTTAGATGCTTTGCGGCGAATTGCGGGCGAAAGAAGGTCAAGTCGCGGCAGGGTCGCTCCCATATGTCTACAACTTTGTCGATGTCATACTCCCTTTCAGGCGGAAAATATCATCCCTAACTGTAGAGCTAGCGGGCAACCCTTTGGGAACCCGCAGTCAGATCGCTGGAGCAACAATCTTGCCCGCAAAGCCAACAAATTCCGGCAACAGGCCATCGCCGCCCCCAGGACAATGGTGGGCGCTCATTTGGAACGCGGTATTTATACTCTGCGCGCTTTGGATGTGGCAGAATGCGGCTCGACAAATCCGTTTTCGCACGATCCCGTACAGTGAATTCAAAAAGGATCTCAGCCAGGGCGAGGTGGTCGAGTGCTCCGTAGGAGCCACCGAGATACAGGGCAAGATTCAGCCCAAACCCGCTGCGTCGTCGAAGGGTCCAGCCTCCAATCACACAACCGGCAGTCCTTCCGGCACCCAGCCTGCACAGAAGCCTGCTCCGCCATCCAGGCCTTCACGCCAAAACACGCCAGCCGGCAAAGCCAAGAGTAGTACCGCCTCACAGGGGTTTATGTTCCGCACGGTGCGCGTTGAGGATCCAAATCTGGTTGCGGAGTTGCAAAGGGAAGCAGTTCAATTCACCGGTGTTCGCCCGAGCTTCATTTCGGAATTCCTTTGGGCCTGGGCCTTGCCTATCGGCTTGATGATTCTGGTGTGGCGCTTTCTTTCCAAGAGAATGCAGGGTCTACGGCAATCAGTGATGAGCTTTGGATCAAGCGGCGCCAAGCTCGCAGCGGAGCAAGACGTGAAGGTTACGTTCGACGATGTGGCGGGATGCGAGGAAGCCAAGTATGAGCTCGCAGAAGTGGTCTCGTTCCTGAAGAATCCTGAACTGTATAAGAGCGTTGGCGCGAAGATCCCGAAAGGAGTGTTGCTGGTGGGCCCACCCGGTACGGGAAAGACCTTGCTGGCGCGAGCCGTTGCAGGAGAGGCTCACGTACCCTTCTATTCCATCAGTGGAAGCGAATTTGTGGAGATGTTTGTTGGAATCGGCGCTGCCCGTGTGCGGGATCTGTTCGAGCAGGCCAAGGGACATGCCCCGTGCATCGTCTTCATTGACGAGTTGGACGCTGTCGGGCGGCAGCGAGGAGTACATATTGGAGCTGTAAATGACGAGAGGGAACAGACGCTGAATCAACTATTGGTAGGACTGGATGGCTTTGAGGCGAACGTCGGAGTTGTCGTTTTGGCAGCCACGAATCGTCCCGATGTTCTCGATCGTGCGCTGCTGCGGCCTGGGCGATTCGATCGCCAGATCGTGGTGGATGCTCCTGATCTCGAAGGGCGGGACGCGATTCTAAGAATTCACGCTCGCGGGAAACCCCTGGCAGAGGACGTGGATTTGCGCAAAATCGCACAGGAAACACCCGGATTTTCTGGAGCTGATTTGGCCAACCTTATGAATGAGGCGGCCCTGCTCACGGTTCGCCATAAAGGCGCGACGATTGGTCAGAAAGACCTGGAAGACGCCGTTGAAAAAGTCGTGGCTGGTCCCGAGCGCAAGAGCCGTCGAATGAGCCCGGAGGACAAGCGGCGGGTCGCCTTCCATGAAGTGGGGCACGCTCTGGTAGCTACTTACAGCAAGCATATCGATGTCGTCCGCAAGATCACCATCGTGCCTCATGGACGGTCCGCGCTTGGATACACCTTGCAACTGCCTGAGGAGGACCAGTATCTGATGAGCCGGGCGGATCTGCTTGACGAAATCAGGAGCATGCTTGGCGGCCGAGCAGCCGAGGATATTGTGTTTAACGAGATTACGACCGGCGCCGAGAACGATCTTGAGCACGCAACCGCGTTGGCGCGCCGGATGGTCTGCATATATGGAATGGGCAAGTCAGCCGGCCTACTTCATTGCGGGCAGCCGGGTGACCCGTTTCTTCCTGTCTCAGGAGAAGGTTTGATGCAAAGGGACTGCAGCGAAAGAACCGCGGGGGCAATCGACGATGAGGTGCGGGGGATTCTCGATGCCGCGTATGCGGATTCAAAACAAATCCTGCAGCAACACCGTTCGGAACTGGATTCGATAGCTCACGAACTCCTTCAACGCGAAACCTTGGACTCCCAGACGTTCAAGGATCTGATCAATCAATCGAGAGGGGCCAAATCATCAAAGATCGCATAGCCGGCGATTGAAAACCGGTGTTTGCATCAGGGCACCACTTCACGTCAGAACATAAGCGGTCGAAAACAGTACACAGTTTTTTTGATACCTGCAAACTGTCCTTGATCTCTGTTGGTTGCGCTAACCCTCACGGCGCTGGCGAGGCCTTTCTCATCTTTTCGCCAGCTAACGATACCTCGCCCGAGATGCCGCGGGAGAGAAACCGCGGCGAGTACTAGCTTTGGGGCGTGAAAGCGGAATAACTGTGCGGCTGCAGAGTTATGCCAAAGTGCATGCGGCTGGGAGTGCCGCGCATCATCCACGCGCCGAAGCCACGCTGTGGTGTGGTTGGCGTCCCGGTAATTTCGTCACCGGTTTCTACATTCTTTATCTTCCCGGTGTTGCCCGCGATCGAAACCGTAACTGTAACTGGACGATCCAGGAAGGACTCAACGACAAAGCCGCCATTATCATAGGCAAACAGACTCACCTGGCTGGGACCGTCGAGGCGCACCGGGTAATCACCGAGAACGAAGCTTTTGATGCCGGAAACAACCACCGGCGGATAGGCGTAGAGATCACTGAAGTTATCCGGTATGGTCAGGATGAACAGCGTTCCCTTAGAATAGTGATCCGACAACAGTATTGGAAAGCCGTTGCCATTCGCGATGGCACGGAGCATGGGAACCGCGTCATTGGTGACATAGTCCAGCACAGGCAGAATGACATTGGAATTGCCACCCGGCTCCGCTTCGTAAGGTCCTCCGAATGGACCTGCATATTGATTCACGTCTACCTTGCGGGTGGTGTACCGGACATTGACGATGTCCTCGGGGCCCTTATCCTGCAGGGCCTGTACCAAGCCGGAAGTAATGATCAGGTTTTTACCCGCTTGAAGATGAGCCTTCATCTTAGCCAGAATTTGAGGATCAAAGGCGGCTTGCTTGGTGAGCAAAACCAACTTGGCGTCGTCGGGAAATTTGGGATACATCTCGATCGGTAAACCGATCATCCCCAGGTAGTTTTGGAGAAAGTCCTCTCCGGAGGAATTGAAGGGCTTGTAACTGGGGATGCCAATAGGTTTGCCCATGGCCCCAACGACAGGGTCGATCGCCCCAAGCGCGCATCCCGCAACGCCCGCCATGGTGGAGTGTTCGCCGGGGTGCTCTTTCTCGTATTCGTTCACCATCTGCTGATAATCGAAGCTGGTATGGATCGCGCTCCACGCATTGCGCTGACCGGGAAGCGCCGGATTCAGCAACTCCGTCCATTTGAACAGCATGATAGTGGGCGCCTTAGCCAGCATCGTGTCCCAAAGCTGCTCGGCATAGCGATCAACATAGCTTACGGCGCCAGTATCGACCCAGCCTCCGCCATTTCTTCCCGGCGCGATGTTTTCGAAGTAGCGGAAGATTTCGTAGCTCTCGTACTGCTGCAAGTGCTGGGGTGTGAGCGTGGGATCGCGGGTCTCGTTGCCTGTCCAGATGCCGTCAAAGATTTCCGGCTCGTTCTTCAGGTCGTAGCCATTGTCCTGAAAAGACTCGTACCAGTTGGGAAATTTGATGACCACCTTTACCTTGGGATTCACGGCCTTCGCCGGACCCACGATCAACTCCCGCGAAACCTGATCCATCAGCTTCAGGCGAAAATCAGCCCAGCTCTGGCTGCCCTTGGCCGCAATATCGGCATCTGTTTTGGTGTTGTTGAAGTAGAAGTCGTCGAGGATGATCTCGTCGAAATGGCGGGCGGTCTTCTCCGACACCATTTTGACGTACGCCCGATCTTTAGGATCGGTGTAGGTGAAGGACTGAAAATTGTTGGACTCCATCACTGTGAGCCCCATACCCCCGGCAACTTCCACGCCACGGTCCAGAAAGAACTTCTTCACCTGCTCGAGTAGAGCATCATCCGCCAACTTGCTGCTGCGATAGGTTTCGAGATAGACCTTATCGACCTTTACCTGCTGGGTGATAGTTTTCCAGGTGCTTTCCAGGTAGTGCGGGTCTTTCATGTCTTCGACGACATATTCTGGTATGTAAACCGCTACTTTGAAGTTTTTGTAGCTTCCGGTCGCGGGCGCTGCTGGCGAAACCGACGAGAAGACAAAGCACAGAATAGCCAAAAGCACCTTGGCCCTGGGGCGGGACATGAACACGGCTCCTCCATCAGCAACGCTGCCGCTTACTGCGAAGCTTTCCTGACGAGGGCAGCGCGAATTCGTCATCGTACCACGACGTTTGATAGCGAATCGATGGATGGATGCGTTCCAAAGGAAGGTAGCGTCCGCGCACCGCGCCGGCCAGCGACAAAGAGGCCTGGCGCGAAATCATCCAGGCATGCCGGCCGTAGTTGCTACGCTTTTCCGGGCAGGGTCTTGCGGGAAGGCACCTTGCGCGGTGGTAGCCGGATGGCTCCCTCATGCCTCACGGCGCGCCACGCTGCCCATTGCTGCTGCCAGCGCAATATTTTGTGGCGCACTCGTCTTTCCGCGCGGCCACGTGCAGCCGGCCACAATAGCTTCGCGTATTCCGCCCGCGGGAAGCCCGCCAACGCACGCTTGATGCCGCCGGGAGGCAGCGAAGCGGCATTATTCAAGACCGACACGATGTAGCGCCTCCGATCGAGCACCGGATGCACGAAAGCAGCGCGCTCGCTGGGATTCAGATTTTCTTCAAGGGTCGGCGGGAACCAGTCGCAACGCGATACGTCCCCGAAAGCTGCCAAGGATAACCAGTTCAAGCCTGCCCGTGCCGTCTCCGTCGGCACAAACACTTCACTGCTCGGCCAGCCACCAAAGGAGGCATTCGCCATCTCCACCCGTCGTTGACGCAGCAGTCTAAGTGCGGCCGAGGAGTGCAAAGTCACATTGAGCAGCGCCAACTTGACTTCGCCACGCTCGTATACATCATGTTGGTAGGCCCGCCAATGCCACGTATCGAACGAACGCGCGATGGGCAACGCCAACAGGTCAGCACCCTGGGCTGCAGCGCGGCCGACAAGCTCTTCGATTGAGCATTGCACGACGCAGTCATATTCGACGAACACGTAATAGTCGTAATCCGGATGATGCTGCTGGAATTGGTAGTGGGCATAGTCCGGATTCCACCACAACACACCTCCCAGCCCGAACCGCATCGGCAAACCCGAGGCTTCCAGATCAGCGCAGGTGAAGCGTTGTACACGCTCAAATGGGATCGGTCCTACAGAACCATTGGTCTCATCGATCTGGACGTAGAAATCCAGTTTGCCCGCGGCTGCAGCCAGCCGGTGCGCCTGCCTTTCGACGAACGCGTCCCACGAATACGTTTTGAAGACAACAGCACAACGATAAGATGTGGTCAAAGTCATCATTTGCTACTTCCGGCGAAATGGTTAGCTTGCCTTTGTCGGCGGGAGCGTGCGCTGTTAGTCGGCGGCGACTTCTCCGCTGGAACGGCTCTTGCGTCGCCCGTACAGAGGCGTCCTTCCACCCAGAACCTCGTGCACGTTCTGCGCCACATATTCAACCTCATCGCGCGTCATGCCGTCGAACAGGGGCAGACTGATCATTCTCGCCGCCACCTCATCACACACGGGCAATGGGCCGGCCACACAACGGTCGCGGAAGTATGGCTGTTCCATCAAATGTGGGCTAAAATACGCACCCGTTCCAATACCACGATCTTCCAATTGCGCTCGGATCGCAGTTCTCTTCCTCTTATATTGCCCGGGTAGCAGGGCCGGGGTGAACTGGTGAGCTTGTAAGCCGGTTGTACGCTGCTGAAATTCCAGTTGCGGCAACAATTTCCGGTAGTGCTCCAGCAACGTGGCGCGGTCGCGGCAGATGCGCTCGTAATCGGGTAATCGAAGCTCGCACAGCAGTGCTCCCACTTCACTCAGCTTGGCATTCAGGCCCGGCATGGTGGCCGAGCGCGGCTCGCCAAACCCGAAACTGCTCATTGTCCGCAGTCTGGCGATACGATCAGGGTCCGCACTGTAGATCAATCCGGCCTCGCCTGCGGCAAATGACTTGGTTGCGTGCATGGAATACACCACGCTTCCCGCAAAGTCACTGCCGAAGCCCAGCCCATGTTCATCAAACGTGCCCAGAGAAGCTGCGGCGTCCACCACCACAGGCAACCCGAGTTGTTGCGCGATCCGGGTGTAACGCTGCAGATCGATTGCATATCCGAAGGTCGCATACGGCATGACTACGGCAATCTTTCCTGCGTAATCCCGGAGCATCTTCGCTTCCGCGGAATGATCTGCCGACCAGCTCTGGGGATGAATGTCACAGAGCAACGGTGTAAGCCCGCACCAGATTGCTGCATGCGCTGCAGCGGCAAAGGTAAAGCTGGGCATCAACGCGTACTGCCCTCGAGCTGGTTCGCCCACCGCTTCTTTCACTGCCAGCATCAGCCCGATCGTTGCATTACAAACTGTCATGCAGGCGCCTTTTCCGCCAAAAAAGCCGTCCAGCATCTTTTTCTCGAACCGCGTATTGACTGGGCCGAAGTTACTGAAAATCCCGCTCTCTTCCAGCAACTGCAGTTCGTTGACAGAAAGCGAAAGACGTGGAGGTGCAGGACGAGTCATGGGTACTTTCATGCCGGCACCACCTGGGGCACATCCGCGTACGGTTGATGAGTCGACCAGGGTTTTTCGTATTCCTTCTGGCAGGGAGTAAGCAGGGCATCGACAATCAGCCCGCCCACGTCACTTTGCCAGAGCCACAAACCGTTGGCCTGCCCACGAAAGCTTGGCTCACCACCCAGCTTGCCGTGGGGCACAAAGCCTGCCGCTAGGCCGATGGCAAAGAGGTCGGGCAGGGGCTTGCCCTCCGCGTCCATGACGCGGCACTGACCATCCACCAGGGGCGCCTGCGGACCCGTTTGCGAATGCAGCCGGACCTCACGTCCCGCGGTGTCGAGCACCGTCAACGCGCGCGGCCGGTAGCCCAACGCAGCGATCACCAGGTCAGCATTGTCCAATAGGGCCAAAGATTCTGCATCGTTTTCACCCAGCCGGTGCAGTTGCAGCCGAGGCTCGGCGGGACGGCCGCCGAGGCCGCGTGCCCGCATAATCAACTCTCGAGAGTCCAGGCGGAAACCAGCGAGACGAAAAACTCTTCCACTCACGGGACAGATGTCGTCGGGACCAAACTCCGTATAGTTGTCCGCCCGTGCGGCTTCCACATTGGGATAGAAGATGCGTAACGGTCGTCGATGCAGAATAGCGACGCCGTGCGGGCCGAACGTGACCCCGGGCATTTGATTGAGCAATGCCTGTGCAAGCGCCGCGGCACTGGTGGAACCACCTACGATGGCGACACGGGGCGGATGGCCAAGTGTGCCTAAACGCCGGGCTACCGCCGAGAATCCTTCGCGGCTGATTACATCCCCGGACTGCAATAGCCGATCTCCGCATCGCTTCACCAGGTTCACGCCCGCCACATCTTCCTGCTGCAGGCGTTCGACTGGCTGGTTGGCGCCGGTTGCCAAAATCAGGTGGCGGGACTCGATGGTGCGTTCGCGCCCGTTGCGCGTATCTCTTACCCTGGTAAGCCACCCATCGCTTGTGCGCTGAGTTGAGACCGCTGTGTGGTATTTCAGCACCTTGCCTTTGGGCGCGGCAGTCACCACATCGTTGATCGCTTTCCCGACAACGGCAAGAAACTCCCCGGCGCGGTGCAATGGCACGGCTCTGTCACCCGCCGCGAACACTTCCTGGGTGATGGGATGGTTGCGCAGGGCTGCTAATTCGCTGTCGGGTGGACCAGCAAGACAGTCGGCAAAGCTGAAGCCCGTACTGTCGGAGTTAATACACCAACGGCCGATGCTTCCCTCGCCCACGGCACCCGACTGCTCCACTACGGTAACTCCCAGGTTGAGTACTTCCGCGAGCCGGCCACGCCGGTGAGCTGCTAACAGCGGGGCCACGCCGGCCGGCCCCCCACCGATAATGACTACTCCTGTGCGCTCGAAGCTCAAGGTCACCTTCTGCGGCGTAGTCGTGCGAAGATACACAACGCCATCCAAAGCAATTTGTGGGGGATTTCTTTGGGGGATGGGTAAGTCCTGGGGCTATAAACCCTGGTCGTGCGATGCCAGGCCGGCCCCTTATCTGTCAAGTCTGACGGTACGATTTCCGGGGTGCAAAATCAAAAGATTTGCTGGCCGGTGGCAAACGAAAGGAAATTACCCTCGGGTAATTTCCCGGCCGGGGACAGATTTGAACGTAACCACCCCGCCTGGGTCGCCTATACCAGGAAAGTGCCCCTGCGTGAAAACCCAGTTTTTGGATCAGGGCACGATTTTAGTCGTGCGCAAATGCTTGTAAATAGCCCGGGCTTCAGCCCCGAGGTATGTCACCTAACACCAGCTTAGGTTTGCACAGACCCTTGACGAAAATTCCAGGCCAGCGTGAACTCTACTACTACCACCAAAGTGGAATAACATAACTCCACGAAAAGGTCACAGCTCGTGGGTGATGATGATCGCGTCGATACTCCTCAACGACTGACTGGTCGAGTACAAGCGTTCCGGGCGCATAAAGTGGAGTTGTCAGCTGCATGTACCAGCCCTTGAAATTTGGTAGAGCTCCCTCATGATGGCAACGGCGCAATACGCTCTGACTTCGGTAACGTCCAGCAGACAAAAGCCGCTGTAAACTGTCTCTCTTTGAGAAAAATTGACATGTAATATTTTCTTCCGCCACAGCGCCATACTTACTGGCGGTCTATGCCGTTTGGGACATTGCTGATATATACCAGCAATTTACCCTGAATACGGTTTCGGTATGTTCCTTCTCCCCCGCAAGAACTTACGTAATCCTTTTCCCGCGAGTGCCGTTCTGTCGCTGTCACTGATCGTTTTCGCAGGCTGTGGTTATACCGCAAATAATCCGGCATCTGTCAATAGCCCAGCAGGGGCAACCGCGGCTGTGCAAGGCGGAGTGCCCATTCAGGGTCATGTTGGAGGCGAGCAGTGGTGGGTCAGGAACGCGTCCATTCAGCTTTATTCCGTCGGAGTTCAGGGCGTAGCTTCTGCCGCGCCGGCGCTTTTGACACAATCGGTGTCGACGGACGCTAACGGCAACTTCAAAATTGCAGAATCCTACTCGTGCCCTTCTTCTACCTCGCAGCTTTATCTCGTAGCCAGTGGAGGTACCCCTGTCCCCGGCCCAGTTACGGGGAACCAGGCCATTGCACTGATGACGATGCTCGGACCCTGCAATGGTTTGTCGTCTTCGACGACTTATCCAATCAATGAAGTGACGACGATCGGCGCCGTGTGGCCCTTATCGCCTTACATGGCCTCAACCAGCCAGCTGGGTTCTAACCCGAATGATCAGTCTCTGACCGCGGCGCTTAGTCTGGTTAAGCAACTTGTCAATCTCCAGCAGGCCGTCTCACCCGGCGTGGGGGTGCCGGCGGGAGAGGCCGTTCAAACTGCAAAGCTTTATACTCTGGCCAATGACTTCCACACCTGCGTTCTATCGGCCGGTGGCGAGGCCGGCGACGGCAGCGCCTGTGGTCAGCTTTTCTCCCTGGCAACCGCCCCAGGGAGCGCTGCTCCCAAAAACACGATTGAGGCAGCTCTTCAACTGGCAAAAGCCAACCAGCTCAACCCTGAAGGACTATTTCAACTGGTACCTGGTAACCAGGCGTACCAGCCCATTCTTCCTGCTCCTCCCAGCAGTTGGGATCTCAATTTGATCACGATTCCGCCGCCGCCGACTTTCTCCCCGCCTGCAGGGGCGTATTCCGTGGGCCAGCAGATCGTGCTGAGTACTACTGCACCGGGGGCAGCTATCCACTACACTACCGACGGCAGTCAGCCTTCGTACTACTCTGCCGTCTACGACGGTCCTCTTGTCCTTTCCGCGACTGAAACCATTAACGCGGTTTCGATGACGGAAGCGATAAGCAGTTCCACAGCCACAGCCGCTTTCAGCCCCAGCACGAAGCAAAATGCGGCGGTAAATCCAAGCCAAGTATCGCTCTCCGAATCCCAGAGCCAGCAGTTCACTGCAAGCCTGCCTGGAGCATCGAATACCGCCGTCACCTGGTCCCTGAGCCCGGCCGTGGGCGCGATCTCCAGTGCCGGCCTTTACACAGCGCCTGCCTCCATTACCAGCGCGCAGACCGTGACTGTGACCGCAACCAGCGATGCCAATAAAGAGGTGAGCGCTCACGCTACGGTCTCGCTCACTCCTACTTCTACTGGGGCGGCCAAGGTGACGGTAAGTCCTGCCAGCGCTTCGCTAAGCGCGTCCCAGACCCAGCAGTTTTCGGCAGCCGTCACTGGTATATCGAACACAGCCGTCACCTGGTCCCTGAACCCGGCCGTGGGCACGATCTCGAGTGCCGGCCTTTATACCGCGCCCGCCTCCATTACTGGCGCACAAACCGTCACTGTGACCGCAACTAGTAGCGCTAATGGAACGGTGAGCGCCCACGCCACGGTCTCGCTCACTCCTACTTCTACCGGGACGGTCAAGGTGACCGTCAGCCCGGCCAGCGTGGTGCTGAGTGCGTCTCAGAACCAACAGTTCACAGCCGCAGTCACTGGAACATCGAATACTGCGGTCACCTGGTCCCTGAGCCCGGTCGTGGGCACGATCTCCAGCGCCGGTCTCTACACTGCGCCAACAACCAATGCCACCACACAAACCGTCACCGTCACTGCGACCAGCAGCGCGGCTTCCAGCGCCTCTGCAACGGCTACCGTCACTATCCTACCCAACTCCGGCACCAACTCGGGCACCGGCTCCGGTACGGGCAACACTTATTACCTGGCGCCTGCAGGGGGCGGGGGAAGCGACTCTAATTCCGGTTTATCGGCAACGGCACCATGGCTGACCCCCAATCATCCACTCAACTGCGGAGATGTCATCGTCGCGGCAGCAAGCACATCATATTCCTCCGCCAACTTCAGAAGTGGGAACTGGGGCAAGGTTTCATGCCCGTCGGCGAACGCGGTGGCCTGGCTGAAGTGCGCTCAGTTTGACGCCTGCAAGATCACAGTAGCCGGCGGCCAGCCGGGAATCTACGTCGATCAAAACTTTTGGGGAGTGCAGGGTTGGGAAGTATCGGCCAATAACAGCAGCGCCTCGTTCTGTTTCGGCGCCGCTCCCAACTACCAGACTCCGGTTACAATCCATCACATCATTTTTGCCAACAATGTCGCAAACGGATGCCAACAGGGCGGCTTCACCACCTTCAACAGCGGCAAAACCGCCAGCGAGGATTACATCGCCATTATCGGGAACATTGCCTACAATGCAGCCCAAAACGGCAATGAATGTTTCAGCGGTATCAGCATCTACCAACCTATTCAGTCAGACTCTCTCCCTGGAACCCACATCTATATAGCCGGAAACTTCTCCTACGGTAATGTCGATGCGAATCCCTGTGCGGGTGGAATGCCCACCGATGGAGAAGGCCTGATCTTCGACACATTTGACGGAGACCAGGGCGGATTACCGTCTTACGCGGCCCAGGCAGTTGCAGACAACAATATCTTTGTAAGTAATGGCGGGCGAGGATTGCAGGTGGGTAATAACAGCATCGGAAGCGGGCCCTTCGCCACCATCTATCTGCGGCACAACACGGTGTGGGGCAACAACGGCGATCGCAACCAGAACACAAGCGCCCTCTGCGGCGAACTGTCGCTGTTCCGGACAGTCAATACCACCGCCACCTCGAATCTCGCCGAGACAAATCAGGTTACCGGATGCGGCGACAATCCCATCTACGCCTTTTATGTCTGGGGAGGCAACGGGACAGATGATGTAGATCAGAACTGGGGATACGCCGTGAGCGGAACAACGAGTAGCGGCCTGTACAACAGCTCAGGCTTCTCCTTCGCGGCCAACAATATTTTTGGCCAGAATCCGCAATTCCCAAACCCGGTTGCTCCGCCGGCGCCGAGTTGTGGAGGTACCAGCAACGTCCCAGCATGTATGGCGACGGTGATCGCGAACTTCAAGCCGGCCAATACGGCGGCAGCCAGTTTCGGTTATCAGCCGCCAAGCAGCACTCCGGTCTACGATCCTTTGTTCCCCCAGTGGTTGTGCACCGCGTCCGTTCCCACAGGACTTGTCACCATGGGCTGTCAGGCCCAGCAATAAAGCGCCTTCCAGAGTCTGCGTAAGAACTCGGGTTTGTATCAGGGCACGACTTTGAAGTCATGCCGCAAGTGCTTGAAATAGTTTGGGCCTTAGCCCCTGAGGCACTGGCGCTATCACAACTCTTGTTCTCACGCAGGCTCTTCCAGGCCCATGGTGATGGTACCTATCATCCTTGCGTGATGAATCAGTGAGCCCTTGGTAAGAGGCGATCGCGGGAGCCTTCCTCTCGTGCTTCAGCAAGTCCGTTTATCTCGGCCGCTGCAGCGGCCGGATCAGAGTTGCGCTCAGCAAAGTTCACTGGCTTGTCCAAACGGGCTGGGCGCAGCCAATGATAGAGCCGGGACGGCCACCGCCGGTCCGGGTAACTCGGTTTGAGCAACTCCTCCACCAATTCCGGCCGTTGCCAGGGAGTGTCCTGATAAGCGTGTTGCAATTCGCCGCTCAAAGAGATGACTTTTGGGAAAAAGGCAACTGTGTCTCCTACCCGCAGCCCGAGTTGCCGCTCAACCGGCAAAATTACTCCCAATTGCCGGCACAGCAAGCCGACCAGATCACCCTGGCCATCGATTGGCAAGTGACCCAGCTGCGTGCAGCGCGGGTTCAATTCGAGCAGATAGGCCGCCCTGGTGCCCTCCTCCAGTATGAAGTCGACACCGTAGAAGCCAGACAGGCACAACCGTTTAGCCAACTTAGAGGCAGCCAGTTTGATTTCGGGATGGTCAATCAACTTGATAACCATCGCTGCGGAGGTAGCACCCTGAGCTTGCTGCACTTCCGCGGTCACCGAACCCAGTACTTCCCCCTGCCAGCAAGCCATCATCAGATTCGCAGGACGCCCGGGGATATACTCTTGCAGTGTTACGACCGGTAATCTGTCTTTTCTGCCCCATAATGCAATGGGATCACGGTCGACGATCATCCGTTTGCCGACAGTCACCCAGCTTAATGGCTTAAGCATCTGTTCCAACTCAGCCGCCGCTTCATCCCTTGAGTCCACCACCCGGACCCCTCGCCCGCCCCAGGTGCCATCCTGCTTCAACACCGCCCGATCCAGCGGACGGTCAAACCACATCTCAAGCTCAGTCTGTGTCCTCACTCGCGTAGAGCGCGGTACTCGAATGCCGAGTTCCTGCGCCACATTCTGTAGCCCCTCGCGGCTGGCTGTCACATCAAAATGAGTCGCCTCGCCCAGCGATCTACTGATGACCGCCCGTAGATCCGGCTGCTCCTTGTAGAGCTGATGCAGCTGTAAGACCACGCCATCGTCACACGGAATAATTACGTCAGGAGATGCTGCGCGGATAGCGTCCTTCAGTGACTCCAGGGAACGCACCCTGCTGTAATGATGATATCGGCTGATTCCGCGTACAAATCGCAGAGGCTGCCCAGGAGCACAAACGGCTTCCACTCTGCACCCGTGATCCAACAACGACACGGCGATCTTCGCCGCGAGCGGCCACCAGCTCGAAGCTGCTATCACTACCTTTGGTTGCATAAAACCTCGCCTTTACCTCTTTTTGAGATATTTCCGCATTTCATAGCAGTTACGCCTCTTACCCTGTTGCCCGTAGAGGTTGATGCCTACTCTGCAGTCAAAACAACCGCGGCCCGGCCGTGAACATCCGCAGGGCGCAATATGGGGGGCGCCGTCGCAATCGTGCGCTTCCGCTTTCTGCTGAGGAAAGGCTTCTCACAAATGTTGAACCAAAAGGCGCCCAACGGGATGGAAACCACGGCCCCCAACGGATGCAGCATTGCCGGGAGAAAATCGCAAATCGTCATCGTCTGTTGCCACAAATAGATGGAATAAGTCCGCTCCCCGATCCAGGCAAAGAAGCCGCCCGTCCTCCCCGGGATACGAAATTCATAAAGGTAGGCCAGAAGGCACGGGAATAGCCCAAGCGCACCCACGGCAATCACCAGTCTTTTTGCGTGCATACTAAACGGCATGATGATGAGCGCAACCAGGATGGCCGTAACCCCGATCGCGTAGATGTACCGGACGGCAAGACGTGGGATTTTCAGGAACCAATCCTTCCGCGACTCGCAGAAAAATCCGATCATCATGGGCCAGACGGCGACTTCGAAATGATATTTCGCTGGCTCCAGGTTCTTCGCCCACAGCGGATACAGCACCCCGATGAGCGTGAGAACCATGCAAAGGGAGCCAAACACCAGAAAACTGCGCCGGCGGCTACCACGGCCTAAGAAAAAAATGAATGGAGCCAGGACATAAAACTGCATTTCGCACGACAGGCTCCACAACTGTTCCAGGGAAGGGACGTAGTGATGGCCATACGTGTAGTTCACCGTATAGGTGAGTGCGAACGGCACTTCTGCAAGGTAGCTTCTGAAGTCAGACTGCGGTGGAAGGTTTGGCAGGTGCTGTAATGGAATCGTCGCCAACGCCATAACCGCGGTGTAGGCCAGAAGAGCTGGATACAATCGCCACAGCCGCCGTTTCAGGAAATGCGTTGTTCGTTCGCCGAAAGTGCCCACTGCCCCGTTCAATGAACGGAAGGTCAAAATTCCGGAAATAAAGAAGAATAAATTAACCCCGATGCGGCCGGCGCCGCCCACGCGCCCGGTGAAGAAAAAGCCGTGCGAGATCAGCACCAGGATGAGCGCCATGCCTCTCCACTGATCGAGCGCGACCGAACCCTTGGTTGACCCGGTAACCATGGCAGCGCCGTTCACTGCCGTGTCCTGCGTTGTAAATCCACACGATCTGGACATATGCCTGAACCCCGCTCTCTTCCAACGACTTGCCTTATCAGACCAGGAACCACCGATGTACTGACTAGAAGCAATGAGCTTTAAGAACTCAAGAGCTTCGAGACACATTGCAAGCTGGCGAAAGTTCGTCCAGTCTGCCCATCGCCTGCCCGAAAGGCACAGACCGCCTCTTCACGGCGATGATCCTGGTTATGGGGCGCTCGATGAGCAGATACGTGATGGAAGAAAGTGCAATCGTCGCGAGCGCGGTGCCGGCAATCGCTAAATCAGTGATCAACTGGCCGCGAAGGGGTAAGTGCTTGAGTACCACCCCAAAGCCCATCAGGAAAAAGATATGAGTGAGATAGATCGAGTAAGAGGCGTCACCAAAGTAGACCAGTAAGCGCGGTCGAGGCCTTGCTCCGCTCATCGCCCCCCCGAATACGATAGCCAGCGCGGGTAGCCCGTACACCACAAAGCGAATTCCCTCTGTCACCTCAAGTTTGCGGGTGCACAGAAGGGCCACACAGCCCGCCGTCGTGAGGACGAACGGTAGTATTTTGATCCACCAGGCGTCCCGGAGGGCCCGCAGTCGTATAAACACTTCGGCCGCCAGCACGCCATAAAGAAACTCGATCATGATGGAATCAGACAACAGATACCTAACTCCGCTATGCACCGGAAGGAGTCTGCTGAGGCACGATAGTGCGGTGAACGCCCCTGCCAAAAACAACAGCTTGCTTTTCCTAAGCCCCAGCAAAATGGCGCAGGCAAAGACCAGGTAAAACAACACTTCAAAAGAAAGAGTCCATCCCTGGTCCAGGAATGGATGATAGTTGTGGCCGTTGAAACAAGGAATCAGAAGGAAAGATTGAATGAGGAAACTGGAAGTATAGTGGCTTGATTTAAGGGTCAAGCCGCCGACCCACAGCATCAGAAGTACAATCGACCAAATCCAGTAGAGAGGATAGATCCGGAGAACCCGCCTCTTTGCGAAAATGACCGCATCTTCGATTCCGCCTTTTCTCTGGGTGGTGAAGACCATGATAAAACCGGATATCGCAAAAAAGATATCCACACCGCAAGCGCCTAACCGGCCTAAGCCAGAGTTTACGACCAACGAATCCGTTGGCGTCCTCGCTCCGGCTGCCAATGCGCAGTGATGAAGCACCACCAGGCTGGCCGCAGCACCCCGCAGCACTTGAATAGTAGGGAGCGTGACATCCCGGGTTGTGCGCGTCGTTGCAGTATTCATCTCATCTTCACCCAAATCTCACATCGACTAGCGGAACCTGCGTGTCATCTAAAGACGGGCGCCACACGCGAACCCACTGTGCGAGAAACATGGCGAGGAATTGAGTGTTGGTAAAAAGGTATCGCCTCCACAGGCGCCCCGGGTCCTGACAAAGCCGGTATAACCATTGCAGGCCAGCATCCTGCAGAAACCGCGGCGGCTCCTGCAGCAAACCGGCATGGTAGTCGAATGCCGCGCCGACCGCCAGCACTGGCATGTTGAGGTGTTGACTCATTTCATAAGTGAAGACTTCCTGGCGTGGGCAACCCAAACCGACAAACAGAATGTGCGCCCCTGAGCTCCTGATTTTCTCCACTGTTGCCATTTGTTCACGGGCAGATAATGTCCGGAATTCCGAAGGCTGTGCACCTGCGATCTTTAGTCCGGGGCACATGACCCGCATTCGCTCACAGAGCTTATCTACGACTTCGGCCTTGCTTCCGTAGAAGTAAACGCTGAGGCCCTTCCGCGCCGCTTCCTGGCACACCTGCAGCGTCAGATTCGGCCCATATACACGGTCCGGCAACTTAGTCCCGTACAGCAGGTTCAACGCCCACCGCACCGGCTGACCGTCAGGGGTCACCAAATCAAACGAATTCAGACGATGACGATGTGCCGGTTCGAGAACACCCGTCATCAGACCATGGACGGCGAGGGCCGTCGTAGCACAACGCTTTCCGGCTTTTGCGTTCGCCATAATGCGCTCAATAGCGCACTCATAATCGAGGGCGTTAATGGCAACGCCCAATACGTTCTTCTTCCCGAGATCGATCACGCTGCTTCCTCCTTCCTCCAACGATCGACATTCCGGTCGTAGATCTGCTCAAGAATGTCTGCCACACTGTAGAGCTGCTTCCAATCCGGATAGTGTTGCGAAAACTTGCTTGTATCGCTGATCCACCAGATGTGATCGCCAGTGCGATTAGCCTCGCGATAAGTTGATCTTAGGTTCCTGCCGGCAATGCGCTCGCAAATCTCAATCGCCTCGAGCATGGACGCGTTGCTGAAGCGGCCGCCGCCGATGTTGTAAACCTCACCACTACGCGGCTTTTGAAAGAAGTGATAGAAGCAATTAATCAGGTCGGCGCTATGTATGTTATCTCGCACCTGCTTGCCTTTATAGCCATACACGGTGTACGGACTGCCGGTAGCCGTGCAGCGCATCAGGTACGCGAGAAAGCCGTGCAGCGCGGTACCACTGTGGTTGGGGCCGGTTAAGCAACCACCCCGGAAACAGGCCGTCTTCATTCCGAAGTAGCGCCCATATTCCTGCACCAGGATATCGGCCGCTACCTTGGAAGCACCGAAAAGGCTGTGCAGTGTCTGGTCCAGCGACATATGCTCATCGATACCCACG
>Ga0335073_10004086_pt1 | contig 20411 bp, 23 predicted proteins | sample Lox_Sample_22_FD_207093 | JGI IMG/M metagenome (GOLD analysis project Ga0335073, IMG submission 207093) | Soil microbial communities from Loxahatchee National Wildlife Refuge, Florida, United States - Lox_Sample_2.2 | ecosystem: Environmental > Terrestrial > Soil > Wetlands | place: USA...
GCGCTAGGGCTGGATCCGCTGCGCGCGGCGCTAGCCCGGCTGTAGGTTCCGGGCTCACCTCCCGGCTGTGATCGGATAGGAGTCATGAAGGTTCGGATCGGCATCAGCCTTGGCCCGTACGCCACGCCGGAGGGCCTCGCTGCCGCCGTCGGCCCACTCGAGTCAGCAGGCGTCGATTCCCTCTGGCTCAGCGAGGTTGTCTACGGCAACCTGGTCGAGCCGCTTATCGGGATGACGTACGCGCTGGCCCGGACCAGTCGGATCAAGGTCGGCACGGGCGTCGCCGTGCTGCCAGGACGTCATCCCGTGCTTGTCGCCAAGGAGCTGACCTCCCTCGCGACGCTGGCACCTCGCCGGGTACTGCCAGTCTTCGGGCTGCGGCCGGCCCGGCGGCCTGAGGCGGCGGCGTTCCCTGTCCATGGGAACCGGGCTGCGGTCTTTGACGAGTCGCTCCAACTGCTCAGGCTTCTGCTCGCGCAGGACGAGGTCTCTTTCACCGGTCAGTTCTTCCAGGTTGAACGCGCGAGCGTCGGGCCGCGACCGGTCAAGCCGCTCGACATCTGGCTCGGCGGCAGCGCCCCGGAAGGGCTCCGCCGGGTCGGTCGGTTCGGCGACGGCTGGCTGGGCAGCTTCCTCACTCCGGCCGAAGCCCGCGCGGCGCGCGAACAGATCCAGCAGGCGGCCGACGTCGCCGGGCGCGAGATAGAGCCCGACCACTTCGGCATCAGCCTTGCGCTCGGCCCGATCACGCCGGATTTCGCCCGCGTTGTTGAGAGCCGTCGGCCGGGCGTGAACCCGGCCACGCTCGCACCGGCCACCTGGGCAGACGCTCGCGCCATGATCGAGGCGTACGTCGCGGCCGGGCTGACTAAGTTCGTGATCAGGCCCGCCGTGCCGTCGGCTGACGGCTCTGGCCTCAGCCAGTTCATCGAGGAGTTCGTGACGGAAGTGCTGCCGCTAGAGAACTGAGCGGTACTGTCGCCTTGCAAACGATCAATGATCTTGCGGCGTGGCGCCGGACGCCCGGCTCGTCCGGTCCGCCCGCCAGCAGCGGGAGCGCATCGGTACTTCGAGTTCGGCGACGCCGGGGAACTCTGCGGCGAGCGCGGCCGCAGCGCGAGCGCGGCCAGCCTCTCTTGCCTCGGAGCTCGCGGTGATGATGCCGCTGTAGGTCGCCAGCATGTCAACAATGTCGGCTACTGGCATGTACCGGCTGAATCGGAACACGCTCGTCTCGATATTGCCGAACAGCGTCCGGTCTGGCAGCCGCACCTGGCGACGTTCCCGGTCCGGAATCCGCTCGCTGGCCGGGAGTTCGTCGAGGTCGCCTGCATCCGGCTCCTCGTACCAGGACGGCTGGCGCCAGGACCGCTCGGTCGGCTTCGCCCTGCTAGCGGTGGGCCTGGCGGGCGATTCTCTATCACCCCGAGCTTCCGCGTGCGCCTCGCTGAACCACTCGTCGCCGTGTAGCCATTCAATGTCATGCTGGCGCCCCGTCCAGATCACGCCGAGCCTGCCCCCGTCTCGGAGGACACGGGCGATCTCGGGGACCGCCAGGCTCGGGTCCATCCAGTGCCAGGCCGAGGAAACGAACACGGCATCGGCGCTCGCGTCCGGCAGCGGAATGGACTCGCCGCGGCCCGGCAGGACCTCGACATCGGCGGACCGCGCCTGCAGCACCGAGCGCATCCGCTCGTCTGGCTCTACAGCAATCACATGGTCGGCCTTCCCCGCCAGAGCGCGGGTAAGGAGGCCAGTTCCGGCGGCAAGGTCAACGACGACATCGCGGCGGTCCGACAGCAGCCAGTCGATAGCCTCCGGCGGCGGGCTCGGCCGCAGCCGGTCATAGTCGGCGGCCACCCCGCCGAATGACATCGAACGTTCAGCGCGACTAGCCACGCATTCCAGGCTACGGGCTGCGGTCGGCGCAGCCGCATCCCGAGGCCGTTCCCGCACCTGTGCTACACAGCACAGTGTTGATAGCACGGGGGACCGAGACGGAAGGAGCCGTGCCGATGCCCGCCAACCTGCGCGACGCGCTCACCACCGGTCCGATGATTGTCGCGCCCGGAGCCTATGACGGGCTGACCGCGCGGATGGTCGCACGTCACGGCTTTCCGGCCGTCTACATGACTGGCGCCGGGACATCGGTCGCTCATGGTTATCCCGACTACGGCCTGCTCACGATGACGGAGATGGTGGAGAACGCCGCCCGGATGACAGCCGCAGCAGGCATCCCGGTGATCGCAGATGCCGATACCGGCTACGGCAACGAGCTGAACGTGATCCGCGCCGTCGGGGCCTTCGCGCGTGCGGGCGTGGCCGCGATCCATATCGAGGACCAGACGTTCCCGAAGCGATGCGGCCACCTGGCAGGCAAGGAGATTGTCGACCGGAGCGCCTGGCTCCGCAAGATCCGTGCTGCCGTCGACTGCCGCCCCAGCCCGGACCTGCTCATCATTGCCAGGACCGACGCGCGTGCTGTGGCGGGCCTGGAAGAGGCAGTCGAGCGGGCCAATGCGGCGCTGGCGGTTGGGGCCGATGCCGCGTTTGTCGAAGCTCCGGTGACCGAGGCCGAGATCGCGGCGGTACCTGCGGCTGTGAACGGGCCGTGCCTGTATAACGCCGTGCCAGGCGGCCGTTCGCCCGCTGTCAGCCTTGCCGACCTGGAGGCGTTCGGCTACCGCATCGTGATCTTTCCGACGGCATTGCTCGGCGCGGTAGTTGCTGCCTGCGACCGGGTGCTCGCAGGGCTCACGGCAGCGGGTGCTGCGACGGCTCCCGCGCTTGCTTCGCCAGGAGCCGATCCCGGCCATGGTCCGGCCGCCCTGTTCCGCCAGGTCGGCGCGGAGGAGTGGGATCGGCTGCGGGAGCGCTACGGCGACGGGGGACTCGTTTAGTCGGGCCGATTGGGGCGCCGGAGTGGATCTGCCGACCAAAGACGGGCCGCATATCCACCCGGACGCCCCATCGCTCGGGCCGGCGGACCGCTAGCTGGGAGTGGCGGCCGCTTGCGCGGGCACCGACTGCGCGCGGAAACTCTGCAGCAGCAGGTCCAGCATCTGGATCTGGCGCTGCGATGTCACCCGGTCCTGGTACAGCACGCGCTCAGCCGACAGTCCATCGATGAGCACCACAAGCTGATGCGTAGCCATACCCAGGTCGCAGCCGTCCGCCAGCTCGCCAAGGTCGGCTGCCTCCTGCAGATGGCCGCGCAGCCTCTTGCACAGCCGCTCGAACTCGGTGTGCTGCAGTTCCCGCAGCGATGAGTTGCCGAGCGCCCGGCCCCAGAAGCTGATCTCAATCTGTGCCTCCAGGTCGCGTCGCTCGTCCAGCGGCAGTGCCTCGAGCATGACGACTCGCAGCGCGGCTAGTCCGGCGAGTCCGGCGGAGGCGGCGGTCATCCTGGCGCCGACCCGCCGGTGGGAGTGCAGGAGCGCAGAGCCGAGGATGTCGGCCTTGTCATCGAAGTAATGGCCGAGGATGCCGCGCGAGCAGTTCGCCTCCCTGGCGATGGCGCGGATAGTGGCGCCGGTGATGCCGTCCCGGGCGATCACCCGCCAGGTCGCTGACAGGATCTCGTCCCGCCGCTCGTCCCAGTCGACGATCTTGGGCATCGTACCCCCGTTCAAAGCCAGCGGCTCTTGATTGTTGTTGATCCAGGGGGTCTATAGGCCCGCTTCATCAACAACGATCAAGGAGCGGCAGCCGGTGAGCGTTTACCGTCTGTTTTTTTGTCGGACGTCCGTCTAACATCCTTTGTAATGCACGGCGACGGCGACTTGCAAACCGCCCGCGAGCAGCTCGTGAGCTACTGCGGGCGCCTAGTCGCGGACGGGCTCGCCGTCGGCGCGGCGGGCAACATGAGCGTGCGGGTCGGTGATCTGGTCGCGATCACGCCGTCCGGAGTGAGTTACACCGAGCTGGACCGCGCGGACATCTGCCTCGTCACGCTGGCGGGGGAGGAAGCGGACGCACCCGAGACGCCGTCCACCGAACTGCCGATGCATCTTGCTGTGTACGCCGCCACTGGCGCCGGAGCCGTCGTCCATACCCACTCGGCCGAGGTCATCGCGCTATCAGCAAGCCGGGATGAACTGCCAGCCGTGCACTACGCAATCGTCGGCCTTGGCGGGCCGGTGCGCGTCGCCCCATATACACGATTCGGCTCGGCCGGTCTGGCCGAGGCGGCGATTACCGCGCTCGACGGGCGCCGGGCGGCGATCCTGCAGAACCACGGCGCCATCTGCTATGGCCGGACGCTTGCCGAGGCCTACGATCGCGCCTTGCTGCTGGAGTGGCTCGCCAGGGTGTACCGGCTCGCCTGCGCCCACGGCACGCCCAGGATCCTCTCCCAGGCTGAGCTTGACGAGGTGGCCGCGGAGTCACGACGGCGTCGTTACGGGGAACGGCGGCGCCGGTGACAGCAGCGCTGACCTCGGACGCGGCCGCCGGGGGAGCAGGGCCGACGAGCCGGGTCGCGGTCATCGGACCGCACATCCTGGACGTGCTCGGCCGCCCGGTCGAGGCGATCCCGCCCGGTCAGGGCAGCGTCCGGCTGACGGAGATCCGGGCGACCGCGGCCGGGACAGCCGCCGGGACAGGGGTCGATCTGGCCAAGCTCGGAGCCCGCGTGAGCTCGTTCGGCGCTGTCGGCACCGACTTGCTCGCTGAGGTGCTCCTGGCGGCGCTGGCGTCCTACGGCATCGACACGCGCGGGCTGGTACGCAAGTCGTCCGCCCAGACGTCCGCGACCATCCTGCCGATCCGGCCGAACGGCGAGCGGCCGGCGCTGCACGTGCCGGGCGCCACCAGGCTGCTTGAGCTGTCCGACCTGGACCATGCAGAGCTGGCCGGCGGTTTCGATGCGGTCCTGCTCGGCGGGCCGGACGCGCTGGCTGGCCTGTCGCGCGACGACCTGGGCGCGGTCGTCGCTGCCGCGCGGGAGGGCGGCGCGCTGGTCGCTGTTGACGTGCTGCACGCCGGCAGCGAGCGCGATTTCGACCGCATCGGCGCTGTGCTAGCGGGCGCCGACTGGTTCTGGCCGAACAGCGATCAGCTTCTCGCCCTCACCGGCCGCACCGACCTCGAGCACGCCGTGGGCGATGTGCTGGCACTGGGCACCCGCGGCGTAGCAGTGACACTTGGCGCGGACGGCTGCGTTGTCACCGGGCCTGACGGCCTGACCCACGTCCCGGCGATCGCCGTCGACGTGGTCGACACGACCGGCTGCGGGGACGCATTCAATGCCGGAATGCTCACCGCGCTCCTGATGGGCTGTGATCCGGCGGACTCGGCCTGGCTCGGCGTGGCGTGCGGCTCGCTGGTAGCGACGGGCCTTGGCTCCGACGCTGGCCTGACCGACCTCGACCAGGTCCTGGACTTCCTGCGCGCCGCCAGCCCGGAGGTCAGCAGCAGGATCAGCGCACGCCGGGCCCCGAGCAGCACAGCATCGATCAGTCCAGCTGCGATCAGCACAGGGGAGCGAGTGCCATGACCGATCAGGCAATACAGGTAACCGGCCGTGACCTTCGGCCGCGCGGTGCAGACGAGCAGTTGCGCCGTCGCGCACGGGCGGTAATCCCCGGCGGCATGTACGGACACCAGTCGGCCGGCCCGTTGCCGCCGGCGTTTCCCCAGTTCATGCGTGAGGGCATGGGCGCTCGCGTCTGGGACGTGGACGGGAACGAGTACGTCGACCTGATGTGCAGTTACGGCCCCGTCGTGCTCGGGCACCGGCATCCGGCAGTGGAAGATGCGGCAGCCGCGCAAGCCGAGCTGGGCGACTGCCAGAACGGGCCAGGTGCGGTGATGGTCGACCTCGCCGAGTTGCTTGTTGACACCGTGCAGCACGCCGACTGGGCCATGTTCGCCAAGAACGGTACGGACGCCACCACCATCTGCTGCACGATCGCCCGGGCGCATACCGGGCGGTCGCGCATCCTGGCCGCCAATGGCGCCTATCACGGTGCCGCGCCCTGGTGCACACCGCGGCTGGCCGGCGTGACCGCCGCGGACCGAGCGAACCTCGGCTACTACACCTTCAACGACCTGGCCTCCGTGCAAGCCGCCGTGGCTGCGGCCGGAGCGGACCTGGCCGGCATCGTGGTCAGCCCGTTCAAGCACGACGCCGGCTTCGATCAGGAGCTCGTCGATCCGGAGTTCGCCCGCGGACTGCGCGAGCTGTGCACGCGGACGGGCGCTGCGCTGATCCTCGATGACGTCCGGTGCGGCTTCCGCCTGCACCTCGGCTCCAGCTGGGAGCCGATCGGAGTGCTGCCGGATTTGTCGGCATGGAGCAAGGCGATTGCCAATGGGCATCCGCTGGCTGCCGTCCTCGGTTCCGGCGCGTTCGCGGACGCGGCGGCGAGCATCTTCGTCACCGGGTCGTTCTGGTTCTCTGCCGCTGCGATGGCGGCGTCAATCGCCACCATCGGCGCACTGCGCGAGGAGGGCGCGATCGAGGCAATGGACCGGGCCGGAACCGCGCTACGGGCGGGGGTCCTTCAGCAGGCCGCGGATCGCGGTATAGCGATCAACTACACCGGCCCGGCCGCCATGCCGTACCTGACCTTCGTCGGCGACCACGGGCACGAGCTGGCGAGCACGTTCGCGGCGGCCGTAGTCCAGGCCGGCGCGTACCTGCACCCGCGGCACAACTGGTTTATCTCGGCAGCCATGACCGAGGCAGACCTCGCCGCCGCGCTGGCTGCTATCGATGTGGGCTTTGCGGCTGTCGGTGAGCGACAGGCGTCCAGATAAGAACCGAAGGAGGGGTCCGTCGATGAGCGCTGAAGACTCCGTCACTCGAGCGGGAACAGTCGTCACGGCCGGCGACGCCGAGGAGGCGATCCTGACCAGGGCGGGCTACAAGCCCGAGCTGCGCAGGTCGCTGCGTTTCTTTTCGATGTTCGCCATCGCTTTTTCCATCATCTCGATTACCACCGGCATCTTCCTCAACTACAGCTTCGGCCTGCAGTACTGGGGGCCCGCCTCGATCTGGACCTGGCCTATCGTCGGCGTCGGCAACCTGATGATCGCGCTGGTGGTGGCCGAGCTCGGCACCCGGATCCCGCTGGCCGGGTACGCCTACCAGTGGAGCGCGCGGCTGGTGAACCCGACCTACGGCTGGTTCGTGGGCTTCGCGGGCCTGCTGTACATGAGCGTCGGTGGCGGAGCGATCATGCTCGGGGTTGCGTCGCCGCTGTTGCTAAGCGAATTCGGGGTCAATACCCCGAGCGCGCGCCTGGTGTTCGCGGTCGCGCTGATCCTGATGGTGCTGCCGGTGATCATCAACATCATCAGCATCCAGGTAGCTGCCAGGGTGAACAACATCGCGGTATTTACCGAGATCATCGGCACGGTGGTGTTCGGCGTCCTGCTGCTGATCCTGTGGGGCCTGCATACGAAGCCGGATCCGTATGGAGCGAACATTCTTACGAACACGACGTCGGTCCTGCACAACCCCACCATCTACGCGTTCGGTCTGGCCGGGCTGATGGGGGCGTTCACGCTGGTCGGCTTCGAACTGGCCGCGGACATGTCCGAGGATGCGGTCGATCCGCGCAAGAGCGTGCCGCGCGGCGTGATCTGGGCAGTAGCCGGCTCGGCGGTGCTCGGCATGATCGCGCTGATCGGATTCACGATCGCGATCCCGAACCTGAAGCTGGTGGAAAATGCGAAATTGTCCCCGCTGCCGCTGCTGACAATCGCCGGCTACTGGCTGCCGGGCTGGCTGGTGAAGGTGTTCATCGCGTTCGTCATCTTCTCGATGTTCGCGATCCTTGTCGTCGGCGCGGGAGCTCAGGCGCGGCTGGCCTACTCGATGTCGCGGGACAACATGCTGCCGTTCTCGGGCTTCCTGCGGAAAGTTAATCTGCGCACCCAGACGCCGATCGTGGCGCTGTTGGTCTTCGCGGTGGTGGACATCGCCGTCACCTGGTACGGCTACCTGCAGGCCAGCGCGTTCGCAACGCTAGTGGGCGCGACCGCGATCATCCCGTACATCATCTACTTGCTGATCACTGCGGGCTATGCCTACAAGCGCCGGAAGCTGGACTCGATCCCTGGCGCGTTCAGCCTGGGCCGCTGGGCCTGGCCGGTGATCATCTTCGTGCTGCTGTACAGCGCCCTGATCATCTTCGTGCTGTCCGTGCCAGGGCCATTCCACGCCGCCGACAAGGTGGTCGGTTACGGTGCGGCCCTGGCATTGCTGTGGTACGTCTGCGCGTTGGTCTGGCGGCTGAGGAGGGGTGCCGCCGGGGTGAAGCCGGTCGAGGAGTTCATCGACTGACCGGGCGACGGCGGTCCTGGCCCGCCGGTCCGCGACCCGCGGGCCAGGACACACCCCTTGTCACCGGCGCCTGCCGCGCGCACTACGATCAGCCAGGTGCGACGGAACGGGTGCTCGTGACAAGGCCGGTGCTCGATCACGTCGCCATCGGCACCGGCAAGGTCTCCGATGGCTGGGAGCTATTTGGCGGAGAGCTCGGGGGAGCCTGGGTCTACGGCGGTGACTCGCCCGGCTTCTGGTGGGGCCAGCTGGGGTTCGCTACCGGTCCCAAGATCGAGCTCATCACGCCGACATCAAGCCCGGACTCGGCGTTCCTCGAGCGCTTTCTGACGGCTCGGGGGCCCGGCCCGCATCACCTGAACTTCATCGTGCCGGACATCTCCGGGACGCTGCACGGTGTGCGAGAGCTCGGAATCGAGCCGGTCGGGGTGGATCTGGACAGCGAGAACTGGAAGGAAGGCTTCCTGCATCCCAGGGACGCCTACGGCATCGTGATCCAGGTTGCCCAGCAGTCCGGTCGGCCGCCGGAGCTGGCGCCGCCGTCCGACCTGCCGTCGCCCGGGCCGTCGTGCGCCTTCGCCCTGGTCGAGCACTACGTGAATGACCTCGCCGGGGCCTTGCGGCTGTTCTCCGGCGTGCTGGCCGGTGTGGTGGTCAGCCGGCCGGACACCGGCAGCGGTCCAGAAGCCGAGCTGAGCTGGGAGAACGGCGCGCGGCTCCGGCTCATGCAAGCTTCCGCGCAGGCGCAGGTGGGCGGCCGCTCTGGCGCGCCGGGCTCGTTGCGCTTCGCACGCGACGGCCGGCCGTTCACCCCGGGGGAGCTGAGCCGGGTGGCCGACTTGTCTGCTCGTCTCGGCGTGTCGCTGAAGCTCAGCAGTTGATCCTGGGTTACAGCGCAGCCAGAAGCACGTCCCGCAGGTTGCTGGTGCTCAAAGCCACCGGGTTGCCCTTCATGCTGCTTGACGTGACGGCTTGAGCCACGACCTCGTCGGCCTGCTCGGGCGTGACGCCGAATGCGGCCAGGCCGGGGATCTCGAGCAGGTTCAGAGTCTCGCGAATCCAAGAGACCCCGTCCTCGATCGATGCACTGGCTCGGCCGGTGAGCAGCTGCGCTGCCAGTGCGTACCGGTCCAGGGCCGGATGCCCTGGCTGCTGAGCCTGCAGTGCCCGCACGTTGGCCTCGATCACCGGGACTAGCAGCGCGGCACACGCTATGCCGTGCGGGACATCGGCTGTGCCGCCGATCACTCCGGCAAGGCCGTGTACGGCGCCGAGCTTGGCATTGGCCAGCGCCATCCCGCCGAGCAGGCTGCAGATGGCCATGCTGGTCCGGGCGTCGATGTCGCCTCCGTCGGCGTACGCGGCCCGCAGGCCTGCCGCCGCGTGACGCAGCCCGGCAGCCGACAGGCCGTCGGTCAGTGGATTGGCCTGGACTGACACGAGAGGTTCGAGGCACTGGGTCAGCGCGTCAAGGCCGCTGGCAGCAGTTACCGGAGGCGGGCAGGAAAGCGTGAGCTCGGGGTCGACCAGCGCGACCCTGGGGATCATGAGGGGGCTGCGCAAGCTGGCCTTGACGCGGTCGGCTGGCGAAGCCAGCACAGCGTTGGCAGTGACTTCCGCGCCAGTGCCTGCGGTGGTCGGCACCGCGACGCACGGAACTGCGGGCTGGGTGATCTTCCGGCCAGTGCCGACGACCTCAAGGTAATCGAGCGGGTCACCGCCGTTAGCAAGCAGTATCGCCACGGCCTTGCCGACGTCGATGACGCTGCCGCCGCCTATAGCCATCACAACATCGGCACCATGCCCGCCGGCGACCGCAGCTGCAGCCCGTGCGACTTCGATGGTGGGCTCGCCAGCCACCCGAAAGGTCTCGGTGGGCATGCCCAGCCCGGCCAGCAGCCCGGCATGGCGTCCAGGGTTCGCGCCTGCGCAGACCAGCACGCGTGAGCCCAGCCCCGAAAGCACGCCCGGGAGTTCCGCGACCCGGCCGGCGCCGACCATGATGCGGCTGGCGGTGGCGAAATCGAAAGCCGTCGCCGTCACGGCTAGCTGCTCACCCAGCCGTCTTCTGCCGCGGGGAACGCCGCCGTGTAGCGCACCGAGGCACGCGGCTCGGCCATCATCTCGGCGACCGCGTCACGCCAGGTGGCGTAGTGCGGCGTGAGTTTGTGCGCGCCGGCTGCGTCCTCGTCCCGGTAGACCTCCACCAGGACAACGTGCGCGGGGTCGGCCTGATCCTGGATCACGTCGAACCGGAGCACGCCGGCCTCGTCCAGTGAATTCTGCGCATTCACCAGCGTGGCAGCGAGGAACTCGTTGAGCAGTGCCGGCTTGACGTTCGCGTGAACATGGACGATCAGCATGAGTCCATCCTGCGGTATCGCGTCGCGCAGGTGGTCCTGCCCTGCCTGTGAAAGCCGCGGCATCCTCGGTGCAACCAATGATGTGGGCGCTGATGTGGGTCGTCGTGCGTGGTGGACACCCGCGCTTCTGCCCGAGCGCAACCTGGTTCGCAGTCGGATACTGGCGCCGGCCGATGACTTTCTCGGTCTGCTTCTTCCGTCATGGATTGGATACGGGCTGCGAGCAACTTGCCGCGTCGGAGTCGATAGCGGCGTCTAGACCAAACGGTTATAGGTTCGACATGGAAGGCTGGATCATCATCGGGTCCGTGATCGTCGTCGCGGTGAACCTCGGCGCGATCTACGACAGACATACCAGGCGCCGCCGAGCCCTGGTGAAGTCCGAACCCGACCGCCACCCGTGCGGCCCGTACGACGTTATCTCCTAAGCCCTCAACCGTCGGCTACGCGGTAAGCGCACTAGGGAACCGAGTCTCGAAGTCCAGGATCCCGATCCACGTAGGCGTAACAGCAATGCGTGCCATGGGCTTATCCCGAAGTGTCGACACCCATGCCGGACCCTGCTCCGGGCCGAAGTACCGCTCGGCTGACAGCGCGTATTCCGGAACGACGTGATCGAGCATCTCAACCGCTGCGTTGCCGCGCACCATCAGCACGCTGTACGGCCACCCGCTGTGATCGTCGATCGTAAGTGCCACGTGCGGGTCGGCGGCGAGCGCCTTGAGTTTGGGCGCCCTGGCGGGAGAGCCTATGACGAACTGCTGTCCGGTCCAGTGAAACCAAACTGGTACAACTCGTGGCGTTCCGTCCATCCACGAATACGCCAGCCGAGCGGGAATCGTGGAGTCGAGAAGCTTCACCGCGATGGGATCATCAACTAATTCCAGGCTGCCCTGCCGCATCATTTTCGCCCCCCAGGAGAATTGCCACGACCAGTCAGGTTCCGGCTATGTGGCGAGACGATACACCTGACTGCTTGCCTCGAGGAAGAAGGTGGCGGCGCCGCCAACGGGCGGATCGACTGGTCGGCGATTGCCCGCAACCTGAGCGCGGTCGTTGCATAGCTCCCGCGTTGGGGTAGGGGCGCGTTCCCGTACCTCTTGTGCCCAGGGTTTTGGTTTAGTAGGTTTCCTAACCAAATGACCACCGGCCAGGATCGGGAGGCGGGTCGTGCACCGTCGCGCTGTGCAGCTGATCGGAGCTTCGGTACTACTGGCGGCTCCGCTCGTGGCCGCCATTGGCGGGACCGCGTCGGCCGCGCCTGCTGCTTCGACTAAGGTCCCGGCAGAGGTCCGGGTCAACCAGGTGGGGTACCCGGCACGTGGCGACAAGGTGGCCTTCGCGATGTTGCCGGCCAGGGTCAGCCACGTGCAGTACACGCTCCAGTGTGCGCACTGCGGCGACGTCCTCGCGGGCTCATCCAACGACTACGTCGGTAGCTGGAATTCGCGCTACCACGCGGTTTACGAACTGAACTTCACCAGCCTCACCGCCCCCGGGACCTACTGGATCACCGTGCAGGCCGGCGGCCAGTCGGCTCGGTCGCCGGAGTTCACTGTCGGCTCCACGAGCTCGCAGTACGGGCAGCTCGTCACCAACGCGGTGCGCTATTTCACCTCCGAACGCGACGGTCCTGACGTCGAGCACTCGGTCCTCAACCGAGAGCCAGCCAATCTGACCGACGAGCACGCGGATGTCTACGCAACACCGCGATACGACAGCAACGACAACCTGCTCGGCAAGTTCCGTAAGATCGGCGGCCCGGTCAACGTGGCCGGCGGCTGGTTTGACGCTGGCGGCGGGTACGAGAAGTTCGCTTACACCGCCAGCTACGCCGACGGGCTGCTGGAGATCGCGCAGCGCGACTTCCCCGGCCGGTATCCAACCCTGGGGCCAGAGGCGAGCTACGGCCTGAGCTGGCTGGAGAAGCTATGGCGCCCGCGTCGCAAGGTCCTCTACATCCAGGTCGGCATCGGCAACGGGAACGCCAGCAACACTATTCAGGGCGACTACAACTTCTGGTTCCTGCCCCAGGCCGAGGACAAGATGGACGTCAAGAAGGGCGGGAATCCGGGCCCGACCGCCTACTACGTCAAGTACCGGCCGGTGTTCGAGGCCGCGCCGCCGGGACGAAAGATAAGCCCTGATTTCGCCGGGCGGTTCGCCGCGGACTTCGGCCTGGCCGCCCAACTGGACGCACGTAGCAACCGGCCGGAAGCCGAGCACCTGCTGTCGCTGGCCCGCGGTATCTACGCCATGGCCAAGACCACGCACGTCGGCCGCATCATCACGACCTTCCCCAACGACTACTACCCAGGCACCGAGTGGAAGAGCGACATGCTCTGGGGTGCCGCGGAGATCGCGCTTGCCGACGAGGCACTGCACGCGCCCGCCGCGCAGGTCCGCGCCGACCTGCTGACGGCCAGTCGCTGGGCACGCGCCTACATCGCTCAGGGCCATCCCGCTGGCGGTGACACCCTCAACTTGTATGACAACGGGGCGATCGGCGAGGGCGAGCTGCTGCGCGCGCTGCAAGGCGGCGTGCCCGGGCGGTGGGGACGCGGCGAGCCGCGATCCGGTGCCGACTCGGATTCAGGGCTGATCAGCCGGCAGGCTCTGGTGACTGACCTGGCGGCACAGCTGCGGCTGGGGGAGAGCTGGGCCAGGCGCGGGAAAGACCCGTTCGAACTCGGCACGCAGCTGGGCCCGAGCGACGCCACGCCGCACGCCTTCGGGCTCTATATCACCAACGCGCTGTACCAGGAATACGGCGGCGGCAGCCAGTTCGCAGCGTTTGCGCAGCAGCAGCTCAACTTCACGCTCGGCGCCAACGGCTGGGGTAGCTCGTTCGTGGTCGGGGCCGGCACGACGTTCCCGCACTGCATGCAGAGCGAGATAGCGAACCTGGCCGGCTCGCTCAACGGCAAGGGCAACATCCAGCTCGGCGCAGTCACCGACGGCCCGAGCAGCCCGCCCAATTTCGTGGGGCTGGGCACCGTGAGCGGAATGCGGGCGTGCAGCTCGGGCCACTTCAGCCCGTTCAATACCAAGACCGCCAAGTACGAGGACAACGTGGTTTCCTGGCCGTCAGTCGAGCCAGCCGACGACTACACGGCGAACTCGCTGCTGGCGTTCGCGTTCGCGGCCGCGCACCGCTAGGGCGCTCTGGCGCTGACGGGCCTGAACGGCTGGTGGCGGGCTACGACCGGGTGTCGCACGACGACCGCGTCCGCGGTCCTTGCAGCGGCAGTTATGTTCCGAGCTCTCGCTACTCGGGCATAAACGGCCGCACTTCGATCATCCCGAATGCGGCGACCGGGTGTAGGGCTGCGATCTCGACTGCTTCCGCCATGCTGGGGCATTCGATCACGTCGAAGCCGGCCATCCATTCCTTGGTCTCGGCGAACGGGCCGTCGCTGATGATCACCTCGCCGTCGCGAACCCGCACCGTCGCCGCGCTGGCCGGCAGCCTGACCTGGCTGCCGATGAGCCTGCTCCCGCGCTTGTCGATCTCAGCGAACCACCTCTGGATGGGGTCGTCGTCTCCGGCTTCTTGCTCCGCAAGATCCTCGTCGGTCTCCATCGGCGAGCTGGGCGGCTGCTCCATGCACACCAGTAGCAGGTATTTCATGGTCACTCCTCGGTTGGGTCGGCGGCCTCGTTCTGCGATCACGACGAGCCGGAACGCCAGAAATGGGACACCCGGCATTCTCCGCATATGACGCGCTGGCACGGTCGGCTCGTTATCGTGGGGCCGTGACCCAGGTAGCGATCCGGGCTCGTGAGCTGCTGCCGAGCTTAGTCAGGATGTTGCGGACGTGGCTGTCGACGGTGCGCTCGGACAAGAACAGGCGCGATGCGATTCATCGCCTACAAGCTTGGCGACAGGGGCAAGCTGCCCGGCATCCCGAGCTGGGGGTTACCTCAGCGCGCGCCCGGGGGTGAAGTACTGCTCGATAGCGCGGGCCAGTCCGGCCGCGATCACCCGCTGGCCGCGGCTGCTGGCGGCGATCGAGCCTTCGAAGGGGTCGGTGATGAACAGCGGCTCCACCAGCGCCCCCGGCATCATGCTCGGCGTATTGAAGTAGCCCTTCTTGGCCGGGCCTAGCAGCAGGAGGTGCCCGTAGGCAACGCTCGCGGCGGTCAGTGATGAGCCGAATCCCTGATCGGTGTGGGCTCTGGCGTTCGGGATCCGCCAGCCCTTCGCGTTCATCGCGGCGAGGACATCCGACTGCACCAGGTCGGCCAGCCGGCGGTTGTCGTCGGCGAAGGGACGCGCAGAGTCATAAGCGGTGATGCAGCCAGCGTTGGCGGCACTAGCGCTCGCGTTGAAATAGACGCCGATGAGCACATTGGCGTGCGCCATGTTGGCGCAAACGTCCCTGGCGGCGACGTCATCGTGTGAACCGGCAACCGTCAGCATGTGCCCTGACACGTCGCCGGGCCTGAGCCGCAGGACTGTGGTCGGCCCGGTCCTTGACACGACAACCCGGAAGCCAGCGCGCCGCAGGATCGTCATAGTGTCCAGCACCACCGGCAGGGTCTGATCGGCCTCGTAGATAACCCGTCCGGACTCGGCGATGCCCACTGCACCGGGGTCTAGTCCGCCGTGGCCGGCATCAAGGAACACCGTCAGATGCCGGTTCCCCCTCGTGGGCGGGAAGGCAACGCATGCGCCGTGACTGAAGTAGGCCGGATCGATAGCGACACTCGCGCCTGGCCTCCTGAGGCCGATTCGGGTGAGGCTGCCATCGCCATTGCTCCTTGCTGATCTGGCCACCTGTGGGGGGCTGGACCCGCCACATGCGGCCAGACCTATCGCGGCCGTCGCGACGAGTACCGCGAGCCTGCCTGGTCGCCGGTACGTCCTTGGCCTGTTGCGCCAGCGCTCGTGCTTAGCTGCGCTCCGGTTGGCTGCCATCCGGGTCTCCTCCCGTCCGCAAACCAAGCACGAAGAACTCGGTACGAACGTTCCGGTCGGCTTAGACACCCAGCGACCCGCGGCCTGGATTGAGCCGAGGGTCGCGGGTAGCGCAGCGCGGCTGCTTAGCCGCTGGCTAGGATCGCCGGCGTTGTGATCGCAGACGCCGAGCAACCGGACGACCGGATCTTGAACGGGCCGCTGGCAAGCAACATCCGCCCGTGGCGACTGTCTCTACCCGGGTGCTGATGAGGCTGAGAGACTGCCCTGTCGCACGGCGGCGGAAACTCGGCACAACTGAGCGCGGCGAACATCACCCACCGCACCAGCCGGTCAGGGGCAGCGCCGCCCTTGGGTAAAGCACTCGATGTCATTCTCCGTCTCAAGAGTCCAGGAGGTGTGTCGGTCTTCAGCCTGGAACGACCAGGCCAGCGCGAGCGGATAGCCCTGGCCTTCGGCAAGCTTGAGGCGTTCGAGTACGCGCTGGCTTCGCTGGCGCAACTCTGGCCAGGTGTCCTCAGTCGTCGATGTAGCGAACTCCCCGATGATGCCGGGATGGCGTGAATCAAAGGGGTTCGGCTCGAGCGAACGGCTGCCGTCGGTGTAGTAATGAAACTGGTTAATGTCGGCATAGATGCTGGTGTGAGAGATGGTTTCGATCATGCCGAACCCGATGGTGGCCTGGAACCCGGCCTCGCGGATGGCAGATGTGCTGTCTTCCAGGAAGGCCCGCATTTCGCTCTCGTTCACTGGGTGGTCGTTGCTGCAATCCGGATGCCAGCCGTTGGTAACCCACTCCGGTTCGTTGAAGACGTCCCATGCGTAGATGGCATCCCGGTAACCCGAAGACAGCCGTAGGAGCGGCTGGAGCACCTGTTCGATAAATCGCGGACGGTTGGTGGTAACGGCCTCTACGCGTCCGCCCTTCACCCATCCCTGGTCCGGGGCGCCCTGGTCTTGGCCCGGGTCATCCTGAGCGACGGGCCATACTCCGGGACCGCAGAACTGATAGTCGGCAAGCACGGGCAGGAGGCGGACAGGATGTGGCCCCGTGCTCTGCGCTGCGAAGCTCTGGAGCAGTGCCTCAAAGTGGTCCTGGAAGCTTCCGGCGAGCGCGGGAGGATCAAATCTCCAGTCGGCGCTGTCGCTTGCCGCGGAGCTATCGGGCTTCGGCGCATAGGGGCCCGTGCCGTAGCTGAGACCGTCGCCGAGAATGAACCAGCGGACGACGCTTATCCCGATCGCAGCCAGGTGCTCCAGGTGCTGCCCGATATGCGCGGCCCAGGCCGGGTCGGCGCCACTGCGCCATCCGGGAGGGGCAGGTCCGAAATCCCAGCCGTAGCTGAACCACGGATAGTTCACCCCAGCATCCATGGGTCTCTCCCGCGTCTCGACGACGGGCAGCATCCGCCGCGGGATCTGCCGCGGTCAGCTCAGCGGCGGGTTCCTCTGCGCCTTGACATGCTCGATGTGAGCGTGGACCTGTTCTTGATCGTAGCCACGCATGACCTGCGCAAAATCAGGCACGGGCAGGTCTCGGTCAACGGAGAGCCGTGAAAGAAACTGTTCGACCTGGTGTGGGTCGTAGCCGCGCATCGTCAGCTTGAACTGGTGTTTCCCCTCGTGCTGTCCGGAGATGGGCATTTCAGTCACGTGCTGCGGTGGTCATCACCTCTGTCACGCTTCCACATGGGTTCAAGCGGCGGCAAGCATCTGACGGCTCTGCCAGACTTCCTGTGTGCCGCCGCACCGCGATGTCGCCGCCTTCGACGAACGAGCCCCCGGTTACGAGCAGGGCTGGCGCGGGCGCCTGCATCACGACATCGCCGGCCGGGCGGCGGACCTCGCGTTGTCGGTGCAACCCGCGCCCCAGCGCGTACTCGACGTCGGCTGTGGCACCGGGTACCTGTTGCGGCTGCTGGCCGAACGGTGCCCGGATGCAAGCGATCTCGCGGGCATCGATGCCGCGCCATCGATGATCGAGACTGCCCAACAGGCAGCCGATGACCGGCGCCTGCGGTTCACAGTTGGTACCGCCGAACGGCTGCCTTATCCCGACGGTGCCTTCGACCTAGTTGTCAGCACGACCTCGTTCGATCACTGGGCCGATCAGCGGGTCGGCCTAGGCGAGTGCGCCAGGGTACTGGCACCCGGCGGGCATCTGATGCTCGCCGATGTGTTCTCTCCCTTGCTCCGGCCCACGTTGCTCGCCGGGCGGCGCGGGAAGGCGCGGACCCGGCGGCGAGCCAGCCAGCTGCTGAGCGCAGCCGGGTTCGACGACCTGGCCTGGCATGACTTGTACGCGCTCATCATCAAGGCCGCAACAGCAACGATCTGATACTCCACCGGGAAGACCGCAGCCAGATCCGCCACTGGCGCCAGCATCCAGGAAACCGCGCCGCGCAGCCCTATCGCGTGCCGATGTGCGCGCCTAGACTCGGGCATGCTGCAAGGGGGGCATGGCCAGGAGGAGGCTCACATGACAGATAACCCGGCGGGCGGGGTCCCCGATGTGATGGGTGGTCCCGAGCCTGACGAGCAGGGCACTGATCTGCTGGGCGGCGCCGAGGCCGAGACGGATGAGATGGGTGGCCCCGAGCCTGACGAGCAGGTCACTGACCTGCTGGGCGGCGCCGAGGCCGAGACGGATGAGATGGGTGGCCCCGAGCCAGATGAGCAGGCGACCGATCTGCTGGGCGGCTCCTGACCTTAGTCGGCCTTGGCGCACGCTGAGCTCAGGTCTGATTCCTGATCACCTCTCGCCATATCTGCTGAGGAACGCTGGGGGTGCCAGACGAGGTGACGATTCCTATTGTCTTGCGGATGTACCGGTCATCCGCCAGCTGTCCTAGCAGGCATGCCGCCAGGTGCCCGCGCGCAGTGAACATTCCATGGATGCTGCCTTCAATGATCTGGTAGCCCCCCATTGCGGCAGAGTTGAACAGCCAGCACGCGCGAACGATCGTCCAGTCCAGGCTGCTGGCCCGGATCAGCTCCTCCATCCGGCGGTTGTCCGCGTAGAGCGTCCTGCCGGGCAACCTCATGAACAGCGGCTCCATCAGCCGGGTGAAGATAATCGAATCGCTAGACCGGTAGCCGGGATCCACCGCTGCGGTTCCGGCCACGGCGAGCCGCCGTAGGCCGTGATGTGTCATTGCCGCGATGATGTTCCCCGTGCCCGCCGAGTACAGGTCGATCGGCTTGCGGCTATAGGGCATTCCGAGTACAGACAGGACTGCGTCGCCCCCGGCGACGGCAGCATCGACTGCCGCCGGATTGGTCACATCGCCACCGAGGACAACCAACCGGTTTCGCGAGGGCATCTGCTCGGGGTGGCGGGTCAACGCGACGACCTCGTGTCCGCCGGCCAGGGCCTGGGCAACGAGGAGACGGCCAGTTCGACCGTTGGCGCCGAAGACAACTATGCGCACCGCTGGATCCTAGTTGGCTGAGGTGCTGGCTAGCCTGGTTCACCCCGCAACTTGCGACGTGCGACGACGACAATGTCCACCAGCGCTACGGCCGCGAGGAGTGCGAAGATCGCTGCAAGGACAGTCTGGTGCGCCGAGATGAACGCCGCGCTGGCCAGCCCGCATACGACGAGACCAAAGCTAGCCAGGACCAGGCGCAATGTAAGTGCGCTACGCGCGGGCGGAATGTCGCGGCCTGCGGTCGGATCGTGATAGCCAGGACGGGCCCGCGCCTCGCGTTCGTCGGCTGTGTACTTTCGGGGCATAACTGAAACCCCCGCGGTCCTGAAGAGAACCCATTAGCTTGTGCCCACGCTACACTTCGCTGGCTGCGGCGCGGGCGCGGCCACAGGGGCCTGACAGCAGGCGCGCTTCGTAAGTAATGCCGGTGCGGCTAATGTAGGCGCGGTGCGAGTCGCTACCTGGAACGTGAACTCGGTCAAGCAACGGGTGCCGCGGCTGCTTCCCTGGCTGGACGAGCGCCAGCCCGACGTCGTCTGCCTCCAGGAGACCAAGCTCTCCGACACCGCGTTCACCGAGTTGCTCGGCGCAGATCTCGAGGAGCGCGGCTACGAGGTGGCTGTCTATGGAGAACCGCGCTGGAACGGCGTGGCAATCTTGTCCCGGGTCGGCCTTAGCGAGGTCGAGCGGGGGCTGCCCGGCGCTCCCGGCTTCCCGGAGCCCGAGGCGCGCGCCGTCGCGGCTACCTGCGGCGGGATCCGCGTGCACTCGGTATATGTTCCCAACGGCAGGGAGCCGGACTCTGACCATTACCGCTACAAGCTCGCGTGGCTGGCGGCGCTCGAGCAGGCGGTCCGGGCTGATCCTGATGCTGCCATCGTGTCAGGGGACATGAATATTGCGCCGACCGACAGCGACGTCTTCGACCCGGCCGCGTATATTGGGCAAACCCACGTTACCGAGCCAGAACGGACAGCCCTCGTGAATCTCCAGTCCGCCGGGCTGCGGGATGTCGTCCGCGAGCGGTGGCCCGATAAGCGGGTCTTCACCTACTGGGACTACCGGGCCGGCATGTTCCACAAGGACCTGGGCATGCGGATCGATCTGGTACTGGCCACTGACAGCGTGGCGAGCCGGGTAAAAGCGGCGTGGGTCGACCGGCAGGCGAGGAAGGGCGCCGGCCCGAGTGATCACGCACCGGTCATAGTTGACCTGGATGAGGCGCCAGACGGTGATATCGGGCCGGTCGTGCCGCCGCCATCGGCGGCAGGGACCCAGAAGAGCTCGTTCAAGCTGCCCCAGTCACGCTAAGGATCGACGCCGTTTCGCCATTTCGGCCGGATGCGCAGGTCGCTGCCTGGTTAGATCGCACTGTGCTAAAACGCGCCCTGTTAGGCAGCACA
>Ga0335073_10004087_pt1 | contig 20411 bp, 17 predicted proteins | sample Lox_Sample_22_FD_207093 | JGI IMG/M metagenome (GOLD analysis project Ga0335073, IMG submission 207093) | Soil microbial communities from Loxahatchee National Wildlife Refuge, Florida, United States - Lox_Sample_2.2 | ecosystem: Environmental > Terrestrial > Soil > Wetlands | place: USA...
TCGAGAGCGATGACGACGTGGTCAGGAGCCAGCGCGGGCAAGGGTACCTCTTTGAGGTGAATGGCTTCCGGCGGGCCGCCGGCATCCACGACTGCGGCCTTTATAACTTTGGGAAGGTTCGTGCTCATCTCTTGGCTCCATCGCTAAGCGCCACATAAACAGCGCTGAGATCCTGTGTTCCGAGGCCATGCTGTCGCATCTAAGCCGACGCGAGCGGAATTGCGGGCAATCGCCGTGCCCATAATGCCCAAACCCAAAATGCAACCTTTGTGCTCATACCGGCTTAGATGTTGGATGCTGGTGGACTGGACGCACCCGCGCCTGGTTCTTCGCAGCAAACAGAAACTTATTGCCCCGCAGGGGAACTGTTCATGCAGCAGGTAGACCCTTGATTCGCCGCAATCCAGTCCCGAAGAGACGGGACAATCCAGAGCCCGGCACGGAAGTGCCGCACAACCACAACGAAATCCGAGTCCCCTTTAAGGGACGGCACAAGTCTGCCTCACGCGACCAGCGAATGGCGGATCTGCTAAGACAGTCAGTCCGAAAACCTGTGCTATCTGGGGAGCGCGTAGTATCCGGATTGGCCGACGATATCCGCAACCCGAGGCGGTCCCACCAAGACGATCCGGTGGAAGGAACCATCGCGTTTCAAGTTTTTCGGGCGGTAGAAGAGCAGATACTCGCTGCGAACATCTGCCGCGAGTGAGTTCATAGCTTGCCTGACTTCGGCTTCTGATCCACCGCATACGATGATGCTGCCGCCCGTCTGCTCGGTTAGCTTCCGCAGTGTTCGGTGCCCCATCGACAGGTCAGAGAGATCTGAGGTCGAGGTGAGTACGAAAATGCTGGTGTGAGCTTGTTGGCAAGCGCCGACTGCCTGCTCCAGCGTGCCATGGCTCGAGGTATCGACCCCATCCGACAATAGCAAGAGGATATTTTCAGCCCTCTCTTGCTCTCCGCGAAAGTCGTAGTAGCAGGTGCTCCACAAGCTATCGAAGAGACTCGTTCCGTCAAGCGACCCGTCGGGTCTCAAACCGATTGTCCTTAAGCCATCAGTCACTGCATTCAAATCGCGACTCCACGGTCGACGGATGTTCCGCGCTCTGCGGAACTCGATAACAAGACCCTGATCGATTTCGTTCTGCATGAGGGCTTGAGCCGCAGCTATGGCAATCATGCGACTTCTGCCGACATCATCTGAAACCGATCCGCTGACATCAACTAAAAACCCTACGCGGAGGGATAGTCCCTTCATCTTCCGCAGGGCGACAATCGTACCCGGTCCAGCCTGATTGTCGAACAGATCGAGATCGCTGAGCTTCAGATCCTCGACGGGCCGTCCGGATTGGTCGATGGCATGGAAAGTTAGCCGAACCTCGTCGACCGACACTCCCATGCTGTAACGGGCGTCCACTTCAGGCGTGAGGGTATCTCGACCGACGGCACTGGATGCGGATGGAAGCGGCGTACGCTGTGTTGTGTCTTTCGGCGGCGCAAATTGCCCAGTCGATGTTTGGCCAAAACTCACCGCGATCAGGAGAAGCACAACCGCGGGGGCTCGGGCGGGGTTCACATTACTCCACGTGATAGTTAGGCGCTTCGCGGGTAATGATCACGTCGTGAACATGGCTCTCGCGTAACCCGGCGCTCGAAATCCGGATAAAGCAGGACTTCTCCTGCAATTCCTGGATCGTGCTGCAGCCCACATAACCCATGCCCGAGCGCAGCCCGCCAACCAACTGGTAGACCATCGCTTCGAGTGGTCCACGATGAGGCACTCGGCCCTCGATCCCTTCCGGTACGAATTTCGCCAACCGGTTTTCTCCGTTACGTTCCCTGGCCACAACACCCTCGGTGGAGGGCCTTTCTTCAATATCGCCCTTGCCCTGGAAATAGCGCTCGCCCGAGCCCTGCGCCATGGCCGATAGGGAACCCATGCCACGGTAGGTCTTGAAGCTCCGGCCCTGGTAGAGAATGGTTTCCCCTGGACTCTCATCCACGCCGGCGAATAGTGAACCGATCATGACCACGCTGGCGCCGGCTGCAATGGCCTTAGTCACGTCCCCTGAGTACTTGATGCCACCGTCCGCAATAACCGGAATATTGTTCGCCCGGGCCGCACGGTAACACTCGCTGATGGCCGTAATCTGCGGCATCCCGGCGCCTGTAACCATGCGCGTGGTGCAGATGGACCCCGGTCCAATCCCGACTTTCACCGCATCTGTGCCCGCTTCAATCAACGCCTTCGCACCCTCGTAGGTCGCCACGTTACCCGCCATCAGGGCAACGTTGGGGAAGTTTTTCTTGACCAACCGAATCGCCTCCAGCACCCGCGACGAGTGCCCGTGCGCCGAGTCAATAGCAAGCACGTCGACGCGCGTACGCACCAGTTCGGCCGCCCTTTCCAGAAAGTCGCCGGTCGCGCCGATGGCTCCTCCCACGCGCAGCCGTCCCTGATCATCTTTTGCCGCATTGGGGTATTTGAGCTTCTTCTGGATGTCCTTCACCGTGATCAGGCCCTTCAGCTCGTACTGGCCGTTCACGACCAACAGTTTCTCCACCCGGTGTTGGTGCAGAATCTTCTCCGCCTCTTCGAGGGTGGTGCCCACTGGAACCGTGATCAGGTTTTCCTTCGTCATGACATCGCCGATAGGGATATCGGTGCGCGTTTCAAAGCGGAGGTCGCGGTTGGTAAGAATGCCTACCAGTTTCTTTCCTTGGGTTACCGGGACGCCGGAAATCTTGTATCGCCGCATCACCTCCAGCGCATCTGCGATAAGTTGTTGCGGCTCAATGGTCACCGGGTCGACAATCATTCCGCTCTCTGAGCGCTTCACCTTATCCACCTCGCCGGCCTGCTGCTCGATGGTTAAATTACGGTGAATTACACCCAGACCACCTTGCTGTGCCATAGCGATTGCCAGCCGCGACTCGGTTACCGTGTCCATAGCCGCGGAGAGCAGCGGGGTATTGAGCGAAATAGAGCGGGTCAATTGAGTTTGTGTGCTGACCTGGGCAGGGACCACGTCGCTCAACGCGGGAACGAGAAGAACGTCGTCAAAAGTAAGAGCTTCCGGTACGGGTATCTGAATCATGATAAGGACTTCTATTAATCCTATAACCTACAGCAGGCCGGGTGCCGTGGCGTTGAAATCCCGTACAAAACAGCGTATTCTTCGATCAGCAGACGAGTTTTGTCCCTGGCTTCGCTATTCAGCACACAGCGAAGAAGCACGGAGAAATGAGTGGGCGAAAGCCCACTTTTCTTTTGCTGCGAAGCCTCAGCATCTAAAGCGGCAGTTATGGCACTGAATATTGAGGAAATCCGCCGTACCGCGGACCGGGTTGCCGCATCGCACGGGCTGGAAGTAGTGGACATCGAATACCTCGGTGGCAACAAGCACAGAGTATTGCGCGTCTTCATCGAGCAAAATGCCGAGCAGCGTGCGCGGCGCGCCCACGAGGCCGGTGAACAAAATACTCTGGAGCATCTCGGAACCGGAGGCGTTGCCCTCGATCAGCTGGCTTGGGTCACGCACGAGGATTGCGAGCGATTTAGCCGGGATTTCGGCACGGTGGTCGACGTTGAGGGGCTCGTACCGGTGGACGACTACACCCTCGAGGTGTCCTCGCCGGGGCTGGACCGGAAACTGACCGCCCGGTCCGACTTTGAGCGCTTCCAGGCCAGCCCGGTGAAGATTCAGACCTTCACGCCGATTGCAGGGAACCGCCATTGGCAAGGCAGACTCGCCGAGGTAGGGCCGGACGCAATTGTGCTCGATCTCACGGCGAGAAGGCAGAAGGGGAGCAAAAAGGGGCCGGCTCCGGTGCAAACAGTTGAGATTGCTTTTTCCAATATTGAAAAGGCGAATCTGGCCCCTGAAATTTAGTGAATAGGTAGAAGAGAAACCATGGCGAGTGTTCTTTATCAGAGTATTGAGGCGTTGAGCCGCGATAAGGGAATTGATCCGCAGATTGTTGTCTCAGCAGTCGAAGATGCCATCGCGTTGGCCACCCGCAAGTACTACAAGACGCAGGAGAACATGCGCGCCGAACTGGATCGGGAATCGGGCGAGATCCGCGCCTATGTGTATAAGACCGTTGTGGAAGCTCCCGAACAGCTCGAGGATCCGGTCAACCAGATCACGCTGGAGGATGCCCGGGCACTCGCTCCCGAAGTCGAGGCAGGCGGGGAAATCCGCTATTACAAGCCAACCGACGTGCTGGGCCGCATCGCTGCCCAGATGGCCAAGCAGGTTATTTTCCAAAAGGTCCGCGAGGCGGAGCGGGATACGGTCTACAAGGAATACGCTCATCGCCTCGGTGAAGTGTTGAACGCGACCGTCAAGCGGTTGGAGCTGCAGGACGTCATTTTCGACCTCGGCAAGGCCGAGGCCAGGATGCCCAAGCGCGAGCAATCGCGGCTAGAGCAATTTGCTATTGGGGAGCGCGTCCGCGTGGTTCTGCTGCGCGTGGACCGCGCTGCCAAGGGGCCCCAGGTCATCGTTTCCCGCGCTGTTCCGGAACTGGTGCAGAGCCTTTTCCAGAGCGAAGTCCCCGAGATCTACGACAACACTGTCGTCATCCGGGCCATTGCTCGGGAGGCCGGCGAACGCACCAAAATTGCAGTTCTGTCGCGCGACAAGGATGTCGATCCGGTGGGTGCCTGCGTAGGCATGAAGGGCATGCGGGTGCAGTCCATTATTCGCGAGCTGCGCGGCGAAAAGATCGACATCATCGAGTACAGCGAGGAAATCACCACTTTCGCCGAAAAGGCCCTGCAGCCTGCCAAGGTGAGCCGCGTGAGCATCACAGACTTAGGCGAGAAACAGCTTGAGGTGATCGTCGACGACTCGCAGCTTTCGCTCGCGATCGGGAAAAAGGGGCAGAACGTCCGGCTCGCGGCCAAACTGCTGAGCTGGAAGATCGACATTAAGAGCGAAGAAGAGAAGCGGCAGGAAGTCGAGCAGCAGATGCAGGCGATGAGTGGCGGTCCATCCACCCCCATCGAGCAGGTCACCGAGCTAGGCGAGCAAATCATTCAGAAATTGGTGGTCGCCGGCATTACGACTGTCGAGGCTCTCGCCGATATGACGCCGGAGCAGCTGGAGGAAATTCCGGGGATCGGGGAAAAGACGTTGGAAAAAATCAGCCTTGCGGTTCGGCACTATTTCGGCGAATACGAACCTGGTGAAGAGCGTCCCGCTCTGAAGGCCAAATCCGAGGAAGAGCAGCTCGCCAGGGCCAAGCACATAGAAGATGCCCAGGTGGAAGAAGAGATCGATGCGCTCACCCTCGATGAGGAGGGGGAACGGGAAATCCCTGATACTGAGGACGGATCGGGGCGGATCAGCGACGATATCGCCCGTGTGCGCATGGAAGAGCTTACGGAATCAGGTCCCGACCTGGGCGATATCGGTGCGGTTTCGGAAGAGCCTGGCCGGGAAGATACGAGTGCGACCCTGGCCAGCCACGTGCCCAACTACGAAGTAGCCAGATCAGAGAACGTTGATGAAGGAAGTGTGGAGGAAGTCAGCCAGGAAGGCCGGCAAGACGCGAAAGTAGATGAGGGAAGCGTTTAAATGAACGCTTTCGCGTGGTTGGATGGTGCACATTCCACGTTTCAGAGGATAATAGATAGACCTGTCTATCCCACAGCCGTGAGGAAGCACATGAAAGTCTGAAGGGCGACGGGTACGGCAAAAAGGGGCGGATGAGCAAAGTTCGGATTAACGATTTAGCACGCGAGCTGGAAGTGAAGAGCAGGGCGATCCTGGATGCCCTGACGCACGTCGGCGTGACGGAGAAGAAGACCCACTCCAGTTCGCTCGAAGAAGACGAAGCGGAACGGGTGCGCCAATACTTTCAGCGTAGCGCCAGGAACGGCGCCAGTGCGCCCAGGGTAGAAAGTACTGAGCCAAAGCAGAAGATCGACTGGTCGAGGGTATCTAAGCCCGGCGACGTGCTTAAGGCCATACAGCAACGTAAAGAGGAAGCGGCAGCCGCTGCCTCACGTCCCCCTACGCCCCCGGCGGCCAAACCAATGGCTCCGGCCCGTCCCGTAGTCTCTGCCCCCCCGAGTGCCAGTCCGGCCACAGGTTCTGCCGCAGGCGTAGCCGCGTCCCCGTCAGTCGCAGCACCTCGTCCCGGCTCACAGATTCCTTCAGCCAATGTGGTTGCGAGCGCGCCGGCGCAACCGTCCGCTCCTCAGGCCGCTGCCTCCCCTCAGACCCCCGGGGTTGGCGCAAGTTCTCAGACTCGGCCAAATCCCGCTGCAGTCAATCTGGGCGGCCAGGGGCAGAGGTTCGTTACCCCGGCCCCACCGGCCCCGCGCCGGATCGTTCCCCAGCCCCGGCAGGAGCCCCGCATCGTGGTTGCTCCTCCGCCGGCGGCGCCCGCCATTGCCGCCAAACCGCCGGCAGGTCCGGTCGTCGCCAGACCTCCGGTTTCGGGTGTTGAAGCAAGGCCTCCGGCTGTTGCACCGGCCGGGTTGAAACCGGCAGCGCCCGGCAGTGAAGTGCGGCCGCCGTCGCCCAATGTGGGCGTCGTGGCTGCTGCTCCACCTCAGCCTCGTCCGCCGGCAACGCCTCCTCCGCCACCGGCGACGCCGGGTGCTCCCGAGGTTTCAGTTTCCGCTGCACCGGCCCCGCAAGCCTCTTTCACCGCCGAACTACCGGTTCCCGCTGCGCAGGCGCCGCCGCCCCCGCCGGCTCCGCGGCGCGTGATCATGCCTCAGACCGGTCCACGTCCGGTTTACCAGGCTCCGCCGTCACCGCCTCCACCGCAGGCTGCATCTCCGGCATCCGGTGCGACAAACCCGCAGGGCGGCATCCAGCGTGGACGGCCTATCTTTGATCGTGGCCGCCCAGGCGGTGGTCCAGGAGGTGGTAGCCCCGGTTTCAGTCCGCGTCCGCAGCATGACGGACCTGGCGGCGCCCGTCGGCCCATGCACCCGACTCGTACCCAGCCCGGTGGACCTCCGGGTCCAGGGGGACGGCCCGGATTCGGACCCCCGCGCCCCGGTTTCGGCGCTCGGCCGGGCTTTGGTGCACCTCGCCCTGGCATGGGTGGTCCGGGTACCCTAACCCCGCCACCGGGTGAAGCGCCACGCCCGCAGAGAGCGGCTCCGCAACGCCGCGGACGACAGCAGTACCCGAAGACCAAGGAAGGCCCGATGAAGGGCTTTGCGCCTCCCCCTCGTTTCGGCGGTGCGCAGATTCCTCAGGAGCCCGTGCCCATCAGCCGCACCATCACGGTGACAGAAGGCGTCAGCGTGAAGGATCTGGCGGAGAAACTGGGCGTTCGCGGCAAAGACCTTATTGCTACCCTGCTGATGCGCGGCGTCTTTGTCACCGTGAACCAGTCATTGGATACGGATTTGGTAAAGGATGTGGCCGCCCAGTTCGGGGCAGCCACACAGATCATCTCCTTCGAGGATGAGATGGCCAACGAGGCCCTCGAAAACCTCATGAAGGACGAGGACGTCAGCGAGATCGAAGTTCCCCGCCCGCCGGTGGTTACGGTGATGGGCCACGTCGACCATGGCAAGACCTCGCTGCTGGACGCCATTCGGGAAACCGATGTTGCCTCGGGTGAAGCCGGTGGTATTACCCAGCACATTGGCGCTTACAAGGTGCGTATCAGTAAGCCGGACTCACCTGCGTTTGGCCGTGAGATCGTCTTCCTGGATACGCCGGGTCACGAGGCGTTCACGCGCATGCGTGCGCGGGGAGCCAAGGTCACGGACATTGTCGTTATCGTGGTTGCCGCCGACGACGGTGTCATGCCCCAGACTCTGGAAGCCGTGGATCACGCCAAAGCCGCAAATGTGCCCATCATCGTTGCTGTCAACAAGATTGACAAGCCTGATGCGCAACCGGACCGTGTGAAGCAGCAGCTGGGCGATCGCGGGCTTGTCCCGGAAGCGTGGGGTGGTTCGACCGTTTTTGTCGATGTCTCGGCGAAGAAGAAGACGAACCTCGATCTGCTGCTGGAAATGATTTGCCTGGTCGCAGACCTCGGCAGCCTGAAAGCCAGCCCTGACCGGCCGGCTGTTGGAACCGTGATCGAAGCCAAACTTGACCGTGGGCGCGGCGCCGTAGCTACCGTTCTGGTGCAGAACGGCACTTTGCGCGCCGGCGACAGTTTCATCATGGGCAATACCTTCGGCAAGGTACGCGCCATGTTTGATGATCGCGGCCGTCCCACGCAGGATGCCGGGCCTTCGACCCCGGTGGAGATCCTGGGCCTGGAAGGGATGCCGGATGCAGGCGATACCGTCCTGGTCGTTTCCGATCGCGACAAGGCCAAAGGCATCGCTCAGTATCGCAAGATGAAGGAACGCGAGTCGCAGCTCGCCAAGTCGTCGCGCGTGTCGCTGGAAGGCCTCGCCGAGCAGATCAAGCAGGCGGGCGTTAAGGAACTGCCACTGATCCTTAAAGGTGACGTGACTGGATCGGTCGAAGTGTTGGCAGACTCCCTGCAGAAGATGTCGACCGAAAAAGTTCGCATCAAGGTGTTGCACACCGGGGTTGGTGCCATCACCGAAAGCGATATCCTTCTTGCCTCGGCATCCAATGCGATTGTCATCGGGTTCAATGTCCGGCCCGAGCGCAAGGCGGCTGAGCTTGCAGAACAGGAAGGGGTCGAGGTTCGTCTGCACTCCATCATTTATGAGCTGCAGGATGAGATCAAGAAGGCTATGCTCGGCTTGCTCGAGCCCACGATTAAGGAGAACTACATCGGCCGGGCCCAGGTGCTCAACGTCTTCAAAATCCCGAAGGTGGGTACCATTGCCGGTTGCCGCGTAGTCGACGGTTCGATTAAGCGCGATGCGGAAGTTCGCCTGCTGCGGGAGGGAGAGCAGGTCTTCAAAGGCAAGATCTCTTCTCTCAAGCGCTTCAAAGACGATGCCCGCGAAGTCACCAATGGTATGGAGTGCGGCGTCGGCATCGCCAACTTCAATGACATCCAGATCGGCGATACGGTCGAAGCATTCGTAACCGAGCGAATTGCCGCTGAGTTGACCGCACAGTAGTCAGCTCATGGATCTGGCAAAAATCCAGACCGCACTTCGCGAACAGCAAGTTGACGGCTGGCTCTTCTACGACCATCATCACCGGGATCCGATAGCTTATCGGATCCTGGGATTGGACGAATCGTCCCACGTTTCGCGCCGGTGGTACTACTTCATTCCATCGCAAGGCGAGCCGCGCAAGCTGACGCACCGTGTCGAAAGCGGCAAGCTGGCGACGCTGCAGGGAAGCGGACACTCCTATTCGTCCTGGCAGGAATTGGAAAACGGCCTGCGCACCATGCTCGAGCCGTACAAAAAACTGGCCATGCAATATTCGCCTCGTAACGCCATCATGTATGTATCCATGGTGGATGCAGGTACGGTTGAGGTGCTGCGCGAGATGGGCAAAACCATCGTCAGCTCGGCGGACTTGGTCAGCCGCTTCGAGGCCGTTCTGACAGCGGGGCAGATTTCCAGTCACTACGAAGCACAAAAAGCCATCGATGAAATTCTCCGTGAGGCCTGGAGATATATCGCTGCGGGTTCCAGGAACGAATTCCAGGTGATGGTGTGGTTACGCGAGGCGATGCGGCGGGCAGGGATCGCCGAGGGCTACGGCCCCAATGTCTCGGTAAACGCCAACAGTTCCGACTCCCACTACGAACCATCCTCCGAAGGCTCGAAACCGATCAACAAAGGCGATTTCCTGCTCGTCGACATTTGGGGACGCATGGATCGGCCGGAGGCCTGTTTCTACGACATCACCTGGACTGGCGTTGTCGGCCGCGAGCCGACGGACCGCGAACAGCAGGTCTTCTCTTTAGTAGCCCGAGCACGGGATGCGGCCATCAAGGCGGTGCAGGACGCCTTTACCGCCGGCAAATCAATCGCGGGATGGCAGGCAGACGATGCTGCGCGTACCGTCATTCGGGATGCCGGCTTTGCAGAGTATTTCACCCACCGCACTGGGCACAGCATTTCCACGGAGACTCACGGCAATGGAGCCAACCTGGACAACCTCGAAACCCACGACGACCGGCTGATCCTGCCTTACACCTGCTTTTCCGTAGAGCCGGGCATCTACCTCCCGGAATTCGGCGTGCGCAGCGAAGTCAACATGCTGACCGAGCCAGGGCGTGCGGTGGTCACCGGACCTATCCAGACCGAACTCGTGCGAATTTAAAGCTTTGTTCTTGCCGGTTGCTAGTGGCGGATGAAATACATCAGCCAGCTTGCCGCGATCACGGCAACCAGAAACAGCACAAAACAATAGGCCCCGTAACGAACCATTGCTCGCGGAGTGCTTCGTTGCGTGATCCCGAAGATGATGGAGGCGAAGATGGCGAAGAGAATGACCGAAGTAAAGTGAGAAGGCGCGAGGCTCATGGCTTTCTCCCGATCGCGATGCTGTGCGCGTCGACCGCCGAGATCAGGTTCAACAAGCCGGCGACCACAACAAACTTAGCCCCGTAATCGGCGGTGACAATCTGCACCGGCGCCTGGCCGAGTCCCATCGCATGGCTTATCAGGTAAAGCAGGCCTGATCCCAGGTCGCCAAGAAAACCCAGCATGTCCAGAAGGTCGGCTGCATTGGGCGCGTACAACTTGGCTCCCATCATGATCCCCAGAACAAACATGCAGGTGATGGAGCCCAGTACCAGAAGTCCACGTCCCCAACGCTTCAGCATCAAGTGCCCGGCTCCGGGTACAAGCCAACCTGCGATCAATGCCATATAGCCCAAACGGTTGGCGTTCGATTCAGCCTCCCGTTTCGCCACATCTACCTTTTGCGCCATCATTCAAGAATACACAACTCCAGCTATATCCGGCTTCTGTCGCGGCGCTCCCAGACCATGGCGTCGAATGTCTGGCGGGTGACGAATCCGCTACGGTGATAGAGCGCAACCGCCTCGGAATTTTGTCGCGTCACAGTGAGCGTGAGCGCCTGAAAACCGTGGCTGCGAAGCGCTCGCGAACACTCGGACAACAACCATGCGCCAAGCCCGCGTCGGCGATAGCGCCGGTTTACGCAGATCTGAGTTACGTGACCGACGTCCTCGCGTACGCGGGAACAAAGCAGCAAAGCGAGCATCTCCTCCTTGCCGCGATAGACCAGCACGCGGGATGCCGTGGGGTCGAATTGCCCGCAACCAGGAAATCGGACAATGTTGTGTAAGAACCGCAGGGACCCGGCGACGGATCGATACTGATCGTTGATGATGCCGTCCAGATGGCCCTCGTATGCGTGTGCGATCAGTTGGCCGGCAGCCGAAAAATCGCTGTCTCTCCACGACCGCAGTTCCAGGCCCTCGAATCCACCGTTCCTCGAGCGTTCCAAAGATTTGGCTGAACCTAGCTCCAGCTCCATGAACAGGCGTTCGTAAATTTGGAATCCACTGTTCCGAAGTGTTTCGGCGTGGGTGCCGTGGGGGCGCAGCAGCAGTTGCGATTCAATTCGCTCAACCCCGGGTGAATTTTGCAGCAGCTCAATCATGTGTTCCAGCAGTCGCCGCTCCACATCCGCAGCCAACTCGGGATTGCCGGCCGACGGGACAGCGAATACGTCACCCACCAGGGCCTTTTCACCCTCATAAACACAGAAGACATACCCGCAGATGCGGCCATTTTCGATGGCCACGTATCCGGGGAGAAGACGGGAGTCGAGGTATTGGAGCAACAGATTGGCCGAGGGATGGAAATCCCAGTGGAGCCGCTGGTTCCAGGCGAGGCTCTCCGCCTCCAGCACCGGCTTGAGATTGCTGGCGGTGAAATGTCGTAAGTCGAGGATTTCCAGGTGTAGGGCCGGTGTCATCCGCGTCTGATGGAGTGTACGGCACAAAGCCATGCCATGAAAACCCGAAGCCCGTTCCGGAATCGTCTTACGGCTTGGCAAACACCTGATAAACGGCAAGATTTTGTGCAGGATAGGAAAAGAGCGGTTGGTAGGACCGGCCGGCCAGCAAGCTTCGCAACTCGCCCGTATACCTCTCCCGGGTGATGAGGATATGTTCCCCGGATGGAATGCCATCCTGGTCATAGTTATCCACCCGGTGATTACGGTAGAAGGACAGACCGTATTCAACATCGCGCCGGACCCTATATACCGCAACAGCCTCGTTCGGGCGCGCAATCTGGCTGATGATCGCGGCCAAGGGCCGCGCAGAGTAAGCAGCGTCCAACAGCCGGATGTTCTTCTTGGTGGATGAGATTGCTGGCAGGCCAAAGAATGGGCCTACCCCAAAGATGAACAGCAGCATGACCACCATTGGCACCATGGTGGCGACACGCAGGCGCGTGACTCCGAAGCGCGCTACGACAACCAGAATCAGCAACGCGGCCGCAGCTCCGCTCGAAATTGCCGCCACCAGTATGCTGCCCGGGGGTATTCCTCCGGGGTGAACAATGTGCCAAGGCAGCAGCAGGATCAGGATGATTGTGACGGCTGAGAGCAGCGCATGCAGCACCAGCAGCCAACCACTCAGACCTTTATGGCGAATCCGGTTGATGTAATCCCCGGTGAGTATCGTGAGCGGCGGGATGGACGGCAGAATGTAGCCCGGCAGCTTCGACCGGGAGAGGGAGAAGATCACGATCGGAAACAGCGTCCACAAAACCAGGAATTCAGGGAACGCATCGCCCCAGCGGGTATGGCCAATGTAGTGGTGTTTTGCCAGACGCGCTTTCCACTCCGCGATCGATTGCTGGATCGCCACTCCCAACGCGCGCATCGCAATGACGGACCAGGGCATGAGCGCAAGTAGCAAAATGGGAATGTAATACCAGATCGGGTGCTCATGCATGAACCGGTTGGTGGCGAAGCGCTCCAGATTGTGTTCCAGGAAAAAGATGCGCAGAAAATCTGGGTTACGGTGCTGGACGGCGATATACCACGGCAGCACCATCGCGAAGTACAGCAGAACCCCGGGAATCCATATGCTGCGGCGTAGCAGCGACCACTCCCGTCGCAACGCGGCAAAACTAAAGATGATGCAACCGGCCATTACTGGAGCCACTGGACCCTTGGCAAGGGTGGCAACGCCGACGAAGAAATACAGGTCGAAAAGCCAGAACTTCTTGTCGGTCTCGTACCAGGCATACCAGCCCAGCATGCCGATGCAAAAGGGTGCAGCCAATTGCATATCGGTCGAGGCCCCACGGGCGAAGCCCACAATGCCGGCGCAGGATGCAGTAATCAACGCTGCGTCCAATTGGCTGCCCGGGCGGAAGCGTCGGAGGTGCAAATAGATCAAGGCCACCAAAATAAACGCAAAGCTGGCTGATGGCAGGCGCGCGGACCAGTCGTGAACCCCGAACTCGAGGAAGGCAAACATTGCCCGCCAGTAATAGAGAGCCGGCTTTTCCAGCCACGGATGTCCCCACAAAACCGGCGTGATGTAGTCGTGCCGGACAAGCATCTCGCGGGCAATCTGCGCGTATCTGGGTTCGTCCGCTCCCACCAGCCCGAGCCCATCGCCACCGAACACCGGCACCAATCCGTAAAAAAGGAAGAAGGGCGTAAAGACGAAAAGGCTGAGGGCCTCGAGGGTGTCGTGCAAGGCAGGGAACCGGGCGTGTAGCGCACTCAGGCCGGCGCTCGGTCGATTGAGAACCTGAGGGGTACCCGGCATTGTCTTTTTCTCAACCATCGATTCTGCCAGGTACTCTACGGGCACAAGGCTATCAGATTCAGCAGCCATGTGAGGGAGTAGCCGTGGGCCCGATGAAGAGGCGCAAAAAGACGATCTTCACGCCACCCCGTCGACCGATACCGCAGCAATTTCACTACGCAGACAATTCAGAATCAATTCTGTGGCCATCGGAAGTGGGCCTTCCAGAGTGCAGCCGCTGGCATTTTCGTGACCACCCCCGCCAAACCGCTCGGCTATCGTGGCGACGTTCACCCGGCCTTTGCTGCGCAGGCTGAGCCGCACGCGTCGATCCCGAAGTTCGCGCAGAAAAACCGCCGCCTCGGTCCCCCCGATGGCGATGGCATAATTGACGATCCCTTCGCAATCTTCTTCAACCGCATGGGTGCGATGCATATCATCCTCCGACACCCACAGCCAGGCCAGGTTCCCATCGTGGTGCAAATTAGCCAGCGCAGCGCCCAGCAGAAGCATCTTGGATGCCGGGTTGGAAAAGTAAACACTCTGGGCAATGCGAACCGGATCCGCGCCCTGACGAACCAGGTTGCGTGCCAGTTCAAAGGTATGTGCGTCGGTGCCCTCATAGCAAAACGACCCAGTATCGGAGAGTACCGCCGTGTAAAGGCAAGTCGCCATGTCCGGGGTGAGGTCTACCCCGGTAGCGTCAGCTAGTTGGTAAATAAGTTCCGCAACTGCGCAAGCGTCACTGTCAATCCAGTTCACGTGCGCAAAAGTCCGGCCGCTGGTGTGGTGGTCAATATTGATCAGGAAACGATTCTCCAGGCCATCGAGACGGGTGCGAGGAATGCCATCACATTCCAGCAGAACCACGGTATCGTAATCGCCCTCTACCTTGCTCAAGTGCCGGATCAAGCCGGCGCAAGGCAGCCCGCGATAGATAACCGGGACCCGGTCGCTGAGAGCCATATCGGCCTTCTTGCCCATCCGTTGCAGGATCATCCAGCAAGCAAGAACGGAGCCAATCGCGTCGCCGTCAGGGCGCGCGTGAGCGGTCACCAGGATCTGATTCGCCTTGGCGATGGAGCTGAGTACTTTGTTAATCGTCTCTTCGGATTGCGGACGGGATGGCATCATAGCCGGCGCGGAGCTGCTAATCCTTGGAGTGCGCGGACGTTAGGGATTTGCCGGAAGTGGGTTTCGCCTCCGTTTTATGTACTCCCCTCGTGCGACCCAGCAATTCGTCAATCCGCAGCTTCAAAGATTTCGACTTATCAATCTCGAACGACAATTCAGGAATATGGCGTACTCCCATACGCTCCAACAATTCGTGCCGGATAAAACCCCTGGCCGCGGTTAACGCCTGCAGCGTTTTTTCTTCTGCAGCCTCCCCGCCATCGACCGCGATGTACACCCGCGCCGACTTACCCCCGGGGTTCAGCACGACTTCGCTGACGTAGGCGGAACTGATACGTGGGTCGCCGAGTTCCCCCACAATCATTCCACTGATCTCTTCCCGCAGCGTCTCGGCAACGCGATCCCGATGGTACTTTCGTCCCCGTGCTTCCACCATACAAACAGTCCTTAGCTAAACCTGTTAGGTTATCAGAAAGCCCGCCCCCGACCTATTCCGGGCTCTCCTCCTCGAGAAAGATGTACCACGAATCAATGACTTGCGCCCCCAGGTCATTGGAAATGCGGACGGCAGCATCTTCCACCTGCCGCATGAGGCCGGAAAGATAATCGCGGGACCGGGAAATAGCAGTTATCCCGATAGTGGCGGACTGCCAGGTGACCGCCTCGTCCAGTTCGGCCACAGAGATATTGAAGCCGTGACGCAGCTTCTCTTTGAGGCTTCGAACTACCTGTCGGCGGTCCTTCAGAGAGCGCGCCCGTTCGATTTGCAGTTCTAGCGTAAGGGAAACGATCGCCATCGTTTACGCCAGTGCCGTTTCCGCCGCTGCAACGAATTCCGCGGCCTGCATGGATGCCAGCGAGCTGCACTGAACCAAACCTCGACGGCACATATTGTCACCTCGCAGCTGCAAACACGGGGAGCACGCCGGTTGGTGGAACAGGCTGCTGCTGCGAGGGCCGGTCGGCCGAAAACGATGTGGATGTGCCGGCCCGAAGTATCCGATCGCCGGCACATCGTAGAACGAAGCCAGGTGCAGGGCAAAACTGTCGGGAGCAATTACCAGGTCTGCTGCGGAGATCTTCGCAAACAATTCCCGCACGGGACCCTGAGCGTAGCCCGCTACTCGTTGATTAGCCGCAAATTCCTTGATGGCTGCTCCCGCGCCGTGAATCACTATCGTGTGTTTGGGAAATGCCTGTAGTAAGCCCCGGATGATGTCGGTCCACTGTTCGTCGGTAAGCTGCCGTGCGCGCCAGCCAGCCTCGGCGGCGCAGTAAATGTACGGAGTTTCCGGGCGCAAAGCAGGCGGAAACGCATAGGCGCCGCGATAGGAGCTGAGTGCGTGGCCCCATCCCTTCAGGTCAAGCAGTTCGAGCTCAACTTCTGCATCATGCTTGTCTTCCGGAAAGCGAATCCTGCCCGGTTTATAAACCGATCTGACCAACGTAGAGAGCCACGGCCGTACGCTCCGCCATTCAGAATATCCACCCTCCTTGTAGAGAAGGCTGATCCCCTGAACCCATCCTGTCTTTTGTTTGCCCCGCATCAGCAGCGAGAGAACCAGCGTGGTTCGGCTGTCGTCCAGCGCAAAAACCAGGTCAGCCCGCGGCATGGCCAGCAGGGTGCGCAGTATTCCAACCTTGGAGTCGCCGTGGTCAACAACGGTCAGCTTCAGGCGCGAATCCACCAGGGGATAGACCTGGCCTCCTTTGCGATTCGTAATCACTCGCACTTCGGCATTGGGATAGAGCCGGAACAGCTCAAAGAGAAAAGGTGCCTTGAGTACGTAGTCGCCGAAGGTGCGAAAACTGAGCAGGGTAATGCGCTGGATTGCGTTCTCGGGCACGATGTTAGCCTTGGTAATTATAGTGCGCTACGTTTTTCTCGACCGTGACGGAGTTCTGAACCGCAAGATGCCCGAGGGCGATTACGTCACCGGCTGGGCGCAATTCCAATGGCTTCCCGGGGCGATCGAGGCCATTGCGCGCATGCACCGCGCCGGCTTGACATTGATACTGGTTACCAATCAACGCGGCGTTGCCTTGGGCCGCTTGAGTATCGAAGGCCTGGAGCTTATTCACCGCAATCTGCAGGCTGACCTGGCACGCCACGGCGCCCGGCTCGATGCGGTCTATTACTGTCCCCACGACAAAAACGAGTGCCGTTGTCGTAAGCCGGATACCGGACTCTTTGAACAGGCGCTGAGAGATTTTCCTCAAATGGCTGCCGGCAACAGCTTGGTGATTGGCGACTCTATATCGGATATAGAGGCAGGCCGGCGGTTAGGCATGAAAACCATCTTCATTCAGAACGAACCGGAACGCCAGAAACCCGGAGCGCGCGAAGCTGCCGCGCTCGCCGATGCATCTGCGAGCTCGTTGCTCGAAGCCGCGGAACTGGTTCTCAGAAGCTGGCATACGGGTTCCTCCGGCTCGCCTGATTCTTGAGGCAGACCTGCACGTCAGAGGTTAGCGGCGTAACGCCCGAGCCTCTACTGCTTCCTTGAGATGCCCGGCCACCTTACGTCCGTAGTTTAGCCACGTATAGCTCTCTGTCACGGTTGTCATTGCGGCTCTGCCGATGGAGCGACGTAATTTCTCATCCACTGCAAGTTGCCCGATGGCTTCAGCGAGAGACTCCGCATCGTTGACCGGAACATAAATGACGCTCTTTCCGTGCTCCAGTGGCAGGCCACAATTTTTCGTCGTAATGATAGGCAGACCGGCAGCAGCGGCTTCCATACCAGCCCGCGACGATCCCTCGGCAAAGGTGGGAAAGACAAATAGGTCCGAAGCGGCAAAGGCGGCGGCGACCTGCTCCAAGGGCGCGAAAGCCGTGTGTGTAAAAAACTCTTTGTCGCCCGTTTCCAGGCAGCCGGCGCCATTATCGAGGTTGCCCATCAATTGCAACCGAACATCGAGTCCGGAACGCCTGCAGCTGCGGATCGCTTCCAGCAAAATCCGTACGCCTTTGCGCACATCGAAATTGCCCGTGAACAAAATGTGCACCGGCCCGTCGATGCGATAATCCCGCTTCAGGTCGAAGAACTCCTCGCGCACTCCCAGGTAAGCAACCCGCACTTTGCACTCGGGATATCCCTGCTCGACAAAAGTCCTTTTTACGAATTCGGAGTTGACCAGGAGCAGGTCAGCATCCGCGCAATCGCGCAATACCAGCTTCCACAGGTCGGCGCGTGGATCGTACCCCGCGGGAAGGCCGAAACGGGCAAATTCATCGCGCAGGGCGCTGTGCAGAAACGCTGGGTGGGCGATGGAGTGATCGGTAACAATAGCCATGCCATTTTGACGCGCCCTCCGGATCGCGCCGGATTGGCCGGCTCCGCTCCGCACTAGCAGTACATCGGCATGATGGAGATATTTTCGGCTGCCCCAGGCAGCAATTCTGAACTCCAATCCGTAAGCCAAATCGAGCGGGATAACTCGAGTGCGTTGGATCAGCCTGATGAATGTGCCGGCAACCTCGACCCAAGCCACCGGCGTGACAGAGACGCCCGGAAGGCGAATTTGTCGGGCAGCCATCCGTCTTGCCAGGTTTCTTTCCCCCAGCAGGTTTCCCAGCCGATTGACCAGCGCAGTCTGATTGTCTTTCGGCACCCAACCAGTGAGGAAGTTGACTTCGACCCCGGCGGCGGCCAGGGCGCGGGCTGTTTCGTGGAAATGAAGCTTGCCAAATCCCGTGGCAACGATTGCTTTCAAATCCTACTCTTCAGTCTTCGACATCCACGCGGGATTGGTAGTAGTCGTTGTAGGCCCGGCCATAGTACTCGGCGTAATCGGAGGATTGCAGGTCTACTGCATTCAGCACGACGCCCAGCAGATGAGCCCCTGAACGCAACAGTATCTCGCTGGCGCGCGCGACGACATTTCTGGACGCCTGCCCATAGCGCAGCACAAGCACCACACCATCGCTGATAGAGACCAGCACGGCTGCGTCTGTAACCGTGAGCACAGGCGGTGTATCGATCAGGATGAAGTCATAGTTAGCGCGCAATCCCTCGACCAGGCGCTGCATCTGCAGCGAGCCGAGTAACTCGGCCGGCATCGGAGCGATCGGGCCCGCAGGAAGAATGTGGAGCGTGGGCACGGACGGCACTGTAACGATCGCTTCCTGTAGTGGCACCTTGCCGGTCAACACCGAGGTCAGCCCGGTCTTGTTGGGAATCCTGAAGCGAAGATGTACGGAGGGCCGTCTGAGGTCCGAGTCGATCAGCAGAACGCGGGCCCCATTGAGCGCAAATACAATCGACTCCAGCGTCGTCACCGAGGTCTTGCCTTCGGAGGGCTTGGCGCTGCTAATCAAGATGACCTGGGGCGGCGTCCCAGCGCGGGAAAGCAGGATGGTGGTTCGCAGGGCCCTGTATGCTTCCGCCAATCTCGACCATGCGCCCGGAACGGGCGAGGTCGCATCTCTGACAAACGTTTCCGGCGAGAGCAGCTTGGATTCGACCTGTGGAACGACGCCGAGCATCGGCAGCCCAAGTCGCTCCTCGATGTCATAAATCGTCTTGATGTTGGTGTCCAGCGCCTCGACCAGGAATGACAACACCAGGCCGATGCCAAGCCCGCACAACAAACCCAGTGTCAAATTGACGGACTTGCGCGGGGAGCTGGGAAAATCGGGTGGATCTGCGGGGTCGATACGGCGGATATTGGTAGAGTGCAGGCCTGCGAGAATGCCAGCCTCCTGCAGGCGTTGTTGCAACCCGTCGTATAGCGACCGATTGGCTTCGTACTCCCGGCGAGCCAGAGTGTACTCGACTGCTTTGGAATTTCCCATGTAAGCGGAGCCTTTCTCCTGGTCGAGTCTCCGCTGTAATGCATCCTGATTTTCTGTTGCTGCCTTTACTTCTTCCTGTGCCCGGGCGATGACGACCTCTTGCTCCCGCTTTATGCTCTCGCTGACTTCTGCAATCTCCGAGCGGACCTCCAGCAGTCGGGGATTCTTGGCGCCATATTTTGGGCTGAGGCTGGCCAACTCCGCCTGTAGGGATGTCAACCTCTCTTTCAGTCCCAGTAGCACGGAATCGCCGCTCAACGTCGCCAGCACATCCGACGGGGCGCTTTCCAGAGTTACGAGCCGTGCTTGGGAGACCAGCCGCTGCGTTTCCGCCTGCGTCAGATCATGGCTGATATCGACCAACCGGGAAAGCACGATACTCTGCGTCTGATCGATGCCTACCAGGCCAATATCTTTCTGTACTGTGAGCATGTGCTCCTGGCTGGCTTCCAGACGTTTCTTGAGGTCGCCCAGCTGCAGCCCGAGCCAATCTGAAACCTCTCGAGTGGCGGCATAATTCTGCGTGAAGTTGTGCTCCACGTAATTCGAAATCAGCGTATTGCAAATGAGTGCGGCCAACTCCGGATTACGAGCGGTAAAACTAAGATCGAGAATATTCGTGTGCCCGAAGCGTTCCGCTGCCAGGCCTCCTTCAAACATCCCGATCAGTGCGTGCCTGTCTCCGATTTTTGACAAGTCCCAGACATGATTCGAGCCCAGCGGGAGAAAATCTTTATTCTTATCAAGGTGCAGGCTTTGGATGGTTTTGAGTGCGAGGGTCGAGCTCTTCAGGATCGCAATCTCGGTGTCCAGCTTGGTGACGTCGATGTAACCGCCGTCATAGCCTCCGCCT
>Ga0335073_10004088_pt1 | contig 20409 bp, 18 predicted proteins | sample Lox_Sample_22_FD_207093 | JGI IMG/M metagenome (GOLD analysis project Ga0335073, IMG submission 207093) | Soil microbial communities from Loxahatchee National Wildlife Refuge, Florida, United States - Lox_Sample_2.2 | ecosystem: Environmental > Terrestrial > Soil > Wetlands | place: USA...
TTCGCGATCCTGATTCTCACTTGAAGCAGGCGGGGGCAGCGCCGGGAAGGCGCGCAAGTTCCGCTAGACTGATTCGTACCAAGGAACAGGAGGTCTGAATTGATCGAAGCACTGGAGGGATTTCCCGACAAGATCCTTGCCTTCGCCTGCCAGGGACGCGTGACGAAGAGCGACTACGAAGGTGTTTTGATTCCGGCTGTGGAACAGGCGCTCAAGGAGCCAGGCAAGGTGCGCCTTTATTATCAGATCAACGCGGACTTTTCCGGGATCGATCCAGGCGCGATGTGGGATGATTTCAAGGTCGGCATGGAGCACATACTGCGCTGGGAACGCATCGCCGTGGTCGCCGATGTTGATTGGATTCGCAATACGGTTCGAGCCTTCAGTTTCGTAATGCCCGGAATGGTGAAAGTTTTTCGGCTGGATGAGGCGGCGAAGGCACGCGAGTGGATTTCAGCAAACATGACGAAATAAAGGTGAGTAGTCGCGTCATAGGAACGCTTTGAGGAATATCTCCTTGTAGCGCCGAATCTCCGCTTGGCGCTGATCGATATTGGCCTCGGCGCCAGCCTGAAGCATGGAGAGCCCCCGCCATGACTGGCGGGGCTGTAGTACCCGTTATAGCCCCACCAGTCATGGCGGGGGGCGCAGCCCGAATCAAACGCAGATTTCAGGCACTACCGGTTTTCGGGCGTTTATTGCGGCTCATGATACATTGATGTGGTAACGGAGGTCGTATGCGGCGGGTGACCATGCTTGCGTTTTCGCCCGATTTCCCGCTCGCGCCGGATCGCCGGAGGCCGGCCGCGAAATGAACTGCATCTTCCGCACATCGGGACTTGTCGCGGCATGGTTCGGTGTGGCCGCGCCCATCGCCCGATCTGCCCCCACGGCATCCGTGAACGCCCTTTGGGTTTATTCGGTGAGCTCTCTTCCCAATCCCGTCACCGACGCACCCACCAGATTGGCTTTGATCGGGGACAGCGCCGCCAGCGGAGTAAATCTGCTTTACGTCAGCGTCTACAGTTCCACTCCGAACTCCGCGGGACGATATCTCTACGACGAAACCGCGATCGCTGCTCTGATCACCGCGGCGCACGCCCAAGGCATGCAGGTCTATAACGCTATGGGAGATCCGGACTGGCCGTCTGACGGCTGCTCCACCTCGGCCACTCCCTATGGCCGCTTTTCCGATACCGTGGGCTACAACTCCGCCAATCCCTCGGCGAAGTTCGACGGCATCATCCTCGACGTCGAGCCTGGCAGCAGTCCCGATTATGTCGCGCTCCTCGAATTCTACCAGTGCTTCCAGCAAATGGCGGGTGCGAACAGACTCGGCCTCTCGGTCACGGTGAGCGCCTTCTGGACCGATAGCGTCACCTTCAACCAGGTCACCGAACCGGCCTACCAGCAGATCGTGAACCTGAAGCTGAACCAGATTGTGGTAATGGGTTACCGTAATACCGCCGGCACCATGGATTGCAATCAAGGCGACGGAATCGTCTGTCTCGACGAGGCAATTATTCAGTACGCCAACAGCGTTTCGCTGGCCGGTTCGATTTTGGTGGGTCTGAACACGGACAATCCCTCCACCTCGGGCGATTTGCCGGAAGAGACGTTTTACTCTTTGGGCCAGTCGGCCATGGATACCGCGTTGCAATCCGTCGACAGTCAATTCGCCGCGGCCAATGAAAGTTTCGGCGGCTACGCGATCCACAATTACCGCGATTCGTATTTGAATGGCCAACTGTCCGGTTGGCCGGCCACCAACCCCGCCCTGGCGACGCCGGCCATCACACTGGTCGCGAATGCGGAAGGCCAAAACCCCATCATCGCGCCCAATACCTGGGTGGAGATTCAAGGCGCCAATCTTTCGCCGCCCGGCGATTCGCGGATCTGGCGGACGTCCGATTTCGTGAATGGCGAAATGCCGGTCGCCCTCGATGGAGTCAGCGTCACAATCAACGGCCAAAGCGCTTATATCTGGTACATCAGTCCAACCCAGATCAACGTGCTCACGCCGCCGGAGATGGTCGCGGGATCTGTCAACGTCGTGGCCGCCAACGATGGCCAGGTCAGTACGGCCTTCACGGCGCAGGCGCAATCGCTCTCTCCGTCGTTCTTCGTTTTCGATGGAACGCACGTGGTCGGCTCGCACCTGAACTACACCGACGTGGGACCCACAAACCTGTATCCCGGCCTGACCACGCCAGCGCAACCCGGCGAAAAGGTCATCCTTTACGCCAACGGTTTCGGCGCCACCTCGGTTCCGGCCGTCGCGGGCTCTCCCTCCCAATCCGGCAGTCTGCCTACGCTGCCGGTGGTGATGATCGGCGCCAGTCAGGCGAACGTGCTGTTCGCCGGACTCGTAAGTCCAGGCTTATATCAGTTCAACGTGATCGTGCCGGCGAACACGCCCAACGGCGATATTTCCCTGTCAGCCACCTACAACGGGAGAACCACGCAATCCGGCGTCGTGATCACCGTCCAGCAGTGATAGCGACCGCTAAAAGCCGCCTCCGCAGCTCGCATCCGTTTCGCCCACCAGCGGGCGCGATGCGCCGGGCGCCAGTGTTGGGTCACCGGCCTCGAGACCTTCTGGACGATAACGTCCACCATTGTGTACAGTGAAATATGAATCGCTTTCAACTCCTGGCGCCCGTCGTTCTGGTGTGTCTGCTGGCGGGCTGCGGCCGATTCAAAACAGACGCCAGCGGGTCGGCGGGAACGCAGCGCATTGTTTGCATTGGCCAGGCCTACAACGAAATAATTTATGACTTGGGCGCGCAGGAGAATCTCGTTGGCGTCGATTACTCGAGCACGTATCCTCCGGAAATCAAAAACTTGCCTACTGTCGGATATCACCGCGCCCTTAGCGCCGAGGGCATTCTCTCTCTCCATCCGACCCTGATCATCGACGATAACAACATCGGCCCCGATAACGTCGTCCGCCAGTTGCAGGACCTGCACGTCCCGATGAAGACGTTCCAGGCGAAAAACGATTCGGTCGAAGGCACCAAGGCGCTCCTCCGCGAGATGGGCGCGTTCTTCCATAAAGAGAAGCGGGCCGACGAACTGTGCGCGCAGATGGACCGCCAAATGGCGGAAGCCGCGGCCGAAATCAAAAAATATCCGACCACGCCGCGAGTCGCCATCATCCATTTCGGACGCGCCTCGAACATCTACCTCCTGGTTGGCAACGGCGGCGGCGGAGATGCGGGCACCGCCGGCAAGATGGTCGAGCTGGCCGGAGGACAGTTGGCCATCCAGCAGAAAGGCATGCAGCGGATGGTCTCGCCCGAGATCATCGCCAAGAGCAATCCTGAGGTCATCCTCATGACCGAGTACGGCTTCGACCGGCTCGGCTCGATGGAACAGGCCAAGACGCTGCCCGGCGTGGCCGAAACCGACGCAGCCAGGCATAATCGAATCTACCGCGTGTCCGAACACGAGCTGATGTACTGGGGTCCGGATTCGGGAGAGAGCATCATCAAACTGGCGAAGCTGATCCATCAATGAACGCGCCTGCGGTAATGAAGGTGGGCGCGGCAATGAAGCCGCGGCGGGGGATGGACTCGCGCCGGCTGGATCGCTGGTGCCTGGTGCTGCTGTTCGTGCTGATGATCGCCACCGCCATCGCCTCGATTCGTTACGGAGCGATGGATTTTTCCGCCCACGATATGGCCGCCGCGGCGTGGGGCAAGCTCTCCGGGCGCGCCGACCTGCCGCTCGACCAGAGAATCTTTATGAATCTGCGGGTCCCGCGGGCCATCCTCTGCCTGTTGGTCGGGGCCTGTCTGGGAGTCGGCGGCACGCTGATGCAGGGGTTGTTTCGAAATCCGATTGTGGAACCAGGTCTGGTCGGCACTTCGAGTGGCGCAGCCTTTGGAGCATCGCTGTTTTATGTATTCGGCGCGCTGCTCAAGGTCAACCTGGGCGGATGGACGCTCCCCATCGCCGCGTGTGCCGGAGGCGTGCTCTCGACCTACCTGGTTTTTGCGCTGGCGCACACCAGAAACGAAGGCCGCAGCTCCATCCTGCGTCTCTTGCTCACCGGTTTGGCCATCAACGCACTCTTTATGAGCGGCATCGGATTTCTGTCCTATGTGGCGCGCGATCCGGCCGCCCGCTCCATCATCTACTGGAATCTGGGCACTCTCTCCGGCGCTGACTGGAATTCGGTTTTCGTGGTTGGCCTCGCCACCTTCGGCGGACTCGTGCCGGCGATTATCCTTGCCAAGCCGCTGAACGCGCTGATGATCGGCGAAGACGAGGCCGTAGCGCTCGGCGTGAACGTTCGACGCCTCAAGTGGACGGTGCTCACGATTAACGTCGCCATGGTAGCCGTGGCGACGGCCTTCACCGGCGTCATCAGCTTCGTTGGGTTGATCGTCCCGCACATTCTGCGCATCGTTCGGGGTCCCGATAATCGATTCCTCATTCTGGGCAGTGCGCTCCTGGGCGGCATACTTTTAAGCGTTGCCGATCTCATTGCGCGCGTATCGCTGCGCCCCGCCGAATTGCCGATCGGGATCGTCACGGCAGTGGTTGGCGTTCCGGTTTTTCTCTCCCTGCTGCGCAGCCGGGATTACCTGTCCTGAAGTCATGCTGACCGCCACGAATCTTGTGTTCCGAGCCGGGCGCCGCGCACTGATCGACCGCGTATCCGCGAGTTTTGAGCCCACGAAGTTGCACCTCATCATTGGCCCGAACGGCGCAGGCAAATCGACGCTCATCCGGCTGCTGGCGGGCTTGCTGCGGCCCGCCGCGGGACGGGTTTTGTACGATGGCCAAGACATTGCGCACCGCAAAGAGCGGGAGCTGGCGCAGTGCCGGGCCGTGCTTTCGCAGGCTGTCGAGGTCGCCTTCTCGATCCCGGTGCGAGAGCTGGTCCTGATGGGACGTTATCCGCATTTCACGGCGCGTCCGGGCGCGTCGGACCTGGAGGTTTGCGAGGAGGTCATGCAGTTCTTCGATGTGCAGGAAATGGCCGACCGCAGCTATGGCACGCTGAGCGGCGGCGAGAAACAGCGGGTGCAGTTCGCCCGCGTGCTGGCCCAGATCTGGCGCCCCTTGGATGGCGCAACGCGCCTGCTGTTCCTGGACGAACCGCTGACCTTCCTCGATATTCATCACCAGATCGATTTTATGGAGAAGGTAGGGGTCTTCGCATCGCAAAAGGATGTGCTCGTCGTAGGCGTGGTGCACGACTTGAACCTGGCCGCGCAGTTTGCCGATCGGCTGCTCCTGCTTCACGACGGCCGCGTCCTCGCCGATGGCGCGATCACGGACGTGCTCACCCAAGAGCATCTGCGCACCGCTTTCGCGGTTTCGCCAGTGCTACTGACCAACCCGGCCACCGGTAAGACGCACCTGGCATTCGAGAATCCTGGCGGATCGAATCGCCCATGAAGGCCGATTCCGCGCGGGATGGCCTTAATCCAGCGTTTGCGCGCTGGGTTCAGTGCTCGACAGAGCGTTTAGAATAATCGCCGACGGGCTCAAGGAGTCACTTTGAGCGTTATTTTCATATGCCGATGGCGCGAGCTGACTCTGGGTTTGGCCGCCGGCGCCGCTCAGTCCCTGGGCGAGGTCCTGGATATCGGGGAGTTGGCCTGTCTGTAAGGCGTTGGTGAAATCCGTTGCGAGCTGGTTGAGCTGGCTGGCCGCGGTCGAGTTCTGGTCCGTCTGGGCAGTCTGAGCGGCGGCTTGCAGGTTGCTGGCGATCTGTGCGGTGACCTGTTTGTATTCAGCCGGATTGTTCTGTTGTAGTTCCTGAAGCTCGCCCAGGATTTGGGCGAGCGGTGACAGCTCGGGGCTCGGCTCTTGCGGGACCGAGATGGCCAGGGCAGCGGTGCTGCTGGTGGGGACCGGATCAGAGCTCGCCGCCGTGACATCGACGAGCAGGATGTACGTGTCGATGGTCATGGCCATACTTATCGCAAATTTCCAGCCCAATTTCAGTCTGAAAGTACATTAGCAGGTGCTGAAGAAGAGACAACCGCTCTGTCCACGGCCATAATCGCAGGCGGACAGGGTTTTTAGCGAGATTAATGTTTGTTAACAATTGGGGCCTGAAGAGCTGAAGTGGCGTAAGCCGTCAGGCTTGCGTTGGCGCGCGCTCTCAGGGCCTCTTCGCCAAATCTTTGCTGCACAATTGCAGCGGATAGCCGTTCAGATCTTTCGTCATGATGCTCTTGCCGGCGGAGTCGGCGTGCGCCTCCAGGCTGCGTTTTTTCAGTTCTGCGGAGACGCGGTCCTTATTCCAATCGGCGAGGTTCCAGGCAAAATGGTCGATCACCGGCCCGCCGTCTCCGGTTTCGCCGGTCCTGACTACCATAAACGCATCGCCGAACCAGAGATAAGCCTGCTTGCCGTCGTCATTTGAGACGGGCACGCCGAGCAATTCAGCGTAAAAGTCGCGAGTTTTTTTGTAATCCGCGCATTGATACGAAATGTGGTTAATGCCGATCGACTTCAGCGGCGCGTGCGACAGCACCGGAGCGGGCTTAATCGCGGCATCCCGGGCGCAAAGCTGCAAAAGATAGCCATTTGGATCGCGCGTGAAGACCGTCTTTCCTTGCGTGTCGTGCGGATCGTTCCGGCTCACGCGGGCAATTAATCCGCGCTCCTTCAAGACGGATTCGACGGCGTCCAGATCCCAGGGTTCCACCGTCAGGCCAAAATGGTCGATTAAAGGCGCCGTGACCCGTGGCGCGTTCTTGGCGCTGATCAACCCATCGCCGGCCCACAGGTATAGCTGCCGGCTGTCTTCTTCCGAGACCTGGAATCCGAACAGACCGGCATAAAAATCACGGGTTTTATTGTAATCGGCGGACGAATAAGAAACGTGATTGATCGCAGTCCCGCGAAGTGTGTTTCCGGCAGAGGCGGCGGGCAGCGCGGCGGCGGACGCAAGCGCGATTGCTTTCAGCGCCTGACGCCGGGTGAACGCTTTCCCGTCAACACAGTCGAGCATGGGCGACCTCCCGTTCAGGTTTTCCGAGCGCAGCATCCGTAAGCATATTGGATTCCATCTGGAAACGGAATGGCGCGATTCGGTTGGCGTCACGCGTTTGGGCCGGTTTCGCACTGATGTTGCCATTTGGCCCCACAGCTTTCCTTAGATTATGCGCGCCACCGTTCCAGTGAGAACTCAGCGATTCCCGTACGTGAATCGATATGCCGCGGGCACGATATAGACCGTCAGGATTACGGAGGCCGTTAGCCCGCCGATGATGGCGCGAGCCAGCGGTGCGTACTGCTCGCTGCCGGTGCCGAGTGCCAGAGCCATGGGAATCATTCCGATGATGGTGGCGAGCGAGGTCATCAGGATCGGGCGGAGACGAACGCGGCAGGCGCCGACGATGGCGTCCTCGACGGATTGGCCTTGCTGTTCCAGGCGATGCGCGAATTCGACGATCAGAATGCTGTTCGAGGCCGCGATTCCGCACAACATCAGCACGCCCATCAAGCTCATGACATTGAGCGTGGTGTGAGTCAGCGGAAGAATCACCAGCACCCCGATGAACCCCATCGGTATCGACAGCATGATCAGAATGGGATCTTTGAAGGAGCTGAACTGCGCCACCAGAATCAGGTACAGCAAAACGATGGAAAGGGAAAGCCCGACGGCGAAACTCTTGAACGATTCCTGCATGGACTGCACCATTCCCCGCAGATCGATGCGTACGTCATTCGGAAATTTCGTGGTGGCGATCAGTTTCCGGACTTTCGATGCGAGCGCGCCCAGATCTTCGCCCGCGGGTGTCAGATACAGATCGATGACGCGCTGGATCTGATAATGGTCGATTTCGGTGGGCGTGTTCAGCCGCGTCAATTTTACGACGCTGTCGAGCGTGGTCGGCTGGGTGGAATTGGGCCCGCGCAGCGGAATGTTTTTGAGATCGACAAAGTTATGAATCGCGGGACGGCCGTTTTCGAAATACTGGACTGTCAGGAAATAATCGTTGCCCGTTTTGCGATCGAGCCAGTAATTCGGAGCGATCATCAGGTCGGAATCGAGCGCGGTGATCACGTTTTGCACCACCGCTTGCGGCGTCAGGCCCAGCTCCGCGGCGTGGATCCGGTCGACATCCAGCCGCACCGCGGGATAATCCAGATCCTGCGGAATGTAAGTCTCGCCTACGCCGCCGAATCCGCGGATGCGATCCTCCAGCTGGAGCGCGACCTGATACGCCTGCTTCAGATCCTGGCTTGAAACCTGAACGTCGATGGGCGCGAGCATGCCCATATTCAAAACCGCGTCGACCATCGATCCGCTGCTGAAGAACGTTCGCAGATCGGGATATTGGTTCTGTATTTCGCGCCGGATGCGATCCATATATTCAAACGTACTCACGGAATGGGCGGGGTTCAGCTCGGTCTGGATGGTCGCGGTGTATTCTCCGGAATTGGTGGTGTACAGGGATGCGAAACCGGGGTCGAGTCCGATGGTCGAGACAACCATGTGGAAGTCTTTGCCCACCACCCCCCGAATCAGATTCTCGATGCGGGCGACGTACTGCTCGGTAACCTCGATGCGGGTTCCGGTGGGGACTTTCAGATTGATCGAGAACTGGCCGGCGTCGGTTCGAGGAAAGAATGCGACTCCGATCAGCGGATAGATCGCCAGACTCAACAGAAATACGCCTGATAACAGGGCCACCGTGAGCAGCGGGCGGCGAATTGCGCGGCGAACGCTGCGCTCGTATCGATCGAGCATCCAGGTGAAACCGCGATCGAAAGCGTGGTGGAATCGCCGCCACAAATTTCGGCGCTGCGCCATGTGGGAGGGTGAATCTGTTTCGAGTCTCAGATATCGCGCACAGAACAGCGGAATCACCGTCATCGCGACGAAGTAGGAGGCAAACAGCGAAATCACCACCGCTAATGCGAGGGCCGTAAAAAGGAATTTGCTGACGCCGTAGAGAAAGACGACCGGGAAGAACACAACCACCGCGGTCAACGTCGCGGCCAGCACCGCGAGACTCACTTCCGCGCCGCCGTCCTCGGCTGCGCGATCAGGAGCCGAGCCATTCTCCAGATGCCGATAGATGTTCTCAAGCGAAATCACGGAATTATCGATAATCCGCGAGAATGCCAGCGCGAGTCCGCCGAGAACCATGGTATTTACCGTTCGGCCAAGCATATAAAGAATGATGAAAGTCGCCAGCGCGGAAAGAGGAATGGACAAAAATACAGCGAGCGTCGCGCGAAGGCTGGCGAGAAAGATGAGAATCATCAGGCTGGTGAGAAGCAGCCCCATCAAGCCTTCGTGCAGCAGCGTCCTGATCGCTTCCTTGACGAATAGCGATTGATCGAATACGACGGTCGCCTGAAGACTCTTGGGAACGCCGAACAGTTTTTTGAGCAGGCCGCGCACGCCGTCGACCACTTCGATCGTGTTGGTTTGTCCGCCCTGCTTCATGATCGGCAGATAGGTGGAGCGCTGGCCGTCCACGCGAACGATATTGTATTGAATCTGATGGGCGTCCTCCGCCCGCCCGACGTCGCCGACCGATACCCACCGCTGCCCGACCGTTTTCAGCGGCACACTGTTCAGCTCTTCGGGGTTGTCGACCAGTACGTTCGAATAGACGTAATAATCGTAACCGCCGACCTTGACGTCGCCGGAGGGAAGAATGAGGTTGTTTTTATTGACGGAATCGACCACGTCCATCACGCTCAAGCCGCGCGAAAGAAGCTTGTAGGGGTCGACGTAGACCATGATCTGGCGATACTTTCCGCCAAACGGCGGTGGAACCTCCGCGCCCTTCACCACGGCGATCTCGTCGCGCACTTCGAACTGGCCGAGATCGCGCAATTGCGTCTCCGTCAGGCCTTGGCCTTTTAGAGTGACCAGGCAGACCGGAAGGCTGGAGGCGTCGAATTTCAGCACCACCGGCGGCAGCGTGCCGGGCGGAAGGCGGCGTAGGTCGGCCAGGGCGAGGTTGGACAGCTCCGTCATATCGGCGTCCGGATCGGAACCGGGTTGAAAGTAAACTTTGATAATGCTGACGCCCGGAAGCGAGCGCGATTCCATGTGATCGACGTTCGCGGCCAGAGTGAAGAAGCGCTCAAAACGGTTGGTGATATCGGTTTCGATATCGGCGGGCGGCATTCCCGAATAAAACGTGGCCACGTCGACCACGGGGATATTGATCGCCGGGAACAGGTCCACCGGCATCCGCAAAAGCGTGGTCGCGCCGATGATCAGCAGCATCAGGCAGACCACCAGAATGAAATAAGGATGGCGAATCGAAAAACCGGACATATGTTAGCCGCCCTGATACCGAATGAGCTGGACTTCCTTCGGGCGGACGATTTCGCCGTCGTGCAGCCCGCTGCGATCGCCCACCGCGACCATATCGCCGTCGCGCAGGCCGGAGACCACCTCGCTGTAATCCGCCGTCTCCACGCCCAGCACCACCCTTCGGTTTTCCACCTTCCCGGAAGGCTGGATCATCCACACGCTGCGCCGGTCCCCGTCGATATTCACCGCCTCAGGCGGGACCACCAGGACGTTGGTTCTGCGATCAAAGGCAACGGTTGCTTCCGCGTACATGCCGGGCATCAGCACCCGCTGCGGATTAGGAACGTCGACTTCGGTGTGCATGGTTCGGGTGGTTTCGTCCAGATCGAAGGAGAAACGCGCGACGTGGCCCGTGAAATCCCGTTGCAGCACCGGCACGCGCACGTTCACGGGATCGCCCAGGTGAATGTCCGGCGCATAAGATTCCGAAACCGGAATCACCAGGCGGAACAGATCGTCTTCGGAAAGCTGCACCAGGGGCATCGCTTGCGTGCTCGAGTTCATTCCCGATTGCAGCAGCGTTCCCAGGTTCGCGTAGCGCTTGGTGACCACGCCCGGAAACGGCGCAACGATCTTCGTATAGTCGAACAGCGCCTGATCGCGCCGCTGCCGCGCCTGCGCCCGATTGAGCTCGCTTTGCGCCGACTGAAGTGCGGACTGCGCCGCGGCGACCTGCGCCTCCGCCGCCAGATCCTCCCCTTGCCGATCGTCCACCTCCTGCTGCGCAACCAGGCCTGGCCGGCTCCTGGCGACGGAATCCAGCCGCGTGAATTCCAGATGCGCAACCTTCTGCTGCGCCTGAACGCGTTGCAGTTCGTTTGCCGCCCGCGCCATCTGGCTCTGGGCGTCCTTAATGTCGGCCTGATCTTCCGCGAGTTGCATCTGGAGCTCCGGAATTTCGAGCACGGCCATCACCTGGCCTTGGGTCACGTGGGTGCCGTAGTCGACGCTGAGCGTCTTCACGAATCCGGACTCCTTCGCGTAGACATCGATTTGCTGGAACGGGACCAGCTCCGAAGAGACCATCAAGGTTTGCTGGAGGTTCCGGCGCGTCACCTTGACCACGCCGACTTCGGGAGGCTGCGGCCCGGACTGTGAAGTGTTCGGCTCTTTTGCGTTCGCGCCGTCACCGCCGCAGGAGACCAGCAGGATAGCGAGCAGCGAAACCAGAAGAAGCATCTTTCCTCAGCCTTCAATCGCCGTCGAGCCGGGCTTCCGTTCCATCGCCGGGGAGTTGGTTCAACTGCTCCTCCAGCCGGCGTAAAGAGAATCGCGGAGCGCGGCACAGACGCTTCAGTTGTTCTTCCTCGCGAAGGATCTGCGCCGCCATATTGGGGATCTCTGACGCGATCGCGATCGGAACAATCTGCACGCCGTGGCGATCGCCATGAATGAGATCGCCGGGCGAAATCTTCAGTCCACCGATTTCGACCGGGCAGCCGAATTCGGAGATGTGCGCGTACATGTGCGACACCGCGACGCCGCGGGCGAACAGCGGAAACTTGAGCGCTTCGATCGCGTCCACATCCCGCACCGAGCCGTTGGTGACGTATCCGGCACAGTGCAGCGCCGACGCGATCACGACGTGCAACTCGCCCACCAGCGCGCCGATTCCGGGCGTGTGCTCCATATCCTGCACCACCATCACGCGCGGTTCTGGAAGCGAAGCAAGGTATCGCCACCAGTGGATGTTTTCGTGATAGGCGCGTCCGGAAACCGGACTCGTGGTGGACCGCATTCGGCCGGTTGCCGCATAACCGAGCATGGGCGGGAGTTTCGGGAATAGCGCGTGTAACACGGAACCGTCCACGGATCCCTCATTGCGAGGGCGCGCCTGCAGCCTTTCGATGGCGTTAGAGACGAGGCAGGTCCCAAGGTTCTGGAGCCGCTCGAAATCGCTTTTTTTCAGAACCGCAGCTTCAACCACGTGCAAAGCCCGCCGCGTATCTACTAGGTTTGAGCGTCGCCGGACGCTCACGTTTCATCAAATTTGCTGCTAAGCGAACGGGCCCCTTATTGCTCTGACCCAGGCGCTCGCGAACGCCCGTGGAGATTTTCGGCAACTATCCCGATGATTGTTCCGAGAAGCACAGCTACAATCGCTGATCCGAGATGCCACACCATGATGTGATATTCGTTCGGGTTCGGACAGAATATTTCGAGAAGCGCGAGTCCACTCAGGCCGCCCAGAGCACCAGCCAGCGCTCCCGTCGCCGCCGGCCGCAGGATGGCGCCACGACGCATCACCAGCCATGACGCAAACGCGGCGGCGATCGCGCATTCGAGGCCGATCCGGAGGCACACCAGCCCGGTTGCAACGAAAGTCGCCTCCGGGTGCGGACGAAATAATGTCGCGAATATGCCCGCCATGACGCCCAGAACCGCAATTAGAGAAACGGGCGTTCGGATCAGCACGATGCTTCCAGGGACCATTTGCCGGATCAGCAGCACCGCCAAAAGACTGGAACCCGCGGCCAGAGCGGCAAAGATCGCGACCCTTTGCAGTGAGTCCAAGCCGCGCCAGCCGGCGCTTCCGAGTTCGATCACGCCCGCCGCCGCTGCCCCGGCAACAATCAACATCAAAACAGAGAAGAGCAAACGCGCCGGCGCCAGCGGCTTCACTGGCTTCAGATCCTTCAGCATTTTCGTTTTGATCCGGCTCAACTGTTCTGGTGAAGGCTGCACCAACTGTTCCGGCGCACCGATCGCCGCGGCGAGTCTTCGGCATCTCTCACACTGGGCGAAGTGGGCGGCTGCTTCCGGCGGGATGGGCGCACCCGCGGCGTAGGGAATCAGCAGATGTTCCAGATCGCGGCAAGTCATAGCGCATCTCCCGAGCCGGCCCGCCGCACCGCCGGCCTGGTCAAGGACGCGCGCAAGCGATCATAGGCCCGGTGCACCTTCTGCTTGACCGCCCCCACGGTGGACGAAGTCGCGCGAGCAACCTCTTCGATACTGAGGCCGTTCACTTTCAGCATCAGCAGAATCTCGCGTTGGCTTTCGGAAAGAGGGGCCACCAGTTCTCGAAAAGACGGAGCGTCATTTGAACGTCCGGGTGAACGCCCGGGGGAATCCTCCAGAGCATCGGAGGCGACTTCACGCCGTTCGATGCGGCGCCTTCGCCGGTAATTATCCACCCGAACCCGCCGCGCGATTGCATACATCCACGGCAGCAACGGCTCGCCGGAGCGATAGGTGTGACGCGCCCGATGGACCCTCAGCCACGCTTCCTGTAGCATATCGTCGGCCTCCGGACGGTTTCCCATCTCGCTCGAAAAAAAGGCCAACAATCTCCCGCTGAGCAGATCCACAAGGGATTGTGCCGCTGCCGCATCTCCGTTCTGGTAAGCGACCATAAGCTGCTCGACGCTGGGGCATGAGGGGTCCGGGCATGACGGGTCCGGCCCTAACGAACCGTGGGCATCCGCGTCAGACGGCACCTGGTGTTCTCCCTTTGTAATTCGCTGGTAACGCGGCAAAAGTCACGTGCCCGCTCCCTCGAATTTAGCAGGTCCCATAGAAAAAATAAGCGTGACCGCGTAACTGTTTCGGCCGGTCGGGCGAATGCTGCTGGTGAACGCGGTAAACCGCGAATTATTCCTGAAAGGATCGCAACCCTATGGATAGAGGAATTTGGAATCGCCTTAAATCGAAGATCACACGGCGCCGCGCAAGCGGAGTGCTGACCGCCGTCTTGCTCGGCGCCACGCTGGCGGCCGGCGCTGCTCCGAGCGAGGACACGCTCGTCGTGACCAGCACCAATGGCTCGCCCAACAATATCGTGGTGTTTAAGCTTCAAACCGCGGCCACGCCATCGTTGTCCCTCGTGAATATGCTGGCCACTGGAGGACAAGGTGGCGCGCCCGGCGCGAGCGCCGGAGCCGTACAGTTCCAGGGCGAGCTTGGGGCCGTCGTGAATTACGGCTCGAATAATGTCAGCCAGCTCGTAAGAACCGGAGACTCGATTTCCGTCGCGAGAACCATCAACCTGGCGTCGAATTGCACCAAGCCGGTTTCGGCGGCGCTCAGCGAAACTCAGCTGTTCGTCGCCGGCGCAAATTGCGCCGAAAGCCACGCCTGGCCTATTGGAATTGTGGATGGTAGCGTGGTTGCCCTGGGCAATTCGTCCGCAGCGCAGATCGTGGTGGGCGAAACGTGGGCCGCGCTGACCATGACATCCGGCGCCCTGCTGCAATTGCCGTTGAGCGCGGCGGGAGCCTTGAAGGGCGCCAGCACGCCGGTCACGCTTCCGGGCGACGCCGACAATACTCCCCTTGGTGCGGCGTTTTGGGGAAATCTGCTGGCGTTCAATCCGGCGCACAGCGCAGACAGTTTTGCATTGGTAAACAGCACCGGGGCTGTTTTTCCGGTGCTCGGGCCGGAACCGCCGTATCCGAGCAACGCCCCGTGCTGGTTAGCCAAGGGACCCGGCAACATCTGGTATTCGGGAAATTCGCCCGGCAAGGCCATCTCCATCTTCTTCAGTGACAGCGAAGGCGGCGTGTTCTACAAGTCGGTTCCGCTGGCGGGCTCGCCGACGGACCTCGCTGTGTCGCCGGATCGCCATTGGCTGGCTGTGATTTACACGGCCGGCGGCGACGGCTACGTGGCGGTGTTTTCGATCGATTCCTATGGTGATCTGACGCCGGTGGCCATCTCAAGCCCGGTCGGCGCCTCCAGCTTTGATGGAGTGGCCTTCAGCCAATAGTTGACCGGCCGCTCCGGCATCGGGTCGATTTGTGACCGGGGCGAGACTCGTTGCACGGAAGGTCAGCGGGGCATCTTCGATTCGGCCGGGGTACGGCCGTTCATCCGGACGCGGAGATGCCCCCTTCGAAGATACTCGTCCCAGGGCGTCTGTAACAGACCGAATGTTTGAGGATCCGCGACTCCTGGACACACGGGCGAAACGGGCATATAATCACCGCGTTACGATCCAGCCCTGTCCTGAATGCGCTCGCCTCCACGCCGCCTACGCGGACGCACGCGAACGACTGGCGGCCGCACAACGGGAACTCGCCCGTTATAAAACGCCACCACAGGACTTCGAGCGCTTATGGATGCAGTGCAACGCCGCGCTGGACTCATTAGCCAAAGTCCGGGCAGAAATGACGGCGCATAGCGCCAAGCATGCGCCGGGCGGCGTCGTTTGACCCTAGGCTTGCTGCTCGACATGACCCTGCTAAGTGAGCGCCATTTGTTTCCCCCAAGCTGTAAGATTGCATCATGCACAGGAGAAATTTTCTCAAAGCTCTCTCCTCGGTGGCCATGATGCCGGCCGCGCAATCGGCGGTGCGGCAGAAGATCACCGAGATTCGCGTCACCCCCCTGAAAGTTTTGCGCGAAACCGGAAAAATGGAAGCCGCCTGGGACCCGGGGAGAATTTCCACCCACCGCATCGGCGGCGGATCGTACATCGAAATTCATACCGATCAGGGATTGGTCGGTATCGGCCCGGGCATGGAAGCCGGCGCGCTGGCGCAGAGCAAGGCGCAATTGCTCGGAAAAGATCCGTTCGATATCGAGCAATTCGCCGGTCCGCTACGCTATTATCTTCCCAACTCGCGCGCGATTTCGAGCCTGGAAATTGCCCTGTGGGACCTGATCGGCAAGACCACCGGCCAGCCGCTCTATAAAATCTGGGGCGCGCAAAAGGATCGCGTGCCCGCCTACGCCAGCATGATCCAGCTTTCGACGCCGGAGGAGCGGGTCCGCATGGCCGTGCGCCTCAAATCCGAAGGCTGGAAGGCGATCAAGCTGCGCTGCCATTATCAAACCATGCGCGAAGACATCCAACTGATCGAAGCCGTGCGCAAGGCCATTGGCGACGGCATGGACATCATGGTCGACGCCAATCAGGCGCAGTCAGCCGGAGTGTGGCAGCCGGGAATCATGTGGGATTTCCAACGCGCCGTCGAAACCGCGCGGGAATTGCAGAAGCTGAACGTGGTGTGGCTCGAAGAACCGCTGCATCGCTACGATTTCGATCGCCTGGCCGAGTTGAATCGACTGGTCGAAATTCCCATCGCCGGCGGCGAAAACTACCACGGCGTTCACGAATATAAATGGCTTCTCGAAAAAGGCGTTTTCGACATCATTCAGCCCGACGTGATGGTCGCGGACGGCGTCACCGGCTTCCGCGAAATCGCCGCGATGACGCTGAGTTACGACAAGCAGGTGATCCCGCACCATGGCGGCGGAAATTTAGGAACCATCACGCAACTTCATGCGATCGCGTCCTGGCCCAACTCGCCGTGGATCGAAATTCTGCACGACCCGCCCGTGGCCGCCTACACCAACGGATTCGCCATCATGGAAAATCCTCCGCTGGTGGATAAAGAAGGTTATCTCAATCTGCCGCAAGGCGCCGGGTTAGGCGTCGAGATCAACAAAGCGCTGCTCGCCTGAATCTCGCGCATTCGTTGCCATTACTGCGGTGCAGCACCGCCGCAGATCTCTTCGACTCCGACACCGACGTGGTACTTCCGCGCTTCGCAACTGCAATATTTGACTTCGGCCTGGACCACCGCTTCGCTGAGATGGATTCTCAGGATCGAACCGGGCGTCACAAAGAAGGGCACGGTTAATCTTAAACCGCCCGAACCCACATCAACCACATCGGCTGAAACAGCCCTTCGGGGATGGGGAGCAAGAACATCAAGGATCACCGCGCCCTGGCAACGATCACGCGATTCCGCCCGGCGCTCGCGGCACCCATAATGTGGTCTGCGGGACCATTGAGAGTTGTTCATTTGACCAATCCTCCCGAGACTTCGACGAACACCTTAATCATCGTGCCCGTGGCTCGTAGTGCCAATGGACTCGAAGTTCCGGTACGTCCCTTGAGTACCCTCGAGCGGTTCACCTTCGCAGTGGATTTTTCAGTTCACCTGTGAGAGTATCGATTCAATAAAATGCGCGCACTTTCCCGTGGTCTCGCTCTGATCGCTTTATCCGCGCCGCTGTTTGCGCAGTTGCCATTCAATCAGTTGGTCGTTTTCGGAGACAGCCTCTCCGATAATGGGAACTTTTATTACGGCACGTCGCTGTTGGGCGATCCGACGCCTGCGCCGCCGCAATACGCAACCGGCGAATACACCGACGGCGCCAATTCGGTTCCCTCCACCACGTCGCCTCTGGGCCTGTGGATTGAACAGCTCGCGCCGGCGCTGAAATTGCCCGTACCGGTTCCCTACGCCAAAGGCGGGCTGAACTACGCGACCGCTTCCGCGCAAACCGGCAGCGATCCTTCTTTCAGTCCGACCACACCAAGCGTCCCGTGGTCGACCGATCAGGTCGCTTTGTTTTTGAAAGCGAATCCTTCCGCGTCCTCAAAATATCTTTATGTGCTCTGGTGCGGCGCCAACGATATTCGCGAAAACGTCGCTCCGGCGACAGCGGTGGCCAATCTTCAGGCCAATATAAATTCGCTGGCCAACGCCGGCGCGAAATATTTTCTATGGTTGAATCTGCCGCCCATGGGCGAGGTCCCCGGTGAGATCAACACCAGCCAGCGTAGCGCGTTCGATGCGGCATCGGTCACTTTCAATACCGCGATGGCCGCCGCAGTGACGCAGCTCACCTCCGCGCATCCCGGCATTGTGATCGCGACTTTCGACATTTACAGCGAATTTCTGGCCATCACGGCGAATCCATCGCTTTACGGCTTTGTGAATGTCACTGCGCCAGCGCAAGGACTTGCAAGCGTCAATCCCAATACGTATCTTTTTTGGGATACGCTTCATCCCACCACGGCCGCCGACGCGGAGATCGCCGCGGGCGTCTATTCGGTCCTCGGATCGGTTTTCGAAGGACTGCCGTTCATTTCCTCCGCGGCGAACGCTTTCGGCGGCAGCACCATTGCTCCGAACACCTGGGTCGCCGTGAAAGGCTCGGCGCTTTCCGCGCCCAACGATTCCAGGATCTGGCTCGCGTCGGATTTCGTCAATGGGGAAATGCCGCAGTCGCTCGACGGCGTGAGCGTCACGCTGAATGGCGAAAAAGCCTACGTTTATTACATCAGTCCGGCGCAGTTGAACATCCTGACGCCGCCGGATCTGGCGGCTGGACCGGTGTTGGTTCAAACTTCGCTGAATGGCTCGGCAAGCGGCGTTGTCGTCGTCGAATCGCAGGTTATATCACCGTCGTTTCTTACCTTCGATGGAACGCACATTGTCGGAACGCACTTGAGCGGCTCCGACATCGGACCGGCTACGCTGTACCCCGGCTTGAGCACGCCGGCAGCACCCGCCGAGCAGGTGGTGCTCTACGCTACTGGTTTCGGGCCGACGTCGGCGCCGGTGGTCGCCGGCTCTTCGACGCAATCCGGCTCTTTGCCGTCGTTACCGGTGGTCACCATCGGCGGGACGCAGGCTTTGGTTCAGTTCGCGGGGCTGGTGAGTCCGGGATTGTTCCAGTTCAACGTGACGGTGCCGTCCGGCACGGCCAATGGCGACATCCCGATCTCGGCGAGCTTCGACGGAAGCAACACGCAGAACGGCGTCGTGATCACCGTGCAGCAATAGGGCCGCGCGTTCTTCCCATCTTCGACACCCTGACTGGTGCCGTTGGCGCGCTCCTTTCTGCAGGCGCGGCTCTTTTTCAACAAACCCCTAGGCGCTGGCGAAAATGGAGGAAACTGGAATGGCCCCCTCGTCACTGAGAGCCATGGCAAGCGCGGAGTTTTCCAGGATCTCGCGCACCGGGCGCATTCTTCCGCCGACGAAAGCCTGTGCCCCCACCAGCCGGATTCCGTGACTGTAATCGGCATAGCCTGCGCCGTGAACGGTGCTCAGCGGCTGAATCGGCATTCCGGGCGCGCGATGCCAGCCATAAATCGCGATCCGTCCGGGGATGCGCGTGAGGCGATGACTCAGCACGACATCTTTCTTATGACCGGCCACCAGCACTCCTGCCGGAAAATTGCGCGCCCGCGCCTGCTCCCCGATCAGCGTGTTGTGCATTCGATAATACGCGGTGGACGTCATTTGCGGACCGGCCGGCAAGGGTTGCGGAATGAAACGAAATGCGCACTGATCATAGATTGCGTCGACCATTTTTCGCGTCGGCAGCACGAAACCCCAGCGATCTGCTATGGACACCGCCGTATGAAGATTCATCGGAACGCGCAGGAAATCCTGGTCAGATCCGATCGCGAGATATTCGGGCATGACAAAGATTTTTGCCGTGGCTGTTCTCGATTTGAGCTCGACGGGAACGAGCTTGGTTAAGAATTGCGGCAGGTTGCCTTGCACCAATTGATCGAGAATCGCCCGTTCGCGTTCCTTCCTGTCCATACCGGCGACAAATTCCACGAATTGCGACCCGGTGAGAGCATTGGGCAGGCGCGGGGGAATGCGGCTTGTCAGATCCGTTTCGCTCGCGCGAGCGAATTGCGCGATTACGGCGGAGAATGCGAGCTTGATGCCACTGCGGCGCGTCAGGTGCTGCTCCAGGCAGCCGGAAGACAGCATTCTCCCATCTTACCTGACGGTTTCTAATAAGAGGTGAACAACTTGCCCCAATCCGTTCGGAGCGCCTGCCGGACTCGTGCCCGGCCGACGAAGTTATACCAATAAGCGTCGTGATACAAACGGGAAGCGACATACGACCATGGGGCTACTACCGTGCGTAATAACAGGCGTTCGAGCCGTCTCAGCGGACCCCAATAGATCATCTTTTGACCGCGGCTGGCGAACGTATCGCCAACGTGAAAATGAAAATTGACCTTCGTGATATCTTCGCCGACCACTTCTATCTCCTTCACGTCGCCACAGCCGAGCCCTTGCTCGTGGGCCAGACGAATGAATTTGATCGAGAGCGGATCGAACCCCATCATTTTCGCGGCGATAGCATCGATTGCCACCATATCGCCGCTTGCCAGGATGTAATTCTTGACATGTGGCGTCATGCATCGCGGACCTGGTCCGTCGCCGGCGAAAGTGCCATCCATCACCGCAAAAAGGCCGGGATGGATTTCCTTCTGGATCGCCAGCAGATCGACCAGCGTTTCATGAATAACGCGGTGAGTCCAGTGGCGTTTTTCAAACAGCAAGCCGCCGAACGCGTTTTTCATGGCGCCCGTCATGGTCGTG
>Ga0335073_10004089_pt1 | contig 20408 bp, 12 predicted proteins | sample Lox_Sample_22_FD_207093 | JGI IMG/M metagenome (GOLD analysis project Ga0335073, IMG submission 207093) | Soil microbial communities from Loxahatchee National Wildlife Refuge, Florida, United States - Lox_Sample_2.2 | ecosystem: Environmental > Terrestrial > Soil > Wetlands | place: USA...
CGAATCTCAGCCAACGGGTCAACAGCAAGGGCCTTGGCATGCCGCCGTCCCCGCTGTTCCGCCTCTTCAAGACGCGTCCGGCGCGTCCGTATGGACCCAAGTTCGGCCCGCCGACGAGCCCGAAGGCGCCGGCAAAGCCCGGATCCTTCGCAACGCCGCAGGCCGTGCCCGCACCGGGCGCTGCAGGGCCACAGGGGCCGGCCGTGCAGGTTCCTGTCGCGTAAACGGCCTACGGGCTTCTTACGCCGCTCTCATCCATTTCTGACTGGTTTCTCACAGCCACCTGCTGTACTGGGATTACCACAGTCACGCTTTGCTAGGAGAAACCAAACCCATGAAAGGCTTGAGCCGTCTGCTTCCGATCATCGCCGGTGCAATTGCCGGAGGGGCGATCGCGCTCGCCGTCGCGAACGGGAGCACTACCACGCACTCGGTCACGACAACGACCGTGGTGCAGCCGTCGGGTTCGCCCACGCTGCCAACCAGCTTCAGCAACGGGAAAGCTCAGACGATCAATCAGATCTACCGCTCCGTCGGCCCCGGCGTGGTCGACATCACGACTTCGTCGACCCAGAACACCGGTGGGGTCTTCGGTTTCGGTCAGTCCCAGCAGACCGAGGGCGAGGGCGCAGGCGTCGTCTTCGACAAGAAGGGCGACATCCTGACCGACGAGCACGTCGTGTCGGGCGCCTCGAAGATCACCGTGACTTTCCCTGACCAGACCAAGGCGCCGGCGACCGTCGTCGGTTCGGACACGGGCGCCGACATGGCGGTCATCCGAGTCCAGAACGTCCCGCAGTCCGAGCTGCATCCGCTGACCATGGGTGACTCGAGCGCGGTCCAGGTCGGCGACAGCGTGATCGCCATCGGCAGCCCGTTCGGCCTCCCGAACACGGTCACCGCGGGCATCGTCAGCGCGGTCGGCCGGACGATCAACTCCCCGAATCAGTTCACGATCCCGAACGCGATCCAGACCGACGCGCCGATCAACCCCGGCAACTCGGGCGGACCGCTGCTGAACGCCGCCGGCCAGGTGATCGGGCTGAACGACCAGATCGAGACCAACAACACCAACGGGCAGGGTGAGGGCTCGAGCTCCGGCGTGGGCTTCGCGACCCCGTCGAACAGCGACGCGCGGATCGCCCGCGAGATCATCGCCACCGGCCAGGCCCACAATGCCTACGTCGGCGTCCTCCTCGACCCGACGGTGACGGGCGGCGCGGCGATCTCGAAGAGCGCGAACTCGAACGGCGCCCAGCCGGTCCAGCAGGGAACGCCGGCGGCCAAGGCCGGGCTCCAGGCGGGTGACCTGATCACCGCCGTCAACGGGACGCCGGTGAACTCGGTCAACCAGTTCGTGGCCACGATCGCCAACTACGCGCCGGGCAACACCGTGACCCTGACCGTCAACCGCGGCGGGCAGACGAAGACCATCAAGCTCACCCTCGGATCCCAGCCGGCGAACGCGACCACCGAGAGCCAGCAGAGCCAGGGCTTCGGGATTCCTTAGCCACAACAAGCAGGCGAACAACTGCACTGCCGCGGCCGGCCCGAGCGCCGGCCGCGGCTGTTTAAGTCGCCGCGATCAGAGCAGCCTGCTGGAGCGTTCGCTCCATGAGCTCCCGGTGGACGCTGCGCGTCCGGCCGGTCCGCCGGCTCCACACGCCGTCGGCGTCGAGCGTCCACGCGTTCGTGTCGTCCGCGAAGCATCGCTCGAGCGTGTCCTCGAGGTCGGCCTGAAGCTCCGGATCCTCGACCGGCGCCAGCAGCTCGACCCGCGTGTCCAGGTTGCGAGGCATGAGGTCGGCGGAGCCGATGTAGTACGTGCTCTCGTCGCCTCCGTGGAACGAGTAGATCCGGGAGTGCTCGAGGAAGCGCCCGACGACCGAGACGACGTTGATGGTCTCGCTCACGCCCGGAACCCCTGGGAGCAGGCAGCAGATCCCGCGGACGTTGAGGTCGATCGGGACGCCGGCCTGTGAGGCACGGTAGAGCGCCTCGATGCACTGCTGGTCGACGAGCGAGTTCATCTTCATCGCGATCCGGGCGTTCTCGCCGGCCTCGTGCGCGGCGATCACGCGGTCGATCTCCTCGATCAGCGGTCCGCGCATAGAATGGGGGGCGACGAGGACCTTATGCTCGCGCGCCGGGTGGCTGTACCCGGTCAGTGTGTTGAACAGGTTCGCGACTTCCTGTCCGATCTCCCGATCGGTCGTGAACAGGCCGAAGTCCTCGTACAGCCGGGCGTTCTTGGCGTGGAAGTTCCCGGTTCCGATCATCACGTAGTGGCGGATGCCGCCGCGCTCGCGACGGACCACCAGGATCGCCTTGGCGTGGGTCTTGAGCCCCGGGATGCCGTGGACGACGTGCGCGCCCACCTCTTCCAGCGCGCGGGACCAACCGATGTTCTGGCGCTCGTCGAAACGGGCTTTCAGCTCCACCATGCAGACGGCCTGCTTGCCCTTCTCGGCCGCCTCGATCAGCGATGGAACGAGGGCCGAGTCGTCCGAGGTCCGGTACACGGTCATCTTGATCGCGAGCACGTTCGGGTCGTCGACGGCCTGTTTGACAAAGCGCTCCACGCTGGTCGCGAACGAGTGGTAGGGGTAGTGGACGAGGACGTCGCGCGTGCGCATCGGCGCGAACACGTCGGGCTGGTCGTCGCGATCGGTGGGGCCCGGGACGAACGCGGGATCAGTGAGCGGGGTCCACGGCTGCTGGCGGATATCGGGATGCCCATCGAGACCCGCGATCTCCCACAGATCCCCGAGGTCGAGCATCCCCTCGACGTCGTAGACCTGGACCTCCTCGACGCCGAGCCACTCGATCAGCCGGCTCCGGAGCACCGGGTCCATCGTGGCGCCGACCTCGAGCCGCACTACCTCGCCGAAGCGCCGCCGCCGCAGCTCGTCCTCGACTGCCTGCAACAGATCGTCGGCTTCGTCTGAGACCTCGAAATCGGCGTCCCGCGTCACCCGGAACAGGTCGTAGCTGATGATGTCCATGCCGGGGAACAGCGCGTCCAGGTGGCGGGCGATGATCTGCTCGAGCGGGATGAACGTGCTCGGGGAGATCTCGACGAAGCGGGGCAGGACCTCCTTCGGGACCTTCACCCGCGCGTAAACCTCGTGATCGAGGTCCGGGTCGTGCAGGCGCACGAGCAGGCTCAGCGACAGGTTGGAGATGTACGGGAACGGGCGCCCCGGACCGATCGCCAACGGCGTCAGCACCGGGAAGATCTGCTCGCGGAACTGGCGCTCGACCAGGTTCGACGGCGCCGAGGACTCCTCCAGGGTGACGATCTTGATGCCGTGCTCGGCGAGCTCGGGCTTGACCACGTCCATGAACTGGCGGGATTGGCGGCGGTCTTGCTCGCGCACCTTCTCGGCGATCCCCGCCAGCACCTGAGGGGGCGAAAGGCCGTCCGGTCCACGGGCGTCGACTCGAGCATCGAGCTGATCGTGAACCCCGGCGACGCGCACCATGAAGTACTCGTCGAGGTTGGTCGTGAAGATCGCCAGGAACTTCACGCGCTCCATCAGCGGCAACGTCTCGTCCTCGGCCAGCTGGAGCACCCGGTCGTTGAAGTCGAGCCAGGACAGCTCGCGGTTGATGTAGACGCCCGGGTCTGTCCGGTCGGCGACGTTCATCTCCGTTTCGGCTTGTCCGTTCTGCGCCGTCTCCGGCGTTCCGGTCTGCTCGGTGTCGAGTTGGGTGTCGCTCATGTCACTCCTACTTGGGCTTTCGCGATCGCGGTGAGCTCGGAGGGTCTGAGCAGCGTCACCAGCTCGCCTTTTGAGATGCCCGCCAGGCCGCCCTTCTTCATGCGCGCCTGGGCGCCGGTGAGATCGTGGAGCAGCAGCGAGAACGAGGGGTCGTGGCCGACCAGCAAGACGTCGCCGAGGCCCGCGGTCAGGTCCTGGACGTCGAACGGCTCGCCGGACAGCGCCGGTTCGATCGTCACCGGTACGCCCAGCGGCTCGCACGCGCGCTCGGCGGTCTGGACGGCCCGGAGCTTTGGGCTGGTCAGGCACGCGTCGAGATGGACGCCGAGGACCGCCAGCGCCCGCCCCGCGGCATCGGCGTGCATCGCGCCGCGTTCGGTCAGAGGACGCTCGTCGTCCGGCAGACCATCTTCTGCTTCAGCGTGTCGCAGAAGCCAGAGCATGCAGACAACTCTAGTCGCAGCCGTGACTTCCTGGTAAAACGCGACGCGTCGGTCAGACCACCCTGACGGTTATGACGGAGGCGGCGGTTCGCGGTTGATGGTGGCGCAGCTGATCGACCGCGTCGGCACGGATCAGGTAACGGCCGCTCGGCATCGGAATTCGAAGCCTTAGGCTCCAATGGGAGGTGCCACGGGCCTTGAACTCGATCGGGCGGTTGCAGAGCCGCGGGCGGCTGAGCTTGCCGCCCGGCTCGAGGAAGCGGCAGCGGCCGTGGGCGGCCTTGCGGTAGATCATCACGTAGACCTTGGCCAACTTCTGGTGGCGCCGGTTGACAGCGGAAGCCTGGGCGCAGTGGTCTTCGCCGGCCGTGCCGGCGGCCACGAAGCCTTTCTTCGAGGCGTGGGTGCGCCGCCGGGTGATCCGTGAGTAGGGGTGGGCCGAGCAACCATGTGGGTTTGCGCTCACAGCCGGCAATGGGTTCGTGACGCTTGCGGGCGTGCCCGGCGCCCCAGGGACTTCGTGGACGGGCAGGCGGAGTTGAAGGTTGCTCACCGAGATCGAGAACTGCCCGTTCGAGGTGCGCACGTACGGCGAGTCCTGGCCGAGCAACTCGAGCTTGGGGATGTGCCCGGCGGCGAAGTGCCAGGCCCCAGGGTGGAGCTGGAATACCTGGAGGCCGTCGGGGGCGCTCGAGTTGATCCGGTACACCCCGCGGGCGACGAGCGTCTCGGTATTGGTCGACGGGTCGACGTCCCACAGCCGCGCGGCGATGAACGGGTACTGCCCGGTGACGGCCAGGTCGGCGATCACCGTCGGCGAGCCGAGCAGCGTGTAGCCCGAGCCGGTCGACGGCGCCAGGCGATAGGTGGCGACGCCGGCGCCCTGATCGGTGGCGCTCGCGGTTGCGCACGCGCCACCGCCTGCGATCGGGTCGATCGTCTTTGAGATCGTCGGGTCGCCGGCGGCCGAGGAGATGGTCTGTGCGGCGCTCGAGCTGTAGTCGACCTCGCCGGGGTGAAGTGCCGCCCACGTCGGCGCCGAGTACGGGCCGCCGGAGGGCTGGGAGGCCGGGCAGGTCTCGATCGTCGCCGTCGCGCTCGGCTGCGGCTGGGAGCCGCTTCCCTTCAGGTAGTAGTCGAAGAAGCTCTGAATCCGGCCGGACAGCAGCGCCAGGTCGCCCGGCTTGTTGTTCGCGGGCTGATGGCCGAAGTCGCCGTCGAACAGCGAGATCGGATCCGAGGGATAGAGAGTGTGGTCGAAGTTGTAGTAGCGGACGGCCTCGTCGACAGGGAACAGGTCATCGGTGAAGCCGTTGGCGATGAGCAGCGGCGACGGCGCCTCGACGGAGGAGAAGTAGGCGCCGTCGAGCAGGTAGTAGGGCGAGTGGTACTCGGCGATCTGCGCGGCGAGCGCCTCGTCCTGGGTGTTGCCGTCGTAGGGCTCGCCGGCGTTCAAGTCCGCATACCAGGACGTGAGGTCGGCGTCCGAGTTGGTCCCGGCGGGGGCGTAGTAACCGTTCTCGCTGCCCTCGGCGTAGAGGCCGGTCACGAACGACTGCTTCTCGACGCCGAGGGGGCTGATGTCTGTGCTCGGGCCGGCCAGCGTGTAGTCGAGTCCGTGCCCGTTGGGGAGGAGCGAATAGTCGAGATCGCTCCACGGGATCACCGGCGCCGCGGCGGCGATGTGCAGCGGAACCCCGGCGGGGCTGGTCCAGGGCGTTAGCGCGCCGTTGGTGTCCATCACGCGGTCCTTGAGCGTGGCGAGCTCGAGCGAGACGCCGCCGCCGTACGACTCCCCGGTGGCGCCGATCCGATTGGGGTCGGCGATGCCCTCGTCGACGAGCAGGCCGACCGCGTACTGGGCGTCGTGGGCCTCGTAGCGTTCGTCGTCGAGGCGGATGTAACCGTTCTGGCAGGCGGTCGGCGCCACGAGCCGGGACGCCGGCGTGCCGCATGAGTCGCCGAAGCCGCGCGCCACCAGCTGAACCACCGCGTAGCCCTCCTTGGCCCAGGCGTCGCCGGTCGGTCCGTAATACTGGGAATCGTCGGGTCCCGTGGTCGGCTCACCCCAGCCGTGGCTCTGGACGATCAGCGGGTACGGGCCGTCGGAGCCCGAGGTCGGCGCCGGCGGAAGGGTGACGTACACCGACAGCGGGGTGCCGTCGAAGCTCGCCAGGCGCAAGTCGGTGTTGCCGGTGCCGTTGTCGTAGGTCCCGAAGCAGACGCGCGTGCCGTCGGACTGCGTCGAGCACGGGATGCCGGCGCCGCTAACCGTGTGGCCGGTGAACACGCTCCTGACGGCCGCCGACGCCGTCGCCGGCGCGATCAACGCCCCCGCGGCAGCAAGCATCACCACGAAACCCCTGCTCCGTCTCATCCGGGTGTCACGATACGCACGGAAGTAGTGGGCCGCGCCGGTTCTCGGGTTCGAGATTTGGGTTTCGGTGGTCGCCGGCCGGGCGTGCTCGCCATCGAGCGGGCTGTGATCGCCGGCTAGCCGATCAACAGACGGCGCCCGAAGACCTTCTGGAACGCCTCGCCGTCGCCGTAGCGCTCGACGCTCCAGCGGGGCAGCGTCAGGTCGCCGGCGGCCTCCAGATGCAGGTCGACGCCATGCCCGTTGGCGCGCAGGCGTGCCTCGCGCACCGACTGGTCGCGCCCGCGCTCGAGATGCTCGGCGAGCCGGAGGATGACCGAGCAGCGCTCGAGGAGGTCCTCGTCGCCGGGCCGCGCGAGCGGCGCCAGCTCGCCCAACTTCGGGGCGCCCTTGCGGTGGTAGCGGGTGATCTGGGCGATGAGCGCGCGCTCGCGCGGATCGAAGCCCGGGAGCTCGGCGCTGACGATCAGATAGGCCGAGTGCTTGTGGTGGTCGTCGTAGGAGATCGTCATCCCGACGTCGTGGAGCATCGCGGCCGCCCACAGGAGCTCGCGTTCGCCCGGCCGGGGCGTGAACAGCCCGCCGGCGGCGAGTGAGTCGAACATCTGGAGCGACAGCGCCGCCACGTGCTCGACGTGGGGCAGGTCGGATTCGTACTGGGTCGCGAGGTTGCGCACGCCGGCGACGCGGACGTCGTCGAACAGAGGCTCGGGGGCGTCGGAGAGGAACTCGCGCGCGAGGAAAACGCCATCGCGCAAGCTGGCCTCGGTGACCTCGATCCCGGCGAACCCGCCGAGTTCGACCACGGTCTCGATCACGAGCGCGGAGGCGAGGATGATGTCGCCGCGCCCGAACTTGATCCCCGGCACGTCCCCCCGCTCGTCGACGGGCAGCGCCGCAAGCGTCTGCACGAGCTCGGCGAACATGTCTCGGGTGATCACGAGCCCCTGCACCCCGATGTCCGGCTGGTCGGCCATCCGCTGGGCGGCGGCCGCGAGGCTGCGGACCGCGCCACCCATCCCCACGATCCGGCCGCCGGCGCCGGCGAGATCGGGAACGTTTGCCAGCACCTCGCGGACGTGGGCGCGGACCCTCTGGAGATCTTTCTTCTTGGCCGGTCCCGACCCGGGAAGGAACTGCTCGGTGACCCGGACGGCCCCCAGCGGGAATGACTTCAGCGACTTCGCGTGGCGGTCGGCGACCTCGATCAGCTGGATGCTGCCGCCGCCGGTCTCGAGCACGAAGCCCTCGGTCATCGTCGAGCTGTTGATCGCGGCGATGTATCCGAAGCGGGCCTCGTCCTCGTCGGAGATGACCTCGATGTTCAGGCCGCTGGCCGCGCGGGCGGCCTTCAGGAACAGCTTGCCGTTGGCGGCGTCCCGGATCGCGCTGGTGGCGACCGCATAGACCGAGTCCGGGCCGAGCCCGTGGGCTGCGCAGAAGTGCTCGAACACCTCCAGCGTCTCGAGGCCGCGCCCCATTCCCTCTTCGCTGAGCCGGCCGGTCTCGGCCAGACCGGCGCCGATCCGGACGGTCTCGAAGATCTCGTCGGTGAGCTTCCACCAATCGCCCGGGGCGAACATGTAGACCACGAGGCGCCACGAGTTCGACCCGAGGTCGATGACCGCGACCTGGCGAACACCCTCGCCCCCTGGGCCCGTCGCTCGAGTCGATCTCCAGCTCACGTGGACACAATGATCCGCACAGTGCCGGACGAAACCACCCCTTCCGTGTCAGGATGGCCGCCTTGGACTCAGAAAAAGACCGGATGTTGCGGGGTGAGCCGTATCTGGCCAACGACCCCGGCCTGCTCGAAGAGCGCAGACGGTGCCGGCTCGTGTGCGAGCGGTTCAACGCCACGAGCTTCGGCGACACGGCCGCGCGCCGGGCGATCCTCGAGCAACTGCTCGGCGGCGTCGCCGAGGGCGCGGACGTCATGGCGCCGTTCGAGTGCGACTACGGCTACCACATCACCGTGGGTGCTCGGACGTTCATCAACTATGGCGCCGTGGTGCTGGATGGGGCAAAGGTCACGATCGGCGACGACGTCCAGATCGGCCCGAACGTACAGATGCTGACCGCTCTGCACCCACTCGATCCAACCGAGCGCAGGCGCGGCACGGAGACGGCCAAACCCGTGACGATCGGCGACGGCGCCTGGCTAGCCGCCGGCGTGATCGTCTGCCCGGGAGTCACGATCGGCACGGACGCGGTCATCGGCGCCGGTAGTGTTGTCACCAAGGACATGCCTGCCGGTTACGTCTGCTTGGGCAACCCCTGTCGGGTGGTCCGTGAGGTCAAAACCTGAACGCATCCTCGTGCTGTACGAGCATGGCCGCGCCGGCGCGGCCGCGATCGATCTCGCCCGTCATCTAGCCGAGTTCGATCGCGTCACGCTGACGGTCGTGGGCATAGCGCCGCATGCGCCGTCCGGCGGCCGCGCCCGCTGCGCCCACTCGCCCGTCGAGTACAACGAGGCGGTCGCCGACTCGGTCGCGCACGACCTCGACGACGCCAGGGAGCGGCTCGGTGCAGCGGCCGAGCGCGCCGCGTTCGTACTACTCGTCGACGGCGCAGATCAGACGCTCGAGCAGCTCGCTCGGAGCGGCGGCTTCGACCTCGTGCTGCTCCCCGCGCATCGGCGACCGTTTCGGAAGCCGGGCCACCCCGCGGCTTCGGAGCTCAGCGGCGTCCCCGGCGTCGAGATCCGGATTGTCGAGCCGGTTTCGCAGCCGCAGCCGCCGCGGCCACGGCGGCCCGCCGACGCCGCTGGTTGATCCGGATCGCAGCTCCGATCGCGGCGCCGAAGAACAGGGCGCCGATCCAGAATGGGCTCACGAGCAGAATGACTGCGATGCCGAGCATCGTCAGCCAGATCGCTGGTCTCCAGTCGCGCCAGTCTCCGGTCACGACACGAATCTACCGAGCCTCATCGCACGCCTGCCTTCAGCTCGGCGGCGACGTGTTTCTGGACGGTCGCGACCGCGCGGAATGCCTCTCTCAGATAGCTGCGGGTCAGCCTGCTGAGCGTTGCCGGATTGACGTAATCGTCGGGCTGCTCGCCGGCGCGCAGCTGCGCGACCTGGTGCTCGACCCGCAACCCGGTGATCAACGTCCACGCGTCCTCGAGCGTGTGCGCCTGACTCTCCGACAGGGTTTCGCCGGCGGCGGCCGCGCGCAGCCGCTCGGGCGTCGACGCGCTGGTCACACCCGCGGCCATGCCGGCCCAGCGCGCGAGGTCGACGATCGGGATGACCCCGCCGTGCTTGAGGTCGAGCCGGCCGCGGTGCTCTCCCGACGGCTCGACCACGAGGCCGCGAAAGAAGCCGGTCGGCGGGCGGTGCGACAGCGCGAAGCGGGCCAGCAGACGGAGGAGCGCGGGGTTGGTGGGCGCGACGCGCAGGCTGTCCGCCACCGGCGTTCCAGTGTGGACGCCCCACACCGGCCGGCTGTCGACGAGCACCGAGGCCAGCACCAGCGCCTTGTCCTGAGTCGGGTCGTTGATCCAGCTGCGCACGGCGCGCTTCCAGGAGTCGAGCGAGCGGACGAAGCGCGGATCGGAGGCCGTCGCGCCGTGTTCGTCCGCATGTAGCCCGCACGCTTCGAGTCGTGACACAACGGTGGAAGCGATCGCGTGCAGCTGCGACTTGACGCCAACATCGTCCGGGCCGAACCAGACGATCGCGCTGTCCACATCGGAGCTCGGAACCGCTTCTCGCCGCGCCTGGCTGCCGAGCGCGAGCCAGGCGAAGTCGACGCCGACGGCGGGAGCTTCTGCGACCGTGAGCTCGAGCATGCGGCGGGTGAGCGCATCCACGACGACCGAGTAGACCGCAGACACATTCGAGGCCCCGACATGCGCGTCGTGCATCGCGAGCGTCGTTGGGCGCAGTTCGCGCGCCGCGTCGATGAGCTCATCGACGGTCTGCGCTCGCGCGATCCTACGGCGAAGGTAGAAAGAGGAGCGGGTCTGCGCGGCAACGAGGTCGATCTCCTCGACGACCCCCAGGATCCGGCCTGTCGCCGTCACGACCGGGAAGTGGCGAAAGCCGCGATCGAGCATGTCGAGCAGTACATCGCCGCCGAGCCGGTCCGCCGGACAGGTGTAGGCCGGCGCCGACATGACCGCCGACACGGGCGTGTCGCCGCCCAGACCGTTCGCGACGATCCGCGTGCGCAGGTCGCGGTCGGTGACGATCCCCAACGAGCCGTCGCCGAGATCCACGACCACCGACGTGCCGTGGGCCTCGGTCATCATGCGCGCCGCGTCGCGGATCGATGTGTCGGGAGGGCAGACAACCGCAGCGGCCCGGAGCAGCGAGCCGACCGGCTGCAACGGTGGGTCGACCCCCGGCTCGGTGGCGACGGCGCCGCCGCCCTCGTATCTCAGGTCGAGTAGCGAGCGGGCGACGAATCGCAGCCCTGCCGGTCTCGACAACGGCTCTTGCGCAACGTCGGCCGAGATCCGATAGCAGATGGTGTCCTCGCCGGCGCGCGCTTCGAACCCTGTGGGCAGCCCGGACAGCATCGAGGCATGACCGAACAGCTCACCCTCGCCGAGCAGGTCGAGCACGCGGCCGTCGAACACGATCTCGACCGCCCCGGTGCGGACGATGCGCAGATGCTCGACCGGCTCCGCGCCCTGGTAGAAGATCGTCGAGCCACCGCGATGGAACTCCACTTCAGCCGCCGCGGCGACGCGATCGACCTCGGCAGCGTCGAGCGCGTCGAACGGAGGATGCTCCTGGAGAAAGCGGGTTACCTCGGGCGCCGCGGTGGCGCTCATGGGCGGACCTTATCCGACGGCTGCGGGGGCTTCCCGCTCGGCACCTCTCGCAGCATCCTCCTTGAGCATGTCGGCGCACTTCTCGCCGATCATCATCGTTGTGATGCACGGGTTGATCGCCGGCAGGAACGGGAGGATCGAGCCGTCCGCGATCCGCAGCGAACGAACGCCGCGGACGCGCAGTCGCGCGTCCACGACCGCGAGCGGATCCGAGTCCGGGCCCATGTGGCAGCTGCACGCCGGGTGGTAGACCGTGTTGTGGGTCTTGTGCATGTAATCGATCAACTCGTCGTCGGTCTGGGCGTCCGGACCGGGCGCGAGCTCGGCGCCGGCCCATTCGGCCATCGCCGGCTGCGCGACGATCTTCCGCGCCAGCCGCATCCCGTACGCCATCACCCGCTCGTCGTGACCCTCGTCGTCGGTGAAGTAGCGCGGATCGACCCGCGCCCGGTCGCGGAAATCGGACGAGCGCAGCCGCACGGTTCCGCGCGAGCGGCCGCGGCACACGTTCGGGGTCAGGCAGAAGCCGTTCTCGGTCGTCGGGTAACCCCAGCGCGCGGTGTTCATATCGAATGGGACCGACCCGTAGTGCATCATGAGGTCGGGGCGGTCGAGGCCTTCCTCGGAGGTCGAGAACAGCCCGATCTCCCACCACTGCGTCGAGGTCCTGATCATCGGCTTCTTGGCGTCCCACTGGACGATCCCCTCGACGTGGTCGTCGAGGTTCGCGCCCACGCCGGGTGAGTGAACGACCGTCTGGATCCCGAACTCGTGCAGGTGCTCGCCGGGCCCGACTCCGGACAGCATCAGCAGCTTCGGCGTGTCGATCGCGCCCGCGCTCAGGATCACCTCGCGCCGTGCGCGAACCGATCCATGCGTGAGCAGATCGGGTGTCAGGTACTCGACCGCGCACGCACGCCCGTCCTCCAAAGCGACGCGGTTGACCCAGCAGCCAACACGAACCTCGAGGTTCGGCCGCGAGCCCAGGATCGGGTGTAGGTACGCGTGCGAGGAGGACATCCGGGTGTTGTCGGCCGACGAGTTGATCTGGAACCAGCCCGCACCGTTGGTGACGGTGTGGCCTTCGTTGAACAGGCTCGTCGGCAGACCGGCCTGCGCAGCGGCCTCCAACACGGCGACGCCGCACGGATCGTCGGGCGGCACCGTCCGGATGTTGACCGGGCCGTGCCGTCCGTGATGGTCGCCCGGGCCGTCGTTTGTCTCCAAACGCTTGATCAGCGGCCAGCAGTCCGCCGAGCTCCAGCCCTCGTTCCCCATCGCCGCCCACTCGTCGAGGTCCTCCTTCGGCGTCCAGAACGCGATGCACGAGTTGTGCGAGGAGCAGCCGCCGAGCACCTTCGCGCGCGCGTGACGCAGGAAGCTGTTCCCGCGCGCCTGGGGCTCGACCAGATAGTCCCAGTCATAGCCCGAGTCGAGCAGGTACATCCAGTCCTCGAGCCGGAGGACGCGAGGATCGTCGACGTCCGAGGGACCCGCCTCGAGCAGGCAAACGCTCACGGAAGGGTCCTCGGACAGGCGGGCCGCGACCACACAGCCCGCGGTCCCGCCGCCGGCGATCACATAGTCGAACTCGCCGGCGTCGATCATGGCGCCATCTCTCCCATTGCGGGGAGATGCTCCAGCTCGGGCGCACCGGCTCGATGCTCCTCCAGAACGTCAGTGCCCTTCTTCACCTGAACGGTGTAGTAGTAGATCGTCCCGACGATCACGATCGCGCCGATGAACAGGAACGGCGACCACTGCCAGTACCAGTGCGGATGTCCGACCGAGTTGTAGATCGCGTTTCGGGGCCAGGCGATGTTGATCGTCACGAGCGTGCCGTAGGCGACCGCGCAGATGTTGACCAGCAACCCCCACCGTCCGAGTGAGAAGTACGGGCCGTGATCTGGCTTCGGCCACTCGCCTCTCAGGCGCCGCACCAGCATCGGTCCGGTCACCCCGAGGTACGCGAGGTAGAACATGATGATCGCGAGCGCGGTGAGCACGTAGAAGGCGCTCTGGTTGCCGACGTTGATCGCGAGCAGCACGAGCGTGAGGATGCCGGTGACGAGCGCCGGCACGATCGGCACCTTGCGATGACCGGAGACGCGCGCGACGGCCGAGCCGGCCGGCAGGCGGTTGTCGCGCGCCATCGAGAACATCATCCGGATCGTCGCCGTCTGGACGGCCAGGCAGCAGACGAAGATCGCGATCGCGCAGTCGATCAGGAAGATGTTCCCGACGGTGTTGCCGAGCGCCTGCTTCATGACGTAGGGGAGGCCAAACAGTCCGACGTTTTTGTCGAGGACGTGCTTGTTCGCCATCGAGGCGAACAGGATCACGAGGCCGCCGATCGTCGCGGCCGCAGCGATCGCGCGGATGATTGCCGGCGGGGCGTGCTTGCGTGGGTTGTTCGTCTCCTCGGCGAGGGTTCCGGCGGTGTCGAACCCGTACATCACGTACGCGCTCAGCAGACCGCCGACGAGCAGCGCCCCGAAGTAGCCCCACGGATGGCCGGCGCCGAAGCCGTACGAGTGGAAGATGATCTGCGGCCCGTGGTGGGCGTTGAATAGGAGCAGGATCACGAGGACCGTCGAGCCGATCAGCTCGCACATCACGCCGATGTTGTTGATCCGCGCCATCAGCTTGACCCCCAGCATGTTGATGGTCGTGGTGATGCAGACCAGGATCCCGCCGAGCAGCAGCGCGTTCTGCGCACCGCCCTTCGTCAGCGTGCTTCCCGCGTCGGCGGCCGAGCCTAGGAACTGGAAGAAGGGCTTCGCGGTGCCACCGTTGTTGATCTGAGGCAGCACCACCTGCCAGTCGACGGCAACCGCGGCGATCGTCACGATCGCGCCGACGATGTAGATCCACCCAGTCATCCACGACGTGTAGCCGCTCGAGATCTGTTTGGACCACTGGTATACAGACCCGGCGATCGGGTACTGGCCGGCCATCTCCATGAAGCACAGCGCGACCAGGATCTGGCCAAAGACGACTACCGGCCACGTCCACCACACGCCCGGGCCCGCGTTCAGGTAGCCGAACCCGAACAACGCGGTGACGCCGGTCAGGATCGAGATGTAGCTGAAGCCCGCCGCGAACGCGGAGAAGCTCCCCAGCGAACGGTCTAGCTCCTGCTTGTATCCGAAGCCCGCGAGCTCAGAGCTGTCCGCAGTCCCGCTCGTCTGAGGAGCTTCAACGGTTGCCATCAATCAACCTCCCCGGTCGCGCCGCGTCGCGCGCGGCCCTCGAACACACGGCCTCGCCCGCGTCTGGGGGCTTCTGAGAGCACCCTCGAATCCATTGACCCAGGCCTGATCGGGCGGTTATATATCAGTTGTCGAACTGTGTCAACGGACCGGGACGAGGGGCTCTGAGGCAAGAAATGGCGACGCAGACCGTGCAGCAGATGTTCGTGGGCGGCAGCTGGCAGCCGAGCGCCAGCGGCGAGACGTTCGAGGCGACGAGCCCGGCGACCGGCGAGGTGATCGCGACCGTTCCTCAGGGCGATCGCACCGATGCCGTGCGCGCGATCGAGGCCGCGCGCGACGCGGCCGAACAATGGGCGAGACTGACCGCGTTCGAGCGCGCCGCCAAGATGCACGCCGTTGGCGACCTGATCGAATCCCGCCGCGACGCGCTTGCCCGCACGCTTACGCTCGACCAGGGCAAGCCAATGCGCGCCGAGGCGTTCGACGAGGTCGACGAGCTCGTCGAGTACTGGCGTATGGCCGCCGAGGACGCCAAGCGGCTGACCGGGGAGTTGCCCAATTCGTTCTCGCCGGGCAAGCGCGTGATGCTGGTGCGCCGGCCACGCGGTGTGGTCGGCGTGATCAGCCCGTGGAACTGGCCATACACGATGCCGGCCGAGCTGATCGCTCCGGCGCTGGCCTGCGGCAACACGGTGGTGTGGACGCCGGCCCCGTCGACCGCGGTGTGCGCGGTCGCGCTCGCGGAGTGCATCGCCGATGCCGACCTGCCGGCGGGCGTGTTCAACCTCGTGACCGGCCCCGGGCCCGTGGTCGGCGATGAGATCGCTCGTAATCCGGGGACCGACGGCGTCGCCTTCATCGGCTCGACCGCGACCGGGCGGCTCGTCGCGCAGGCCGCCGCCGGCAAGGCGGCGCTGCTCGAGATGGGCGGCAACGGTCCGCTGGTGGTGATGGACGACGCCAACCTCGACGCGGCCGTCGACGCCACGCTGACCGCGTGCTACCTGTGCGCCGGCCAAAGCTGCACCGCCGGCGAGCGGATCCTCGTGCACCGGACGGTCCGCGACGAGTTCGTCGATCTCCTCGCGCGCCGCGTCGCCGAGCGGATCCTGCTCGGCGACCCGTTCGACGACGCCACCACGATGGGCCCGCTCAACAACGAGCCGGTGGCGGCCAAGATGGACGAGCACGTCAGCGATGCGGTGAGCCGGGGGGCGAGCGTGGTCAGCGGGGGAGCGCGCGCCGAGGGTTTTGCCACCTCTCTGTACTGGCCGCCGACGATCCTCACCGACGTGCCGGCCGACGCTCATGTCGCGACCGAGGAAACGTTCGGGCCGATCGCGCCGGTCGTCGCAATCGACTCACTGGAAAACGCGATCGACCTCACGAACCAATCGCCGTACGGATTGCTGTCGGCGATCTTCACCGCCAACCTCCAGGATGGCCTCGAGTTCGCCGACCGCGTCCACACCGGGTGGGTGAACATCAACGAGTCGAGTAATTACTGGGAGGCGCACCTCCCGTTCGGCGGCCGTGCCGGGACCGACAGCGGTATCGGCCGGGTGGGCGGCTCGCACGTGATGCAGTCGTTCACCGAGTTGCAGACGGTCGTGCTCAGCCCACACTCGCCGCGCGGGTAAGAAAGCTGACCGAGCCGCAAGTCGGCTGACCGACCCCCAGGAAATCGGCAGGTTTCACCGGTTCTATAGCGCCACCGCCATTAGTCCGTAATCCGTCCAGTCGGTCTCCAGCGGGGCCTCGCCTCCGTCGATGCCCTTGTGCGTGGAACCGCGAAAGAACTTCGAGGACGTCCTGCGGCGCAGCCCCGGACGTCTGCGTGGAGAAGTCCCGACGCCGGTTGTGGAGAAGCCACTCCGCATTCTGTTCGTGACGTCCGCGCATAACAGCCTGAGCCAGCGCGCATACATCGCCCTCACCGAGATGGGGCACGACGTCACCGTTCAGGTCGTCGACTCTCCCGAGATCATCGAGGCCTCGGTCGAGGCGCACAAGCCCGACCTGGTGGTGTGCCCGATGCTCAAGCAGTTCATCCCGGAGTCGGTCTGGGGCAAGTACACGTGCCTCGTCGTGCACCCGGGGCCCCACGGTGACCGGGGGCCAAGTTCTCTCGACTGGGCGATCGAGCTCGGTATGGACGAGTGGGGCGTGACCGTACTCGAGGCGGTCGAGGAGGCTGACGCCGGCGACATCTGGGAGACGCGCAAGTTCCGCATGCGTCCGGTCGGCAAGAGCAGCATCTATCGCCACGAGGTGCGCCGCGCCGCCGTCGAGATGCTCGTGTTCGCGGTTCACAACTTCGCGCGCGGTGACTTCAAGCCGCTGCCGCTCGACTACGACGACCCGCAGGTGACCGGCCGGCTGCGTCCGCTGATCAAGCAGGCCGACCGGGCGATTGACTGGCGCTGCGACTCGACGGCTGCCGTCGTCCGCAAGATCCGCGCCGCCGAAGGTCACCCCGGCGTGCTCGACACGATCGCCGGCGCCGAGTACTACATGTTCAACGTGTATCCCGAGCGCGGCCTGCGCGGCCGCCCCGGCGACATCATCGCCACCCGCAACGGCGCGATCTGCCGCGCCACCGTGGACGGCGCGGTGTGGGTCACGCACCTCAAGCCAAAGGACGGTCCGGCACCGTACAAGCTGCCGGCTACCCGCGCGCTCGAGATCGGGGGTCACACCCCGGACGCGCCCGAGATCCCGGTCGCGGTGCACGCCCCGATCCCGCCGGGTCACACCTACCGCGAGATCTCCTACGAGGAGAAGGCTGGCGTCGGCTACCTGAACTTCGACTTCTACAACGGCGCCATGAGCACCGAGCAGTGCCGCCGCCTACGCGAGGCCTATCAGTACGCGCGGAGCCGGCGCACCACCAAGGTGATCGTGCTCGCCGGGGGGTCGGACTTCTTCTCGAACGGCATCCACCTGAACGTGATCGAGGCGGCTGCCGATCAGGGCGAGGAGTCCTGGTACAACCTCCACGCGATCGACGACATCGTGCGGGAGATCGTCGAAACGGACTCGCACATCACGATCTCCGCACTGTCGGGTGACGCCGCCGCCGGCGGGGTCCCGTTCGCGGTTGCCGCCGACCACGTCGTCGCCCGCGAGGATGTCGTGCTGAACCCCTACTACCAGCACATGGGCGGGCTGTACGGCTCGGAGTACTGGACCTACCTGCTCCCGCGCCGTGTCGGCGTCGAGGTCGCAGCCGAGCTCACGAGTGCGCCGTTCAATCCGATCGGCACCCGGCGTGCCGCCGAGATCGGGCTCATCGATGCCGCCTTCGGCGACTCGAGCGCGAGCTTCCGCGCCCAAGTGCAGGGTCTGGCCGAGCGTCTGGCCCGTCATCCCGACTTCGGCCATTGGCTCGAGCACAAGCGCGCCAGTCGCGCCCGCGACGAGAAGATCAAGCCGCTCAGCACGTACCGCACCGAGGAGCTCGCGAAGTCGCACGAGTGCTTCTTCGGCGAGAACCGCAGCTACCACGAGGCGCGCCGCCTGTTCGTCTACAAGACCGGCGCTCCCTGCAAGGTGGCGCTTCCCGCGCCGACGCGCGAAGCTGAGCCGGCGCTCACGCCCGCTCAGCGTGCAGTGACCAAGGTCCGTCACGCGAAGCAGTCCGTAGCGCGATGAGCGCGGTCGCCGACGCTCCCGTAATCGATGACGGGGCGATCCCCGTCATCGGCGGAATCGCGGAAGGCAATCTCGATAAGGCTCGCCGGCAGTCGCCTGGCCCCGGTGCGTGGCTCGTCGGCAAGTGGCTCAGCCTGAAGCACTGGCTGCCCAAGGGGCAGCTGCTACCAGAGCACGTGCTGCGCCGGCGCCACCACTCGATCTGCGTGCTGCTGTGGCTCCACGTCCCGGCGCTGTTCGCGTTTGGCGTCCTGATGGGTAACTCGGTGACGCACACGGCTGCCGACGTGAGCCTGGTCGTTCTGTGCGGGGTGGGGGCGAGCCTGGAGCGCTTCCGCCTGAAGGCGCGCATTATCGCCGCGTCGTTCGGCCTGGTGACATGCTCGGCGGTGCTCGTCGACCTTTGGGGCGGCATCACCGAGGCGCATTTCCACTTCTTTGTGATGATCGGGGTGCTGACCCTGTATCAGGATTGGACGCCGTTCCTGGTTGCGATCGCGTTCGTGGTCATCCACCACGGCGTGGGTGGGGTGCTCGACCCCAAGGCCGTGTTCGGCGACAACCCGCAAGCCGACAAGAATCCGTGGCTGTGGGCAGGGATCCACGGTGCGTTCGTGCTCGCCGCCAGCGTCGCCCACATCGTCGCCTGGCGTACGAACGAGAACCAGCTGCTGCGCGACCCGCTCACCGGCCTCCCGAGCCGCCTGCTCTACCTCAACAATCTCAAGCTCGCGCTCGAGCGGCTGGGACGCGGCCCGAGCCGCTCGGTGGCGGTCCTGTTCCTGGACCTTGATCGCTTCAAGGTGATCAACGACAGCCTCGGACACGGCGAGGGCGACGAGCTGCTCGTCGCGGTCGCCGAGCGCGTCGGCCACTCGCTGCGCCGGCACGAGACGCTTGCGCGCTTCGGCGGCGACGAGTTCGTGATCCTGTGCGAGGACATCTTCGACGACGAGGACGCCGTGGCCGTGGCCGAGCGCGTGCTCAAGGCGTTCAGCCTGCCCTTCCAGCTCGCGCACGGCGAGACCATGGCCGCCGCCAGCATCGGTATCTCGGTGACCTCGGATCCCGACCAGGATCCCGACGACCTGATCCGCGACGCCGACGCCGCGATGTACCGGGCCAAGGGCGCCGGTGGCGCGCGCGTGGTGCTGTTCGACGAGGTCACTCGCGAGCGGGCGCTGGCGCGACTCCACAACGAGAACGCGATCCGCAAGGCGATCGAGCGCGAGGAGTTCCGCGTGTTCTTCCAGCCCGAGGTGTCGATCAGCGGCGAGCGCATCACCGGGCTCGAGGCGCTCGTGCGCTGGCAGCATCCGGAGCGCGGGCTGCTCGGGCCCGGCGAGTTCATCTCGCTGGCCGAGGAGACCGGCCTGATCGTGCCCCTCGGCGCCTGGGTCCTGCGCGACGCCTGCGAGCGCGCCGTCGTCTGGCAGCGCGGCCGCGCGAGCGATGAGCCGCTGATCCTCCGCGTCAACGTCTCCGCCCGCCAACTCGCCCAGGACTCGTTCCGGCAGACCGTCGCGACGACCATCAAGGAGACCGGCATCGATCCCGCATGGCTCTGCCTCGAGGTCACCGAGAGCGTCCTGATCGAAGATCCCGAATCCTCGATCCGGGTCCTAACCGAGCTCAAGGAGCTCGGCATCAGGATCGCCATCGACGACTTCGGCACCGGCTACTCCTCGCTCGAATACCTGCGCCGCCTGCCCGTCGACTGCGTCAAGGTCGACCGGTCGTTCGTGCGCGGGCTTCCCGACAACGAGGAGGACGTCGCGATCGTCAACGCGGTGATCGAACTCGGACACGCGCTCAAGCTGTCGGTCACGGCCGAGGGCGTCGAGACCACCGACCAGCTCGGCAACCTCCAGACCGCAGGCTGTGACACCGCCCAAGGCTTCCTCTTCTACCGCCCTGAGCCGCCGGAGGTCGTAGAGCAGCTGTTCGCGGACACCTCGGCGCCGTCCGAGGCGCCCAGCGCGCCCGTCGAGGCGTCCGCGAACGGCGGCAACCCCACCGGCGCCGGACCCGTCGACCACGGTCAGAGTCAGCGCCCGGCCGTCGCGCCGCAGCGCCGGCTGATCCCACCGCCCGGCCCTCGGGGGAGCCGCCGGCGGCTCGCCCGGCATTCGCTCGTGACCGGCTTCCGGGCGATGGCTCACACCTGGATCAGCGGCGACAACGAGGCCGTCCACGGCGACTCGAGCG
>Ga0335073_10004090_pt1 | contig 20406 bp, 42 predicted proteins | sample Lox_Sample_22_FD_207093 | JGI IMG/M metagenome (GOLD analysis project Ga0335073, IMG submission 207093) | Soil microbial communities from Loxahatchee National Wildlife Refuge, Florida, United States - Lox_Sample_2.2 | ecosystem: Environmental > Terrestrial > Soil > Wetlands | place: USA...
CCCGCTCTCCCTCAAGATCATCTCCACCCCGTATTCATTTACTGAGAAATACAATGAGGAATAGATTGCCATTGTTTATTGAGGTGTTAATTCGATAGTTAGTGGAGGTAAAGACAATGCTAATATCAAAGACAAAGACCCGGCTAGTGTTATCGACTTTAGCCGGGTCAGTGTCTTCGTGCTTGTTATCGGATTAGCGATTACCCCGCTCTCGGATAGCGGCTTCCGCATTACGCCTACGCCACACCCTCCGCCTATTCAATTCACGTTGTGCCTTTGGAGAAAGGAGCGTCGGGCAATTCAATGTATGCCCGGGAATCACCTTGCCACATCCCCAGCAGACGCCTTTCTTGATCGGTCCTATGGGATTGATCCTCGCTGGCATTTTACACTCCCCTCCTAAACAAGCGCTTGGCTTCCTTGTCCATTCGATCGGCCATTCGATTAGACCGAGCTGCTTTCTTGGCCTCCTTTTCTGCGGCCTTCTTTTCCGCTTTTACGTGCGCGGCTTTACGGTCATCTTGAAACTTTTTGATAGCCGCGTCGTGCTCTTTCTTGTACTTCTTGAATTCGCGTTCGTGACGCTCGCTCTGGCCGAATTTCATTTCGTGCCTATCTGTCCGAGATGGCCTATCACGTAGACCACCCTATCGAGAATGGGAGCTATGAAGTCCCACAGAACGAAATGCAGGAAACTGACCAGCATAGCGCCAGTTATGAGGGTAACGCCTATCTTGAGCATGAGGCCGATAATGCCCCAAGCCTTTAGTCGCTCCCACCATATTCGGATCACACTTACCGCCTCCTATTCGCTTCTGGCGACACTCGCCGCTATTTAACGGACATTAGGCAATCCTGCAAAGCCAACCATTCCGGCTCACTTAGGACTATTTCATTGTCGCCTTGTTCTATAGAAATGGCTTGTGTCTCTCCGTAGAGAGTTATTGTAATAGGTGGAGCACCCCTTTCTTGGGGGAAGAATGCCAGACGTTGAGTCATTAGTCTAGCGGGTATACTTTCGGGGGTAGGCATTTAGCAGCCTCCTATTCGCTTCTGGCGATTACTATTTCATCGTTCTCGCAGAGACCACACTTGTAAAAGTCGTAAGTAACGCCTTTACGAGTAACGCGCCTAATCCACGTCATCGGGAACGAACACCTAGGGCATTTCATGACCGGGCTATCATCCTTCCGCATATCGCGCATTTGTAAATGCTAACTGAATCATACTCCATTCCTTTCTTACCGGTGCGCTCCCTGTAATCGTAGAGAACCCACTTGGGTTTATGCACAAACGGTCTGAGATGTGGCGTCCTTGGCAGACCTTTCATGTGTCACACTCCACAGTCAGGAGCGGTAGTCCAAGGGGACCACCCATCATCCTCCCACAATTTTACCGCCTCTTCTGCGTTTTGGATAGGGTTTTCCATCGCCAAAGTCGGCGCATTGACGATGTTGATTTGCCACAAACCAGAATCATCGCTAGGCGAGATAGCGTCCGGGCGGTCGCCAGACTCATGCCAGGCGATGCACTCTGCCGTCTGCTCCTGTGATGCCGGACCGCCTACCGACACCCATAGCTGCCCCACAGCTTCATCTGAGAGACCAGGATCGCCATAGTAGCCCGTGACGACCGCTACAGAAGCGGGCGACTGCGGGTCCGGCTGCCACTGCTTCACGACGTTAGCCGAGCCGACACGTTGCGGCATAGCGGGAGTAGCGATGCACAGACGCGCATTGAATTTCTGACCGGGATATATCAAATTCGGAACTAGGCACTTTCCCCCGGACAAAGCCCAAGCCGTATCACCTGCCTTTACGGTGAATACGGACCTTACAATAGAAGCGACCTTCATGTGGATCGCTTCGGTTGCTATGGCATAGCCCAATGGAATAAGCACGATGTTTCCTTTCTAGATTACCCTAGTATCTTGGGGTATCGATTCCCCATAGGGCGATCTTTAACTCTTGAGCGACCGTTAGATATCTCTTCCCATTTACCGCCCCTTCCGGTATTCCACTGCTCGATTTTCCAGTATACTTCCCTATTCGGCTGTCCCACCATGTAAGAAGTACGAGCAACTTGGGTAATGCACCTCTGGATAACCTCACGAACATCTTGTGCGTGTATTAGCTCTTGATCGTGCAATTCGACCGGCTCCTTTGAGCGTATGTCGATGCGGAAAGCACGCTTATGAGCAGTCCATATTTCCGTGCGGATTTCAGTCATTGTCTTTTACCCACACTTCCGCCCCAGACCAGTAACAGACGAGTTGATTACCGCCTCGCTTTACAGAAGTCGCCTCAAAATGCACACCGCCTACACAAGCACCGGTGTCAATGATGCGCTTGGTAAGGATAAGGTCGGGAGAAAACTTAACATTCCCCTCTAGGTCTACGGTGCGAATGAATGTCGTCATTCCCGACACTAGGTCTGCACCCTTAATAGCGTGAGCTAGAGGGTCAGCCTCGTTTTTACGTACCATCCCCTTGCCTTTCTCCTAAGTGCCAGAAACCCCCGCCAATTATGACGGGGGTTCCAGGCAGCTACTTGTTAAGCGTTCCGTACTTCTTCAGCGCTTCGTCGATAAACACTATATGACTACGCAAGCGTTCCTCGGTCGGGGCACCATACTGGTAAACATCGGCGTCGGTTTGTAGGAAGGCTTTCAGGCACATAATCGCACCTTCGAGCCCACCTGCATCTCTCGCCATCTTTGCCGCATAATCATTCATGAATTTATCGAGATTCGACATTTACCGCCTCCCTATCCTCCGCTGGGCGACTACGCCTAGGGCGTAGCCGACCAGCATGGTTATGACTGGCAGAATGTAAAGGGTGTAAAGGGCCATTTCTGGCTCCTCCTTTCAGAGGTTAAAGATCCTGTCGAGTATTTCCTGGCCGAGCGACGGAAGCACGGGGAGGATCACTGCGAGATGAACTAGCGCCGGGGAGACGAAGGTGATTGCTACCGAGAGGATCGTACCGATTCCGATGCACGTTGCGTGAACGGTGAGCTTCGAGTGCTTCTTGGCGGGGCGAGTTTTGCGGTGCATTTCCGTCTCCCTTGGCTAGTCCCTCATCTCCTTACAAGAACTACAATAGCAGACGGAAGGTTGGGAGCACAACCCCTATGCGACTACTTCCCAAGTTTTTTCGTCAGAACTTTGGACATGCAGAACGTCCAGCGCCGATGTCACGACGATAGCCTGATGCATGGCAGGGGGAGGATTGGCTGCAGGAGTCGCCTTGTACCAGTCGTCATCGCTGACCAGTGACATGTCATAGTGACCAGGCGAACCCAGGTCGGGCCATGCATACTGTGTGGCGACCAGCTTGACGTTCGACGGCAATCCCGCATCGCTGTATTCATGAGCCGTGCCGGTCGGGTCGGCAATCCAGAGGTAAATTTCGCGTCCGCCAATTGCCTTGAGAAGCGGTCCGAGAGTCGACTTGTTACAGTACAGCGTGCCGTGTCCCCCTCCCGACTTCTCCTTTTCGTCAAGCCACTTTGGAGCATCGGCGATACTTGCAGCGCCAGACTCTACGTCCAGAACGCCGAATGTCGGCTGATCCCCCTGATTGTCGATAGTGATGATTCGAGCGCTCTTGAACTGATCTACCGGCCCCGGAAAAGTCTTCGGGTAGTACGCGACGAGTTCGGCATCATCCGGGATGTCAGTAGTGGTCGTACTGTCATACATGGTGCGGGACATGCTTCCTCCTAGTTGTTATTTACCGATACCCATTCCAGATCGGCAAATGATAGTAGCCTGTTTATATACGTGTCGGCTGCCACGCTTTGAGCGGTACGAACGCTTAGGGTTCCAGAGGCAGAGAACTGGATAATGCCATCAAACTCGAATGTGGTGGTCGCCCCTGAAACCATAGTAGTACTAAGAAGATTCTGATTAAACCCTGTCAGGATAGAGGCGAATATCTGCTGCCCCGTATCATTGGACAAGTAGACTTTTGCATCTACCCACATACTGCTAACGGTCGCATTACCTGAGAAAGAAAGATTAATAGCTCCGGCATTCTGGGCACCCTCACAGTTAATCTTTCCGTGAATGCGATAAGTACCGGCGCCGACACCCGCAAAGTTGATAACGTTCTGCGCTGCAGTAGTGCCATTAGAAGGAAGGTCTGCGGTTAGATACGCCGTAGCTCTTTGCGTGTCGTAAGTCTGCAAGTCGCCGGGAGTCTGAGAAAGCACTCGCAACGTGCCAGTGATCAAGTCGACAAGTCCACCGGCCTGACTTGAACTTACGGAATCTTGCACTTGAATAGTAGAACCGGCTGCCCCAATGGTCGACAGTCCAGACTGAATATTGATATTAGCGCCTTGTGTCCCGCTAACCTGCGCGGTAATGGCAGGGCCTAGACGGGCGGGAACTGTAATATTCTGAAACAACAGCGCTGCAACAGTAGCGCCCCAGACCTGCGTCTGGTTAGCTAGCTCAATTGCATACGTACCAGGGAAAAGTCCTGTGACATCGACATATGAGATGATACCGCCTCCGGGAACTGTATTCCCTTCCGGGTCGGTACCAGCGCCAGATGTGATTGAAGCGATCAGGTCGCCCAAAGCTGGCACGCCGCTATATACGTAAATTCCGTTTCCTGCACTGGCTTCAATGATCAGAGTTTTGATCAGCAACTCAACCAATTGAAAAAAATTTACGCCACCCTGCACACAGTTTATCTGCGCAGTTTCACCCGCCGCACATATGGCATACTCCGGTATTGAGCCGTCCAAAACAATGCTCGCCAAAGGCGGAAGCTGCGACTGCCTGTTAGGATCGTTCGGATCAACCGATGTGTCTTCAAAGAAATAGACGGTGTTGTTAGAGTCAAGATTTGAAATAAGCACAGGAACCCCATCCCCCGTATAGGGGATGGGGACCGCTCCGCCAGTTCCGCCATAAGACGGCACAGTTTGAATCATGCGAACGCCGCACTAGTGATAGACGCATCGATAAGCGATTTGTCGATATCGATCGACGCGTTACTTTGATAATTGATCTGCGCGTGCAAGAAAATCAAGATGGCAGCAATAGCAAACGCGATCACAAACCAATGCTCTTGCTTGAGTTTCACAAAAACCTCCTTATCCCCCGGCCCTTGCGCTTATTTTCAGTCGCATAGAAGATTCTTGTACCCTTCTTCTTGCCATACTCCTTTTCCATTGCACGCTTCATTTTCTTGCCACGTCTAGTCAAAGGCATAACACTGCTGCCACTTCTGCGGCTTCTTCTCCCGCGCCTACAGCTTCACTTTTTGCAGCCGACTTCTTACCGCCGGATTGATTGATAACTGTAGTCTGGGATTTGCTTCCGCTGCTACTCGTCAACCGGATAATTCCTACGATGATGAGAATGCCGCCGAAAAGCATAAGCGCGCCGCGTTCTGCCCAGTCAACCCAATTTTTGACATTAAGCAGCCCGCTAATCTCATCGATTGCCCCGCCACCTGGGATAATGTTTTCCAGCCAGCTAGGAATAGGACCGCTAGTCGCGGCGGTCGTACTTGCTGACGTACTCCCCCCTGCCGGAATACCATTGTAGTCTGGAGCAATTCCCGATTGAGGATTCACTATTCCTTCATCATAGGTCTGCCAGGGGGTAAACGAGTCTCCTGCTTGTTCGTATTTTGCGACTGCCATCTTGGCGTTTTCCAGCGGGTCTGTTAGTTCTGCCGCTGTGAAATTGCCCGCTGGCAATCCTAGAATTTGCCAAAGACCTGTTGCGTCAGAAGTGTTGCCCGTACCCGGAGCGATAGTTTTGCCGGGATAGGCTGCATCTGGATTGCCTCCGCTTTCGGCTTCCGCGATTGCCGCTGCTTCCGATGCTTGCCCCGGTGGGCCTCCTGCTTCATCCCAAAGCCCTTCTAGCTGACCATAACTGTATATCGCCATTACGACTTGCCTACGTCTTTTAGCTCCAACCGAAACATGCCCTTAATTTCGGCTAGGGATTCTTTGATGGAAGTCAGGTCGTCTTTAGTCGCCATCCTGTCTTGCGCATGTTCTAGCGTAGCGACCCGCGATTGCAAACTGCCGAATCGGGCGCTGGCTATAGCAATGGCAGAGATGATAGAGACTAGCACTCCGCATCCTGTGATTAGGGCTGCATTCACCACGGTGCCAATCCGCCCGCTGGCCACGGCATTTTCTTTCCGCGCTTGTCGAACGCATCCCAGAGAAGGAAACAACCAGCCGTGAAAAGCAACACGCCCAGAACAATCTCTGTTTTGCGATCCTGAATGAAGTGTCCGCGCATCATCCCAGCCTAAAAGGATGAGTCTTATTCGGGATAGTGAGACGCTCTCCCGGATAGACGGCTCCCCCGTGAATCTTGCCAGGGTTAGCCGTAATCAGGTCGTTGATTGACAGACCATGAATTGTGGCGATATGACCAAGGTTCTGTCCCGGTGTTACAGTGTGAAAACTGGATACCGGAACTAGAACCCTGTTCTGCCTCTGGACAATAGGACTAGCCATCACCCCTCATTTCTTGGCAGGAGGCTTGGGGACTCCTGAATACCATTTACCGCCGATGAAGAGAGAACCAAGTTCCTGCTTAGCTCGCCCTGGGGCCCAAGCCTTTTGCTCCTGAGCAACTGTCCAAGCTGGCCCGCTTCCGGCCGCCCCGGTTGCTCCGGTAGCGCCAGTAGCTCCAGCAGGGCCAGCAGGGCCAGTATCACCCGCCGGGCCAGGAGTGCCAGCAGCACTAGAACTAGCACCGAGAGCAGCAAGATCAGCAGCAGAACCATATTCATATCCAGTTTCAGGGTCGATATCCGACTGCGCCTGTGTGGCGGCCTGATTAGCGGCTTGCTGGGAACTGGAGCTAGACCCGGAATGCATAAAGTAGAGGATCAAAAGCACGATAGCGATTCCGCCACCGATAATCCACCACTTATATTTGCTGAAAGTTCCGCCCTTCTTTTTGCCGCCGACTTCCTTACTGGTCTCGGTTGACGGGTGAACTTCGTCCGCCAATTTACCCGCCTCCGCTCAACGCTTCCATAGGGCTTACAACGGACTGAGCAAGAATCTGCCCCGGTCCGCCCGGATACTGAGGCTGGCTACCAGGCCCGGCATTGACATTGTTCTGCCATTGGGAGGGAGCCGGACCCCTGGCCACAAAAGCGCCAGGGGTTCGACCGATCAGCCTCGTTTGACCAGGGATAGTCGGTACAACATTGTCGTACCATCCTTCCCCGCGATACCCGAAAATCTTGCCAGAGGCAACCCCGTTGGCTAGGCCATTCTTGAGTTGCACATCTCCCCATCGCGTTCCAAACCGATTAAACGTGATGGGGGTTCCGTCAATATCCCGGGCGTACGGTCCGGGCGGACCGATGTTCGGATTCCATGTCGTCAGCCCATCGTAGTTCTGCATAGGCCGGTCGGGCGTAGTCGCCGGGTTAATCTGCGGCTGATCTTCGGCAGGGAATTCCCCGTCTTCGGAATCGGTCGCCCGGATAACCGGCCCATGAGTACCGAATAGCTTCGACAAGTGAATCACGAAGTACCAGACCCTCCCTTAATGCTCGCTCCGGTAAGCGTAGTCCCCAACTGGTTAACTCCGGTAAAGAGAGTGCCAGCAGACTGCGCGAAACCAGAACTATGCGTCACCACTAGAACGACCAGGCATCCCAGCAGAAACAACGTAAGCAGTTTCCAAAAGTTATTCAATCATCTTCACCTGCCTTTTACTTCTGCGGCATAGCCGACTGAGCGTCCCGCCGGCCCTGTTCCCTTGCAGCGTCAATGTCAGCCTGTGTAAAAGCACCGGCGTTGATTTGCTGAGAACCGGTAGGCGTCACTTCCATGGAAGTCGGGGAAGTGTTCTGGACGAGAGTCGGCATCTTCGCCGGAATCGCTCCCTCGTTCACAGGGGCAGGGGCGCCCGTAAGCATCTCAAGCTGCCTGCCTAGTTCTTCCATACGGCTCTTGATTGCCTGGACGCTGATAGCCTTCTCAAGTCCGGCTACGCCGTTGCCGTCCGTGTCGGTAACCCCAGCATCGTAACTGGCAAGTGCATCATTGCCGATCTGGTCAATGGCTGCCCGGACTGCATTACCAGGGTGGTCTACGTCAACAACCGCAGATGAATGAAGCAGCTTGGTTTGCGGGTTAAAAAACCTGACGTGGAAGATTCCCATTTTTAACCTTTCATTGCCGCGCTTGTGCGGCCACATTTCCTAGTGCATTTCCAAGGCCGCCGATAACCGATGGGTCGCTAACCATCCAAATCAGCCACAAACCGAGCATGAAGATAACAACGACATTGCCAGCTTCGTCACTCGCTCCTGCTAGTACGGTGAGAAGCCCTACGCCTAGAAGCTCTACACCTACCAGCAGAAGGATGTCTGTTGATTCTGGTTTCGCGGCCATTACAGGGGTTCCGTCCCGTACGGTCCTAGTTGCCCAGAGGCGACGGCTCCGGGGGTAGTCGGGCGCCCGGTGCCAAAGGCAGCCCACAGATCGGACCATTGCTTGGTAGTGAACAGGCGCGTCACGATTAGCAGCAAGCCAAGCCACATCACTGCGCTTTGCTTTCCTGTCATGTCGTAAACTCCGTCCCGCTACTCCCCGGAACCTTTCCCGGCGTACTTGGGAAAGGAGTTGTTGCCACCGATTCTGAATTAAGGTTTACACCCTTGAACGCATTCACTACCCGATGCTGAGTGCCCTTGAACCCGATGATAAAGCAAATGATTCCCAGCCCTATGATGATTAGGCCGAGCGGATTCATGACAACTCCTTACTTGTAGTGAATATACATGAGCATGAGAATGCCCACCACAAAGAAACCGATTCCCCACACCACATTCCCCTTGGCCAGATGGAAAGGGTTTCCCGAAGCGCTTGCCATTGTCGGCAGAGGGATGCTCCCCCCGTAGTTCGCCCCAGAGCCAAGCTGTGTAGGCGCCATGCTGGCTTGATCAGCAGGAGACGGCACGACCGGCGGAGTATTGAATACACCGTTGCGTGGCCAGAAACCCGGACCGGAAAGCGACGCGCCATAGGCCAGCGGAGAATACGCCTGCGCCGGAGCGACGTTAACAAGCTGATCATTAACTGCCGCTGATTCGTAACCGATTGCCAATTAAATTCACCTCCTACTGAGTAGCGACAGGCACGAGCAGTTCGGTACCGATAACCGCGTACGAACTGGCCGAGAATGTCTGGCCAGTCTGCTCAAGGTGGACGTGCGTGTTGGCGTTGGTCAGCGTGTTGAGCACCTTGAAGTCATTGCTAAGACCATTGGCGCCCGACGTGTTGGCCAGCATATCCCAAGCCACGAAACCCTGAGGCGGAAGGAATCCATGCTGATCAACCCAGCGCTTCTGCATCGTCAGAATGTCATCATCGAAACGAGGCAGGTTTGACCCGTAAAGAAGCTGGCACTTCGTGATGTCTGCCACAGTCGCAGGAACGCCCGGCGGAGTACCGGGATCAAAAATGCGAACAAAGACAGAAAGAAGCTGACCGTACTCCGTAACCGGAATGTCAACCTTTGACCAGGCGCCAAGCGGGAAACGCTTGCTCGCGCGCCGGTACTGCCAGTTGAAAACCGGCGGGAGCTCTGCCGGATTAGCAGACCCGTAGTAGCCAACGCGCCTCATGTTCTGAGTAACGCTGATTGCCCCAGCAGTTGTACCGCTCCACGGTCCTTGATCCCACGTAGCCGCATTAAGAGCAGCATAATTGAACGTCGGCACGACAACTCGCTCGCCACCACCCATGTACTGCGGAGAAACAAACGCAGACATGGGAGCGACCCTGCCTTGAGCATTCGGCAAAAGCGTCCCGTCAATCGCCTGATCCCAGTAGGCATCAAAGAACAGCCCGCCAGGAATCTCAAGCGAGAAAGAGAATGACGTACCGGACGCAGGAAGCGCCGGAACCGAAAGCGGGGCAATGGCAGGCGCCTGGTAAGGCGACGTCGCGCCAAAGGTCGTGACATCCGACATATAGCCGTTGTTAGACGGGTTAGACAGGGCAACTCCGGTAACGCCTGCGGAGTTAGAACCCATAAGATCCTGAATTCCCATCTGGCCCGCACCACGCATCGGCCTGTACTCCTGAAAGAATGCGAGATCAATACCGCTCTCGCACTCAACAGGAGTGTACTGACCCTGCAGCTTAAGCTTAGGAATCTGGAAAAGGCTCCACGGAGCAAAGGGCGAAAGGGTGGCACCGACAAAGGTAGTGGTAATAGAGACAATAGTCTCCATCTCCCACCATTTCACAATGTCAGTCTTCTGCAAAGACCCCGGCGGATTCCACGGAGTCTGAGCAGTAATCGAGAGCGGAGTAACGATGTTGTTCAGGTTTTCGTACTGCTCAAAAGGTTGAGTAAATCCCGGCAGCCCGAAATAAGTTCCGACGGGAACCTGACCCTGCTGTGTCGCCTGCGGCAACTGTTTTACACTTCCCTGTTTTGTTTAAAGGCCAACGCCTGGCAGAATCTGACTGCCCTTGTGTGCTGTCATCATGTGAACGACGTAGAGAGCGCCAATCAGCGCAACTCCGATAAAGACTGCATGCATGAGCTTCATTACGAAACTACCCCTCCTTTCACAATTCCTAGTGGTCCTGTCAGCTTAGTGCTGGAAAAGAACCAAGACGCCAACGCCGTGCCTCCCCAGACGACAAACAGAATCGCCAGAGCGAACACGATAGGATGATCGAACTTTCCCAAGTCCATTAAGGCATTTCACCCCCATCCTCGAAAAGTATCTTAGTACCGTATTCAGGATGCCCGTGAACTTGGTAGAAGCCTTTCCAGCTATTCCATACAGAATGACTACGAAAGTCTGTCAACCATCGAATGGCGACGGTTCCGTCGCTGAATATCACACCTTCGTAGTCAGGCTTATTTTGATCCCCATTACTGATACCTTTTTCAAGATACTCAGAAGGAGGGTCGGGACGATATCCCGCAAAAGTACGGATTCGGTTTTTCACGTCGCCGCCAATTCGTTTAGATAGGACTGGGGGTATTTGAAACGGGCGACCGTGGGACCGGCAATGACTCCCCCAGGGGCGACGGTGTACTGCTGGAATACGTAGTTACCGTCCGGGGAGTGCTCAGTTTCAGGAATACCCATTTCATAAAGGTAATGCATGTCACGTTCCAACCTGAGATGAAACAACGTGACACGCGAAGATAGGGTGTTGAGTAGGGGCGGGATTCCATGAGGTCTATGTGCACCCAGTAGAAGCCCAATGTTTCGCTCTCCACCAGCCCTAGCCGTCCGGAGAATAGGGTCCTTTTTCGAGTCAATACCCAGTGTGTTTCTTTGGTAGAAGTCAAGCCCTTCATCGACCACTAGCCTCCTTTCTCTTCCCTTTATTTCTCGTTTTACAAAGGCATGCATGAGATTGACCATGACTCGCCATTCCAGCGGGTCATCCCCTTGCATGATTGCGATTTCGCCGGGACGGTCGTCATAATTCCAAAGGCCACGAAAAGGGTGTTCCCTGTGAAGATCGCAAAGAACAGAGTTAGGTACAACAGGCCCACGATCCCAGGAGTCATATATACCCTCCTTGGCCGCATTCTTGCGCCATTTTCCGTTGGGACCGTATGCAATGGTCTCGGCACGAAAGCGAGGCTTTGTGTCCGCGACTAGCTGCATGGCCTTGGGTCTGCGCTCTTGAACGTAGCGCATATCCCAATCCATTTGAGACGACTTCCCGGTGCGCGTGCCACCATACACAAGATGGCGTTCGCCCTGCTGGGATGCCAGGTCGTCTATCGTTGTCATGCAATCTCGCGCGTTTCCTTTTCACCCATGTAGCTGTCTATCTTGTCAAGTTCTTCTGGCGACTCAAAGTCTTTCGGCCACGGGATATTCTGAATCTTGATCCCTGTCGCAGACCAGTAGATAAGCCCAGCAGCACGCATGAAATAAAACTCGATCGCTTCTGGTGGAGCATCTCTGAGTTCCTCCATTCCCTCTTGAGCGATCATTGCGAGCATGCGCCGGAATTTACGCGCCTTGGATGAGCCATCGTCCATCTGTCGCAAGAAGTAGTTCTGTACCAACTCGATTCGTTTGACGATATCAGGAACTTCCCCTACTAGGTCTACTTCATCCCGTACCAGGGTTGCCAGTGAAGTTCCCTCCGAAGGTTCCGGGCGGACGAGGTTTGTAGACTCCTTCTGCCGTTGTCTGTCCAGAATTCCCATTTACGAACCCTTCTGTTTGGTTGATATGACTTCCTGCCATTGCTGCAAGTTGCTCGCCCGATGGCCTTGAGAATTCCTGCGGCCTTGCTGGAACCACTGGGGGAGCTTCTCGCGGCCTTTCTGGCATTGCAGGAGTACGAATCTCACTAGCCGACCGAGAAGCAAAGGAAGGATTAGGACGAGAACGACGCGCAGCTTGGCGTTCTGGTCGGTGCTTCCTTGCAATCTTATGAACACGTCTCATCCAAATGCCTAGGGCTACAGCGGCTTCAATTGAGTCCGCTGCTCCGATGATTTCTCTTCCGTGCTTCTTGGCCCAATCATTATTTGCCGTGTAGGTTGCAAATGGGGCAGACATCTCCTTGTAATCTTGACAAGTAAGGGAGATGCTTTCAATTTCTGCCTCTGTTAGTTCAATGTCTCGCAGAACCCACGCTACATACGCTTCCATTGCGGTATGCAAGACAATGCGACCGATGAAGTCTTGCCATTCATCGACAGTAGGAGCGCCTTTCTTAGGGATACTGGTATCCCTTGTTTTATCCGGCTGCTCAAGCAACGGTTTTTGATGCCTGCCGACAGGAGCAGTATCACCAGATGTGACAGACGGAAGTTCAGTCCCTCCTTCGGCAATAGTCAGGCCAGCATCGGGAAAAGGAATTTCATCTCCCCAATTACTACCTATGCCGTCTGCGGAGTCCGTGACTTCTTCCGCCTTGCGATGGCGTGCCACTGCCGGACGGCTGCGACGAACTGCCGTTGCTTCCGCTGGCTTGGCTCGCGGGGGCATTGTCCCCACTTTCGCTCTCGGCTGCTGCTCTGTCATTGACTGGCACCTCTGCTACTTCCGGCTCTGCGACTTCTGCATCTTTCCTGGCTTTCCAGTCTTCGTACATCTCGGAAAGCATGGGTCGAATCTGGCCTAGCTCGCTCTGTACGCTCGCCAGGCGTTCGTGAGCAGCCATGCCTATGTCGGCTGCTGCTGCTGCTTCCTGAGATGCTTCTGCGGCCTCCTGGGACGCTTCTGCGGCTACTCCTACGGCTAGCTCTGACGTCTCGCTTGCTTGCTCTGCGGTACCAGCAGCTATCGACGCCTCAATTTCCGCAGTTTCGGCTGCTTCGACTACAGCTTCACGGGCATGCAATTCCTCTACCGCTGCTGCTGCTGCTTCACCCGCTACAGAAGCTTCTGCGCTTACCGGCGCTTCATCGGTCACCGTGTGCTCCTATTGACTCCATGTGTTCCCGGTGATGCTTTCGGGCCAACCGGTCCAGATGGAGTACCGCCGGTGCTGCCCAGACGAGAGACGCTAGGAGGTTCCCCAGGATTATTCCGTTCGGCCATGCCAGCAATGTTCTTAGTACGCTTAGCGTTTGCCAGACGGCGTTTTCTATTCCTAGCCCACTGACGAGCGCGGAGAGCGATGAAACCGATTGCTGGGATGAGCAGAACCACGGTGAAAAGAACCCCAGCGCCAAATCCGATAGCAAGGTTTTCCATCACGCATTCCCGTAGATTTCGTCGGCATAACCCATAAGCTCTATATGGACAGGGCCGGTTGGCGGAATAGGTGTAAGGGTCAAGGTGCGGTTATCGTCTTGGTTGATGATAATGCCTAGCCCGTTAAGGTTGATAAGGGTAGCGGACCCCGTTCCGGGTTGTTCTACCGGGCTGGCTGTAATAACCGCATGATAGACAGCGGTTCCCGATGGTACATTATGTGTCTGGACAATAAGACTATTAATGCCGTTAAGCTCAAGTTCGAGAGTAGTAGTCGTCAACTCGTCAGCTACAGCGGGATTATCTAGAACTGAAGCAGATGTCGCGTTCCAAACCAGCTTGAAGTTATCTTCGTCAGCTACGGTAACAGTTCCGTCTAGATAGGTTTGAATAGTGACGTTATACAACCCTGCTGGCAAGTCAACGGCCGGAAGGGTCGCGATCCCCTGAGATGCGACTGTGGGAGTTGCTGACCCCTGAGCTATAGGAATCTGCTGCGCCTGTTCTGTGATAAGTTCAATATACCTGTCACCCAATTGCAAAAGCGCGCTAGTAACTCCCGCAGGAATACAAGCCAAGACAGAGTCAATACGCTCAGGCATCCAATAAGTAGGCTGAATAACAATGGGATTCTGAGCTGGAACACCGGGAGTTGAGATATACTCATCAACAGGATGGGTCTTGTCGAATGCAATTCGCGCGAGTCGTTCGCTGGCTACCGCGTGGCGCCTGAGAAGCTGCATAGCATAGTTCTCGCGCGTCTGTGACGGTACAGCAACCGCGTCTTGGTCTCTAGGCGGACCCTCATAAACCTTTTGCTCTGTGAATTGCCCGATGAGCGGACCGGTCATAGGAAGACCGCCGCTATTAGGATTGTTCGGAGAAGTCATTTCACGCCCTTATATGGAGCCTCAAAAATCGTCCGATATGTCACGGTTTGTCCCCTATCGCTCCGGGCGCCCGGGCCGGTAGACTGAGACTCTCGGTCGCCGCCCCGCGACCCTCTCACCAGGAAGGATACCACACAATGCCCGAAAAGTCGCCTGCCCGCGCGCAGGCAGGAGAAGTCATCGAAAAGCGTCCCTATGAGCGTTTCATAGAGCATCTGGCTATGCTCGCAGAAGCGAACGAGGGATTCGATGATGGCGACTCCATTGCAGCGGATGTCATGGACAGAATGCTTACCGCTGGCAGTATTGACGAGGCGGTCGCCATACAGAACCAAGGGCTTCCGAGCGGTAAGGATTTCGCCGATGTGGAGCAGCTTGTCCGCTCTATTGAAGTCCGTAAGGGTGATGACGAGTATGAGCAACACTCGCTCGGCTATTACCTCAAAATCGACGCTACGCGAATCGACACGGGCGAGGAAATCACCTACGCTTGTGGCGCCCGTAACGTGGTCGTTATTCTCGTCCAGGCGATGCACGAAGGTCGCCTTCCGCTGGAGTGTGTGTTTAGGTCGAAGAAGACCAAGAATGGGGCGCTGCTCACACTTCAGTACCTCCCGAAGCGCGCGGTTCGCGTTTAGCTAAGGGAGAGGCCCGGTAGCCTATCTCTGGCGATAGGTAGGCTACCGGGCTATTCCGATGGCAGACTTTGAGAGCTTTGACGATTGGTACGACCTAACGCCTGAGGGTGACCATAATATATGGTGGGACATCCCTGGCACTGAGTTTCAGACCGCAGATGAGCGGGAAGAAGCTTTCCAAGCGTTCTATACAGGTTTTGTTGACAGGGATATATCCCCGGATGAACGCCACGATGCGCGACTAGAATTCGCCGATATTATGGGCATGGTCACAGATGAAGATGGCAACATCCCTGATTTTCCTTGGGCTGAATGGGCCAATTGGATGGGTTACGAGGAAGGGTAGTGGCTACAAACCATCACGGCAGGCGTGAGCGCCCCGTGGAATTGGTTACGGTTAGTCGTACCGGATTTACGACTTTCAAGCGAGTAGCTGAAACTAAGCCTGTAGTCGAAAAGACACACGCCAACGCCACTAAGCCTTTTATCATGTGGGATGGCGAAGCGGTTCAAGACGGAGCAGGATACTGTCTATTCGGGTGCTCTGAGGGGTATGAGATTTGCAGCCCTAATCTCGGAACGCGAGAATGCCTAGACCTGATTCTAGCCGTAGGCAAAGCTAGACCTAAGTCGTTCCATGTTGCGTTCGCATTCGATTACGACGTAAACAACATTCTGCGAGAGCTTCCCTGGTCACGCCTGATCATGCTGAAAGAGCGCGGTCGAACGACGTGGGAAGGTTACGGTATTCAGCATATTCCTCATAAGTCGTTTGTCGTGAAGAAAGATAAAGTTCGTGTCAAAATCGACGATGTGTTTTCGTATTTCCGTTGCCGTTACGATAGGGCTCTTGCTAAGTATGGAATCGGAACGGAAGCGGAAAGAGCAGCTATCACAGATGGGAAAGTCCTACGCCCAGATTTCAAATTTGCTGATATCCTCACCAAGATCAGACCCTACTGGAAACTTGAATTGTCGCTCGGTGTTGCGCTCATGGATAAACTACGGAGCGACATTAATCGCGCTGGTTTCTTCATTGGCGCTTGGCATGGTCCCGGGGCATTGGCATCTTATTGCTTCAATCGTAATGGCGTCCGTCAGCACATGGCGCCAATTCCGGCTGATATCTCACTAGCTGCGAGAATCGCATACGCGGGAGGATGGTTTGAAAGATTCAAAGCAGGTTTGTATTACGGTCCAGTCTGGACAGCCGATATCAACAGCGCATACGTTTATGCACTTTCGCGGCTGCCATCGCTGGCCATAGGGACTTGGGTACATATATCAGGAACCGACGACTTGCGCATGCGATCTAGAACCGTGCGTCTGGGACTGTTCCGAATCCGTTTCACTCATGGTTTCTCCGCTTATATGGCAACTAGTCATGGAGTTCCCCTACCACTTTTCCAGCGCAGCAGCGACGGGGGAATATCTCGTCCGACTGTCACAGAAGGATGGTTCTGGAGTTACGAGGCAAGGATCGTATCCCGCGATTCATCGGCAGAATTTCTTGAAGCGTGGATATATGAAGATGATGGAGAGTATCCATTTTCCTGGCTTGAAGATATGTTCCTCGAAAGGCTGGCACTCCAGGCCGAGAATAATCCGGCGGAAAAGGCTTTGAAATGGGCTCTGGCGAGCATGTACGGAATAACTGCCCAGCGTGCAGGATGGAATCGCAGATATCGGTCTGCGCCGAGATGGCACCAACTCGAATGGGCGGGGGCAATTACTTCGTTCTGTCGGTCTATGATATATGCTGCTGCGAGTCCTGTGGCTATACAAAACGGACTTGTGTCGATAGATACCGATGGGATCATAAGCACGGTGCCATTCAAGAATCTACCCAATGGAGAGGGTAATCAACTTGGACGCTGGAAAGTCGAGCAGTTTTCAGGGATTTGTTACTTTCAAAATGGAGTGTATTGGCTGCGAGACATGCAAGGCAATTGGCTCACTCCTAAGATCCGAGGCGTCCCCCAGGATCAGATACCAACTATCGATGATGCTATTGGCGCACTACGGGGCGACGGAAAAATCAGAATCACACGTCATAACTTCATCGGTTACGGGACCGCTATTCGCAGTCGCCGCAATGCCTGGAGAACTTGGGAGGATCAAGAGTATTCTATCGATATCCAGCGAGCAGGAAGCAGACAACATCTGACCAAGATATGCCGGGCGTGCAAGCGCGGGGATAAATGGGATGAGGCATTGCATGATCTGGCTATGATCATGCCGACCGAAAAGGAATCCAGTCCTCATAAACTGCCCTGGCTGGAAAATGACGAGGGTAGTTTGCAGGCTAGATTGCTACAAGAATCAATATTCGGGAGTGAAATATAATGCCGCTAGTAGGCGAAGTCAAGATAGAGATTCCGGGATTGCTTCTAGACGCTACGTACAAGGGCATCTGTTCTTGTGGTTCGCAGAAGGATTTCGGCTATATGGTTCTTACGGCACAGCGATGGGCTGACTACCATGCGTCTAAGGGGCATGACTGTGTGTTGACAGAACGCGAAACGACGCCGTTGGAGCGTAAAACGATCTTGAAAAAAGTTCGCTCAAGAGGCCGCGTCTGTGATACGATTCGCATAGCGGAACAAGCCGCGACACTCTGACCAGAGAGGACCAAGATCCAAAATGGCACCGAAGAAGGGCAGCAAGAGGGTCGTTCGGGAACGCCCGGCAATCGACTTCGCAGCATCGACTTTTGCTCGCGTGCAAGAGCGCAAGACGATGGCCGAGTACCGCCGGACGCGCGGGGAGCGCGATCAGGAGCAGCGCGAGTTTGACCGGATCGTTGACGAGGCGTACAGCGATTGGGTCAACGCTGGCAAGCCCACTGAATGGGTGGACATGCCGGGTACATACTGGCGAGGCCCGAAGTCACAGGCTGAAACGGTCATGTGGCGTGTTCATCGGTCGGGCCAGCACTACTCGCTCAAGATCCGGTTTGGCGACCTCAAGGACATCACCGGCCCCAATGGCGAGTCGTACGCCGAAGTCGTCTTCGTCGTGACGGACCGCCCGGCGGGCGAGCAGCCGGATGAAGAAGAAGCTGAGGCAGCCGAAGACGAAGCGGCCGAAGCTGCGGAGGCCAGCGACGCCGACGCGGACGAGCCAGCGTTCTAGACCATCCCCTGAACGGTCGGGCGCCTCCCTACGCTGGGGAGGGGAGGCGCCCGGCGTTGAGGGGAAAGGGAGAGAAATGCAATACCTCATGGAGTGCAGCCATACGAGCGTAAAAGTTGGTTGGCCCGACGACGTGATGCGTTGTGACGACATAGCTTGCTACGCAATGCGTCGCGTCATTGCAATTGAATGCCGCGAATGGCATGTCAAGTGCAACTCGTGTAAGTGGGGCCGGTGGTTCGGCCAAGATGAGCACGGTGCTAAGCGCGCTGCTGCAAAGCACGCCCATTCCTGCATGGTCGATTACATGAGGCATCCTAAGCTGTATGACACCCTCAAAAGGAGTTACAGTAGGCGCGTTAAGCCTTTTATCCTCCCGGCATATGGCGGAAACCAGTTGCCTGGGGTTAGGCGGTATGAACCTGCCCCTGTTCTGCAAATGCTCGACAAAGTGGTAAACCCGGACGTCCCGCCTTTTTAAGGAGATGAAATGCAAATCAAGTACCTTCGCCCCATTCAGGAGCGGGAAAGCCTCCCGGCTGCTGCGTACCGTTGCCCGGACTGCGAGGCTAGGTGCCGTGTTGTTCCGGGTGTACCGCGTCGGGTGCTAGTAGTTCACGATGAAACATGTAAGCTGCAAAGCACGATTCGTACGCGCTTTCCGATTCTTTGCCGACGCATAGAGAGAGACTTGGGGATAGCGGGTGTTTTGGAATGAGGTCCCTGTCACATGCTATTGCTGTGATGCTCTATGGCGTTACCGCAATCCTAAGCTCTATCGCCATCATGGCTTTTACGTTTGGTATTGCCCTAACTGTCGCTCTGGCTCATGCGGAAAACTTGATAGTCTTGGGCATAATCTGGATTGCGGTTGCCCGGTATCGCAAGCAGTCAAGAAAGCAGGTGGGAAAGCATGAAGCACGGCAGTCCGCCCCTCGAAATGGCGCACAACCCAGCGAACTATACGTGTCCCGGCCAGGGCATCAAATGTCTATGCTGGGATATCGAACAGGCGCGCACAGACGACCGGCGACCGGTGAACGTTTGGGACCGGTTTTCGGTAGCAGTAACACGGGACGGCATTCCCGTGGCAGTAAAGGATATGCAGCGGTTGCATAACCTGTTCATCATCCGAATCAACGGAAAGGTTTAAGAAAATGCCTGAAACTCCTCCCACTAAAACGGGAATTAGCAAGGTCTGGCAATTCTTCAAAAGTTCATTCGCGGATCGCCCGAATCCCATTCATGGCGCGGGATTGACGGCATTTAAGAATGAATGGGCGGAATTGTCGGAAAGCGACAGGGAAGCCATTCGGTATGGCATTGAAAATGCCACTCTGGATTACCCCCAGGTTGCATAATCTGTTCACCATCCGAATCAACGGAAAGGTTCAAGGAGATGGGTAACAAGAGCAGCAAGAAGATCGCGCCGATCGCAATTCCGGGTGACACCCTAGCCGTGGTGATCGACCCGCCTACCCTGACCATGCTTATGTCGATAAGCCAGTTTGCAATTGACAACTGGTCTCTGTTCTGCGAGCAGCAAGCTGGCAAGAAGGTCGAACAGGAATGGGATGACATGTGGGATGACATGCTCGAACATGTGAAGCGCGCGGCTTCTGGCATGCAAGCCCTATCCGTGATGTACCAGCAGAGGCGGGTAGAAGCTCTCCTCGGTGAGGAAGTTTCCGACTCGCAGGACATGGCATCCAAGCTGCTGCGGCTCGCGGCACACATGGTGGAGACGACCGGCGCGGAATTCGATATTACTTGCCACTTCCGGCGCACCGATGGAAACGCGGAGTGCATTTCTCAGGACCCGCGCAAGATCGCGGAACTTCTGGACTCAGACGACTGGTACTTGGTTAGCTCTCGCAGGTATCAGTCAGCGCCGGTGCATAAAGCGTGGAGTAGTTAGCCGCGCTAATAATTGAATAGGGACTTGGGAGAGTCCTCGTTAAGGCGATGTCCCGGTGTCGGTTAAATCGATATCCGGGGCATCGTCTTTTCTATTGTCACTACCCCTGTCA
>Ga0335073_10004091_pt1 | contig 20406 bp, 19 predicted proteins | sample Lox_Sample_22_FD_207093 | JGI IMG/M metagenome (GOLD analysis project Ga0335073, IMG submission 207093) | Soil microbial communities from Loxahatchee National Wildlife Refuge, Florida, United States - Lox_Sample_2.2 | ecosystem: Environmental > Terrestrial > Soil > Wetlands | place: USA...
AGAAGCATCAGCTTGCAACACTTGCCGTACACGCTGGCCAATCGCCGGACCCCGCCACAGGTTCGCGGGCAGTGCCGATCTACCAGACAACGTCGTATCTGTTTCAGGACGCCGATCATGCCGGGCGCCTGTTTGCGCTGAAGGAGTTCGGCAATATTTATACGCGCATCATGAATCCCACGACCGATGTGCTCGAGAAGCGCGTAGCGGCGCTTGAGGGCGGTGTTGCGGCACTGGCGACGGCCAGCGGACAAGCCGCCGAGACGCTGGCGCTGACCACAATTGCGGCCGCGGGCGACGAGATTATCTCGACGACTTCGCTATACGGCGGAACGTACAATCTCTTCCATTACACCCTGCCACGGCTGGGCATCACCGTGAAGTTCGTTGACGCGGACGACTTTGACGGCTTGCGCGCGGCTGTCACGCCGAAGACGCGTGCGGTCTATACCGAGACTCTGGGCAACCCCAAGCTGGACGTGGTGGATATCGAGAGGCTGGCCGCGATCGCGCACGAGAACGGACTGCCGCTGGTAATCGACAATACGTCAACGTCGGCAGCACTGCTGCGGCCAATCGAATGGGGCGCCGATATCGTGATCAACTCGGCGACCAAATTTCTCGGGGGGCATGGAACGTCGATTGGCGGCGTGATTGTGGACGCCGGCAAATTTGACTGGAAGGCTTCGGGGCGGTTCAAGGAGTTTACCGAGCCCGATCCCTCGTATCACGGCCTATCGTATTGGGATGCTTTTGGTGCGATTTCTTTCATCCTGAAAGCGCGGGTGCAGGGGTTGCGTGACACAGGCGCGGCGCTGTCGCCGTTCAATGCGTTTCTGCTGCTGCAGGGCATCGAGACGCTGCACCTGCGGCTGGAGCGGCACTCGCAGAATGCGCTGGCCGTGGCGCGGCATCTGGAGCAACACCCGGGTGTGGAGTGGGTGAATTACCCAGGTCTCGAATCGAGCAAGTACCATGCGCGAGCAAAAAAGTATCTGCCCAATGGGCAGGGCGCGCTGATCACCTTTGGCATCAAGGGCGGCTACGAGGCGGGCAAAAAGCTGATCGATTCACTGGAGCTGTTTTCGCTGGTGGCGAACATCGGGGACGCGAAGTCGCTGGTCATTCATCCGGCGTCAACCACACATCAGCAGCTTTCGGTGGAAGAGCAGGCTGGGACGGGGGTGACTCCTGAACTGGTGCGGCTCTCGATCGGCATCGAGGACATCCGCGATATTCTTGCAGATCTCGACCAGGCCATCGAGGTGGCGAACGGCGCGAAGGCGGGCGCGGCAGCGAAGGCCGGTCTTGCGGCACAATGAAGGATATGGCAGAGGCGCCAACTGAGACAGGAGCCGGTTCGTCAGCAACCCGGGCACTGGAGCCGACCTATGAAGGCGACTTTGTGCTGGACCGGCATCTGCAACTGGAAAGCGGGCGTCTGCTGGCCGGCCCTACATTGCACTATGCGGTCTATGGGCGGTTGAATGCGGCCCGCGATAACGCGGTGCTTGTGTGTCACGCGCTCTCGGGATCAGCGTTGGTGGGCTCCTGGTGGCCAGAAGTCTTTGCCCCAGGGGCCGTTTTATCTCTAGATCACGATTTTGTGATCTGCATTAATATGCTGGGGTCGTGTTACGGATCGACCGGACCGGGTTCGGTCGATCCGGAGACGGGCCTGGTTTACGGCCCGGACTTTCCGCTCGTGTCGATTCGAGACAATGTACGAGCGCAGGCCCAGTTACTGGATTCCCTGGGAATCCGGAGGCTGCGGCTTGTCCTCGGCGGATCGATTGGCGGTATGCAGGCCCTGGAGTGGGCGATCCATGATCCTGAGCGTGTGAAGGAGGCGGTGATTATCGGAGTTGCTCCGCTCACCGCGATGGGACTCGCTCTGAATCACCTGCAGCGACAAGCCATCCAAAGCGATCCGGACTGGGACGGTGGATATTATCTGCCTCATAGGCAACCGCGGCAGGGATTGGCGCTGGCGCGCCAGATTGCGATGCTGAGCTACAAATCGCCGGAACTGTTTGAGGAGCGCTTTGGGCGGAATCCAAACAGGAACGGGGAAGACCCGTGGGCGCACGATGACCAGGGAGGGGGACTGTCCGGTGGCCGTTTCGATATCGCCGGCTATCTCGATATGCAGGGGCAACGTTTTGTTGAGCGTTTCGATGCCAACGCCTATTTGGCCATCTTGAGGACGATGGACACCTGGGATCCGGCGAGGAGAGAAGAGCCGGCAGAAACAACGTTTGGACGGATAAGGGCGCGGCTGAAGTTTGTGGGTATCAGCTCCGACTGGCTGTTTCCGGCCAATTCAGTGGAAGCGTTTGCTGCGACGATCAGGAATGCTGGGGTTCATGCCGATTACCGCCTGATGACCAGCGCCCACGGACATGATGCCTTTTTGGCCGAACAAACGGAGTTGGTGCGTCTGCTTCGGTAACCATTTTCCTCCTATCATAAAAGACGCAGGAACACTTTTCGCGGAAGCGGTGTCTAAGGCGTTATGCTCGCCGCAGAAGCGTGAGAATGGCGGGTGGTGCGGCAGGGGGGAGAATGATCGCAGGCCGCGACATGACGGGCCGTTCAAAATGCGGCACGGGTTCCGGTGGGCAGGGGCGGGAGGGAGGCCGGATTTTCTCTCTCGTCCGTAACCGCTTTGCGCAAAGTTGTCTTGTCACACCGGGCGGGGGTTTCTATAATCCTTCCAACACCGCACTGGAAGCCGTGGAATCGATTTCCGTTCCCTCGGCATTGAACCGCCCAGTTGTACGGCTGCTGCTTCCGCGCGCGAGTGCATATGTTTTCACACCACTTTTTGGAACTCCCAGGAGCACTGAATGAAGAAGATTGTCTTTGCAACTGCGATGGCGCTGGCGACCGTAAGCGTTTTCGTCATGCCACCGCTGCGCGCACAGGAAAACTCGGGATCAATTTCCATCAAGGATCCCGCCGAGTATAACGCCTACCAGATGGCGAACTCGCAGACAGATCCCAAGGCCAAAGCAGCTAGCTTGGAGAGCTTCCTGAAAACCTACCCGCAGAGCGTCGTAAAGACACTAGTGCTCGATACCCTGATCGACACCTATCAGGGGCTCCAGGAGCCGGACCAGACCTTGAGCGCGGCGAGCCGCCTTCTCCAGGTCGAGCCGAACAATATGAAGGCGATCTTTATCTCGACCTTCATCAAGAAGCAGCAGTGCGGCAAGACGTCTGATGCGCAGACCTGCAGCGACGCGGCTGCGCTTGCCAGCAAAGGTCTGCAACTGACCAAGCCTGCCAACGTTTCAGATGACGAGTGGAAGAAGCAGACCGCGGCCGCCTTCCCGGTCTTTCATTCGACCATTGCTCTGGATGACGCGGTGGGCAAGAAGGACTATAAAGACGCCCAGAACGAGTACAAGTCTGAACTGATGCTGATGACCGATGAGCAGACGAAGACAGCGGGGCTCCAGGACGAACTGCTGCTTGCTCAGGCATACAGTGCGGCCGGTCCTGGACAAAATCTACCTCTTGCCTGCTGGTTCTACGCGCGTGTGTGGAACTTCGCGCCTGCGGCCTACAAAGCGCAGATTGAGCCGAAGCTTGAGTACTACTACAAGAAGTTTCATGGCGGTCTCGACGGGCTCGATACGCTGAAGCAGCAGGCTGCGGCCTCGACCTTCCCGCCGGGGACCTTCGTGATTACTCCAGCCAAGAGCCCCGCGGAACAGATTCACGATCTGATTGCCAGCACACCTGACCTGAGCACGCTGGCACTGGCTGATAAGGAAACCGTCCTCGCACTTGGCACCAAGGACGACGCTGACAAGCTCTGGGCGATCCTGAAGGACAAGATGACCCCGGTTCCGGGAATCGTGATCGAAGCGACAGCGTCGCAGATCAAGGTTGCGGTAACACAGGACGCAAAGGACGCCAAGATTGCCGATTTCATCGTCAATCTGAAGGAGCCGCTGAAGGACAAGGATATTCCCGCGGCAGGCTTTGAGTTCAAGCTGCAGCCGGATGCCGAACTGGATGGTACCTACGACAGCTACACGCAGATTCCGGCGACTGCGACGTCAGTGCAGCGCGCGGAGATTGTTCTGCGCGACGGCTTCATCCAGCCGGAGAAGAAGAAGGCTCCGGTGCGGCGCAAACCGTCGGCTGGCCATAGGTCGGGCCGCTAGGGTCACTGCAGTCAACCGTGCGGCGGCTTCCAGTAAAGCTGCCGCAGGTGCATCAGGTTCCTGGGAAAGGGGAGAGGCAGCCTTCAGTGGGCTGCCTTTTCCCGTTTGGGACTCACCGTCGGGCGCAATGGTAGTCTGATGGCAAGATGGTTCGCCCCGGACTCCCCTCCTTCGTCCTGACTGCGATCGTTGCGTTCGCAACCTGCGCAATTGCGGTGCAGGCGCCGGCTCAAGATGCTCCGGCTACGCCCTCAAAGGTGAAGATCGTGCCTCCGCCGAAACCGCCTGGGCCCTTTGGAACCAGCGAATCGAACCCACCGACAATGAGTCTGTTGCAGTTCCGGACTCCGGAAGAGATGACGGAGCAGGACCGGCAGCTCGCGGCCGACGCCGAGTCGTCCATTGCTGAACATGCCGGCCTGAATGGTTTTGAACTCGAACAGGGCTCATGGACCTATCAGCAGATCGTTTGTCAGGCCTTTCCCGATCATCTCTTTCTGCAGTACCGAAGGAACAATGGGGTTGGCGATCTGACGGTGTTTTCGGCGTCGGTTCCGCGCAACAATGAGGGCCGGGTGCGGATTGTACCCATCCTGAAGCGGGGATACTCGCTCTTTTCGCCGGCTCCGATCAATGCACTCACAATCTCGGCGTTCAATCACATTCGCGCGGAGGAGCCGGACCAGGGAAATGGCAGCTGGGTGGGAAACGCGCTCTGTTATGCGGCGCTGGCGGGAGCGCACCCGAAGATTCCAAGTCCTGAAGATGAGCCCAGCATCAACAAGCCGGTTCCCGCACTGACGGCGCTGCTAAAGATCAATGGAGATGGCAGCGAGATTATTCGCTTTGACGATGAGGCGGGCAAGCCGCATCCAACGCAGTGGACAATGATCTTTTCGCGCAAGGGCAGGCTGGTGAAGGCGACGCACACTGCTGCGCCCATGTTCTCAGTAAAGCCTGTCCCAGCCGCGACGGGCGCCACTGCCGAGCGGATTGTTCCCCAAAGCTGAAGTGCGAACGCAGGTTTATTCGCCCAGCATGATGCGTTCGATGGCGGAGGCTCGGCCGGTCGCAGGATCGCAGGTTATCAGAGCAGCGCACATCTTGGGATTCCCTTTGGCAGCCTCGAATTTGCCTGGCAGGCCCGTCAGGAATCGGTGCAGAACAAGGTCTTTTTCGACGCCAATCACGCTGTCATAAGGGCCGCTCATGCCCACGTCGGTCTGGTAGGCAGTGCCGCCAGGGAGAATGCGTTCATCGGCTGTCGGCACATGGGTGTGGGTGCCGAGCACCGCGGTGACGCGGCCGTCGAGATGCCAGCCCATGGCTACCTTTTCGCTGGTCGCCTCGCCATGCATGTCGACTACGATTACGGGCGCCTTGATCTTCTCCAAAAGATGATTAACGGCATGGAATGGGTCATTGGTGCCGTTCATGAAAACTTTGCCCATGAGGTCGATTACTGCGTAGGGTACGCCGCCTTTGGTGACTCCTTCAAAGACGCCGTAACCGGGCAGGCCGGGCTGTAAATTGGCCGGCCGCAATACTCGCCGCGGCCGCTCTTTGCTGTCTTCGGGGACCGAGCTGAGATAGTCCATCAGATCGCGCTTGTCCCATACGTGGTTGCCGGTGGTCATGACGTCAACGCCAAGCTCGAAGAGGTCGTCGGCGATCTGCGGGGTGACGCCGAAACCTCCGGCGGCGTTCTCCACATTCATGATGGTCAGGTCGACCTGATGCGCTTCGCGCACATGGCCAATATGTTCGCGCACGATTTTGCGTCCGGCGCTGCCAAAGATGTCACCCACGAAGAGAATCTTCAATCACGACTCCAATTACGATTCCGGGTTGCCGGTTTCCGGCTTGGGCGAGGGTGGCTGCTTCACTTCGCGCATTAACGGGAACAGGATGACGTCGCGGATGGATTTGGATCCGGTGAGAAGCATGGTCAGCCGATCCACGCCGATGCCTTCGCCACCTGTGGGGGGTAACCCGTAGGCCAGCGCGCGCACGTAGTCCTCGTCCATCTGGTGGGCCTCATCGTCGCCACGCGCACGCTCGCTGATCTGCTGTTCGAAGCGCTTGTGCTGCTCCACGGGATCGTTGAGCTCGCTGAAGGCGTTGCCCAGTTCGAAGCCACCGGCGAAGAACTCGAACCGTTCCACGTGCGCGGGGTCGTCGGGTTTTGCCTTCGAAAGTGGTGAGACCTCTGTCGGATAATCGTAGATGATCGTGGGCTGGATCAGGAACGGCTCGACGACGGCCTCGAAGAGGTTGTAGATCGACTTGCCCAGGGGGGCGCTCTTCATCGAGTCGTAGTAGACGGCTGTGATGGCCTCGCGCATCGTCTTCAACTCGCTCAGGCGCTCGGGAGACAGATGGGTGGTCTGCCCGGCTGTCTTTTCCAGAGAATCGACAGCCGCATGCAGACGAGCCTGGAGTGCGGGAGCGTTCTGCAATGCCGGCTCGGCCGGCTTAGCGCCTGCTTCCTCAGGCCAGTACTGGCGGATGGCTTCGTGCATCGTCAGTCGTTGCCATTTGCCCAGGTCGATCGTATGGCCATTGAACGCGGTGATCGTCGTGCCGTTAACCTCGCGGGCCACGAACGCCATGATGTCTTCGGTGAGTTGCATCATGTCGTGGTAGTTCGCATAGGCCTGGTAGAACTCCAGCATGGTGAACTCGGGGTTGTGTTGCGTGCTCACACCCTCATTGCGGAAGTTGCGATTGATCTCGTAGACACGGTCAAGCCCGCCGACCACAAGCCGCTTGAGATAGAGTTCCGGCGCGATGCGAAGAAAGAGATCCATGTCGAGCGCGTTGTGATGGGTTTTGAAGGGGCGGGCGGTTGCACCGCCGGCGATGGTCTGCATCATCGGCGTCTCGACTTCCAGATAGCCGCGCTCGTCAAAGAACTGCCTCAGAGCGCGCAGCACCCTGGCGCGTTTTACGAAAACCTCGCGGCTCTCAAGGTTGGTGAAGAGATCGACGTAGCGTTGCCGATAGCGAATCTCGACATCGGCCAGCCCGTGGAACTTCTCCGGCAGAGAAAGCATGGCTTTGGCCAGGAATGTCAGCCGCTCGACGTGCACCGAGAGTTCGCCGGTCCTGGTGCGGAAGAGATAGCCGGAGACGCCAATGTGATCGCCCAGGTCGAGCAGCTTGTACAGAGCCCAGCCCTGCTCTCCAACGGCATCGAGGCGCACGTAGATCTGCAGGCGCTGGCCGCCCTGCTGCAGGGTGGCAAAACCAGCCTTGCCCATGACCCGGATGGCCATGATGCGTCCCGCGACGGCAACGGTGGTCCGCCGGGACTCAAGCTCCTCGGCCGTCACGGAGTCCCATTTGGAGCGCACGTCGGGGATGGTGTGCGAAGCAGGGAACTGGTTGGGATAGGCAGCCTGGCCCAGTTTCTCGATCTCCGCCAGCTTTGCCCTGCGCAGGTCAAACAGGCCGCGCTCAAACTCTGAATCGAACACGAAAAATGCCCTTTCCTTCTGTGCGTAAGTCCAAAAGGGAAGTATACCTTCTCGTAAGATCAGCCTGTATTCTGGTGAGAGCCATCATGCCGTATCACCGCCCCATCTCGGATCCAAAGCGCACGTCGAAAATGCCGGAGGGCGTCGGCGCGATCGTGCAAGCCGAGAAGATGATCCAGATTGCGATTCTTTTGCCCTGTTCAGCGTTTATCGGCTGGCTTGCCGGCGCGTGGCTCGACGAGCGGTTTCATCAGGCGTGGATCGCCTTCGCCGGCATCCTCTTCGGCGGATTTGCAGGGCTTGTCTACGTGGTCCGGCTGGCGCTTGCAACTGAGAAGCAATCGCGGCAGGCAGAGACCGGGGACCAGGCGGAGAACGATAAAGACTCATGACGCAGGAAAGCTCACCCGGCTTCAATCTCACCGATGAAGGCCTCATCCAGCTACTGAATCGGGCGATTCGTAATACGGCGATTCTGGGGCTGGTTCCTGCGGCCTGCATCTGGTTCGCCTCGGGATGGCGCAACGCGGCCATGCTGCTGAGCGGAGCTGCGATTTCAACGGCGAGCATCTTCGAGTGGAAGCGGCTTGTCGGGCTGATCAACGCCAAGCTCGACAACCAGAAGACAGCGCGTATGGGCGTCGTTGCGGCGATCCTGTTTGTCCTCAGGCTCGGCATCTTCGCCGGGGTCATTTATGTTAGCCTTAAGTGTTTCAAGGGTTCCGTTTTGGCGCTGTTTTTTGGCCTAAGTCTTGCCGTAGTGACACTGGGGTGGGAAGCATTGCGTCTGTTACGGGATTGAGTTGTCGAAATCACTGAAAGCGAAAGATTTAGGAAGAAATGGCTGAGCAACTCGCCTTCACTCGACTGTTGAATCATTTGTTTGGCGGCCTGGCGGCCTCGGCGATGCATCTTTTCGGCATCCAGGCAGACCCGGCCACGGCCATCGACAACACATTTGCACTTGAGGTCCTCGTGGTTCTCGGGCTGATTGTGTTCTTTTTGCTGGTGCGCATGAGCCTCTCGGTGGAGAGCCCCAACGCTCTGCAGCAAGTGGCAGAGATGCTCCACGAATTCACGGGTACGCAAGGTGAGCAGGTCATCGGGCACGAGCACGAGCGCTTTCAGGCATTCGTCACCTGTATCCTGCTGTTTGTGCTGTTTAACAACTTCCTGGGTCTGCTGATGGGGCTGATTCCAAACCTGGTAACGCCTACCAGCCAGCCGCTAGTCCCCTTCGGCATTGCGATCCTGACGTTTCTCTATTACAACTTCCACGGCCTGAGGGTGCACAAACTTGGCTACGTGAAGCAGTTCGCAGGGCCGGTGTGGTGGCTGATTCCGCTGATGGTGCCGGTCGAGATCGTTTCACACCTGGCCCGCATGATGTCGCTCACCATCCGTCTTTACGCGAACATGCTGGCCAGCGACCTGCTGACGCTGATCTGCTTCTCGATCATGCCGCTGATCGCGCCAACGATCTTTCTTGGCCTGCACTTTGCAGTTTCGCTGGTACAGGCGTACGTGTTCATGCTGCTGTCGATGATCTATCTCTCGATGGCGGTTTCGCACGAACACTAAGGATTTGGGTAACACAGGATTCCGCCGGAGAGAGCTTCCGCTCCGGACATGCGGAAGGCTGCAAGCGTGAGGGGGCCAGCACGGTGAGCCTCAACCACCCACTGGCAGCCAATCTCAAGGGAAGCTGGAGAACTATGCGGAAACTTCAATATCTGTTCATGGTCCTGGCGGCGCTCTGCTTTGCCATGCCGGTCTTCGCTGATGGCGGTTCGGCAGTGATGGACATGGCGCCCATCGGCGTCGGTCTGGGCATGGGCTTGGCGGCCGGTCTTTGCGGCCTGGGCCAGGGCCGCGCGGTGGGCTCGACCACTGAGGCTCTTGCACGCAACCCCGGAACCCGTGCGGGCCTGCTGATGTTCATGCTCATCGGCCTGGCCTTCATCGAGTCGCTCACGCTGTTCACCTTCGCCATGGTCTACCTCAAGATCAAGTAGTCAGTGCGGAAGCAAGACACGGAAAAGCCCCACCTTTGCGGTGAGGCTTTTCCTTTTACAGGAATTTATCTTCCGGCGTGGGCCGCGCTCTCCGGGCCGCTGCGAAGCAGCTGAATGGCCTGGGCGTAACCAATGCCGGCGGGCAGGGGGGCGAAGTCCGATTCTTCTTCGAGTGTGTCGAAGCTCCTGGTCTTGAAGAAGACCCTGCCGTTCATCACCATCTGGAAGCGAACGACGCGCCATTGGTGTTCGCCCACGTTGGCTTGTTCAATCACGATCCAGCCGCCTTTGTAGAGCCTGCCCAGAACGCCCCAGCCAAAGTCGACATCGCGCTGCAGGTGGCCTTCGAGGCGCACAACGCGCTCGGCTGCGGGGTCGATCCAAATCTCGCCGGCCATAGCCGCAAGGACCGAGGTTTCGAGATCGGGTGGATCGAAACCTGGGTTGGGCCGGAAGCCGTATTTCTCGATGTGACTGCTTGACCCGGTCCCGCTACCTTCGTACTGGTAGACGAATGCGTCCGGCAAGACACGGAGGACTTTCAGCGCGCGCGCCGTATCGGAGTCCTGGGACTGCTTGCGGTGCCGCTGGCGACCGGGGTCAGCAAGCAGGGCGTCGAGGCGGGCCTGCTCCTTCTGCTCGTCTGCCTCGCTCAGGGGGTGGTCGTTCATCGCTACCAGGAGCGCGACTGCCCCGTCTTTGGTTTCGGCAATCTCTTTGGTGGTGCTGAGGCGAGGGCTGACCTTATGCAGGCGGTATCGCATAGGGCGCTGTGCGTTTGCTGCATTGCGTAACTCGGCGGCGAGCGCCTGTTTCACGAGCCAGGGATGGGGGTCGGAGGTTTGTTCCGGCCAGGCCAACGTCGCGGCCAGCAGGAAAAGCGGTAGTGCTGAGATCTTGCGCACCATCACCTCGTTCACACTCATTTTCGCTTAGGCCTCGCGGGTCCTGCCGGTCCCTTATTAGACGCCTGAGTCCTCAACCGGTTGCTGGAATTGAAGAGACCTGCCCCTGTTGCGTATAGTGCGGGCAGGGCCTTGGTGTTTTCAATGGTTTGGCGGATCGTCCTGCTTCGCTCATCCTTGCCATGATCGAATGATGGTCGCATTGCATACTTCGGTTTAACCAAACCGGTGAAAACGTCCGAATTGATGCCCAGGAAGGGAACGCGATATGGCAACGGAGAGCGGACAAGCGCGAATTGGAAAGACGGTAGTGATTCGCGGCGAACTGAAGGGCAGTGAAGACCTAGTCGTGGACGGCCAGCTGGAAGGGACGGTGAACCTCTCCGAAGGCCGGCTGACCATTGGACCAAGCGCCCAGGTCGCGGCAGATCTCACTGCCAAAGACGTGCTGATCATGGGCAAACTGCAGGGCAACATTGTGGCTTCAGGCCGAGTGGAGCTGCGCGCCGGCAGCGTGGTGGAGGGGGATGTCCGGGCGCTGCGTCTTGCGGTCGAAGACAATGCGGTATTTCGCGGTAAGGTTGACCTGACGCAGGGAGCCACCGGGCACAACGCCAAGGGCGAATAAGCCGCGCGCAGTGTCTCCAGGTTTGACGAATGCCTCCGGCTGGGCGCCGGAGGAACCATCAGTGCCGGCCGGTTTTGATTCCGGACTGCGATTGCATTGTCGTTGCCGGTCAGGCTACCGCATTTTGCGGGTGGCATGAGGTCCGGAAAAAGGGAAGTTCAGTGCTGAAACGCTTCTTCGATCGGAAGGCGGAGAACGAACCGTCTATCGCCCCGCAGGGATTTGGCGGCCCCAAGGTGCCACGGCACTCAGGTGCATGGGCAGCCATGCGCAAGCGCCTCAAAGCGGAGCCCGGACTGCGCATTATCGACACCGGACCCACCTCGCCCAACAACATTAACTACCTCACGAATCTGGGGCACAGCATCTTCCTGGCAGATCCTGTGTACGAGGCGTTCACGGGCGGCTGGCAGACAGGCGTCGACGAAGACGAGAAGCCGGTCTGGAATATCGAAGGCTATCTCAATCACACATTCGATTTCGGCGGTCGCACCTTCGACGTCATCCTGCTCTGGACGGTTCTCGACTATCTCCCCGAAGCTTTCGTAGCGCCGGTTGTCGATCATCTGTTCTCAGCAACCAATCCAGGCGGACAAGTGCTCGCGTTGTTTCACACGCGCAGCAAGGGAGACGAAACTACCTATTGCAAGTTTCACGTAACCGAAAGCGATGACGTGGAGATGCAGGAGGGGCATCCCTATGCGATTCAGCGGGCTTTCACCAATCGCAGCATTGAGCGACTCTTTGCCCGCTGGTCTGGATTCAGGCAGTTTCTCGCAAAGGACTCCCTTTCAGAAGTCATCATCACGCGCTAACCAGGCGAAGGTTCTGGATCAAGCCAGAAGCCTCATGGAGGAGTTATGAGTTCATCGCAGGGAACGCGCATTACGTGGCTCGGGCACGCCACTACTCTGATCCAGACAGCCAGCGGAACCAATATCCTGATCGATCCCTTCATTGCGCACAATCCGAAATATCCGCAGGGGTATGTGCTGCCTGAGAAGATTCATTATGTGCTGTTGACTCACGGTCATGGGGACCACATCTCTGACGCCGTGCCGGTAGCAAAGAAGCATGGATCGACCGTCGTCGCGATTTACGAGCTGGCAGATTACATCAAGGGCAAGGGCGCAGCGGAGACCATGGGAATGAACCTGGGCGGGACGGTGCAACTGAGCGATGTGGCTGTGACCATGGTGGACGCAAAGCACTCCGCCGCGGCCCAGGACGAGCATGGGACACATTACGTGGGTGTGGCCACGGGGTTTGTGCTCACAGTGCAAGGCGGCCCGGCGATCTATCACGCCGGCGACACGTGCGTTTTTGGAGATATGAAACTGATTGCGCAGCTTTATCGCCCGGAGATCGCGCTGATTCCGATTGGCGGCTTCTACACGATGGGGCCGGAAGAGGCGGCACTTGCAGCGAAGTTACTTGAGGTGAAGAGGATTCTCCCGATTCACTGGGGGACTTTTCCGCCCCTCACGGGCTCGCCTGACCAACTTGCGGCTAAACTCGGCGCCGGATTCGATGTAATACGCCTCGAGCCTGGCCAGACACTCAACGTGTAAGTTGCGCCAAAAGCAAAGGGCCGACCTGCGTCGGCCCCGCGTTCCCAGGAACCGGCTATCTTCCTGCTGCGGCCTTCTGCTTGGCCCAGCGCCTCTTTACGGCTTCCGCAATGCGTTTGCGGCCTTCCGGAGTGAGATTTCTTTTCTTCTTGCCGCTTTTTTTGGCGACCGAAGAAGCAGTCTTCTTTGCGGAGGTCGATCCGCTGAGCAAAGCGCGCGCCTGCTGTAACTGGGCGATCTCACGGTCAATCTGACTTAAAATTTCAGCAACTCCCACGATTCCTCCTCTTGCCTGTTTCGAAGGGGCTGCATCCTTTGCCTTTTCTGGGACCCTGCGTATCTGGGCAGCCACTTGTACTTTGAGATCACAATACCGATCTATAGACTAATTTACAAACAAAAAATGCGCCGTTTTCCTTGAAAGAAAACATATTGCAAAGAGCCGGTAACATCACTTCGTAATACATGCGATGGGTTACACAAAGTGCCAAGATGAGGTGAACTTCGGGCGATTTCATGTGGATGAATTCGCCCGAAGTTACTTTACTCCCGAGCTTGACATGGCCAGGCCGTCTCAGTAAATGCAGGTTGGAAGCATATGTTTTAACGCACGAAGAAATCAGAGCGGGCGGTTCGTTGGGGAATGTCTGGGAGTCGATTCAGTTGGCGGGGCGCCAGACGATAGGGCCGATGGCTCGGGGGCAGACATGCGCGCGCCGGAGGATTCTGCGGCGCGGTAGTTTCGCAGGTCGCGCAGGATCTCGGCCTTTTCGCGCGCATATTGCCCGGCGAGACGGGTCAGAGCATAGGTGATGATGTCGCTGTGATGGAGATCCTGCACGGTTGGATCGCGCCGCATGTTTAGCCAAAGGCGGTGCACAAGTTGCACATCGTCAGGACTCAGCGCAGGCGCGTGTGGCCCGATGTAGAAGACCCGCGTCTCCCCATTGGGACCGATGACGAAAAAGTTGAACTGGCGTTTCGGCTCCGGAAGTGCTTCCCATGCCTGGCCGAGATGGAAGGCCTGTTCCTCTGCGGTCATCGAGCTTGAAAGCCCCGAAACCACCGAATCGACTTCGAGATTGTTTGCGCTCTGCGTGAGCGCCGCAAAGATGTCGCCGGCGGGAACGACGAGAAGCGAGACCTTTTTCCCAAAGCTCTCAGCTACTGAGACAGCCTTGGTGAACAGAGTCTGCTCGTGCTCGCTGAAACTTTGCTGCTCGGCGCTCAGATACTCGGGACCGCCAACGCCCATCATGCGCACACTCATCACAACGACGTCGCGGTCTTCTGTCTTTGTGCGCCCGAGCACCCATTTCAGCGCTACGGGATTGGCCGCGTCGTGCATGGTGACCATGATGGCGCCAGGACGTATGGCCACCGATTCGCGGTCGATGGTGTCCTGATGCTCGAGCTGGAAGTGGTCTTTCATCTGGCGCGCAGTCAGAGCGTGTTTCCGCAGATTTTGCCGCTCAGAGATCGTGAAGATAATGAAGAAGGTTCCGGCAAAGGCAAGTCCGCTCACCGTGGCAACGGACTTTGTGAATAGATTTGTAACCGCTGTTGCAAGCAGGACGAAGAAGACCGAGATCAGTCCGACCGGGATCTCTGTGTTGCCGATCCTGATGTTTGGAGGGACTTTCCATCCGCGCTCGCCGTGATACTTCCAGCGCAACACCAGCATGGCAAGGCTGTTGAAAGTGAACGACCAGATGACGCCGAATGCATATGCCTCGCCCAACGTGATGACGTTGCCCCGTGTGGCAATAATCGTGAACATCTGCAGGCCGTAGACCAGGTTCACGATGCGGTGGCTCGTTCCGAAGCGTGGATGCGGCTTGCGAAACCAGTCTGTCAATACGCCATCCTCGGCAACACGCATGAGGACGCCGGTTGAACCGATGATCGAAGTGTTGATAGCTCCAGAGAGAATCAGGAAGCCGACAAACACAACGAAAATACGAAACGCGACGCGCCAGAACATCGGGCCGACCATGTACATGGCCAGACCGGCGATCAAGTTGTCCTGGTAGATCGTCGTTCGGGGGCCGTCCGGAATCAGCATCGAGGCCAGCAGGGTGGCGCCGCCGGTAAAGAGGAGGCTGTAGATCGCGATAACGATTGCAGCACGCTTCAGGTTCTTCAGCTTCGGGTGCTGGATCTCGCGATTGACCTGCGCCAGGCTTTCTTCGCCGCTCATGGCCAGGATCGAATGGCCGAAGGCCATCAGGATGCCAAACAGGCCCATCATGGGCAAGCCTGAGCCGAACAGGAATCCCTGCGCATCGCGGCTGAACTTGAGGTGCGAAGGCGTTGGCGGAGGAGGCAGATGTACCCCGCGCACCATTACGGAGTAGGTGCCCCAGATAAAGAGAACGATCACCATTACAGTGGTGATCTGCATGACGCGGAGGGCCTTGTCGCTTGACTCCTCAATACCCTTGACGTTTTGCCACCAGTAGTAAGTAGTCACCGCTGCCGCAAAAATTGCGGATGTCGCGTTCACATCGAACTGAAAGGGATTGCCAAACGCGTCCATCAGCGCCGGAGGCAGCCAGTGGCTGTGGGCGGCCACATGCATCATCTCGTTCATCAGGCCGGTGATGTACTGTCCGGCGGAAACGCCCGAGATCGGTCCCGTAAGGATGTAGTCGAACATCAGTGCGGAAACGCTCAACTTGGCAAATGTGCCGCCCAGCGCTTCTTTGACCACGCGGTAGACACCGCCGCGGGTGAACATCGAACAGCTCTCGACGTACACTGCGCGCACCGAGAAGCTGAATAGCATGATGCCGAGGATGAACCAGGGCGCCGAGGCCCCAATGGCCTGTTCGGCGATGCCGCCTGCGTAGAACGCTGAAGACCCGAGATCGTTGAGGACGATGGCGGCCGCGCGCCAGAACGAGATGAACGTGAGCATCACGGACGATGCCACGATGAGCCGTACGCGGTCAGAGGATGGGGCTACGGTCGTTCGAGAGGATGCCATCGCGAAGGATCCGGCATACGGCGCCGGATGTTCAACCTTTGAAAGAGCGAATTTCCCGTCCGCCCTCGGCTGAGTTTATTGCCGGATCAACCGGGAGTCAATGAAAATAGCGATCTTGTTGAAAAAACGCAAGATGTCTTCGCCCACATGTGGCGATACAACATCACTCGTCCCCTTTCAGCTCCTTTGCATCTTCAACAAAGCTGATGACGACAACAATAGCGGACCCGGTGAGGCCGGCGAAAAACAGGAACTCGAGCAGTCGAATCCCTAAGCTTGCAATGAACATGTCCTCAGTCTAGGGTGTCGGCAATGATGATTTCATAAAGAGAACGTAAGGGCGAGTCCGACCGGTGCGGAGGCGGGTGACTGAACGCAATGCAGTACACTCGGCCCTGTATGCAGCGCATCTCGTGGACGCAATGGATAGCGGCTGTTCTCGCCGCCGGCCTGATGGAGTTGCCGTTTCCCGTGGCGGGTCCCATGCCCCCCTGGCGTAGCGTCTTTGCATGGTTCGGGCTGGCGCCGCTCCTGTGGGCCATTCTGTGTGCCGGAACGTCGGGAGCAAAGAGACCCTTGCGAAGGTCATTCCTGCTGAGTTACCTTTGCGGCTTTCTCTGGTACTGCGGCAACTGTTACTGGGTGCGCGACACGATGCAGCGGTATGGCGACATGCCGCCGCTCGCTCCAACTCTGCTGTTGTGTGGCTTCAGCCTTGTGCTTGGTCTGTATTTTGGATTCTTCGGTCTGTGCATTGCGCTGGTACGTAAGACCACCGGCAGCGCGAGGCCAGCATTGCTGGCGGCGCCCATTTTGTGGACTGCCTTTGAACTTGCAGCCGCGCGGATCACAAGCGTCCCATGGGATCAATTGGGTTACTCGCAGGCGGACAATGGCCTGGTGAATCAACTCGGGCCCTGGACCGGTGTCTACGGCATCAGCTTCGTGCTCGTTGCGGTGAACGCGTTGCTGGCTGCGGCGTTTCTTTTGGATCAACCGCGAAATAGGCTCGCGGCTGGCGTGGCGGGGGTTGTGCTGCTCGTGAGCGGCTGGGCCGGCATCCTCGTGCATGCACCGGCTGCTCCTGCGACTGCAACCGCTATGCTGATTCAGCCGAACCTCGATGTAGGATCTGCGGATGCATGGGCGGGGCCAGCGTGGAACGAGCACATGACCGAGTTCACTCGGCTTGCGGAAGAGCAATGCAAAACCTATATCGCGGGCATACCGCAGACCGGCGCAATGACCGGCGAGATCCCTTGTCCGCCTTATCCCATGCGACCGGATCTGATCGTATGGCCCGAGTCGCCCGCGCCGTATTTCGAAGACGATCCACGGCTGCAACATGCGTTGATTACTCTGGCGCAGACGACGCAGACCTCACTGGTGGTGGGTAGCATTGGTGTCGATCCCTCGCCCGACGGCGGACTGCCGAAGACTTATAACTCGGCCTTAATTGTAGGGCCGGATGGCTCGCGGGTCGGCCGCTACGACAAGATTCATCTTGTTCCCTTCGGCGAGTACATTCCATTCAGGAACCTCCTTTTCTTCGCGCGCAAGCTCACGGGGCGCGTCTCGAGCTTTGATCGCGGCGACGTGCGCAAGGTTTTCCGCTTGAAGGGTCATCGATACGGCGTCTTCATCTGCTATGAGGCTGTATTTGCCGACGAAGTGCGCCAGTTCGCGCGGCTGGGCGCGGAGGTTTTGGTGAACATCAGCGACGACGGCTGGTATGGCGACACCAGCGCTCCCTGGCAACACTTGAACATGGCGCGTATGCGTGCGATCGAGAACCGGCGTTGGCTGCTGCGCGACACCAACAACGGTGTAACCGCGGCCATCGATCCCTATGGCCGGGTGCGCCAAAGCATTCCTCGGCATCAGATTGACGTGCTGCCTGCGCAATATGGCTTTCGTGACGACGTTACGTTCTACACCGAGCATGGGGACATTTTTGCGTGGCTCTGTGCCATACTGGCTATGGTGCTTGTGGGTTGGACGCTCCGCGTTACCCTCAGGCTCCAACTTCAAAACAAAGCCAGGTCTTAAGAGCTAACCGTGTCATTGAACGATCTCGAATTCGCTTACGCTCCCGTGCGCGACCAAGTGCGCGACCTGCGGGAGTATCTTTGACCCTGCCCGCATCCGCAGGGAACTCTCCGAAATTGAAACCAAGCTTGCTGACCCTTCTATGTGGTCGAATCCCGCAGCCAGCCAGCCGCTGATGCGCGACCGCAAACGCCTTGAGGCGCTTGTGTCCGACGACGATGAACTTGTTCGCCGAACGAGCGACATCGAAGCTTACTTCGAACTTGCCCGCGAAGGCGAAGATGTGCTCGCCGACCTCGAGCGCGACATTAAGGCTCTGAGTACGTTCTCAGAAGAGCTCGAGGCCAAGACGATGCTTTCCGGCGAGGCCGATGCGCTCAACGCCATTGTCACCGTGCATCCGGGCGCCGGCGGCACTGAGAGCCAGGACTGGGCCGAGATGCTGCTGCGCATGTACCTGCGCTGGGCCGAGCAGCAGGGCTTCAAGACGGAGATGAACGACTACCAGGACGGCGAAGAAGCCGGCATCAAATCGGCGACCTTCACCATCATGGGCGAGTACGCTTTTGGGCAGCTCGCCGGTGAAAGTGGAGTGCATCGCCTTGTGCGTATCTCGCCGTTCGACTCAGCCAAGCGCAGGCATACGTCGTTTGCATCGGTATTCGTCTCGCCCGAAATCGACGATTCGATCCAGGTAGACGTAAAAATAGAAGACCTGCGCATCGATACCTACCGCTCCGGCGGCAAGGGCGGACAGCATGTGAACACAACGGACTCGGCCGTTCGCATTACGCACCTGCCGACGGGTATCGTTGTGCAGTGCCAGAACGAGCGCTCGCAACACAAGAACCGCGAGAAGGCGATGAAGATGCTCCGCTCGAGGCTGTATGAGCACGAACTTGAAAAAAAGCGCGCCGAGAGCAAGAAGCTCGAGGACTCGAAGCTCGACATCAATTTCGGCTCGCAGATCCGCTCCTATGTGCTGCAGCCCTACCGCATGGCCAAGGACCACCGCACCAAGGTGGAAGTCGGTGACGTGGACAAGGTGCTGGACGGTTATCTTGAGCCATTTCTGCGCGGGTATCTGCTGGCCAAGCGCCGTGGTACAGCCGTGGCGGCTGCAGAAAGCGACGATCTGGACGTGTAAATCATCGAACAGACATGCTCAACGATCCTGCCATCATCGAAGAAATGCTCCACAAGGCGCGCACCATCGCCGTTGTCGGGATGAGCGACAAGCCCTGGCGGGCGAGTCACAACATCGGCAAATATCTCGCCAACAACGGGTACCGCGTTCTGCCTGTGAACCCAGCGCTGAAAGAGGTGGCAGGCATGACGTGCTATCCGGATCTGGATGCGGCACAGGCGGCGGCTAAGGAACAGACCGGAGCCGGCGTCGATCTCGTCGATGTCTTCCGCGCGTCGGAGAATGTTCCGCCGATCGTTGAGGACGTCATCCGTCTCGGGATACCCTATCTCTGGCTTCAGGACGATGTGACGCACGACGAAGCGGTCGCCAAGGCGCGCGCCGCTGGAGTGAAGGCCGTGCAGAATGATTGCATCTTCCGGGAGCATGCCCGCTTGGTGGCGGACCACTGACAGATGAAAACGACCGTCGTACGCTGGATTACCGCAATTGCCGTGCTGTTGATCGCCGCGTTGCCGGCTTTCGCTTTTTCAGATGCGGCTGACGCACCTCATGTGCATGTGCGGCTGGTTGTTTTACCCCCGAGTCTGGGAGTTGGCCAGACGGCGCAGGCTGGTCTCTATTTCAAGATTGAATCGGGCTGGCACGTCTACTGGAAGAATGCGGGCGATGCGGGCGAGCCGCCGCACATCCATTGGACGCTGCCGGATGGCATCACGGCCGGTCCGTTGCATTTTCCAGCGCCGAAGCGTCTGCCGCTCGGTCCGCTGATGGACTTCGGTTACGAAAACGAGGTGCTGTTCCCATTCGACCTTAATGTCGCAGCAACCACGAAGCCCGGTTCGGCTGTTCTCCACGCCAAAGTTGATTGGCTTGTCTGTCAGGCGACGTGCATTCCGGGTAAGGCAGAGCTGGAGCTGACGCGCGAGGTTTCGGCGCATCCGGCCAACGCGGCGCCTGCTGCGGCCGATGCGGCGCTGTTTACGCAGTTCGTGGCGAAGATTCCCGGTCCGCCGCCTGCGAGCGTCAAGACGGAGTTCCAGCCGGATGCGACGGGCTTTCGGCTTGGCGTGACGACGGGGCAGCGCGAAGCGACGGCAGAGTTCTTCCCGGCAGACCAGAATGTCATCGACAACCCTGCGCCGCAGAAGGTTACGCCGACCGCTGCAGGGCTGGTGCTCGAGCTAAAGAAAGACTCGAGTCTGACGGCGAATCCTGCGCAGTTGAACGGCGTACTCGAGCTTTCGGGCGGGCGCGCGTATGAGATCTCGGCGCTGCCCGGAACGGTTGCGGCCGCGCAGCCAGCCTTTGAATTCGCAACGTTGCTTCGCATCGCAGGACTCGCGTTTCTCGGCGGCCTGATTCTCAACCTGATGCCATGCGTCTTCCCGGTGCTCTTTATCAAGGGACTGGCGCTGGTGCAGTCGGGAAGCGAGGAGCGGCAC